>Ga0315282_10000355_pt1 | contig 92306 bp, 75 predicted proteins | sample YL17G07_20_MG_FD_203693 | JGI IMG/M metagenome (GOLD analysis project Ga0315282, IMG submission 203693) | Sediment microbial communities from Yellowstone Lake, YNP, Wyoming, USA - YL17G07_20 | ecosystem: Environmental > Aquatic > Freshwater > Lake > Sediment | place: USA: Wyoming | collected...
CGCCGTATCCGTGTTAATCCGTGTTCATCCGTGGCTACTCCTGGCCGTGGCCGTCTCCCTCGGCCTTTCCCCCAGAAGCGCCGTATCCGTGTTAATCCGTGTTCATCCGTGGCTAGCCCTGGCCGTGACCGTCTCCCTCGGCCTTTCCCCCAGAAGCGCCGTATCCGTGTTAATCCGTGTTCATCCGTGGCTAGCCCTGGCCGTGGCCGTCTCCCTCGGCCTTTCCCCCAGAAGCGCCGTATCCGTGTTAATCCGTGTTCATCCGTGGCTAGCCCTGGCCGTTAGGCAGCGGTGGCAGCCCCTGCTTGGCCCGTATCTCGTTCACGGTCCAGGCCCCGATCTGCGCGTATATCTTCGCCACCTGCGCGTCCTCCCGCTCCTCGGTCAGGTCCATTTGCAGCAGCTCAAAGCGCCACGAGCCAATGCCCATCTGCTCTCTCATCAGCCGGTTGAACACAAACTCGATACGCCGCTGCTCGGGCCCGATGACCTGCTCGCGAAAGGTCTTGTCCTGATCGCGGCTGTTGGCCAGGTTGGCGTTCTCCACGATGGTGATCTTGCTGGGCGGCACCCGGTGCACCATCAGTATCTCGTCCCGGTTGGCCTTCCTGAAGTCCAGGAACGCGGCGTCCTCCGTGCGCTGCATGCCCAGCGGCTCCAGCCGCACCCTCACGTCGCTGCCGGGCACGTCCAGCACCAGCGTCTTGTGCGACTGCCCGCGCACCTCGGCCTCCATGTACTGCCGGATGGCGTTGAGCAGGTCGTCATCGAGCTGCCCACCCTCCACGATGATGGCCATGCGCGGCACGGTGTTGTGGTCGAAGAAATCAATGTTGTACTCCCGCGCCGCCCGGTCGCCTACGGCTGCTGCCAGCGCCGGCAGTATGTCCGGAATGCCGTAGAAGCTGGATTGCGGCGTGTACTTCTTGAAGTGGATGACCTCGTTCAGCGGCTCGCCCTCCTCGCTTGTGCTGCGTAGCGCGTCACCGCGCGGAGCAGCATCGCCCAGGTTGCCGAACTCCTGCCGCCGCGCCTCCCGAATCTGCACGAACCCGCTGCGGTCGGCCTTCACCCGCATGGTGGTCCCGGGGATGTGGTAGAACCCGTCAACCTCGCCGGCGCCGTTGCGCGTCACCTCGAGATACCCATTGCCCAGGCTCTCCACGTCCGTCCAGACGCAGCGCATCACGTCGCTGAACGTCATGTCGGGATTGCAGCTCCCGAACAGGGCCTCCAGCCGGGCCAGCTCCTCGTCCGCCGATGCCGCCGCCTCTTGACCGGCCACTGCCGACACGAACCTGTACCCCAGGCCCACCGTGTTAGCCACCTTCGCGTCCACGCAGGCCTTATGGGTGGCGTTGGTCTCGTACAGGTTCGCCAGCGCCTCCAGGTCATAGGGCGGCCGCCGCACATTGCCGCTCTCGTACTCCCGCGCCCACGGGCTCTCCGGCAACTGCGCCGACTGCCCTTGCGGGCCAGAGCGCCCCTCGGCGCGACGGCCCGCCGCCACAGCCCCTTGCCGCTCCAGACTCCCCGGCAGCAACGTCGCGCTCAGCGCCTTCCCCAGCGCTTCCTCCGCACTGCCTCCGCCCAGTATATGAGCCCTCATCGTCGCAGTCTCCGCCAACCTGAACACCTCAATTCGCTCGTACCAACGACGCCCACCCTGATCCGTTGTAGGAGGGGCGTCTCGTTCATCCTGAGCCTGTTTACCCTGAGCGCGCCGAAGGGTCGAAGGGCCCCGACTTGCCCCCCAAACGAAGCAGCCCGCCCTCGCGGGCGAGCTGCTATGCCCACAAACCATGTTGTCCGCCAGCCGGCTTACACCCGCTGCATCTTCGCTTCCCAGTCGTCCGCGGATTCCTTCGCCTGATTCAGGATGGTCCGTATGTGGTGCGGCGGCAACACAGCCTTGTGCAGAGACACCATGGTGCTGCGCTTTGCGTCGGCCGGGTCCTGGCACACCATGCCATGCTTCGCCTCTCGCTGATCGGTCAGTCCGTTGTGAGCCAGCCCCTTCAGCACCTTCTCGGGCTTCTGCTGACTGATGCCCGCCATGAGAAGCCTCAGGAGACGTCCGGCTCGGCCACCGGCCGTCCCTCGTCTTCCAGGATCGACCGCACGTCCTCCATCTGGCCCCGGACCTCCGCGACCGCCTCATCGAGTGTCTCGCCACTGGCGACACAGTGCAAGGTCGGGCACGCCGCGATGAAGCCCACTCCATCGTCTGGACCCTGCACCACGCTCACAACGTACCCGTCAACCACCCGCCAGCTCATCGAAGCCAAGCTCTCCTTCAGCCGCTCGATCGCCTCCTCCAACTGCTCCACCCTCCCCCGAAGGTCGCTGGCGACCTCGGCCGTAACCGTGGCTGACTTTGTGCCTTCCTCGCTCATCCTGCCCGCATTATACCCCAGCCTCCGGCCCTGTCAACTCCTGCCACCTCACCCGACGGCCCACCGCCACAGCCCCTTGGCGCTCCAGCACCGCCGCCAGCATCTCCAGCCTCCACGCCCTCCACAACGCCTCTCCCTCCGCCTCGGCTCCCAGTATGTGCGCCCTCATGGTCTTGCTCTCCGCCAACCCAAACACCTCGATTCCAATCTCTGCTGTAAGAGCGACGTCTCGCCCCGAATCCCTGCAAACGAAAAGCCCGCCCCTTCGGGCGAGCTCGCACTGCGGCCCACAGAAAGCGGCTGCTACCAGGGTGTACCGGCACTCAGCGGCTTTGGGGTGCTTGCCCCCTTGCTGGGCGGGGACATCCAAGCAGCCCTGTACCGACTGTGAGGCGCAACTCCGTTACCATCTGCGAGTATCCGCTCGTCTCCGGGTGAAGCGAGCCAACCACTAGTGCCGGCGCACGCGGAACCTCGAAGAACAGCCCCAACTCGATCTCGCGCGTCGAGTGGTCCTGCCTGACCTCAGTTATCTCAACAGGACGGTTCACTAGCTTCCTCCCTTTCCCATCCTACCCGGATTGGCCTCACCGTAATCCCCACCGGAAGGCCCCGCACTAGCGGCAGGTCGTCGATAGGGTTCCCCTGGGCCCTCGCCTGAAGAGCCATAGACAGCACCGGCGCCAACAGCTCCGGTGTGATCTGGGGCTCCCGTCTCAGTTGGCAGACCGCTCGGCAGGTGTGTGTCATGTCGGCACTCTCTATGACTGCCGCTTCAAGGCTCAACTCCTTTTCCCTCTCGGTGCCCAGGTATGCGTCGGCCACGAACAGCTCGCCCAACCGCAAGTCAGCTTGGTACACCTCATACAACGCCCACATCAGGTTCTCTATGTCCGTGGAAGGCAGCGTTACCTTGAGTCCAATGTCGTCTTTGGCCTCACGGCGAGCGACGAAGTGCAGGTGAGAGTACAACTTCTCGGTGAGCGTGTCAATGATCTTCTGCCCTTCCGCCTCCAGGTCGGGCCCTGCCATGTGTAAGGACAGCAGTTTCCTGGCCAGGATGCGGATCAGCGTATGCGTGCGGTTGACGTTGCCAAGCGCAAGCGGATGCACCTGGTGAGCCAGCTCCTTGAAAACCGCCAGGAGATGAGCTTTGTCACTTAGCCCTACCTTATCCGTTGCGAGAGCAATGTAAGACGTAGCGTCCTCCACGTTAATCCCCAAGCGGGCTCCCGGGTTCATCGGGTCCGGCGGGTTGAACTGATTGCCCGTAGTCGGGTCAACGGGGCTGAGTTCCGCCGCCGGACACATCACGACCTCGTCAGCTCCGAGGCAAATCAGCGTGCCAGCACTGTGAGCGCGGTGTGGCACGAGTACCGCGAAGCGCTCGCACGCATCTCGGATCAGGTTCACCAGCGGCCATGGGATGCTTGTATCGCCACCCCTCGTGTACAGGAAGAGGTCGATCTTATCCGCCCGCCCGATGCGGCGGATGTGCTCGTACAGGAGGGGGACTTGGTCGCCCGCGATGTTCGCGTTCATCCCCGGAATCGGAATGTCAGAAGGTCGGTCCCCAGTGACCAGAGCCACCACGCGAGACTGCCTCTGTCGCTCGATCTCCTTGATCAGATGGCGTCGTTCCTCAACTGGCATGCGCGGCACCCCTCAATGGACGCATTGGCCCCTCGCGGCGGCGCCCCCGGCGATGGACGCACCTTTTCATGCAGCGGCCGCGGCCCGAGCTGCGATCACGATGTGATTCCCCGCCTATCCGCTAATGACCTCCTGCCCTCATCTGACCCCTCACCCCGCCTCCCCCACACCTCACCCCCTCATGCGCCCCCACCACCAGCGCCCTCTTTGTAGGCAGGTGGGCGGCGGTGCCGCCCACCTGGCGTTGATAAACCCAGCGCCGCCGAGGCGGCGCCGGGGCGTTGATAAGCCGCCCATTCCCGCAAGGGAAAGGGTGGGCGTTGATTCAGACTCATATATACCCCGTTTTGTCAAGCTCGTCAAGTGTTACTTGGCACTTTTGCCGCTTCCCTGGGGTTGATTGGGCTTCGGCTGGGGTTGGCCTGTTGTCCTGGCTTGAGTGCCCCCGTACGGGCACTCAAGCCAGGACAAGCCTCCATTGGGCCTTACGGCCTCACACCACCCTCCCCCTCACCGTCCCTCCGCCCTGGCTCAGCGCCTCGTGGGCGGCGGCGGCCAAGGCATCGGCGAGGTCCTTGGACCCCCCCGGCGGGTGGTCCACCTTGGTGCCCTTGATCAGCTCCAGCCTCTTCAGCTCACGCATCAACACCTCATCCCTTGGCCAGCGGATGCGCCCTGCCTGCACTAGCTCCTTCAGCGTCTCGTAGCAGGCCAGGTCCCGGTCCACCGACATCAGCCTGACCTTGAAGCCCCGACGCGACAGGATCTGCCGGCTGTCCACGCTCTGCCAGCCATCGTAGCTGACCTGGGCAATGTTGAAGCCCCGCTCCCGCAGCGCGTAGATGCGCCGGCGCACCTGGCCGAAGTCTATCTCGCCTGTCCGTGGTGCTGTGACGCGCTCCACATAGTCCACGACCACACAAGGCTCAGCCGCGCCCTCCTCAAGGTGACACACGGCAATGCCACACGCATCTCGCCTCAGGCCCAGGTCAACGTGCACGAAGCGCGGCGCATTGTCCTCGGCCCGGAACCACTCCTTCAGCTCACCGCGGTGATCCAGCGGCGACTCACGCTCCTCCGCGCACGCCTCCAGCGCCTGCGGGTCGCTGAAGTAGGCTGTCAAGGTGCTCGTCGGGCGCGCTGCCAAGTCCCGTATGGCGCGGGCCGGATTCCGCTCGAAGTCGGCCTGGTACTCGATGGGAATCTCCAGGCCCCGGTAGATGAACTTCCGGCCGCAGTAGAACCCCGGCGGCTTGATCTCCCACACGGCCCTTTGGTCGGCGAAGATGCGCGGATTGTGCTTGGCCTCCTGGAGCTTGCGCTGGAGGAAGTCGTCCTCGTAGCGCGGCGAAGAGATCATCACCAGCAGCCCGCGATCCAGAAACCGGCTGCGAATCCGCCGCTGGAGCGAGTTGTATATCTCCTCCGCCGTGTCCCGCAGCCCCGATTCGCTCTCCAGATACCAGCTCGCCTCGTCCAGGACCGCGCCTAAGACGTTAAACCCCAGCGGATAGGTCTCTGCTGAGTTGCCCGGAATCACGATGATGTCCTTGGGGAACCGCAGCTCCGTAGCCAGCGCCTCGCACGGCGCATTCCTGCGGAACCACGGCGAGCGCAGCACCTTGCTGCGAATCTCCTCGAACACCACCTTACGCGCCTGGAGCGCGTTCAGGCCCATGTTCAGGAAGGCGATCTTGCTGCCGGGAGCCAGGCCGTAGTAGGCCTGCGGGTCGCGCAGGCATAAGGCTTGGTGCAGCAGGTAGCAGATGGCCAGCGCCGACAGAAACGACTTGCCCGAGCCGATGCCCCAACTGATGGCGGCCTCCTGGTAGTTGCCCGAGAACAGGCGCACGAACGTGCGCAGCACCTCCGGGTAGGTTTCGTCCTTAAGCCCCAGATACAACGGACTGACGATGAACTCGGCAGGGGGCGCTGGCGGCTGCTCGTGGTCCTGGATTAGCCAGCGCCAGCGCGGGCTGATAGCCGCTGCCTCCAGGAACAACCGCGGCAGTTGCGGCCGCAGTGCGCCGAAGGGCGTCTTGCAGAGCTTGGCGATTGTCCTCTGGCAACTGGTCATACTCGCTCAGCAGGTCCCGCAGCGTGAGGTAATCCTCGGCGGCGATCTCCGGCGGCGCCATCTCCGCCTGCTCCCCCAGGTGCTTCTCCTCGTCGGCGGCCTGCTTCACATGCGCCAGCCACTTCATCGCCATATCGCCGTACGACTTGCCGTCGGTGGCCTCGACCGCGTCCAGATGCGCAAACAGCCTCTGGATCACGTGGTTGAGCCCGGCCACGCGCACCTGTGGGTCTACGTAGTCCGGCTTGTACGCTGCCGCCAGCCGGCTCTCCCCCACCGCCTCGATGTCCTGCCGGTGACGCGCCCGGAAACCAGCCAGCTTCTCCCGCGGCACCGGGATACCGGCCGCCGTCGCCAAGGTGTGCGCCTGATCCAGGTCCTCAGCCCAGGCCAGAATGGCGCACAACGACACCCGCTGCACCTCAGTTAGTCGCCGCTTCTCCTCGGTTCCGCTCATATCAGCCCGCACTCGTCGCCTTGGCTGCGCTTGTTCTTGCCCTTCATTTACACAGGCACGATCCCGCCGCTTCTGGGCCAGAAACGCGATTCCGCCCTCGCACCCGGTTGCTGGGCAAACCCGCACGGTTGCACCCTTTGCTCCCCAGCGCCCACTTCCGTCGCCCCACGACAAGCAAACAAAACCATACCAGGAGAAGGAGGTGATGGCACGGGCACGGCGCTGCCATGACTGCGGGCTCGCGGCTGCGCCACCCCGCCCCTATGTAGGAGCCAGCTCCAGCTGGCGACTAGCTGGCGCGCCCAGGGCGCCGCGCGGTGGGTAGTCGCGCGGCTTTGGGCCGTGCCCCTTCCCATCCCACATCGCCGCGTTGTGGGGATCGCCTCCGTGCGACAGCTGGCCGCCAGTAGGAACTCCCGCCCAGCAGCGCGAAGCACCTCTCAAATCCAACCGAGAGGATAACGCCCGTGCTCCGCCTCCTCATCTTCACTGCCGCCGGCTGCTGTCTGCTTCTCGCGGCACTGCGAGCTGCCGACCTCGAGTCCCTGCTCACGATCCGCGTGCAGGCCATCCGCGTGGCCGATGACGACGGCCGCCGGCCTGCCAACGTCACCCCGGCACAGGTGACAGAGTGGGTGGACTTCGCCAACCAGGCCTTCGCCGCCGCCCGCATTCGGTTCGAGTTCAGCCCCGACGACGGCGACTACTCCGTCCTGAATAGCACCGTCATCAACGACATGGCTGGCACCCAAGATGCAAACTGGAGCCAGGCCAAGAAGCTGGGCGACGAGGTGGCGGCCGGATTCCCGGGCAAGCTGGTAGCCTTCTTCCGCCACGGCCCCGGCGACCAGCCGACCGGCGGCGCCTTCTCCTGGTACGACTACAACTTCGTTGTGATGATGGGCTTCGCCGACGCCAGCCACTGCGGCCACCCGCACCTTGACGCCTTCGCCCACGAAGTGGGCCACTATCTGAGCCTCCCGCACACGTTCGCAGTAGAACCGTTCGCCACCATCGAGCAGGCCGAGGCCTACTTCAAGGAGAAGGGCAGCGATCCGGCGGTCTTCGACGGCGACGGCTTCAGCGACACCCCTCCCGACCCCGCCATCCGCCCCCTCGAGTGCCAGCGCACAGCAAGCATCGTCCTCGACGGCGTGACGTTCGTGCTGCCGCGCCGCAACCTCATGTCCTACTACGACGAGCGCGATTCGCTCTCCCAGCAGCAGATCGCCCAGGCGCGCTGGCTGTTGGCCCTGCGCCTGAAGGGCAAGGGCGCACTCCCCACCAACACAGGGGCACGGTCGCCATTGGAGGCGGAGGGCTTAGGCGTCGAGCAGCCCCGGGACAGTGACCTGTCGGTCCAACAGATGGCGTCCTTCGGCGTGGACAAATGGAGCGCCGACGCTCAGCTCTTCTGCGCCACCAGGCTCGGCAGCTCGTTCACGCTTACCATCCCGGTCGAAAGAGCAGGCCGCTTCCGGCTGGACCTCTACGCCACGCTCGCGCCCGACTTCGGCATAGTCCAGGCAGCGCTCGACGACAAGCGCGTTGGCGGGCGCTTCGACGCCTATGCGCCCGTAGTCCTGCCCTCCGGGCCGATACCCCTGGCCACCGTGAACCTGGCCGCCGGCAGCCACCGCCTGCGCTTCGACGTGATCGGCAAGAACGCCGCCTCCACCGACTTCAAGCTCGGCCTTGACTGCCTCGACCTGGTCCCGGCGCCGCCGGGCGAGTAACCTGAGAGCCGACCGTTCTGTGCTGCGCGAGCCGCAGGCATCGGCAGGCCGATTGGGGGGTGTGCTGTGGGTAGTCGCGGGCTTCCCTGGGCTGAGCTTGCCTGCCCTGAGCTCTGCCTGCCCTGAGCTCTGTCGAAGGGTCGAAGGGTCGAAGGGCCGAAGGGCCGAAGGGGCGAAGCCAGTCCGCGGAGGTGGCGAGGGCGTGGTGAACCACCTCCGTCCACCCCCGCAGGCTGAAGTCCCTGGGCGAAGCCGGGACCCCGGCCCTTCGGGCCTAGGGGCCTGCGACTACCCACCGCCCGGGCCATCCGTTGCACCAACCGTGAACCGGAGGCCAACCATGCCCCGCTTCACCATCCTTCTCACCCTCATCACCCTCGCCGTCAGGCTACCTCTGGCCTCAGCCCAGGATAACGCGCCCCAGCCGCGCGCCGTAGGGCCGCAGGTGCAGCGCGCCACCGTCTTGCATTCCTCCGGCGAATCTGGTAGCGTGCCCTTCAGCACCCGGGCACCGGGGAGCCTGTAGCGGTTTGTGGAAGCAGGGGTGAAAGGAAATGGCCTGGAGTAACACGCGGAAGGTACGTGCCTTGGTGTGTGTGTCGGTCCTTCTGCCGGCCCTCGTCCTGATCTGGTTGCTGTTCGCCTGGCACTCGGAGCGGCTGGCCCCTGTCCGTTCCATTGTGGGGGCGGCGGCACGCCTGACCTTCACCCCCTCGGCACGGGCTCGTGCGGACCTGCAAGCAGAATTGGCCACGATCAAGGCTGCCGGCGAGCCCGTGACTATCGAGGAGGTCACGCCGCCCGAGGTACCCGACGCGGAGAACGCGGCAGTACTCTACCAGCAAGCGTTCGCCAGGCTCAATCTATCCCCAGCGGACGAGAGGGCATTGAGTGACCTCACCGCGAGCATTCGCCAACCGCCCAAGAGGCAGCCTCCGCGCATCGCGACCATCGAGCCCATCATCGCGAACAATGCCGCGGCCATCGAACTCCTGGAGGCAGCCGCGCGCCGCCCCAAGTGTCGCTTCCCAGTAGACTGGTCCGATCCCGTGAACGCTGAGTACCCGCACCACGCCAAGCTGCGCAGGTGTTCACGGCTGCTGGCAGCGGAGACCGCACTGGAAGCCCGCCGCGGCCGGATGGTGCGGGCGTTACATGCAGCCCAAGTGTCGTTCGCCATGGGCGAAGCAATCCGCAGCGAGCCCTCACTCCTTGGCCTGTTTAGCCGTTACGCTATCCAAGCTGTCACCTTGCGCGCCCTGCAAGCGGCCCTGGCCGATCGGCCGGCACGGACCAGCGCTTGCCGAGACCTCTTCAACTACCTTCAGCAGGTGGAGTTCACGCAGTCGTTCCGTCGTGCGCTTCTGGCCAACCGGGCCGAGGGTATCTGGTGCTTCCGCTATGTGCGCCGCAATCCCAGCGGCATTACCAACCTGGTAGGCGGCGATCCGCAGGTCTTCAAGAAGATGTACAGTGGTCGCCAGTCTGGGAAGATGCTGGACCTTGATGAGGCGACGTATCTGCATCTGATGTCGGAGCAGATCCCGGTCGCCTCCAAGCCGTGGCGCGAGGACCCTCAGGTGGGGGAATTGCTGGAGCACAGGCTCGAGGGATTGCCGCCCTATTGCGTCATGACGGTTACCCTACTGCCGATCTTTGCGCACACGTCAGCGAAGCGCGACGCCCTGATGTCCCAGGTCGGCCTCTGCCAGACCGCCTTGGCCCTGAAGGCGTACAAGGACCAGAAAAGCAGCTTTCCCGCGTCCCTGGGCGACCTGCGCCAGGTCATCTCCTGGCCACTCCCCCAGGACCCCTTCAGCGGCCGAGACTTCGTCTATAGGCGCCAGGGCGACGGCTTCCTGCTCTACAGCCTCGGCCCCAACCTCAAAGACGACGGCGGCACGCTCTCCCAGGGCTGGGACAAGGGCGACATCACCTGGCGCTGCGCAAGGTAACGGCGCAGGAGGCACCTCTTGCTCCCCCTGCCCTTGCCGTTTCCTTTGTACGAGGGGCGTCTCGCCCCGACTTGGCCGACCATCGGCTTCCCACGCTTAACCGCCTCCCGCCGCCCCTAGTCGGCAGCAGAGCTGCCTCCTACATGCCTGGCCTTCGCGGAGGACTGGGCGGGCTGCGGGTAGCCGCAGGCCCCTAGGCCCGAAGGGCCGGGGTCCCGGCTTCGCCCAGGGACTTCAGCCTGCGGAGGTGGCCTGAGGTGGCATCCGTTTCCGTGTTTCGGCAGCTGAGCTGCCGAAACACACGAACCCCGTCTCGCCACCACACCCAGGCACCAGCAGGCCCCCTTGCATTCTCCGCCCGGATTTGCTATCGTGCCCCATCAAATCCTATGCGCCAGCTCGCGCTCCGGTCGGTCATGCTGTATCGTACATCCTACATCATACATCATAGATCGTAGATCGCATCCTGCTGCGCGCAGCTTCGCCGCGCTCCGCAGGACAAGCATCACACATCTCAGATCCCACATCGCTTCCAGGAGCCCACCATGCCAACCGCCAACATCCTGCGTCTGGCCCTGCCCACCGGCAGCCTGCAAGACGCCACCCTGAGCGTGTTCAAGAAAGCCGGCTTCAGCATCTCCCTGCCTGCCCGCGGCTACACGCCGGCGGTGGATGACCCGGAGATCGAGGCCCGCCTGCTGCGGGCGCAGGAGATACCGCGCTACGTCGCCGCCGGGTCGCTGGATGCCGGGCTCACTGGCAAGGACTGGATCGAGGAGACCCTGGCGCAAGGAGAGCTTGCGCCCAGCGATGTGGTGGAGGTGGCGGACCTGGTTTACAGCAAGCAGGGCCTGCGCCCGTACCGCTGGGTGCTGGCCGTGCCGGAAAGCTCCGACCTGCAAAAAGTGGAGGACCTGGAGGGCAAGCGCATCGCCACCGAGGTGGTCAACATCACCAGGCGCTTCTTTGCCACCCGGGGCGTGCGGGCCGACATCGAGTATTCCTGGGGCGCCACCGAGGCCAAGGTGCCGGAGCTGGCCGACGCGGTGGTGGAGGGCACCGAGACCGGCGCCAGCCTGCGCGCCAACAAGCTGCGCATCATCGAGGTGCTGCTGGAGTCCACCACCAAGCTGATCGCCAGCCCCCAGGCCTGGGCGGACGACTGGAAGCGGCGCAAGATCGAGTCGCTGGCGCTGCTGCTGCAAGGGGCGTTGGCGGCTGAGGAGAAGGTGGGGCTGAAGATGAACGTGCCCGTGGACCGCCTGGACCAGGTGCTGAGATCGCTGCCCGCGCTGCGCAACCCCACGGTCTCCAACCTGACCGAGGCGGGCTGGGTGGCGGTGGAGAGCGTGGTAGACGAGGCGGTGGTGCGCCAGATCATCCCCACCCTCAAAGCCGCCGGCGCCACCGGCATCATCGAGTACCCGCTGAACAAGGTGATACCGTAACGGCAGTAATCGGTTCCCGGTTATCGGTAACCGGTTGGCGGTTGGCGGTTGACGGTCGGCGGTTGCCGGTTGTAGGAGCCGCGTCTCGCGGCGATGCCGCTATGTGGAGTGCAACGTCACCTGACGTTGCGATGCCGTTCATCTGTAGGGCAGGAGCCTGCCTGCCCTGAGCTGCGGTCGTCTGCGACCGCGAGCCGAAGGGCCGGAGCGCTGCCGAGACACCCGGACAAACCGCCAACCGCCAACCGGGCCGGGGGTGGCGGGGTGGCCCACCAGCCGTTGACACCCCCTCCGCGTACCTGTATACTAAACCCGAGCCGAATCTAGACAGAGCTTCTCTCCGAGCCGGCGGAACGTTACAGACTTGTTAACGAGGAGGGAAGTCCATGTACTGCGCAGACTGCGGCGCTCGCAACGCCGACGATAGCCCTTTCTGTGTCGAATGCGGCATCCGCCTGGCGGTGAGCCTGGGCGCGGAAGAGACGCAGGCACTGCCCACGGCGCAGGCGGCGCCTCCGCCGCGCACGCTGCGGGCCCTGCTGGAGCGCGCCCATGAGCTGGCGGAGGCAGACGACCTGGACGGCGCCATGGACATGTGCCGCCGGGCGGTGATCATGGAGCCTCGCAGCCGCACGGCGCACGCCCTGTTGGGGCTGCTGTATGAGAAGAAGGGGCACACCAAGTTCGCCATCCGCGAGTACAAGGTCGTGTTGGAGATTGACCCCCGCAGCGCGGCCGAGCGCGCGAAGCTGGAGATGCTGCTGGCACAGGAGAAGGAGGAGACGGACTCGTTCCGGCCGCTGCCGCTCAGCAGTTTCTGGAGCCGCTGGCGTATCGCCGTGATCGTCGGCGCGGCCGCTCTGGCGTTTGGCGTCGTCGCCATCATTGTCCATTTCGCCGGCCAGCCAGAGGGCCGCAGCAAGTTCGCCGAACCTATCGCCCTGGGCACTGTACCGGCTCAGCCCAGCCCCAGCTTCTACCCGGTGCCCACCAACACAGGACCCGCCACTCAACGCCCGCCCTATCCGGTCCACGCGAACGCCCTAGCCATGTTTGCGCCGCCCAACTGGGAGAATCCGGGACGCCAGCCCGGGCAGGTCGGCAAGGACGTTGCCCTTCGGCCCAAGCCGGGCGCCCCGCCGAAGGTGAACGTACCCGAGATAGTTAACCCCTCTCCCACGCGGCGGCCCGAGACGCCTCCAGGCGGCGAGCAGCCGCCCACCGGCACGGGCCCTACGGGCGAGTTCACGCCGGTTGAGGGGGCGGGTCCTCCGCCGTCTCCGCCGACGAAGCCCAAGCCTGCGGGCATCCTGGAGATCTCGGTTGGCGGGCCCACGCGCACCGCTGACAACTCCATGTTCGCGCCCGTGGAGCCGGACAAGGTGCCCGCTCCCGCCACGGCCAGTGAGGACGAGAAGGCTGGCCGCGCGGCGCAGGTGCAGGGCCTGCGGCTCAAGGCTCAGGGCCGGCACCAGGAGGCCATTGGCCAGTTCCGCGCGGCCATTGACGCCTACCAGCGCGAGATCGCCAACCACGGGGCCACCGAGAAGCTGCTGCGGGCCGTGGAGACCTGCAAGCACGCCATCGAATACTCCGAGAGCCGTCTGAAGGGACCATGAAAGGCCTCGCCGGGCGCTTGCTGCGTTCTTGTACCTGTCAGAGGAGCGGCTCCTACAGACACAGGTGCTGCCTCCTGTTGCTTGCGGTTGCGGGCGCCCTGGCGTGTGCGGCGCCTGCCATCGCCGCGCCCAAGGCCGGGCTGTTGTTCCCCGAACGGGGCCTGACGCGGGACCTGGCCGAGGCCCGCAAGGACATCATCGCGGCCCTCCAGCAGAAGCTGGCTGCCGTGGAGGGCGGCCAGGTGCAGTTCATTGACCCGCAGAGCTCGACCGCCGTGCAGGCCCTCAAGCAGGTGGGCCTGAAACCCGGCGACCTGGATGCACCCCAGTCGGCCGAGAACCTGGCCCCGTTCGTCCGGGCCTTAGGCCTGGACTGGCTCCTGGTGCTGGAGCTTAAGGAGTTCGAGGCCAAGTTCAACATGGTTAAGTCGCGCGCCTGGCTGGCCTGTCGGCTCATTCAGCCGACCCCGGTGGCGGGCGGAGTGGGTGCGCAGCAGGTTGACCTTGACATCGTGAAAACCGACGGCGACCGCGAGGGCCTGCGGGAGATCAAAGCCGGCGAGGCCACGCCCAGCCAGATCCTGGCCATCCTGCTCAGTAACCGGCTATGGGACCGGCTGGCACAGTACCTTCAGCAGCCTGGCGGCGTGGGCGTCAAGCCGCCCGGCGAAGGGCCTCCCACGACCGGGCCGGGGTCACCGACGACGGGGCCTGAGTCGCCCACCACCGGCCCCACATCACCAACGACCCGCCCCACGTCGCCGACGACGGGCCCCACGTCGCCCACCACCGGCCCCACACCGCCCACGACCGGCCCCACATCCCCAACGACTGGCCCCACGTCGCCAACGACTGGCCCGGTGGGACCGCCCCCCGGCACGGGGGTGAAGCCAGGCGCCACGACGGGTGAGCCCAGCGCCGAAGAATGGATCTTTCTGCTCGACAAGCAGATACGGGAGCAGGGAGAAAGCGCCGAGCTGCGCATCGCCCTGGGGCAGGCTTACCTGACTATCGGCGACTACGGACAGGCGGAGCTTCACCTGCTGCGCGCGGCAGAACTGGACCCGCGGCTGGCGGAGCCCCACCTGCGGCTGGGCGAGATTCGCACCAACCAGAGCCGGTGGTCGGCCGCCGTGTCCGAGTACAGGGAGGCCGTGCGGCTGGAGCCGGCCAACATCGGCGCGCGCATCGCCCTGGCCCGCGCCTACGAGCGCGCCGGGGCCTCCAAGGAGGCCCTGGTCGAGTTCGAGGCGGCCACCAGGCTGGACTCGGACAACGGGGCGGCGCACCTGGAGCTGGGCGACTACTATATGCAGCATCGCGACAGTCGCTCGGCCGAGAGGGAGTATCGCCAGGCGGCCGAATGCGCCCAGCCGGATGCCAGAGCCTACGCCCGCCTGGCCGACTACTGCGCGGAGAAGGGCCGCTTCAAGGAGTCGTTCGATTACCAACTGCTGGCCAGTCGGCACCAGGCGGGCCCGGTGACCATGGACGAGCGGCGCTACGTGAGGATTCTGGCCGCCGCCGACGAGGCCCTGGCCAAGCAGATGGCCGACTCCAGCGCCGCCATGGAGCGCTTCCGCCGGGGGAACATGACCCGCGAGGAGGCCTACTACGCCTTCCGGCAGTTCGCCGACTACTCGCGCGACATCTACAACCTGGCCTCGGCGGTGACGGCGCCGGCCGCCTACCGCAGCCTACACCAGGCTCGGCTGCTGGTCTACTCGCTGGCCAATCAGGCTGACCTGAGCCTGCTGGACTACCTGGACACCAACGACCAGAGCGACTTCGAGACCGCCAAGGTCCTGCGGGCGGAGGCGGTGCAGGAGTTCGAGCAGCTCCAACGCAGGCCCGAGCGGCAGCCTTGAACCAATGACTCGGCCCTGGAGGCTTGGCGCTTGGCAGCTATCGGCAAAGTCATGGTGCTGTTGGGCCTGCTGCTGGTGGTGACGGGCGCCCTGGTCATACTGGCCGGCAAGCTTACCGGCGCCGAGGGGAAGGTCTTGCCCGGAGACATCGTGGTCAGGCGGGGCAGCTTCACCTTCTACGCGCCCCTGGCCACTTGCCTGGCGCTCAGCCTGGTGCTGACGCTGATCCTGTACCTGGTGACGTTGGCCAGGCGCTGAGCGCAGGCTTCCGCCGACCTGCCTGGCGGTAGGCAGGCACGGAGGTGTGGAGTTAGTGAGGTCGCTTCAAGAATGGATGGAGTACGTGCGCGCCGCGCGCGAGGCGGCGCAGCGACCCGGGAGGCCTGACGCCGCCCAGGATGACGAGTTGGTCGTCGGCCAACAGGAGCCCCCGGCCTGGGCCGAGCAGCCCGCGAAGCAGCGCGCCGCCCAATCAGCTCCACCGCGCACGGCGACTGCCAGCCGGACAGCCGCGCCTGAGGCTGCTCCGCGAAGCCGAGGCAGCACGGCGGCTGGCGAGGCGGGCGCAAGTCATACGCGCCCTCGGGGCGGGCGGGCAGCCGGAACCACACCCAACCTGGCGGACGTTCTGGACCAGATCGCCGGCCCGGAGTGGGCGGCGACCGGCGAGGCCGACCCTCGTCGGCGGGCCCGGCAGGAGCTGTTGGCCTGGCAGGGCAAGCAGCAGCGCCTGCCTCTGGATATCGCCGAGGAGGTCCCCGCGCGGCGCGGCGGCTGGCCTGCCAAGGAGACCCGGGAAGACCTGATCCAGCGGCTGTTAGACCCGCAGCTCAGCCTGCGCGAAGTGGCCCTGCTGCTGAACGTGTGCCCGACGACCGTGCGGCGCTATACCAATCGCGGCGTACTTAACCATTTCCGCACGCCGGGCAACCAACGGCGCTTTCGCCTGTCTGATGTGCTCGACTTCATGCGTCGAGAGCAACAGGGGATTTGATGGCCAGGCCGCCAGTGGCAGGTTGGTAGGCAGAGGCCAGCGTCTGTAGGGAGGGGAGCCCTATGAAGCCCAAGGTTCTGGTAGTAGACGACGAGGAAGATGTGCGCGATATGGTGGCCCGCGTTCTGGAGCAGAACGGCTTCCAGGCCGTGACCGCCAAGAACGGCCAGGAGGCGCTGCTGCGCGACCTGAACGACGAGCCCGACATCATTGTGCTGGACATCATGCTGCCCGACATCAATGGCATCGAGGTGTGCCGGCGGCTGCGCACCCGCACCACCAAGCCCATCATCATGCTCACTGCCCGCGACGAAGAAGTGGACCGGGTGGTGGGCCTGGAGGTGGGGGCCGACGACTACGTGACCAAGCCCTTCAGCCCGCGCGAACTCACCGCCCGCGTGCGCGCCCAACTGCGGCGCAGCACCGAGTACACGCAGGCCGCCGAGGCCGGGGAGGTGCTGGACTTCGGCGAGATCAGGATAGACGCCGCCCGCCACGAGGTCATCGTGCGCGGCGAGGAGAAGCGGCTGACCCCCAAGGAGTTCGACCTGCTGCTGCTGCTGGCCAAGAACCAGGGCCGCATCATGCACCGGGACCTGCTCATGCAGAACGTGTGGGGCTACGATAGCTCCATCGAGAGCCGCACCCTGGACGTGCACATCCAGCGGCTGCGCAAGAAGATCGAAGCCGGCGTGGGCCCCCCACGCCTCATCCTCACCGTCCCCAGCCTGGGCTACAAGTTCCAGCCGCCAGAGAAGGCCGAGGGGGAGGGGGAGTAGGAGCCGCGTCCTCGCGGCGATTCGTTGGTGATTGGTGATCGGCAACGCGTGGGTCGGGCATTCGTGCGCGCCACGACTTGCATGTAGGGCGGGGTTTATCCCCGCCCGTTGTGTTCCGGCGACTGTTCCCCGCGACGGAGGCCGTCATCGCCGCAGCAGGTCCGGCGACGCATGGACGGCGTGCAAAATCGGGTGATTTTGCGCTCCATAGTGGCTATACCGCAAGCTGGCAGACGAGCCCCTCTGGAGTGCAACATCACCTGATGTTGCGCATGTCGTTAAGCGAACCGGTAGGGCAGGAGCCCTTCGATATACTCAGGGCAGGCAAGCTCCTGCCCTACGTGTTCCACCAATCACCAGTTACCGATTACCGATCACCGCCGTCACCTCGCTGGCAAGCGTAGGGTGAAGGTGTCGCCGATGCCGGGGCGGGAGTGAATGATCAACTGGCCGCCCAGGTCCTCTAACACGCGGCGGGCGGCGAAGACGGCCAGGGCCTTGTGGTAGAGGGCGGGGTCCTCGGTGGCGAAGGGCTCCAGCAGCCCCTGACGCTCCTCTTCGCTCATGCCCTGCGACTCGACCCGCATGTGCACTACGGCCCAGGCATCGGCGTGCTGAGTGGCTATCTCCAGCGCGCCGCCCTCCTGCGCGCGGCCGATGCACTCGCGCAGCACGTTGAGCACCGCCTGGGCCAGGCGCGCCGGAGGCGCCATCACCCGCAGCGCGTCGCCGGTGTGCAGCAAACGGGGCCGCAACTGCCTGCGCCGCGCCTCGAACCCCGCCAGTTGCAGCGCGTCGTCCACCGTGGCCTTCAGGTCCACCGACTCCGGCTGCTCGTCGCGGCGCGAGGCGAACTTGCGCAGGTTCTCGTTGATGCGCGAGAGCCGCCAGCCCTCCTCCTGCACCACGCGCAGGCTGTGCTCGCGCTTGAGCTCGTCGGGCATGCGCAGGGCCAGGGCGGCGTGGCTGAGCAGCGCCGACAGGGGGTTGGTCATCTCGTGGGCGATGCCCCGCGCCATGCTGCCTACCAGCAACTCGCCCTGGTCCTCGGCCAGGTCCTGCTGCAAGGTCAGCAGGGCCTCAGCGTTGCGCAGGTTCTCGTAGAGCACGTTACGGTAGATGGCCAGGACGAACGCAGCCAGGGCCACGGCGGGGAGGTTCTGGGCCGCTACCATCAGCGCGGCCGAGGTCGGCTCCAGGCCCTCGGCCACCCAGGAGATGCCCTTCAGCCCGGTGCAGGCAGCCAGGATGCCGGTGCCTATGGAGATGAGCTGACGGCTGTGAATGCGCGAGGCCAGGACCGCCCCGGTGGCCGCGAGCAGGGCCAGGGAGGCCAGGATGGTGAAGGTGGCGCCGCCCCAGGAGGCGGCGAAGGGCTCGGCGGGCGAGGGGCTGACAATCCACAAGGCCTGCACCAGGCCGGCCAGGACGGTGAGAGCGGCCAGGCCGGCGATCAGTGCAGTCGGTGCCCAGCGCCAGCCCCGGTAGAGGGGGAAACAGAAGCCGTAGGCCAACAGCACGGCTGCCAGCAGCTCCACGGCCCGCCGCAGCGGCTCCACCGCCGTGGGCATGGTCACTCCCCACAGCAGCGTGAGCAGGGCGCTGAGGCCGGCGGCAAGCTGCTGGAAGCAGACGGCTACGAAGGCCACGGAGGCGTACAGGAAGGCCGGGTCGCGGTCACGCCGCCACTCGTTGTGGGCCATGAGCAGGGCCAGGGCGGCCAACAGGAACTGCGCCCCGGCCGTCAGCAGCAGGCTCACCGGGTTGGACAACGCCTCGACCACTGACTCTGAACCGTCCCTTCCCTGAGACGGGCACTAGGCAACCGGTAACCGGTCAATCCGTGATCGGTAATTGGTCAATTGGTGATCGGTCAATCGGTGATCAGTAACCGGTAACTCGTAGCTGGTTGCCGGGGCACCCATTAGCCCTCACCAGCTACCAACTGACCAGTTACCAGGCCAAAGGCACTGCTAGCGGCGGGCGGCGGCGCGGCCGGCCCGCACCGTGACCACGCGCTCGATGCGGACAACCGCCCGCTGGTCCTGGGTCAGGCGATTGCAGGCGTACTCGATGGCGTCGGATTCATCCTGGGGCTGGTAGCGCTGCTTGACGCCGTTGTAGTAGAAGGCCATCTCGCTGGTAACGCGGACCCGGTCGGGGACCGGAGGGAGACCACTGCCCTTGGGCTCGACCACCTCCACCCGCCGCATGGTGGCCGGGTGAAGCAGCTCGGGCTTGAGCACCAGCAACAGCGCCAGACCGCCCAGGATCTGCACCACCAGAACGGCTATCAGCAGGCGCAGGACCCACAGCAGGCGCTGCTGGTGGGTGGCTGCGTCGGCGGGCCGCGCCTTCTCAGTCACCAGAGCCATGGGACTCCCCCCCTGGTCGGCCACCGGGTTTGCACTTGGTCTGCTGGTCAACTTCGCGGCCCTGCTGCGGTGCTCCTGCCTGGGAAAGGCCGGTTTACGGGGGCGGTTGAGCGTTAGGGGGCCGGTCGCCGACGGACAGGCTGGGCGGAGGGCGGAAGGGTGAGTTTGTGCGTGGTTTGGCCTGAGCCTGGCGCGGCAAAAATGAACTTGACAGGCAAACGCATGTTCGATATAATGGCACGGCTGCGAGTGCAGGCTTGAGCCTGCGAAGGGGGGAGACGAAAATGCGCATTGAGTCTCTGGAGGCCTACGGGGTTCCGCGGCAGATGCTGCGGGCCTGGGGGCGGCGGTACGGGGAGCTGCTGCCCGTGCAGGAGCGGGCCATCACGCAGCACGGGTTGCTGAGCGGGAAGAGCGTGGTAGTGTTCGCCCCTACCTCGTCTGGGAAGACGTTCGTCGGCGAGCTAGCTGCGGCGGCGGCGGCGGCGAGGCAGCGGCGGGCGGTATACCTGGTGCCCACCAAGGCGCTGGCGGAGGAGAAGTACCGGGAGTTCCGGGCTGCTTATGGGCCGCTGGGCCTGCGGGTGGTCATCAGCACCCGTGAGCGGCGCGAGTTCGACGGGCAGATCAGGCTGGGCCAGTTTGACCTGGCGGTAGCGGTGAACGAGAAGATGCGGTCGTTGATGGCGGCTGCGCCGGACCTGCTGAGCAAGATCGGGGTGCTGGTGGCGGACGAGCTTCAGACGCTGGGCGACCCGGAGCGGGGTCCATGCCTGGAGCTGCTGCTGACTATGGCCCGGCGGGCGGGGTCGCCTGCGGCGGGGGAGGGCCCGCAGCCGCAGATCATCGGCTTGTCGGCAGTGCTGGGCCGGGAGCGGCACGTGGCCGATTGGCTGGGGGCCAGTTGGCTGCGGGTGGATGAGCGGCCGGTGGAGCTGCGCCAGGGGGTGTTCTGCCAGGGCGTGTTTCACTACGTGGAGCACAACAGCCGGCGCGAGGGCGAGGAGGAGTGGGATGTGCCGCAGCGGGACGAGCCGGCGGAGACCATGCTGGCGCTGGCGCGGTGGCTGGGCGAGCGCGGTGAGCAGACGATAGTGTTCCTGCCGACCAAGCGTGCCTGCCGAGAGTTCGCCGCCGCCGCCGCTGACGGCTGCGACTGGCCCGGAGCTGAGGAGGCCCGGGAGCAGATTGCCGCCCTCCCCCCTACCAGCGTGAGACGGGCGCTGCGCGAGCTGCTGGCCAGCGGAGTGGCCTTCCACAATGCGGACCTGGACTGGGCGGAGCGGGCCACCATTGAGCGCGCCTTCCACGCGGGCCGGATTCGGCTGCTGTGCGCCACCTCTACCCTGGCGAACGGCGTGAATCTTCCCGCGCGCAACGTGATTATGGATGTGGGCAAGTGGGAGTACCGGCGGGACCTGAGCCGCAGCACCCTGGGCGAGCTGTCGAAGGCCGAGTTCGAGAGCATGAGCGGCCGCGCCGGGCGCCTGGCGTTCTCAGACGACTTCGGCCGAGCCGTGCTCATCGCAGAGGCTCCCTTCTGGCAGGACACCTACCTGAAGCGCTACGTGCGGGGGGATTTTCCTCCCCTGGAGCCCTCCCTGACCTGCCTGCCGCCGGGGGTGGCGGGCGGTCGGGGCCATGCGGCGTTGGAGTTGGCCGCCCTCAGTGCTCTGCCAGCCGTCGGTGGGGCGGGAGTGGAGGGCCTGATGGGGCTTCTGGCCGATACCTACAGCGGGCACCTGGCCTGGCAGGGCGAGCGCGGACGCGCGGTGCTGCGAGAGGCAGTGGGCCGGTGTGTGACCGACTGCGCGGCGGCAAGGCTGCTGGCTCAAGATGCCAATGGCCTGCGCCTGACGCCTCTGGGGCAGGTCTGCGTGGCCCAGGGGCTGGAGCGCGCTGACTTCTGCTGGCTGCGGGAGTGGGCCGAATCCCTTCGGGGGGGCCACCTATCGGAGGAGGAGGCCATGCTCGTTGCTGCGACAGCACCCAGCACCCGCGAGCTGCCCTTGGGCGGCGGGGCTGCCTACGGCGCAGGCGGGCGGGGTGATTGGCGCGGGGCTCTGCGTTACCACTGCGAGACGAAGGTGGCGCGGCTGGGAGACGTGCTGGAGCCGCTGCTCGCGGATGCGCGGCTCGCCTCGGGAGAGCTGGGGAAGGCCGCTCGGCAGACGCTGGCGATGATCCGGTGGCTGGGCGAAGAGGAGACCGAGGAGGTCGAGCGCGGGGTCGGCCTGGCGGCGGGCACGCTGTCTGAGCTGGCCAAGCACCTGGGCTGGCTGGTGGAGTCGCTGGCGCGCATTGGGCAAGAGGTAGGTTGGCTGCCGGAGGCGGTGCGGCGGGTTTCGGACCTGGCCGCCAGGCTGCCCCTGGGGCTGCCGTGCGACGCCGCTGGGCTGGCGGCGCTGAACCTGCCGGACCTGGACCGCGAGCTGCTGCGGCGGCTGGTCGCCAGGGGCATAAGCTCGGCAGAGGCGTTCCTGGAGGCGGACCTGGGCGAACTGGAGGACATCCTGCCGCTGTCGGCGCTGAGGCGGCTGGCGCCCGGCGCAGAAGAAGAGGCACCCGCCGGAATGCGCCCGGCGTCTGCCAGATCAGAGATCGAAGCGCCAGCACAGCAGGCGGCGCGTGCGCGCTCAGAGGCTGCTGCGAGTTCGAAGCGCAAGCGAATGCGGGCACCGAGGCTGGGTTCGGCGCATCTGCTGGTGCTGGAGTCGGGCCGGCCGGACCGGGCGCTGGTGGCGGGCGCTGCGGTGCCGCTGACGGCGCTGGAGCGGCGGCTGGCGGAGCTGCTGGCGCAGCATGCGGGCCAGTGTGTGCCCTACGAGGCCATCTTCGAGCACCTGTACGGCCTCCACGAGACGGCGACCCACGCGCAGTTGTACTTCCAGAAGCGGAACCTGCTGAGGAAGCTGCAACAGGCTCTGCCCGGCGAAGCCCCCAAGGACCCCGTGGTCACCATCCCGCGGCGGGGCATGATGCTGGCGCTGGGGCCCGAGCAAGTCCTGGTGGCGTGAGTTGCAGGGCAGGAGGCAAGCCCCGACCCCTGGCGGGTCGGGATCCCGACGCCCTCGGGCGGTCGGGACTCCTGCCCTACGCTTTGTGGAATCACCATTCGTTCCCCCTGCGCGTAACATTAGGAAACGATAAGACGCTCCTGCGGACTTGGCGAGCAGCATCTCGCTATCCTGTACTCGCCGCACGAACGCCGACGAGTACCAGGAGGGTGAGATGCTGTGACCATTTCAGTGGAACAGCGACCGGGCCTGGCGGGGAGCGATGAGCATGAGGCAGTGTGAGCCCATCTCGCCCCCGGACCCACGGCTGGAAGCTGAGGCCGACCGTCTGCTGGCCCGCAGTGCGGCGCGCGACGGCCGAGGCGAGTACCCGTTTTACTCGGAGCGGTGGCTGCGGCGGCGGGAGCGCTGGGACGTGTACCTGAAGATCGCCCTGGGCATGGTCGAGCGGCCGGCGCAGGAGGAGCAGGCCGAGCCGCGACGGCTGACCACACTGATGAACGCGGCCGACCTGGCGCCGCGCGAGCGGCAGGTGGTGCTGCTGCTGGCGGAGGGCGCGTCGGAGCGGGGCATCGCCAACTGCCTGGGGCTATCGCGCGGGGCGGTCCGCACCATCCTCCGGCACCTGCGCAGTAAGCTCAAGGCGGTGTACCTGGAAGGCGAGCAGAAGGCGCGTGAGCGGCAACGGCGCGGCCGCATCACCCGCCGCGACACGCGCACGTTGTTCAAGCTGGAGCGGGACCGCTTCATCTACCGGCCGCCCATCTGCTGCAAGGAGGGTCAGGAGGCCTGCCGCCGCACGGGGCTGTGCGACAAGAGGTGGTATTTGTTCCACACCTAGCCGGGTGGTGATTGGTGACCAGAGGGGGCAGGAGGCTCGTGCTGCGCAGCGAAGCGCTGCTTCGCAGAGCAGGGCAAGCTCCTGCCCTACGTTCCGGTAATCGGTGATTGGTGATTAGGAACCAGTGAACCCGTGGGCGGTCACGGATTACCAGTTACCGATTACCGGTTACCGATTACCAGTTACCGATTACCGCCGTTGCTTAGTCGGAGAGGGCGTAGAGTTCGAGGGCGCCGACGGGCTGGCACATGGCCCGGTCTTCCCACAGCGGATGACGCAGGGGGCTATGAGGGGTGAGGGAGTGGGCCACGATGTGGACGGCCAGGGCCTCGCCGGCGGTGCGCACCTTGTCTACCCCCAGGCCGATCTCGTAGAGAGCAGCAGGCTCAATGGAGCCCACGGTGAGCACGGTGGCCTGGTCGCCGCCGGTGGGGGCCAGGCGCAGGAACTCCTGCGCCGACATCATCACGGCGCCCGACTGCTGCTGCGTTTGCACCTGGCAGCCGTGCTCGCTGAGCACGTGAGCGAGGGACTCAGCTACCTGGGTGCGCGGGGCCAGGATGACCTTGGGCGTTATGTAGCCGGCGCCCAGTTGCAGCTCCATGCCGACCAGGGAGAGGATGTCTTCCAGCTCGATGGTCTGGGCGTTGGCCAGCACGAACTCGTAGAAGTTGAGCGAGCCGAAGATGCTGCTGAGCAGGCTGGGGTCGGCGGGGCAGAAGAAGTTGGCGCACTTGGCCGGCTTCCAGTTCTCGGCCAGGCAGCCCTGGTAGTGGAATAGGCAGCGGTCGGGGGGCATCCGCCCGGCGCTCTCCGATGAGCCGCGCTCGGCGCCCGAGGACGAGGGGGCTCCGGCCGTCGCAGGCAAGTCAGCCCCGGCGCTGGGCGACGAGCGTGCCTGGGCAGTGGCAGACGGACGGCGCGGGCCGGTGAAGCGCAGGGAGGGCTGGTCCGGGGCGAGGGCGTGAAGGCACTCGACCGCCCCCGGCAGGGCGCGGAGGGCACGGAAGCAGTTGGCGCGCAGGGCGGGGCACCAGAGCAGCTTGCGCAGGCTCTCCAGGTCGGGGTCCTGTATGCCGGCAGCGAAGTCGCAGAACTGCTCCCAGGCGTCGAGGCTAGCTTTGAGGCGTGACAGGCGGGCCTGGCTGTGTTGGGCCTGGCTGCGGAGGTGGTAGTTGACCTGCAACAGGATGCGCAGATCGTCGCGCAGCTCCTCGACGCGGCGGGCCAGGCCGGCCAGGAAGCGCTGCTGCAAGCCCGGGTCCAACAGCATGCCCTTGTGCAGCCGGTAGAGGTCGGAGGAGCCCATCATGGTGCCGTGGTGGCAGCAGCTTCGCTCGCAACTGCCACATACCGAACGAATCAGGCCGGCCAGCTTGGCCCGCGCTGTTTCGCATTGCTTGACCAGGGCTGTCATGGGCATTTCCGTTTGGTGATGAGTGACCAGTAATGAGTAACCGGTGATCGGTAACCGGTAATCGGTGATTGGCGAGCGGCAAGGCGCAGGCAGTCAGCGGTCACGAACTGACCAGTTAGCAATCACCAGTGGACCAGTTACCGATTGACCGATCACGGATTACCAGTTGACCAGTCACTGCGGTAGTTGGCTGCCACAGGCCGGGCAGGTCTTGTCGGTCGCCAGGACGATTATGCCACAGCCGGCACACGCGCTGAGCTTCTCTCCGCAGTTGCGGCAGAAAACGTGCTCCATCTCCACCGCCTGCTTGCAGTTGGGGCAGACCGGGCCTTGTCGGGCAGGAATGCCCGACCCACTGGGGACAACGGCGGCGGGCGGGGCCAGCGGAGCACCATCGCGCTCGGCGCGCAGGGCGGCCAGGCGGGACTCCAGGGGCGCCAGGTCCTTAGACAGCTCGTTGAGGGAAGAGTCAGCAATGCGCCGGGAACGCTGCAACTGCACGGCGATGCGCCCGGCCTTGATCAGCATCTGGTCCATGCGCTGCTGAAGAGCGTCTATCTCCAGGCCGATCTGCGCGCGGGTGGCAGCCTGCGAGGCCTTGCCGGCGAGGTCCTTGGCTTCCTTCTTCAGTTGGTCGAAAAGGCCCATGAGGTTTCCACCCCCGCCTGGGGCAAACGGTGATCGGTCAATTGGTCAACCAGTAATCGGTAACCGGTCAACTGGCAACCAGCCAACTGGTGATTGGCGAGGGCCGACGCCTTCACCGATTACCAATCACCAGTTGACCGATCACGGTCGTTCCAACTGCTTGGCCAACCAGCGCACGCAGTCGGTGGCGAAGCGGCGGTTGTCGGCCAGCCCGATGTTGTCCTTGCCCTCCGCCGGGTCGCGGAAGAGACTGCGGTCGGCGGCCACGACCCTCCCCTGCTTCAGCTCCAGCGCCACGGCCACCGCTCGGCCGCGGATCTCAGCCAGCACGGTGGCGCCTGCGGCGAAGAAGTCGGTGCCGACGTCAGGGTCCTCAAGCTCCTTGACGTCCAACATGATGGGATGGGTTCGCTCCACGTAGTCTGTAAGGCCGGTCTCGCCGGGGCGGGCGGTGATGCGCAGTTCGGCCAGCAGAGCGCGCGTACCGAAGCCCAAGGGCAGGCCCGGCTCAGCTTCGTAGAGCACCAGCAGCCCACCGCCCTGCTTGACGAACTCCTGGAGGGCGCGGCGCTCGCCGGGCTCGTAGGCGTCGCGCTGGTCGGTGACGAACACGTCGCAGTCAGACAACAGCTCGGGGGTGATGAGCGGGCGGCCGTGCTTGGCCAGGCGGCGGGTGCTGGTGACCTCCAGCTTCTCGCGCCCCAGGTCGGCCCGCAGGAGCTGGAAGCCGCCGCCCTCGATGGACTCTCGCCCCCGGCTGTCGAAGACCACCACCTGCCTGGCAAGCTTGGACGGCGGCGGTTCTTGGGCGGGAGCCGTCAGGGCCGCGATGGGCCCCAGGAGGGCCGCCAGGGCGGTCAGTGGCAGAAAGCCCTTCATGTTCGGTCAGCCTCTGCGTGGAGCCTCGATTCGGGTATTCCCCGCAGGGGGGGCCTTTCCCTTGTGACCCTTCTGACAAGACAGGGCAGCGGTTGACGGTTGGCGGTTCACGGTTGACGGTTGACAGGGGGACTTGGGAGCGAAGAAGGAGTGCGGGAGCTTGCGGGGAAATGCTATGTGGGACACCGCCATGCGAATTCGGGCTTCGGACCCCTTCGCTGAGTTGTGTCAGTGCCCGGACTCGGGGCCAGTCTCTCCCGCGCGGAGGAGACGAGCCCGCATTCCAGGGCCAACTTATCGCACAGGAGGCAGGTAGCGATGAGCAAGCAACGGATGGCGCGCCGGGAGTTCCTGGTGCGACTGCCGGCGATTCCGGTGGGGATCAGCGCGGTCCTGGGCACCTTGGGCAGAGCCGCAGCGCAGCCCGTCACCGCACCGTCAAGCGCGGTGGAGGCCGGGCCAGTAGTGCGGGCCGCTTTCCTGCGCCCGCCGGGCAAGTACTGGATGGGCTGGCCGGGGGCGTTCTACGATGTGGACGGACATCAGCAGGAGTGGACCAGGCTGATCGCAGAGGCGGGGCAGACGCTGGGCGTGCACGTCACCATGAACCAGCGGCCGCTCCAGGACGACGCGCAGGTGGCGGACTTCATCACCAAGACGAAGGCCCACCCGCCGGAGGCGGTGCTGCTGACGCTGCTGCACATGAACCAGTGGGGCCAGGTGAACAAGATTGTCGAGGCAGGCCTGCCCACCATCATCTTCTCCCCCATCGGCATGGCGTTCACCGGGCACTTCTCGGAGCTGTCGCGGCGGCCCAAGGTGTACCTGGTCTCCTCCATGGACTTCGGGGCGGTGAAGTATGGGCTGAAGATGGTGCGCGCGGCCTACCAGATGGCTAACGCGCGGGTGGTTTTGGTGGCTGGGAACGAACGCGCAGACAGTGTTACCCCCAACCTGGGCACCAAGGTGCGCCGCATCCCGCGGAAGCGCTTCCTGGACGAGTACAACAGCATCGGCGACACGGCGGAGGTGAAGCAGATCGCCGACGAGCGCATCGCGCGCGCCCAGGCGGTCAGGGAGCCGACGCGCAAGGACGTGGAGAACGCGGCGCGGACGTACATAGCGACCAAGCGCATCCTGGAGACGGAGCAGGGGGACGCGATCACCATGGACTGCCTGGGGCTGGTGGGGGAGAGGCTGATGCCCACGCCGCCGTGCATGGGCTGGCAAATGGTCAACGACGAGGGGCTTACGGCCGGCTGCGAGGGAGACATGGACGCGTGTCTGAGCCTGATGCTGGTGCGGCGGCTCTTTGATCGGCCGGGGTTCATGCAGGACCCGGTGCCCGAATGGCCGGCGAACCGGTTCTTAGGCGCGCACTGCACCTGTGCCACGAGACTAGATGGGTTCGACAAGCCACCGGCGCCCTACATCCTGCGCCACCACTCCGAATCGGACATCGGGGTGGCCATCCAGACGCTCTGGCGCGTGGGTCAGCCCATCACCATCGCCCGCTTGACCGGACCCGAGAGCATGCTCATCTACACCGGGACGGTGGCGGGCAACATGGATACGCCGCCAGCGGGGGGCTGCCGGACGGACGTGATCGTGGAGATGAAGAACCTGCCGGACGCGCGGGACATCCAGGGCTTCCACCAAGTGCTCTTCTATGGGGACTTCGAGCGGGAGCTGCGGTGCTATTGCCAGATGTACAACATCAAGCAGGCGACATAACGGCCAGTGATCGGTAATCGGTGATTGGTGATTGGTAGGTAGGGCAGGAGGCCAGGTCCTGCCCTACGGTGGGGGATGGCAGGTGCGCCTGTGCTACGGTGAGCGCGTGCGACAGGGGGAATGCTGGTGAAGCTTCACGTTGTCACAAGGCCAGATGAGATAGACGGGGGAGTCATCGCGGAGTGCCCCGAAATTCCCGGGTGCCTGAGCGAAGGGGCCACCGAGGAAGAGGCTATCGCCAACCTGCGGGAGGCGATAGAGGTGTGCCTGGAGGTTCGGCGCGAGCGGGGGCTGCCGCTGACAGTGGCGATGCGGGAGGTTGAGATCGGGGCCCCGTGAGCAAGCTGCCGGGACACCTGAGAGAACGGCGTCGGGGCGGGACGCCCCTCATACAAGACGACTCCTCAGCGCGGCGCGCGGCTCCTACAGGGGCTGGACGGCGACCTGTTCGGCCAGGGATTCGGCTTCGGAGCGGCGGCAGAGGGCGGCGCCGTAGCGGGAGAGGCTGCTGGTGGCGGCGCCGACGGCCAGCTTGAGGGCGTCTGGGGGCACTAGGCCGCGCTCCAGGCCGACTAGGAGGCCGCCGAGCAAGGCATCGCCGGCGCCGATGGGGCTGACGACCTCGGCCGGCAGCGCGGGGACCTTATAGGCCTGCTTGCCGAACCTGGCCAGCACCCCTTCCCCACCTCGCGATACCACCACCACTTCGATGCCGCGCTGCTGGAGCTGGTGTGCCGCGCGCAGGATGTCGTCTTCATCGTGCAAGGGCGCAGCGCCAATCATGCGCAGTTCGCGCACTGTGGGCTTGAGCAGGTAGGGCCGGCCGGCCAGGCCCTGGCGGAGGGCTTCTTCGCTGGTGTCGAGGACGGCGCGGCCGCCGGCTTCGGTGACGAGGCGGATCAGGTCGGCGTACGTGTCCGACGGACAGCCTTCGGCCAGGCTGCCGGAGAAGACCACGAAGCTGCTGCGCGCGGCCAGGTCGGAGAGCTTACCGCGCAGGGCCTCCAGGTCGCCGGGCGCGACGCGGTAGGCGGCGGGGTTGTTGACCACGGTCTCCTGGCCGCGGGAGAGATCGTAGAGCAGGAAAGTGAGGCGGGTGTCGCCGGGCAGCTCCAGGAAGTCGCAAGCGGCGCCGCGCTGCCTGAGGCCCTCGACCACGAACCTGCCCATGGGCCCGGCGCCCACGAAGCCGGTGGCTACCACCTCGCCGCCCAGCTCGGCCACCGCTTTGGCCACGTTGACGCCCTTGCCGCCGGGGAACATGCGGCAGCGGGCGGAGCGGTTGACTCCGCCCCAGTCTAACGCCTCCAGGACGGCCACGCAATCCACTGCGGTGTTGAGGGTGACGGTGGTGATCATGCCAGGAGCACTTTCGCCGCCGCGCGGCCGCCTCCTGCCACCACAGGTCGGACGCAGACGGCAACGGCTTGCGAAGCCACGGATGCACACAGATGAACACGGATGGAACGCCAGTATAGGGAGATGGGGGTAGAGGCGAACTCCTGGCCCGCGGCGTTCAACCCGGCGCCAGCCGGATGCGCGCGTAGCGGAGCGTGTTGGGCGCGGCGCCGGCGGCGTCGCCGTAAAGGTCAATGATATCAGACGGCCGTGTGCCCCCGCGAGTAGTGGCGGTGAAGAAGTTGGTGAAGGGACACTTGAGATCAACCCTCAGGGGCGCGCTGTGTCGGCGCTCGGGGTAGATCTCCAGCAGACGGTTCTCGGAGAGGCGGTTGCCCTTCTCGTCTGTGCCGGAGACGTAGTAAAGGACGAAGAGACGACCGTTTCGGGTGACGTGGAAGCGACCCTGGCCGGGGATCTCGCTGGACTCCCCTTCGCCGCCGATATGCAGCGTCTGGCGGTCGGCGATCTCGCCGCTGCGGATGGTGCAGTGCTGCAAGGCGATGGTGAGGCGCTCGTTGGGGAAGAACTTCTCGCGCAGCCGCTGGTCCAGGCTCTTCTCCAGCCACAGCAGGTGAGCGGTGCCGTCGGGCGCGACCCAGAGGTCGAGGTTGGTGATCCAGCCGCAGGTGGCCTCGCGGCTGGCGACCTCGAGCCAGTTGGCGAAGGGCTTCTTGGTGATATCGGGCGTCCAGGTGTAGAACAGGCGACGGAAGTCATAGTCCCACTCGCGGCCGGTGAGCTGGCGCTTGTAGTCGCGCCAGGCCTTGACCGGCTCCACGATGTCGCTGACGCCCAGGAAATGGACGGCGCGATCCTGGAGCACGATCTCCGGGTAGCAGAGGCGGATGGACTGGGGCTGCTCGTAGTCAGCGCCCCAGGGGAAGGCCAGCCGGCCCTGAGCGGACCAGTTGCCGGCGCGGTTGCGGAAGCTCCAGTGGTAGCACTCGTGGCCCAGGATGTTGAGCAAGATCAGCTCGCGCTGGGGGCCGTCGGCGGCAAAGGCGCGGTAAGAATGCTCGGTGAAAGTCGGGTTGCCCTGCCAGGTGGGGATCAAGACCTGGTGGGGAGCAAGCAGATTCCTGGTTGAGAAGGCCAGGACCTGGGGTTGGGCGGGCCCGGCCAGGGCCTCGGAGCCGGTGAGAGTGGGATTGGCGGAGAGGAAGATGCTTCCGTGGGGGAAGCAGGCCAGCGGGCAGGGCTCGCGGGTGCGGCCTTTCTCATCTCGCTGCTGGACTTCCCATTTGCCGTCGGTGCGGCGCAGCAGCATCCATCTTACGTTGTTGAGGGGCTGGACGCCGGGCAGCGTCTCCAGACCGCTGATGAGGACGTCCTGGCCCACGCGGACGAGGCAGGTGGAACCGTAGCACCACAGCGGGCCGGCGCCGTTGTCGGCGGGCTGGTAGGTGTAGACGTCTTCCTCGACCTCCACCACTGGGCGCAAGGGCGGCTGCGCCCTGACGGATACGGTGAGGACGAGGGCGGAGGTGAGCAAGGTAGTCAGCCTCATAAGGATTGTGGCGCTGGCGGTCAGTTGGGTTGAGGTCTCCCTTCTGCGTCAGGAAGCAAAGAACCGGCGCTGATTTCGGCGGCGAGGGGGCCCTGGCCTCCCTGGGCGGCAGCGTGCGTGTGCGTGCCGAGGCGCGCCACCCTGGGGGCACCGCCAACGGTGCGAGGAGGAGAGCAGAAGAGCAGCGAATAGGGGAGGCACTATGAGCCCGGGCGTGAAACGCAGCAAGGTGCTCTATGCAGCGGAGGTGCTGCTGATGGCTGTTACTGCGCAGGCCGGTTATGCGGTCACCGTGACGCCGGACGAGCTGTGGGAGGCGCGGCGCTGGGCGGCGGCCAAGCTCGTGGCAACGGCCGAGCGGGCGCCGCCGGAGGCGCGGATTAGTGTGGTAGCCAACAACGATCCGGTGCAGAAGAACGCGCGCCTGGGCCTGCCACTGCGGATAGGCAAGCGCGAGCACTGGCGCGGGCTTTTCTGCCACGCTTACAGCAAACTCATCGTGCGGCTGCCGGGGCCCGGGAGGAAGCTCGAGGCCATAGTTGGCGTGGACAGCAACGAGCAGACCGTCGGCGGCAGGGGCAGCGTGGTCTTCTCCGTGGCGGCGGGGGGCCAGGAGCTGTTCCGCTCCGAGGTCATGCGCGAGGGGATGCCGGGCGTGCCGGTCAGCGTGGACCTGGGCGGCGCCAAGGAGTTCGTGTTGGAGGTGGGCGACGCAGGAGACGGGATTTCCTGCGATCAGGCCGACTGGGCCGAGGCGCGGGTGACGATGGCGGACGGCAGCGTGCTCTGGCTGGGCGATATGGCGCTGGAGGACCCGCATCGGCCAGTTCCCAGTACCGAGCCGCCGTTCTCGTTCACCTACGGCGGCCAGGCTTGGGCCGAGCTGCTGACATCATGGGAGCTCCAGCGCGACACACGCAAGCTCGACGACAACCGCAGCGAGCACACGCTCACCTACACGGAGGCGAAGACCGGGCTGGTGGTCCGCTGCGTGGCTGTCGAGTACCACGATTTCCCCGTCATCGAGTGGACGCTCTACTTCAGGAACACGGGCGCGGCGGATACTCCGATTCTGGCGGAGGTGCAGGCGCTGGATACCTGGTGGCAGCACTACGCGTGGCCGCAGAGGGAGCGGGCGGAGTATGCACTGCACCACTTCACCGGCAGCCCATGCAGCCCCAGCGACTACGAGCCGCAGCGGACTACACTGGGCCCCAAGGCCGAGAAGCGGATAACGGCGGCCGGCGGGCGGCCCACGAACAGCGACCTGTGCTACTTCAACGTCGGGTGGCCCAGCGAGGGAGTGATAGTGGCTGTGGGCTGGCCGGGGCAGTGGGCCGCACAGTTCAGCCGCGACGAGGGGACGGGGCTGAGAGTGCGCATCGGCCAGGAGCTGACGCACTTCCGGCTGCACCCCGGCGAGGAGGTGCGGACCCCACTCATAGCAATGCTGTTCTGGAAAGGCGACTGGATCCGGGGGCAGAACCTGTGGCGGCGGTGGATGCTAGCCCACAACCTGCCGCGGCCGGGCGGGAAGCTGCCGCCGTGCCCGGAGTTCGCCGCGTGCAGCTCGCCGCAGTTCGGGGAGATGGTCAACGCCAACGAGGAGAACCAGAAGCTGTTCATTGACCGCTACGTGGAAGAGGGGCTGAAGATAGACTACTGGTGGATGGACGCGGGCTGGTACGTGAACGAGAGCGGGTGGCCCAACACGGGGACCTGGGAGGTTGACAGGAAGCGCTTCCCCGGCGGCCTGCGGGCGATCAGCGATTATGCGCACGCCAAGGGGATCAAGTGCATTGTCTGGTTCGAGCCGGAGCGGGTCACGCCCGGCACGTGGCTCTACCAGAATCACCCCGAGTGGCTGCTGGGGCGTGAGGGGGAGCAGAAGCTGCTGAACCTGGGGAACCCGCAGGCTCGGCAGTGGCTGGTGGAGCACGTTGACCGGCTCATCACCGAGCAGGGCATAGACTTGTACCGCAACGACTTCAACATGGACCCGCTGGCCTACTGGCGGGCGAACGACGCAGAGGAGCGGCAAGGCATCACGGAGATACGGTACGCGACGGGGTTCCTGGCCTATTGGGACGAGCTGCGTCGGCGGCACCCGAACATGCTGATTGACACCTGCGCCAGCGGCGGGCGTCGCAATGACCTGGAGACACTGCGGCGGTCGGTGCCGCTGCATCGGAGCGACTACATCTTCGAGTCGGTGGGCAGTCAGTGCCACACCTACGGGCTGGCTTTCTGGGTGCCGTTTTACGGGATCGGCACCATGGCTGAGGACCCCTACTGCATCCGCAGCATGCTGTGTCCGCATTTCACGGGCGGCTGGGACGTGCGGCGCAGGGACCTGGACTATGAGCTGCTGCGGCGCATGATAGCCCAGTGGCAGCGTGTGGCGCCGTACTTCATGGGCGACTATTATCCGCTGACCGGCTACAGCCTGGAGAACGACGTCTGGATGGCCTGGCAGTTTGATCGGCCGGACCTGGGCGAGGGGATGGTTCAGGTTTTCCGCCGCGCGGACAGCGTCTACGAGGCTGGGCGGCTGCGCCTGCGGGGGCTGGAGCCCGACGCGCGCTACAGGCTGACCGACCTGGACGCGGGCAGGTCGAAGCAGATGACCGGCCTGGAGCTGATGGAACAAGGCCTGCCAGTTGCCCTCAAGGAGCGGCCTGCTGCTGTGATCATCACCTACCAGCGCGTGAAGGCGCGCAGGCCAAGGGGTGAGCAGAGCATGTCAAGTCCTACGGCCGTGGAGTACGAGCCACAGGGGAAGTTGGCCGCAGACCCTCAGCGGCCGCGCTATCACTTCCTGCCGCCGGCGAACTGGATGAACGACCCCAACGGGCTGATGCAGTTCGAGGGCAACTATCACCTGTTCTACCAGCACAACCCGAAGGGGCCGTTCGCCGCGGACATGCACTGGGGACACGCGGAGAGCAGGGACCTGGTGCACTGGAGGCACCTGCCCATCGCGCTGGCTCCCACGCCGGGAGGGCCCGACAAGGAGGGGTGCTGGTCGGGGTGCGGGGTCATCGCCAACGGAGTGCCGACGTTGGTCTACACCGGCGTGCACCCGGAAGTGCAGTGCATCGCCACGGGCTCGCAGGACATGCTCACGTGGCGCAAGTACGAGCGGAACCCGGTGATCGGCGCGCCGCCGGAGGGCCTGGAGGTCATGGGCTTCCGCGACCCCTGCGTGTGGAGAGAGGGCGACACCTGGTACATGGTGCTGGGGTCGGGGATCAAGGGGGTGGGGGGAACGGCGCTGCTGTATCGGTCGGCGAACCTGCGGGACTGGGAATACGTGCACCCGATCTGCGTCGGCGACAAGAGCCAGAGCGGCGAGATGTGGGAGTGCCCCAACTTCTTTCCGCTGGGCGACAAGCACGTGCTGCTGGCCTCGGTGCTGGGCACAGTGCTGTACTTCGTGGGCACGTGGTCGGACTTCAAGTTCACCCCACAGCTTCAGGGCGATACGGACTTCGGCGGGAGCTTCTACGCGGCGCAGGTTTTCCCGGACGCAAGAGGACGGCGGATCATGTTCGGCTGGCTGCGCGAGAATCGCAGCGACGCCGCGCAGCGGGAGGCGGGGTGGTCGGGGGTGATGTCGCTGCCGCGCATCGTCTACCTGCGCAAGGACGGCGACTTGGGCATCAAGCCTGCGCCGGAGGTCGAGATGCTGCGCGGCGAGCACTACCGCAGGGCGAGCTTCGAGGTCAGTGCGCAGTCTCCGCAGATGATCGCGGAGGCAGGGGGCGACTGCGTGGAGATCATGGTGGAAGCCGACCTGGGCGAGGCAGATGAGTTCGGGGTGAAGGTGCGCTGCTCGCCGGACGGCCAGGAGGAGACGCTCATTGTGTATAGCGCGGCCGGGAAGCGGCTGGCGGTGAACCGCGAGCGATCAAGCTCGAGCGCCGAGGTCGCGCGGGATGTGCGGGGGGGGCCGCTGGAGCTTGCCGAGGGGGAGCCGCTCAGGCTTCGCATCTTCCTGGACCGGTCGGTGCTGGAGGTATTCGCGAACGAGCGCGCGTGCCTGACCAGTCGCATCTACCCGACGAGAGCGGATAGCCTGGGCGTGGGGCTGTTTGCCGTGGGCGGGAAGGCGAAGGTGAAGCGGCTGGACGTATGGCAGATGAAGTCCATCTGGCCGAGCCGGTAGGCTCGGAGGAGGGAGCGAGCCGATGCGGCACGTGCTGGTTCTGTTTGCGGCGCTGGCGCTGATGCTGAGCGGCAGCGCAGTGCAGGGGGCGGTGCAGGTCACCGACGAGGAGTTCGTGGGGCCGTTCGGCAGTTGGGTCAACGCGAAGACGGACTATGGGGCCATCGGGGATGGCAAGGCTGACGACAGCGCCGCTTTGCAGAAGGCGCTGAACGACCTGCGGCCGGCCGACAGCAAGAAGAGGGTGTTGTACGTGCCGGCCGGCACGTATCGGATCACCACCACGCTGAACGTGGTGCGCGAGGCGCACGCCGAGTCGCAGGGCATCAGCATCGTGGGGGAGGACCCGGCCACAACCATCATCCGCTGGGACGGCCCGGCGAACGGGGTGATGCTCTACTACAGCCCCTGGTACGCGCGCCTCGGGCGGCTCACGCTGGATGGCGGGGGCAAGGCGTTGACCGCGGTGCGGCATGGCAAGCCGTTTGCCACCGCGCTGGAGTACGCCGATATGGTCTTCAAGGACGTGGGGTTCGGCATCGAGGCGGGCGAGCAGAACGGGATCGCGGAAACCTCCGTGCTGCGCTGCAAGTTCGTGCGCTGCTCGAGAGCGGGCCTCAGCATTCAGAACTGGAACTCGCTGGACTGGTGGATCTGGTACTGCCTATTCGAAGATTGTGTGCTGGGCGTGACCAACGTCTACGGGGCGGGCAACTTCCACGTCTACGAGAGCGTGTTCCGCAACTCGACCAAGGCCGACATAGAGATCGGGAACCTGATGTACTTCTCCATCCGCAACAACACCTCCATCGGGTCGCAGAGGTTCCTGTTCGCGCACAACTTCACGGCCGGAGCGCTGCTGACCATACAGGGGAACACTGTCATCGAGCCAAAAGAGGCCACGCCCATCTACCTTGGCAACCTGGGGCCGGCGCTGCTGTTGGACAACGTCATCAAGTGCCGGCCGGAGCAGAAGCAGGGGCCGTTGGTGCATAACGCGGGCTGGGCGGACGGGGACTTCGTGTCCGTCGGCAACACCTACACCGTCGCGGACCCCGTCAAGGTGCGCGGGCGGCTGCTCACGCTGGATGATCGGGTGGTCGCGCCGCAGGCGGTGCAGACAGCGGCGCCGGAGCTGCCCGGCACGCCGCCCAATCGGCAGCGGAAGGTGATCGAGGTGCCGGCAGGCGCGGACGCAGCAGGCATTCAGGCGGCGGTTGACCAGGCAGCCAAGCTGAAGGGTCAGCGGCCGGTGGTGCACTTGCCCGCGGGCAGCTATGCCATTGATCGCACTTTGGTGATTCCGGCGGGCTGCGACGTGCAATTGGTCGGCGACGGCATCCTCAATGCGACGCAACTCAACTGGACCGGCGGCGAGGGCGGCCCGGTGCTGCGGCTAGCGGGGCCCAGCCGCGCGACGCTGCGGGAGTTCGGCGTCAATGGCGCGCAGCGGGCCGACGGGATCGTCGTGGAGGACTGCGATCAGGCGGGGGGCCGCGTGTTCACGCAGGGCACGCAGGTGGGCAGCGGCAAGCAGGCGGGGCTGTTGGTTGACGGGCTGGAGAAGGCGGACGTGAGCCTGCACGACTTCGGCCACGGCGACTGCAAGGTGGGCGTGCGCGTCGTGGGCGGGCCGCAGGCGGCCGCGGGCAAACAGGTGTCTGGGCGGGTGGTCATCTTCAGCGGGGCTTCCAGCAACAATGAGGTCAGCTACCAGGTGGAGCAGGGAGGGCGGCTGCTGGTCAGAGACATCTGGTACGAGTCCGGTTCGTGGCCGGGCTTCATCCAATTCAGCGGCGCGGGCACGTTCACGTTGCACGGGGCACAGATGGCAGTGAAGGCGGCGGAGGAGACGCCCGCAGTCGAGCTGTCCGATTTCCACGGCAAGGTGACGCTGCTGAATGTGTTCCTCACCACAGTTGACCCGAAGCTGCCGGCGCGAATCAGGCTCACAGGTGACGGACGGGGCCTGAAGCTGCTGGCACTGGGCATACAAGGCAACAAGCCGCAGCAGTACCTGCTCAACGAGGCGCGGGGGGCGCAAGTGGCGCTGCTGAACAGCCGGTGGGCGGAGGATTCCGGGGAGACGACGGCCGTTCCCGATGAGGGCGCCGCCGATCCTGCTTTTCTGCGCGAGATGCTGGCGGAGACACGCAGCGCCCGGCCACGGCTGCTGACGCCCGTCAAGGACGGCCTCACCGATGTGCGGCTTTACCGGGTGTTTGTGAGCAATACGCAGGTGGGGATACATTTGCGGGCGAGTAGGGCAGGTGGATAGAGCGGGCGGGCAGGAGGCAAGCTCCTGCCCTACGACTGCCTTACGACGGAAGTTTCGGCAGCAAGCTGCCGAAACACAGTCCTCTGGCCCGTCAGAGCTCCGAGTTGGCTTTGATGAACTGGAGGAGCTCGTCCACCTGGGCAAAGGCGAGGCCGACGACAGTGTCAGCGGCGCCGTAGTAGAGGGCCAGGCGGCCGGTGGCGGCATCGGCCAGCGCCGCGCAGGGGAAGACGACGTTGGGCACGTCGCCGACGCATTCGTACAGGGTCTGCGGCGACAGGAGGTAGGGCGCGGTACGGTAACGAACCCGCCACGGGTCGTCAAGGTCCAGCAAAGCGGCTCCCGCGCTGTAGACAAAGCCATTGCACGAGGTCAGCACACCGTGGTAGATGAGCAGCCAGCCCTCGGTGGTCTCCAGGGGCGGGGGGCCGGCGCCGATCTTGGTTGACTGCCAGCCGCTCTTGGTGCCCATGACGTGGCGGTGATGGCCCCAGTGGCACAGGTCGGGGCTCTCGCTGTAGAAGATGTCGCCAAAGGGCGTATGGCCCAGATCGCTGGGCCTGCTGAGCATGGCGTACCTGCCCCGGAGGCGGCGGGGGAAGAGGACGCCGTTGCGGTTGCAGGGCAAGAAGGCGTTCTCTAGCTGATAGAAGCTCTCGAAGTCGTGCGTGTAGGCCACGCCAATAGTGGGTCCGTGGTAGCCGTTGCACCAGGTGACGTAGTACCTATCCTCAATCCAGCACACGCGCGGATCATAGCCGTAGGCAAACTGTGCGAGGTCCGGGTCGTCGCAGATGAACCGGATGGGCTCGTCCTTGAGCTGCCAGCTCACGCCGTCCTGGCTGCGGCCGGTGTGCAGGCGCATGTGCCGGCGCTTGTCATCGCAGCGGAACACGCCGGCGAAGTCGTCCTGATAGGGGACCACGGCGCTGTTGAAGATGCTGTTGGAGGACGGTATCAGATCCCTGGGGATGATGGGGTTGCGTGCCGAGCGCCAGACTACGTCGGCGCAGCCCTCGGGTTTGTCCTCCCAGGGGATGCTGGGCAGGGCAGGACCCAGGATAGTCTGGCTCTTGGTGGCAGTTGGCACGGTTGATCCCCCCTACGCCTGCGACAGGTTGACGAGGCCGATGCCGACCTTCTTCAGCGCATAGCCCATTTCGCGCCGGTAGTCGCCGTAGACGAGCATGTGGTGGAAGCCGCGCATCAACTGGGTGAGGCGGTGGTCGTCGCCGGCGATGCGGGCCTCGAGCTGCGAGCGGCAGATGGGCAGGAAGGGATGCCCCACGATCTCGCAGCGGTATCCCACCCACTCCTTGGCACTGAAGTCGGGCATGGCGGCGGTGATGATCTGGCCGGTGCGGAACTCGACCTTGGGCGCAGCGCCGTAGTCAGACTCATAGTGAGTGACGATCCTGGCCGGCTCCAGCTCTTTGCCGCTCATGCGGCGGGGCGCGGTGCAGTGGGCGAAGGTTATGGTCCCGTCGTGGGGGTAGGTGGGATTGCAGAAGAAAGTGGGCTTGCCGGCGATGAAGTGCAGCAGGATGCCGGCGGGTATGACCACGAAGTCGGACTCGCAGTAGGCCATGTAGCCGGCATCGTTGAGCAGGTTGAGCGCCAGGCAGGGGGCGGTGAGGGCAATGGGCATGATGCTGCCCATGCAGCCGTTGACGGTGATGGCGTAGGCGTCGGCCTCGGCGAGCAACTGCCTGAACACCTCGGCCAGGATGAAGCTGTTGACGACGAAATCGCGCTGGGTCTCCAGGCGGATTCCCCTCTGCCCCAGCAGTTGGGCGGTGCCGCGCTGGGCCCTGGCCACGCAGCCGGTGTCGGCCTGCGCCTTCTTCAGGCGCTGCTCCAGATCGGGATACTGCACCGTCTGGATGTCCAGGTTCCAGCGCTGCCGGGCGAGATCGGGGGCGTCGCCGGTGGCCCATCCGCCCGGGCCGCCGATGGCCAGGATGCGGCGTCCACGGATGTTCTTCAGGCCGTACAGGGCCCGCAGGCGCCAGCGCAGTTGGCCATAGTCGTCCACGACCACGTCGTCGTAGTCCGCGTCGGTGCGGGCGAGCTGATCGGAGTGGGCACGCAGGAAGCGAGGGTGGATGATCTCGTGCCAGAGGTAATACGGGCCCGAACGGTGGCGGATGAAGAAGATGACGGGCTTGCCTTTCTGCAACAGCGCATCGAAGAGCTCGGTCCATCCGCCGGCAGCGTAGATGAGCGCCACGTCGGCCTGGGCCAGGTCGGTGAGGCCATCCAACTCGCCCGCGCCGGCGACGGCCGCCGCTGGCAGCATCTTGGTGGGGAAGTCGGCCTCCTTGCTGAGGTCAGCCAGCTCAGCGTTGATGCGAGCCGTCTCCTGCGCCACCGCTTCCTTGCTGTGCAGTTGGCCCCAGTTGCGCCAACTGGTCTTCTCGCGACGGCTGGGCAGCTCGTAGGTGAGGATGGGCTTGACCACCAGCTCCTGGCTGCCGCGACGCATGTCGGGGCCTGGCCGGTCCGAGAGGCTCTCGGTGCGCGGGGCATCTTCGGCGGCGGCCACCACAGGGCTGGCAGCCACGCTGGCCGCGGCGCCTGCGGTGAGTTGCAGGAATCGGCGCCGGGACACGCCTGCTTCGTTTGCGCGATTCTGGTTCGACATGGGTTCACCTCCGGAGAGATGCACGACGGGACAGCGGCCGCTGGTCTTCGGTATCCAGGCAGGCAAGCAGACACCTCAGGCTGAGGATTCGCCGCCGGCGGGCGGGACGCCTCCCCTGGAGGTGAGCGGGCTTGGCCGTGGGGCAGTCGGCGGCTTGGGCTGGGCAGGTGAAACGGCCGGGGATGGTGAAGTGGACCGGTGAGGGGCAGTGCCGGAGCCTAAACGGCAGCTTTCGACGAGCGGGGCGTTTGCGCAGACTCAAAGAGGCTGGACAGAGCATATACAGGAGGAATCTCCGATGGCAGGCAAGCTGGGACGCAGAGAGTTTCTGGGCGGGACGGCAGCCGCTTGCGTTCTGGGGCTGGCGGCTCCCGGGCTGCTGGCAGCCGGCGCGCCACCGCGGGTGCCGGGGCTGGTGAGCCCTGGCTGCCGGGGCACGAAGGTGCGGGTGGGCAGGATCTACATGGGGACGCCAGGGGGGCATTGGCCCACTCCGAAGCTGGACCTGAAGGCAGAGGTGCAGGCGTACGAGGCCAGGTTCGGGCAGATGAGCAAGGACCTGTCCGACGTGGACTTCGTGGTGAGCGAGCTGGTCACGTCGCAGGAGCAGATGCGCAATCTGGGACCCAAGCTGGCAGACGTGGACGGCATCCTGCTCATCCATCTGTCCATGGGCATTGGCGGCATCGTCAACGAGGTCGTAAGCCTGGCGCGCCCGACGGTGCTCTTCGCCGTCCCCTATTCAGGCCACGAATGGACGTGGTTCGGGTCGCTGCGGCAGCGCAAAGAGAACGCCCTGCTGGACTGCATGCTGACCAGCGACTACAACCAGTTGGCGGTGGCCATTCGGCCTTTCCGGGCGATCCACCACCTGCGGGAGGCGAAGATCCTCGACATCACCAAGAACCAACTCCCCACCGACTACGTGAACTCCGTCAAGGCCAAGTTCGGGACCGAGATCAAGCGGATTGACCGCGAGCAGGTGCTGGCCGCCTACAACGCGGTTTCCGACGCCGAGGCGCAGGCGGAAACGCAGCGCTGGATGTCCGGGGCGACGAAGATAGTGGAGCCGCCCAAAGAGGAGATCTTCAAGTCGTGCAAGCTGGCGCTGGCTTTCCAGAGAATGGTGGATCAGGAGAACGCCACACTGGCGACTGTGGATTGCTACGGGAGCATGTGGCGGCAGTTGCCAGCTTATCCTTGCCTCGGCCTCACCAGACTCGACGACATGGGCCTGGCTGGCACGTGTGAATCGGACTTGTCCTCGGCCGTGACCTCAATCCTCTTCCAAGGCCTGGCGGGCAGGCCTGGTTTCGTCACTGATCCTACGGTGGATGAGTCCAAGGACGCCATCATCCTGGCGCACTGTCGGGCGGCGACGAAAATGGACGGACCCGACGGGCCGCAAGCTCCCTACAAGCTGCGGACCATCATGGAGCGACAGGAAGGCGCAGTGGCTCAGGTGAAGATGCGCATCGGCGAGAGGGTCACGCAGGCGGAGCTGCTAGGCACCGACCTGATGCTGTACTTCACCGGGACCATCATTGAGACGCCGGACCTGGACCGGGGCTGCCGCACGAAGATCACCGTCAAGGTGGACGGCGACATCGAGAAGCTATGGCAGAACTGGTCAAATGGCCTGCATCGGACGACCTGCTACGGCGATCTCACCAAGGACCTCAGGCGGTTCTGTAAGTTCAAGCAGATTAACCTGGTGAACGAGGCCTGAGGGGCTTGCCGACCGGGGCCCGTACGTCGAGGCAATAGCCACCGCGGGGCCACCTACGCAGGCTCAGCACGCCCCTGGCCGGCCGCGCCAGCGCTGCACAAGCAGGAATTAAGTATGGTGTCCCCGGAATTGTTGAGGTGCTCAACGCCCTGGGGCAGCGCACCACCAGCCTCTACGATGCGGCCAGTCGGCTGAGCGCCGTAGTTGATCCGCTTGCCAACCGCACCAGTTTCAGCTACGATGCCGCCGGGCGGCAGACCGAGGTGCTGGACGCCAACGGCAACCGCACCACCAGCCTCTACGATGCAGCCGGGCGGCTGCTGGCGGCGGTGGATGCGCTGGCCAACCGCACCACGTTCGTGTACGATAAGGCCGGGCGGCAGACCGCCGTCACTGACGCGCGGGGGAATCGCACCACCACGCAGTATGATGCCGCGGGCCAGGTGACGGTGCGCCTGGATGCCCTGGCCGGCCGCGCCAGCGCTGCCCAGGCAGGAATTAAGTATGGTGTCCCCGGAATTCAGAACACGGCCCTCGTGGACGGGCTGGGCAACCGCACCACGTTCGTGTACGATAAGGCGGGCCGCCAGACCGCCGTCGTTGACGCGCGGGGCAGTCGGACGACCACCGTCTACGATGCCGCGGGGCAGGTGACGGTGCGCCTGGATGCCCTGGCCGGCCGCGCCAGCGCCGCCCAGGCAGGAATTAAGTATGGTGTCCCCGGAATTCCGGTGGGCAGTCGGTCGGTGATGATAGACCCCGACGGCGGGCCTGCGCGCCGAAGGGCGCTTCTGCCCGCAGGCGGGCGCACGACGTACTCCTACGATGCCGCCAATCGCCTCACCTCGCTGCTCAACCCCTTCACCGAGCGGACGACCCTTCGAGAGCCTCAGGGCGGTGAGCGAAGTCGAACCGCGTGGGCCTATGATGCCCTGAGCCGGGCCAGCACCTTGACTCTGGCCAACGGCGCCGTCACCACCTACGCGTACGATGCCGCCGGCCGTCTGACCTTGCTGCGGAACACCAAGTCCGACGGCACCACCATCTCCAGCTTCGAGTACGGCAACGACTCCGTCGGCAACCGGACCGGTGTTGTCGAGGCCAGCGGCGATCGGGTGACCTGGAGCTACGACGCCCTGTACCAACTGACCCGCGAGCAGCGGAGCGGCGACAATGCCTACGACATCACGTATTCGTACGACCCTGTCGGGAATCGGCTCACGAAGGTTGACGCCGCGCAGACCACGACCTATACGTACGATGCCGCCGGCCGTCTGACCTTGCTGCTCTGGCAGACACCCGTCCGCTCGTTGTTTGGGCGGCGGGGCAGCAAGCAGAAGGCTGCCACTCCGGCCAGGAAGGCAACGGCGGCAAGCGAGGCGAACGCGCCTACCGTGAACGAAGCGGGTAGGTAGACGAAGCGGACCTGCTTGCAGGGCTGCTCGATCTGGACCGCGCGCAAGGCGTAGTCGGCGCGCAGGACGCGGCACTCGCGCCCATCCTGGAAGGCCCGCCAGCCGGGGTAGTAGGCGTCGGCGAGCACCAGGACCTGGCCCGGGCGCAAATCCCCGACGACGGTCACGGCGTTGGGCTCGTGGGCTGTTACCTGCACCGGCTTGCTGAGCAGTGGGGGCCGGTGCCTGCCACTGGGCCGGTCCGGCCCGACGAAGACAGCCTTCTTCGACGGCTCGAAGTCCCGCGAGGTTACGGCCGCCAGCGCCTGGGCGTCTTCGCTCTTGACCACGTAGTCGGGCACGGTGAAGGCCCTGGGCAGGGCCTGCTCGTTCAGGTAGAGCCAACTGTCGTAGTGCGGGAGAAGCGAAACGCCGGGGATGCTCTTCAGTTCGACAGCCGAGACGATGTACTTGACGCCTAGCAGGTCAAGGGCGGGCAGCGTGGGGTCGGGCTGCGGGAAGCCGAGCTCCTCGGAGGACAGTCCGTTGAGCAGGCGACGATAGGCACCGATGTCGAGGGAGTCCGATCCTTGGATGTCTTCCAGCCCGACGATCATGGGGGTGTTGGGGCCCATCCGGTGGATGCCATCGCGGCCGAGGGCGAGAATCCTGGGCCAGCCGGTGTCCTGCTTGATCAGCTCGATGGACTGCGCTTGGAGGTGCAGGTACTCGGGGCGCGTGGCAGGAGTGAACTTCACGAAGAACCAGAAGAGGTCGGCCGCGAGCAAGACCACCAGCAGCCCGGCGGCGAGCCGCTTGCGCCACGGGAGCAAGCCGACCAGCACGGCAGCCAGCACACAGAACAGGCCGAACCTGGCGATCTGGAGGAGGGTGTAGGCGCCCAGGCCCGGCGCCACGCGCTCATAGGCTCCGCTGGCAACCCAGGCCCAGAGCCCGCCGATGAGGCCGACCAGCAATATGCCCGCGCCGGCTGCGAGGGCGTACCTGCGCACCTGGTCAGGTCGCTTGGTGTGAGCTTGCTCGAGCAAGGCGTCCAGGCCCAGGGCGCCGAGCATGGCCAGCGCAGTGCTGGCCATGAGTATGGCGCGGCCAATGCCGGGCAGCGACTGGGCGACCGGCACCAGATGGTAGATGAGGGCGTACAAGGGCGTGCCCATGGCCAGAGCCAGCCCGCTAGCCAGCAGGGCAAGCCAGAACCAGGCCAGGGAGCGCGGGCGACGCAGGAAGGCGGCCGGCGCCAACAGCACGGGCGCCACGCCGATGTACCAGGCGGTTTCCGTATAGGCGCGGTACACCGGCCCCAGGTAGCAGCCCCAGTGATTGTAGTCCACCGGATTCCCGAAGAGGTCGGGCATCAGAGCCGCCAGCAGGTACGGGACCTGAAGCGCGTGCTTCAGGTGGTAAGCATAAGGCAGCCCGCCGGCGCGGCCAGACATGGTGGCCAGCTCCAGCGTGGGCAGAAGCTGGACTGCGGCCAGCAGCGCGCCCAGCAGGCTGGCAGCCAGCGCGCCGGCTGCGGCGAGAGCCGCGGCCCTGCGCTCTCCTCGGACCCATGCACCGACGCAGCGAAAGGCCGCGTAAGCGAAGAAGACGATGAGGACGAAGAGCGAGATGTGGAGGTTCCCCGCCAGGAACTGCATGCCCACGAAGAGCGCGCAAACGGCGGCCCAGCGGGAGCGCTGCCGGCGCAGTGACAGCTCGAATGCGGCCAACATGCCAGGCAGCCAACCGGGCACGGAACGGAGGCTGGGGAAACACAGCCAGCCGACTATGAAGCCGTTGAACATGAAGGCGACGGCGCCGAGAAGGGCGGCGGAGCGGCGCAGCTCCAGCACGCGCAGGAACCAGTAGGTGAGCCCGCCGGCCACGAAGAGGCATAAGGCGGTGGCCCAGCCCAGCGCGTGTTCGGGGGCCATGAGGGCGTGCAGCCAGGTCTCGGGGTAGAAGACGGCCGACTGATCGTTGCCCACGAACGGATTGCCGCAGAACTCGTAGGGGTTCCACAGAGGGATGAGCCCCTGGCGCAGGCTTTCGCCGGCATACTTGCGCCAGGGGTAGAACTGCTGCACCGCATCGAGGATGGGATTGCCGACGCGGTCAAACTCGGGGAACTGGTCGGAGTAGTGGCGCCAGGGCTCCATGATGAGCAGCAAGTCGCCAGGCAGCATGGCCTTGCCGCCCACTGTGGTGCGCCACAGGAAGGCCAGCGGGAGAGCCGCCAGGACCAACAGCGGCAGCAGCTCACTTCTGATCGGTCTGCGGAGGGTCATAAGCTCCCCTCAGGTCGTTCAGCCGCACGCGCAGCAAGGCGCACAGGCACTGGCGGGCGGCCGCCAGCGGCCTGACAGCCGAATCGCCGGCGTTGCGCCCGTGCCGTCGCGGCTGCCGTCGTCCACGACGATGATCTCGGCGCTGAGGCTGCGTGCTTGGACGAAGGCGAGCGCTTGAGCGAGGGCAGTCTGGATCGAGTGCGCCTCGTTGTAGGCAGGGAAGATGCTGGAGAGGACAGGGCGGTCGGACGACATCGAGGATGCGGTCTCCAATAGCAGAGGGCGAGGACGGCCTCGCCCGGCGGTTGGTGGTGCTCGGCGCGAGGGAGTATTCGTGAGTCGCCGGAAAAGCCCTTGTCACGGAGGGGGCGGTTGCTGGTCACAAAGCAGACCCTTCGCTAGGCGGATTGCCCGCAATCAATCCGGATTGGGGGCCATCCACCGCTCAGGGTGACAGCAGAGGCGAGGGCGTTTCCGACGGCGACTTCGAGCCCGAACTCACGCGCCATATGGGCCAGCGCTTGCAGGTGCTCGGGCCTTTGCGGCTCCCCGTGCATCTGATAGGGAAGGTCCAGCCACTCGTACTTGGCAACTGCGCAGGGGTTGTACGGCAGCAGCGCCACGGACGGCAGCCGGCTGCGCTGCATGAAGCGGAAGAGGCCGCGCAGGTTGTCTTCGGTGTCGGTGATCCCGGGGATGAGGGGCACGCGCACCTGGACGTTGTGGCCTGCCAGCCGCGCGGCGTTGCGCAGGATGCGGCGATTGGAGGCACCGGTCCAGCGGCGGTGCTCGCGCTCGTCCAGGAGCTTGAGGTCGTAGAGCACGAGGTCGGTGTGGGCGAGCAGGCGCGCCAACTCCTGCCAGGTACATGCCCCACACGTTTCAATGGCAGTGTGAATCCCCTGCGCGCGGCAAGCGGCGAGCACGGCCTCGGCGAAGTCGGGCTGGCTGGTCACCTCTCCCCCGGTCAAGGTGAGGCCGCCGCCGGACTCGTCGAAGAACGGCTTCAGGCGGATGGCTTTGCCGACAATGGCGGCGGCGGCAACATAATGGCCCTTGATTGCGACCGCGCCGTACGGGCAGGTCTCGGCGCATCGTCCGCAGAGCAGGCAATGCTGCCGCTGCAGCGCGTGCCCGGAAGGGTCAAGGCGATGCACGTGCTGCGTGCAGACAGTGGCGCAGGCCCCGCACAGCCGGCAGCGATCGCGGTAGAAGACCAGCTCCGGCCGGGGGGACCGGGACTCGGGGCTGTGACACCACTGACAGGCCAAGGGGCAGCCTTTGAGGTAGACGGCCAGCCGGATGCCCGGGCCGTCGTGTACCGCGAAGGTATCGAGGTCGAAGATCAGGCCTTGGCGGTCATAGCCGCGGGCGGGCTTGGTCACGAGCGGCCCTCCTGGCGGCGGATGTGGTGCTCCTGCTGCTCGCGGCTGAGCATGGTGAAGTAGGCGCACCAGCCGCCCATGCGGACGCGCAGAGACGCGTACCTGTCGGGCTCGCTTTGGGCGGCTCGCAGCTCGTCGGTGTCGGCGACCGTCAGCGTCATCATCGAGCCGCCGGTGGCGACGAAGGCGCGAACCAGCCCAGCCATGCGGCCCGTCCCCTCTTGGCCCTCCACCAGCCGCCGTGCCAGGCGCAGGTCCAGGGGGCCGCCGGCGGGGAGGTCGCGGTGCGGCATCTTGGCATAGGAGAGAACGGCGCTGGGAATGCCTTCGCGGTCGCGGCCCAGCGCGGGCGAGAAGTTGGAGGACACCGGCTCGCCGGACAAGCGGCCGTCGGGGGAGGCAGCCAGGCCCTCCCCGATGCCAATGTACCAGGAGAACGTGCCCACGCCGGCGGGGAAGAGCACGGTGGCCTGGTGCGCCTGGGCGTGGCGGGCAACCGTGTCGCAGAAGGCCTCGATGACTTCCTGACCGACGGCGTCGGCCACCTCGTCATCGTTGCCGTACTTCGGTGCGGCCAGGAGCTTGGCGCGCAAGGGAGCATAGCCGTCGAAGTTGGCCGCCAACGCGGCGCACAGCTCTGACATGCTGGCCTGCTTCTGCTCGAAGACGACCGTTCTGAGGGCGGTGAGCGAGTCAATGGCGTGGGCCGCGCCCTCGGCCAGCAGGCCGAACGTGCGGAACTTAGCCCCGCCGGCGGTGAGGTCGCGGCGGGAGCGGAGGGCACCGTCAATGAGGGCGCTCAGCAACGGGACAGGCGCGATGATATAGCGGTCGTTGACCGTCTCGACCACTCCGCGGACGACCCGCTCGACCATGGCGTCCAGTTGCGTAGAGAACGCCTGCCAGACCTGCTGGTAGGCGGAGAAGGCGCGTGGGTCGCCGGTGTCGGGGCCCTGCTGGGTGCCGTCCAGGCGGGAGCGGCCCCGGTTAAGCGCCCACTCCAGGCACAGCATCAGGCTGAGTCGCTGGAACCGGAAGTCGGTCCGGCCGGGGATGATAACCTCCCAGCAGCCGTCGTTGGTGTAGTCGCGGGCGTCGGGAGTGGGGAGGCCGAGTCGCTCCAGGGCGGGGATGATGGCCTCGTCGTTGAAGATGGCGGGCATGCCGCCGCCGTCTTTCAGCACCTCGCAGACATGGCGGATGAGCTGGTCGGGGGAGTCACGGTGCACACGCACGGTCAGGAGCGGATTGGTCATCTGATTGCGGCGATAGCTTTCCAGCAGCAGGAAGCTCAGCGGGTTGCTGCCCTCGGTGGCCGCCGGCGTGAGCCCGCTGATGACGATGTTCTGGAGCCAGTGATTGGTGGCGTCGAGGCTATCGCGACGGGTGCCGATCTGCGAAGACGTGTAGTGGCGAGTGCGCCGACTGAGGTTGAGCGGCTCTGGCTCGCGGGCTTCCGGGCGCTGCTCGTCGGTGGTCCTGGCGCGCTCGTTGAACTTCAGGCAGAAGCAGGCGACCAGCTCGGCGGCGGCCGGCAGGTCCAGGCGGCCGGCTTGCAGGTCGGCCTGCAAGTAGGGCCAGGCGTACTGATCCAGGCGGCCCAGGGCGTTGGCGTCCAGGGTGGAGTGGAAGACCATGTGCAGCAGCCAGACGGATTGCAGGGCCTGCCAGAACGTCTGCGCCGGTCCGGCCGGCGCCTGGCGCAGATTGGCCGCCATCTGCCGCAGCTCCGCCGCGCGGGTCGAGTCGGCCTGCGCCTCCGCCTGGGCCTCGCACCGGGCCGCCAGGCGCGCGGCGAAGTCCATCACCGCGTCCAGGGCGATGACGACGGAATCGAGGAAGGCATTCTCCTCGTCGCTGCGGGCCATGGCGCGCTGCGCTTCGGCGTCGGCGCGGATGCCGGAAAGCCCGTTGGCGAGCAAGGCGGGATAGTCGGGCACGATGTGGCCGAAGACGGAGTGGATGCTGAGCCCGTGTTGGGCGGCCTGCCGGCGCTCGTCGTCGGTGGTGTAGTCGGGGAAGCCCCACTCGGCGTGCAGGCGCGGGTCCTCCAGCGTCATGGAGCCGGCCAGCAACTGGCCGGCCCACAAGTCGGTGGGCATGTGGGCGAGTTTCAGGGCAATGGCGCGGGCCTTGCGCACCGGCAGGGGCTCGTGCATGTAACAGTCGTCGATGCGCGCAGGGCAATCCCACCCCACCGGCGGCCTTTCCATCGCCGCGCGGACGCGGCGGCGCAGGTCGGCGACGCGGGGGGTGTCGGGGAGGTTATGGACCTGGAGTGCCATGCTGGTTGCCGGAGGTGAGTCTGGTATCACCGGCGATGCTCCGGCGGTTGCTTGCGAGCCCACGCGCGCGCCACCCCCGCGGACTGAAGTCCGCGACTACCCACCGCACGACGGCCCTAGTTCGTCAGGTTGCGGGTGTCGCCCTGCGCGGCTAGGTGGCGCCGTGCATCTCGTCATCGGTCTGGTAGATGGCGGCGGTGCCCTGCGGCAGGTCTGCCAGGTCGAAGGGCGGCTGAAACGACTCGGCCAGCGCTACGTTCTTGGCCACCTCCTCTGGCCAGCGCATGCCGAGGTTGGCGACGTGCACGCGGCTGTCGGAGAGCACGAACTTGAGGGCGACCTCGTAGAGATCGTGGGCCTCCTGCCAGCGGGGAGCGATGTACCCAGCCAGCCGCTGGAACACGCCGGAGGTCAAGGGCCGCATGAGGGCGACGCCGAGATCGGCCTGGTGGGCCTCATTGAGCACGTGCAAGGCGGCGGACTGGAAGAGGAGGTTGTAGCGTACCTGGATCATATCGAAGAGGCCCGTGGCCATGAGTTGGCGTCCGCTCCACGGCTCCTCGGTGGTGAAGCCCACGAAACGCACGACGCCCTTCTCACGCAGCTCCAGGAGCGCATCGAGCAGGCCGTCGTGCAGGAGGTGGCGCACGTCTTCGGCTTCGTACATGCCGCCGTGGAACTGGATCACGTCAATGACCTCGGTGCGCAGGCGCTGGCGCGAGGCCTCCACACTGGCGGCGATGTCGCGCGGCGACAGCCCCCGATAACCCACTTTGGTCGCCAGGATGAACTGGTCGCGGCGGCCGTGCGTGGCCTCGCCGATGATTGACTCGCTGTTGCCGTCACCGTAGCCGGGGGCGGTGTCAATGTAGTTGATGCCGGCGTCGAGGGCGGCACGAATGGTGGCAATGGCCGTCTGGCGGCCTTCGGGGGCGAACGGGTCCCACCCCCGCGCGCGGTTCACGCCGCCAAACGGATAGCCGCCGAGGCCGAGGCGGGTGACCTGGAGTCTGGTGCGGCCGAAGCGGGCGGTGGGGAGCATGACGCATCCTCCTTTGGCAAGGGCAAGTCACCACAGCTCGCCACCCCCGCGGACTGAAGTCCGCGACTACCCACACCACGCACCAAGGCCGCCCACCGCCAGGGTCTAGTCGGCAGCTGGAGCTGCCTCCCACGCGGTTTGTGGGGCACGGTGCCTCAGGCGGTTTGCAGCTCCCTCAGCTTCTCCTCGTCGAACTCGAGGCCCAGGCCGGGGGCGTCGGGCACGCGCAGGCAGCCGTCGCGGACGGTCAGGTCGGGCTCGCGCAGCAGGCCGCAGAGCGGGTGATCGCCGCCGAGCGGGTGCAGGTTCAGCTCCTGCGGCGTGCGACAGGCGGGACAGACGGCGGCGAAGTGCAGCATGACCACCGTGCCTATCGTCGGCTGGGTGTTGTGCTGCATGACCGGCGCCCCGAAGGCCTGCGCCAGGACGCCGATCTTGCTGGCCTGGAGCAGCCCGCCTATCTTGGTCACATCGGGCTGGACGATGTCCACCACATTGTCGGCCAGCAGCGTCTCGAAGCGCATCAGGTCCCACTCCTGCTCGCCGCCGGCCACGGGCATGTCCAGGGCGGCCGCCACCTTGGCGGTGCTTTCGTCATCGTTGTACGGACAGGGCTCCTCGAAGACGAAGACGCCGTACTGCTCCAGCCTGCGGCCGAGTTGGATGGCGCGCGGCGCGGAATAGGCGCCGTTGGCATCCACGATGATGGCCATGTCGTCACCGAGCACGCGGCGGCACTCGCGCACCAGGGCTTCCGAGCGGCCGGGCGCGGCGTCGCGGTCCTGGCCGAATCCTGCGCCGATCTTCACCTTCACGGCGCGGAAGCCGTGAGCTTCCACCAGTCGGGCCAGGTCAGCCGCCTCCTCTTCCGGCGTGGTGTCGCGCCGCATGGAGGAGGCGTAGACCGGCACCGTGTCGCCATACAGGCCGCCCAGGAGCTTCCAGACTGGCACGCCGGCGGCTTTGCCGGCGAGGTCCCAGCAGGCCAGCTCAATGCCGCTCATGGCAATGGCCTGCGCCTGCCCAGCGAGCTTGTAGGCGCCGACGAACATCCTCTCCGCGAGCCATTCGAGGCGTGTGGGGTCCTCGCCCACCACCAGCGGCGCCAGCGAGTGCTCCAGGTGCGCGGCGATGACGGGCACGTTCATAGGACTGCATTCGCCGAGGCCCGTCAGCCCCTCGTCGGTGTGGACGCGCACGAGAAGAGAAGGTCCGACACGCAGCGGTTCGACCTGGGTGATCTTCATGGGGTTCGGTTCACCTGTGTCAATGGTTGGCGGGACCACGGCCGGCCACGGGCAGGAGCCCCTTCGGCGGGCTCAGGACAAGCAAGCTCCTGCCTTCGCGGGCCGAAGCCCGCTACGGCGGGCGAAGGCCTGCCCTACGGTATGCGCCCGTTTCGGCAGCAAGGTGGCGAAACACCTGCAAAAGGCGAGTGGGTGGAGGGGGGAGGCGGTGGAGGCGGGATAGCCCCACCCCTGCCCACCCCCGCAGGCTGCGGCCCGGGAAGCGGGCCGCAGGACCTGCGACTACCCACAGCACACCAGCCAACCGCCCTAAGCCAGGCCTGGCAACGGGCGACGGCTAGAGGTTGTTTCGTAACCTCCCTGTCGAGTGGGCGGGGTGCCTGAGGGGCCCCTCGCGGGGTTATGAAACCGCTCTAGTCGGGGCCCTTCGACAGGCTCAGGATGAACGACACGCCCCTCCTGCACGATGGAATGGGAGAGGCATGTCCACGGCTTCATCGGGCTGCCAGGTCTCGTGCCAGAAGGCCTGCCAGATGGCGAGGCGAAAGACGTTCTGCACGTCGTCGCCGGTGACGAACGTCTGGCCGACCGGCTTGTCCGGCTCGATGGTGCAGAAGCGGGCGTCGTCGCGGGCCTGAGTGTGCGCGTCGAGCACCAGGCAGTTCAGGATCTCGTCGAGGCGGGGGCCGCAGAGGGCGGTGGTGGGGAGGGCCAGGAGGCCGACGGTTAACGCCAATCGGACGGCGCAACTTCGCCGCATTTGAGTCACCTTGGCGAGGTGTCGGGCAAGAATGCCCGACCTACGCAGCGCCGGGCTGCGCGAACTGGGCCAAGGTACTCCCGGTCCAGTCGGCCACTTGGGTCAGCAGGCCTGCGACAGCGGCTAGTGCCACTCGTACGGCACGCTCCTCATACGACGGCGGCAGCCAGGGCGCCCCTCCAGCAATCAGTTCGCTGGAGTGGAAGGCGAGGTTCAGAACCGGGATCTTCTCCAGAGCCACACGCTTCGCGAGCCACAGAAGCTGCGCGGCAGGCGCGAGTGCCGGATTCGGCTGAACCACCTGGCAGAGCCTGTCCAGGAAACGGCGGAGTGCGAATCGCCAAGCCCTGGGACTGTTCCCGAAGCGCCGTCCCAGTGCTCGGTAAAGTGAGTAGGGCACGATCCCTTTGGGCCGGTGAGAGGGCGGAACCTCGAGGATGCCAAACTGCCCCGGACTTGTGGGATCGTCGGCTGCTGGGTGGTAAGGCCAATACGGCGCGCCAGCGAAGTTGGGCCCTCTACCATTGGTGCCAAGGGTTCTCGCCCAGGACACAAAAGGAGTTACCGTAGTATCTGCCAGGTATCCTCGCGCGTCGAGCGCCCGCATAGTGAAGGGATCCATGCTCCACCGGCCGCCGCGATAGGAGATGGGGCGAGCGGCTAGGGCCTGCTCGAGCGCCGTCGTCACCGTCTCGAGCTTCGCTAGGCGAAGCTCTTCAGGGTACTCGTGCAGATACGGGCGCTTACCCGGCGGCTCCAACGCCTCGTAGTAAGGAGGAGTCAGCCAGGCATGTAGGTGTGCGCCAATCTCGCAGTTCCCCTGCCGTGCAAGCTGCTGGATGACCTCGCGCGCACGGTCGTTCCCGATGACTTCGTAGGCCACCAGGTAGGTGGGCCGCAGTCCCAGCCCTGCGCAGAACTCCTGGAACTCGGGCAGCCTGTCAAGGTTGCGAAAGCTGAGCTGGGCGCCCGGCGCCCACATATCGTCGGCTTCGGTGTCAATGCTGAGGATCACATTCACCGTGCGGCTCATGATGCTATCTGTACGTTTCCCACTCGCCCCGAGGCAGTCCTCTGTGCGCCCGCTCATCCTCTTCTGTCTAGGTCCGTGGCTGCCCCGCCGAGGGCCAGGCGCCCAGAGGGCTGGCCACGAGCAACGGCGCCATCACCAGTCTCTGGGCAACGTGAACGCGGGTAGTGTATACTGCCGGCGCAGAGAGGCGCTGCTGGCGCAGCGACCACGGCTGTAGGGGCAGACGATGCGCATCTTGATGATATCCACGGACTTCCTGCCCGTCGAGGCCAGCGGCATCGCCAGGCATGTGCTTGAGTTGTCGAAGGCGCTGCGCGGCCTGGGACACGAGGTGGCCATCTTCTCGGTGCCCTTGAGGGACGCCCGTGCCGGCCGCTCGACAGTTGAGGGGGTTCCGGTGTTCCGGGCGGGACGGCTGCCGTATGGCTTGAAGAGCTTCCGGCTCGCGTTCCGCGTTGGCTTGGCGGCGCTTTGGGGCAGGGCCTTCCGGCGTCCAGCGCATTTGGCGCATTGGCACTGCCCCACACGCTTCGAGGCCAGAGCGGCCAGAGCCGCCTACGGTGCTCATCGCGTGTTTACTAACCACACCTCCGCGTTCGCTGAGGCCGCGGCTGAGGGTGACGAGAAACGGCTCGCTTTCTACCGGGAGGCCATCCAGCTTGCCGACGCGGTGATCGCGGCGAGCCAGGAACGGGCCGAGCTGACCCGTCGCTATGCCGATCGCCCGGCCAAGGTCGTATACATCCCCAACGGTGTGGACACCGAGCGCTTCTCGCCGGCTGCTGAGGCAGACCAGGACCTGCGGGCGCAGCACGGCATCGGGCCTCACGACCCCCTAGTCCTTACTGTCGCTCGGCTGATGCCGGTGAAAGGTATCGAGTATCTGATTGCCGCCATGTCGTCGGTCGTGAAGTGTCAGCCCCGTGCCCGACTGCTGTTGGTGGGCGACGGGCCCCTGCGGACTGGCCTGGTACAACAGGTTGCCGCTGCTGGGTTGCAGGAATCGGTCGTGTTCGCCGGCGAGCGACCGAATAGGACGATCCCTGGTTATCTGCGCGCCTGCGATGTTGCGGTGCTATCGTCGCGAATAGAGACGACGAGCCTCTTTGCCCTGGAGGCCATGGCGTCAGGCAAGCCATTGATCGGCACGAGAGTCGGCGGAATCCCTGAACTCATCGAGGACGGGCGCACCGGAATCCTCGTTGAGCCCGGCCGGCCGGATGAGCTAGCAGAAGCCATCTGCGACCTGCTAGCCAGCCCTGAGAGACGCCTGGCGATGGGGGCTGCGGGTCGCGAGCGAGTGGTGGCAGGATTCACCTGGCGAGCCATCGCCGAACGCACAGCCGGTCTCTATGAGTCACTGGTCACTGCGCGGGTGTAGGAATGCGGGCCCCGTCGTAGCGCAGCAGCTTCACCGCATGGGGGGCAGCGCAGTGTGGGCCTGAGGCAGCCCTGACCCGCCTGGCGGAGCTGCGCTCGGCCGCCCCGGGGCCGGACAGGAATGTCCGGCCCACACAAGGGAAGGCAGCCGTCCCGCTTCGATTTCGCTGTGCAGGAGGGTTCCCCCTGCCGTGGCCAGGCGCGTATCCGGATGTCCCGCACGCTGGCAGAAGGTTGTTGCCGCGCAGGAGAGGAACCCGTCGAGAAGGAGATGACCCACATGCTCGGAGCGTGAGGCCAATGGATAGGCGCGAGTTCCTACGGGCGGGCGCATGGGGGGCTTTAGCGGGGGCGGCGGTGGCTCCCGGCTTGATCTGCCGCCGGGTTTCGGCTCAGGCGAGGGCGCGGCCCAACATCCTGTTCTGCATCGCAGACGACCTGTCAGGGGCGCACACCGGCGCCAGCGGAGATCGTGTTGTGCAGACGCCCGCCTTCGACCGGGTGGCGCGCGAGGGGGTGCTGTTCAGCCACTGCTACTGCGCGGCGCCCTCGTGCACGCCTTCGCGGGGGTCCATCCTGACGGGGCAGATGTTCTGGCGGCTGGAGGAGGGGGGCAATCTGTGGAGCACGCTCCCGGCCAAGTTCCAGGTGTACCCGGAGCTTCTGGAGGCGGCAGGCTACCACGTTGGCCTGCAAGGGAAGGGCTGGGGGCCGGGGGATTTCAAGCCCGGCGGACGCACCCGCAACCCGGCGGGGCCCAACTATAAGAGCTTCGGAGACTTCTTCAAGAGCGTGCCCCCGGGCCGGCCCTTCTGCTTCTGGTACGGGAGCAACGATCCGCACCGGCCTTACGAGAAGGGCTCGGGCCTGGCCTCGGGCAAGAAGCTGGAGGAGGTGCGAGTGCCTCCCTTCCTGCCGGATAGCCCCGAGGTGCGCAGCGATCTCCTGGACTACTACTTCGAGGTGGAGCGCTTCGACCGGAACGTGGGCGAGATGGTGCGGCTGCTGGAGGAGGCGGGGAAGCTGGACGACACCATCGTGGTGATGACCAGCGACAACGGGATGCCCTTCCCGCGCTCCAAGGCCAACCTGTACGAGTACGGCACGCGCATGCCGCTGGCGGTGCGGTGGCCGCAGGCGGTGAAAGGGGGCAGGGCCATCCAGGACCTTGTGAGCCATACGGACCTCGCGCCGACCTTCTTGGAGGCGGCGGGGCTGGCGGCGCTGCCCGAGATGACGGGCCGGACCTTGCTGGGCTTGCTGACCGGTGACAAGGACGGCTGGGTTGACCCCAAGCGGGACCGGGCCTTCACCGGCCGCGAGCGGCACGCGAACTGCCGGGAGGGGAATGTGGGCTATCCGTGCCGGGCCTTGCGCACGCGGCGGTTTCTGTACATCCGGAACTTCGAACCGGACCGTTGGCCGGCCGGGGACCCGGAGCGTTACGGTGACATTGACGGCGGCCCCAGCAAGACGTTCATGATGGAGAACCGCGAGGCCAAGAACGTCAAGTCCCTCTTCGAGCTGGCTTTTGAGAAGCGCCCGGCCGAGGAGCTTTACGATCTGGAAAAGGACCCCGGAGAGTTGAGGAACGTAGCTGCGGAGGCGGGGTATGCTAGAGTGAAGGCGAGGGTGCGCAAGGAGTTAGAGCAGTATCTGACTGAGACGAGCGACCCGCGGATCAAGGGCGAGGGCGGTTTCTTCGATGCCTGCCCGTACTACGGCCGCGTAGCCACCAGAGAGCCGAACCTGGTCTAAGCACGACCCCGGGCAAGTCCCACCCAGGGCACGGTTGACGGCCAAGGTCGTCGCTGCGCTGCGGCGGGCTGGGCGGGTGAGGAGCCATGGCGAGCAAAGAGCTTGCGAAAAAGGCACAGGAGCTGCGGGATTTCCTGAATTACCACGCCTATCGGTACTACGTGCTGGATGCGCCGGAGATTAGCGACGAGGAGTACGACCGCAAGCTCCGGGAGCTGGTGGCGCTGGAGCAGGCGCACCCCGAGCTGGTGACGCCGGACTCGCCCACGCAGCGGGTGGGCATGCCGCCGCTGGAGGAGTTCGGCTCGGTGCAGCACCAGACGCGCATGCTGAGCCTGGGGAATGCGTTCAACCTGGACGAGCTGCGGGAGTTCGACCAGCGGCTCAAACGGCGGCTGGGGCTGGAGGCCGAGGAGGACCTGGAGTACGTGTGCGAGCTGAAGATTGACGGCCTGGCCGTGGCCTTGACCTACGAGAACGGCACGCTGCGCCAGGGCGCCACCCGGGGCGATGGCATCAGCGGGGAGGACGTGACGCAGAACCTGCGCACAGTGCGCAGCATCCCGCTGAAGCTGCTGGCCTCGCCGCCGCCGTTGGTGGAGGTACGGGGCGAGGTGTTCCTGACCGTGCAGGAGCTGGCGCGGATCAACGAGGAGCGGCGGAAGAAGGAAGAGCCCCTCTTCGCCAATCCGCGCAACGCCGCCGCCGGCTCGGTGCGCCAACTGGACCCCAAGGTCACGGCCAGCCGGAAGCTGGACATACTGCTTTTCGGCATCGGCTACGCCGAGGGCGTGGAGGTTGCGACGCATAGCGACGAGCTGGCCGCCCTGCAAAGATGGGGCCTGCGCGTGAGTGAGCAGTGGCGCAAGTGCGCGGGGATTGAGGAGGTGGCTGGGTACTGCGAGGAGTGGAAAGAGCGCCACCGCGACCTGCCCTATGAGACAGACGGGGTGGTGGTGAAGCTGAACCGGCTGGACCTTCAGGAGGCTGCTGGGGCCACCAGCCACGAGCCACGCTGGGCGGTAGCCTACAAGTTCCCCGCCGAGGAGCAGGTGACGCGGGTGCTGGGCATCATCGCTAACGTAGGCCGCACAGGCGCGCTGACGCCTGTGGCGATCATGGAGCCGGTGCTGGTGGGCGGGGTCACGGTGCAGAACGCCACGCTGCACAACGAGGATGAGCTGCGGCGCAAGGACGTGCGCATCGGCGACTGGGTCGTGGTGCGGAGAGCCGGGGAGGTGATCCCCGAGGTCGTCAGCGTGCTGACCGAGCGCCGCACGGGGAGCGAGCGCAAGTTCAGGTTCCCGCGCAAGTGCCCGGCCTGCCGCGCGGATGCCATCCGGCCCGAGGGCGAGGTAGCCTGGCGGTGCACCAACCCCTCCTGCCCGGCGCAGCTCAAGCGCACCATCGAGCACTTCGCTAGCCGGGGGGCTATGGACATCGAGGGCCTGGGGCCGGCTGTCATTGAGCAGCTCGTGGACAAGGGGCTGGTCGAGGACTACGGCGACCTCTACAGCCTGGAGCACGCGCAGCTAGCCAACCTGGAGCGCATGGCGGACAAGTCGGCGCAGAACCTGCTGGACGCCCTCGAGAAGAGCAAGCAGGTGCCCTACGAAAGAGTCCTGTATGCGCTGGGCATACGCATGGTGGGCCAGCACGTGGCCCGAGTGCTGGCGCGAGCGTTCCCCAGCATGGCCAAGCTGGCGGCGGCCAAAGAGGAGGAGCTGAGCCAGGTGCGCGAGGTGGGGCCACAGATTGCGCAGAGTGTGAGGGTGTTCTTCGAGCAGGAGAAGACCAAGCAGGTCATGGAGAAGCTGCGCCAGGCCGGGGTGAACCTGAAGGCTGAGGAGGCCGAGGAGCCAGGGGAAGCGCAAGTGCTGGTGGGCAAGACCATCGTCTTCACCGGAGCGCTGGCGAAGCTCACCCGCAGCGACGCGGAGGCCCTGGTAGAGCGGCTGGGCGGGCGCGCCGCCAGCAGCCTGAGCAAGAAGACCGATTACTTGGTGGCGGGAGCGGACCCGGGCTCGAAGTATGACAAGGCGCGCGAGCTGGGCGTCAAGGTGCTCAGCGAGGAGGAGTTTCTGGGGATGGTGGGGCGAGTGTGAGCCCCCCTGTCACCCTGAGCGAAGCGAAGGGTCTCGAGACGGGCCACGGGGGTTTCCGGCGCCACCCTTCGCGCCGGTGTGCGATGCGGGAGGGTAGGATTGAGAGGAGTGCACCAGTACTACGTTTACATCATGGCGAGCAGGTCAGGCGTGCTGTATGTAGGCGTCACCAACGACCTCGAACGACGCGTTTCGGAGCACAAACGCAAGCTCGTGCCGGGCTTCAGCAGGAAGTACAACGTCACGCGGCTCGTCTACTACGAGAGCACTAATGACGTCGAGTCGGCTATTGCCCGAGAGAAACAGATCAAGGGCTGGCTTCGTGTCAGGAAAGTGGCCCTGGTCGAATCGGTGAACCCGCGCTGGGAAGACCTGAGCGCCCAGTGGTTCCAGGACGGAGGGTCCTCGGTTCCACCGGGGCGAGATTCTTCGCTTCGCTCAGAATGACAGGGCTTTGCGCTCAGAATGATAGGCCTTGGGTCAGAATGACAGGCCTTCTCGCTCGGAATGACAGGGGCTTCGCCACGAGAGGCGCCTCCTACAAGAGGCAGGCCGTGGACGACACTCAGACCGTAGTGACCAATCGCCGGGCGCGGTACAACTACCACGTCGAGGACACCGTGGAGGCGGGGATTGTGCTCAAGGGGACCGAGGTCAAGTCCCTGCGGGAGCACAACGTCAGCCTAGCGGAGGCGTTCGCGAAGGTGGAGGGCGGCGAACTGTGGCTGTACGGCATGCACATCGCCCCGTACAAGCAGGGCAACATCTGGAACGTGGAGCCGCGGCGGCGGCGCAAGCTGCTGATGCACAAGCGGGAGATCCTGCGCCTGCGTCAGCGCACGGAGCAGAAGGGCTACACGCTGGTTCCGTTGAGCGTGTACTTCAAGCGGGGCGTGGCCAAGGTGCAGCTAGGCCTGTGCCGGGGCAAACGGCAGTACGATAAGCGCCGGGCTATTGCCGAGCGCGACGCGCAGCGCGACCTGGAACGGCAGCTCTCGGAACGGCATGAGGGTCGCCACGGATGAACACAGATTCACACGGATACGGCATCTGTTCGGGAACGGCTAACGGCAGGCCGCGGAACGGCAGCGGAATAGCCGCGGATGAACGCGGATCAACACAGATACCGCGTTTGGTCGGGAACGGCGAAGAAACGGCAAGATTGGGGGAAGGAGAAGGACGAGGCCACACCTCGAGGGGAAGACGAAGGAAGCCCGGCCTCGTGGATTCCGTTGACGTGCCATTGCCCGCGCAATCGCCCTACCCCGCTGACCCCTGTTGACGCGTGGCCTCTACTTGGGGCCTTTGCCCTCCTTGGGGCCATGGGCGTGGGGAGGGTTGGCGCCTTGGCCAGCCCAGGGCGGCTTCCCCTTGCCGCCGGCAGCCTTCCAGGCCTCAACCTGCCCGTGGCGCTCCAACGCCCTCTGCCGGCCGTGCTGGGAGGCCTCAATCGCGCGCAGCAGGCCCTTGTGAGCAGCCGGCGGCGCCTGCTCCAGCACGCGCTGGAGCACTTCCAAGTGGTGGGCCGTGCCACGCTCAACTGCCTCCAGAGCCGGGCTGCCGTCCTGGCCCCGCTCGAAGGCTTCTTCCGCCTGCCGCAGGGCTGCCGCGGTGACCTCGTCGTAGGCTTCCGGGAGCCCCTGCATGTCATCCTCACTGGCGTCTGGCCCGCCAGCCAGTTCGAGGCCAGAAACGAGGGCGTCGCCGATCTTGGTCAAGAGCAGCGAACGTTCGGCGGGAGTTGCCGCCCGCGACAGCTCCACCGCGTGGTGCGCGACCAGCGAGACCAACTGACCCGGCGGGAAGGCCTTGGACTTGGCTTCCGACGGGGGCGGTCCACCGGAGGCCAACAGGGCCACGGCTAGCAGCGCGGCCATTGCTCTCGCCCACATGCTGTGCACACCTCCTTGGTCTGGAGGATCCGCTAGGTTATTGTACCATGTACCCTCGTGCCGGCCGCACGAAACAACGGCCCCATTGAGCCACGGATGAACACGGATTCACACGGATGCGGCGATTCTTGAGGGAACACCACGTCAACGGAACGCACGAAGGCGGGCTTGCTTCGTGCTCAGGTCGAGGTGTGGCCTCGTCCTTCTCCTCCTCCTGATCTTGCCGTTTCCCCGCCGTTCCGAGGAGACGCGGTATCCGTGTCCATCCGTGTTCATCCGTGGCTCTAACCGACAGGCCGCTACGGGGCCTTTTTGACCTTGAGCATCAGGTCGGCGCGGAGGGGCGGCAGGTCAATGGTGAGGCGGTGCGTTTGCGGATCGGAGGCGACCGGGCGTTTGTCCAGCGGCTTTCCCGTCACCGGGTCCCAGAACTCCACGTTGTAGGTTCCATCTTGCAGGCCGCGCAGGGCCAACTGCGCGCCCTCCACGGGCGTCACCTGCGTGGGCGGCACGACGGCGAGCTTAGCGTAGTCGAAGACGTAGATGCGGGCCTCGGTGCCGTCCTGGGTGCGCATGACCTGGCAGGTGTACTGGGTGCCGGGCACCACGGCGAAGGTGCGCTGCCAGTTCCTGCCGCGGTCATCCTCGCCGGCCATGAAGCTCTTGACAGCGGTGCTATACCCATACAGGTTCTGCTTGTCAATGAGCCCCCACTGCCAGGACATAGCCGCCCCGGCCATGGGCATGGCGACCGTGGTCCACAGGGCGCAGCGCAGCTCGCGCTGGACTTCGACGTCCTCGGGCTTGCGGCCGAACTCCATGACCAAGTAGGGCTTCTTGATCGTCTGGCGGGTGGCGTAGCCCTTGTTGATGTCCTCGTTGACGGTTTTGCTCCAGTAGGCGTCAGCCTGCACGAACTCCATCTCCGGCTGCCCGAAGAGCTCCGCGCCGCCGGCCCAATACAGGCAGTAGTGGGTGCTGATGGGGTGCTGGTAGGGGTCAATGCTGCGCAGGTACTGCGCCATCTGCTTCAGGTGCTGGACCACCGGGTCGGTGGCGGTGAAGGTATAGCCCTCGACCAGGTCCACCTCGTTCCACAGGTCCCAGGCCATGAGCTTTTGGCTATAGCCCCAGCGGGCCACGATGTAGCGGTAGCGCTGCTTGATCAGCTCCTGGGCCACGGGATCGGTCCAATAGGCCGCCGGGCTGGACAGGTGGCCACCGTTGAGCGCCCACCAGGGGCTGTACTCCCACTCGAAGTCGTACTTGTCGCGGCGCAGTTGCCCGTGGTTGTTCAGCGTCAGCTCGACGAACAGGCCGAGGTCCTCGGCCTTCTGCATGGTGTGGTCCAGCCGCCAGGCGTTGGGCTGGCTGTAGCGGCCCAGGCCGTGGTAGCGGGCGCCATCGTACTTGTCGCTCCACTCGATGGCGGCCCACCAGGCGCACATCCAGGTGCGGACGAAGTTCATGCCCGCCTGGGCCATCTTGGGCAGATAGTAGTCAATCTCGTAGGTGCCGGGCTGGCCGCCCTGGGCCAGCCAGACGTTGCCGTCGCGCACGTTCTGGCCGATGGGGTAGAACCACTCGCCGTTGTCGAACTCGAAGTACAGCCCGTCGCGCTTGCTGATGCGCACCAGGCCGCGCGGGTCCTTGGGAGGACCGGCGGTGAGGGCGCCGCTGGGCGAGCGCCGCGTCTCGGTGTCACGGATGCTGACCTGGTAGGTGTACTGGCCGGGCTGCTGGGGGCTGAAGCGCACCTTCCAGACGGGCATGCCCGCCGGCACCAGCCGCTCGAAGCCCTTGTCATCCTTCTGTCTCTCGTAGGGCTGGTAGAAGAAGCCGGGGATGTCGTACTTACTGCCATCGGGCGCCTGGAAGTGGCCCTGTACGTCCACGAGCTTGGGGTCGTAAGGGTTCTCGTAGTAGGTGTCTACCGGGCAGGTGAGCTCGAGCTTGCCGTACTGCGGCACCGTGCTGCTGTTGGCCTGCGCCTTGAGCGTCTGCGGCCGCGGCGGAGGCTTCTCCTGCTTGGTCCACAGGCGTATGGGGCGCACCAGAATGGCGGCCTTGAAGGCGCGCTTAGAGAAGAGTCGCAGGCCGAACTCCTTGGGCTTCCAGGTGGCATCGTACCAGGGCTTGCTGTGGCCCTGCGGGGTCCAGGCGGTGGAGTAGTGGCCGAGGTCCAGCTCGATGGGCTGCCAGGCGCCTGGCCGCACCTTGGTGGTCAGCTTGCCGGTCTTGGGGTTGCGGAAGGGGAGGGCCTGATACCACCAGTACTCCGCGTCTTTCAGGTAAACCAGCGGCTCGGTCTGCACCGAGGTCCCCTTGCCGAACTGTATCTGGAAGGAGAGGCGGTTGTACTGGTCCCAGTTGCGCCAGGGCTTCAGGGAGACGCCGATGGCGCCGGGGAACTTGCAGTCCAGGCGCAGGCAGACGTCGCCGTCGCCGACCTTCTGCTGGCTGGCCTTGGCCGCGGCGCCCTCCTCGGCCGCGATCTGCCAGTCGCCGAGGTCCTCCCCTTCGACTCCGCTCAGGGCAGGGCCGAAGTTGAGGATGGTGTCCTGGGGCCCGGCCTGGGTGCGCGTGTCGGCCCGAGCCGCGCCGGGCCACAGGAGCAGGGCGGTCAGGAACATCGCAGCGGGGCAGAGGGAAAGCGAGGGTCTTCCGTAAAGGCGCCTCATGTTGCTCTTACCACCAAGGAAGGGAACGCCCTGGCTCTTGTAGGAGCCGCGTCTCGCCTGTCCTGAGGCTGCCGAAGGGCGGCGACTAGCACTGGTGGGTCCCGAATCGCCGCGGGGACGCGGCTCCTACCGGCATTCGATGTCGTGCTTCCTACCATGTAAACGCCCGAGAGCGGCCAAAGGTCCCGGCCTGGCCCGCTTGCCACGGCCTGGCTGCTCTCCCCTAATCATACACGATGAGCCACGGATCGTACAGGTCCAGGCGGTTGGCGGTGCACGGCTGGCGGCCAAGAGTCGGCCCGACCTGTGAACGGCCGAAGCTAGTCGGCAGACTTCGGCAGGCTCAGTCCGGGGCTGGAGCTGCCTCCCACCTGCATGGCTTGTCTGGGTGGCTGCGGCGCTTCTCGTGAGGCTTGTCCAAAGGCCGGATGCGGCCTGTTGTAGCCGTCATATCCTCCCTCCCCGCAAGCGCGTGGGAGGCACCTCCAGGTGCCGATATGCCGTTAAGCGTTCGGGCGGGGATGAACCCCGCCCCTACACGGCCCGAAGCCGTGCAACATCGGGCGATGTTGCACTCCATCGAAGGTTGTCGGCTTGCCAGCGCGCCAAGGTTACTGACGCGCGACTATGGAGTGCAAAGTCACCCGACTTTGCAAGTGCAACATCAGGAGATGTTGCACTCCATAAACGGCATATCGCCGCGGGACGCGGCTCCTACCATGACGGCATTACTCCACGGCCACCACCTGGGCGGTCTGGGCGGATTGGTACACGGCGGCGACGAGCTTCTGGCTCCAGAGGCCGTCGTCGCCGGAGATGGGCGGGTCGGAGTCGGTCAGGATGGCCTGGGCGAAGGCGCGGATCTCGCCCTCGTACATGCTGCGGCCGTCGGATTCCTCGCGCAGCTCCTCGGTGGCGCCGGCGAAGCCGCTGAGCACGGTGAGCACGCCGCCGGGCGACTGGCCCATGGCGCCGCGGATGACCAGCGTTCTCTCGGTGCCGTTGACCTCGACCTCGTTGCGTGCGCTGCCGGTGCAGAAGTAGGCGTCCACGATGCCGACGGCGCCGTTGTCGAGCGTCAGCAGCGCCAGGCAGGTGTCCTCCACGCCCTGGTACTCGTAGGCGACGTTGGCGGTCACCGCCTGCACGGTGCGCACCTTGCTGCCCACGATGCGCTCCAGGACGTCCATCGCATGGTTGCCCACGTCCATGAAGGCGCCGCCGGCGTGCTGCTCTCTGCTCTGGCGGAACGCGCCCTCCAGCGGCGGGTAGTCGAAGCCGAACTGCACGCGGGTGGAGACGACCTGGCCCAAGGCGCCTTGGGCCACGAACTGCATGGCCCGCTGCACCAGGCAATGATAGGGGATCATGAACGCGGTGCCCATCTTCACGCCGGCCTGGCGGCACAGGTCAACCATCTCCTGCGCCTGCTCCACGGTTAGCGCCAGGGGCTTCTCGCAGAAGACGTGGACACCGGCCTCAGTACAGAGGCGAGTCTGCTCCAGGTGGAAGGCGGGCGGCGAGGCGAGGTAAACCGCGTCCAGCTTGACGCTCGCAAGCATCTCCTCGGCGTCGGTGAACCAGGGCACGCCGCCATACTTCTCGGCGACGGCGCGGACGCGCTTCTCGGTGGGGCTCATCACGGCGGCGAGTTCGCTGTTGTCCGCCGCCAGGATGCCCTCGGGAATGGTGCGGCGGTCGGCAATGCCGGTGGCGCCGATTACGCCCCAACGAACCCGCATGGTATCCACCTCCGGGATGTGGGATATGCGATCTGCGATGTGTGATGGGAACGGCGCCAGCCCAGGACAGGCCACCGCAGTTCACGGCACCGTCGGGCAGGAATGCCCGACCTACGTGGCGTTTGTGTTTGCCTTCCTTGCGTAGGTCGGCCATTCTTGGCCGACACGTTTGCCGCAAGACCGTTCGAGACCCTCAGGGCAGGAGGCAAGCCCCTGCCTTCGCGGGCCGAAGCCCCCTACGGCGGGCGAAGGCCTGCCCTACGCTTTCGCGTAGGCCTGCGTCACCTTCTCGATGCCGTCGGCGATGAGCTTCATGTGCGCTAGCTCGTAAGTCGGGTGCGTGGGCACCCAGAAGCAGCGCTGCTCCACCCAGGCGGCGTTGCGGCAGAAAACCTTCTGGTACTGGACCGCCTGCGGCCGCGTGTCGGGGCTGCGGAACGGATACTTCAGACGGCCGAAACCGTTGTGCTCGCGGAACGCTTTCTCCAGGTAGCACTGCGGCCACATGACCGGGCCGTTGGGGATGCCCTCGGCGGTCAGGGCTTTGGTGAACGTCTTGATGTCGCAACTCAGCGCGTCCGTGTCCATGATGATGGGGAAGAGCCAGAAGCCGTTCTGGATCTGGTCATCGTGGCGCGGCAGCTTGCGCACCTGGGGGATGTCTTTCAGGCGCCCGATGAGGTACTCGCCATTGCGGCGGCGATTGGGCAGGTTCCAGGTGTCCAGGATCTTGAGGGCCTCCAGGCCGATGGCCGACTGCATCTCGGTCATGCGGAAGTTGTAGCCCAGGGAGTTGTGGATGTAGGGGAGCTTCGCCTCCACCTCCAGCAGCTTCATGCGGGTGCTGACGTCGAAGCCGTGATCGCGGAACGAGCGGCAGACCCAGGCGACCGCTTCGTCATTAGTCACCACGCAGCCGCCCTCGCCGCCGGTGGTGAAGGTCTTGGACTGGCAGAAGCTGAAGGCGCCGATGTCGCCCAGCACGCCGACCTTGTTGCCCTTGTAGGTGGCGCCGTGGGCCTGGGCGCAGTCTTCCACCACCAGCAAGTTGTGCTTCTCGGCCAGGGCGTTGATGGCATCCATGTCGCACACCTCGCCGTACAGGTGCACGACCATGATGGCACGCGTGTGGTCGGAGATCTTCGTCGCCGCGTCGGCCGCGCTGATGACGTGCGACTCGGGCTCCACGTCGGCGAACACCGGCACGGCGCCCGCCTGGCAGACCGAGAACGAGGAGGCGATGAAGGTGTAGGAGGGCACGATGACCTCGTCGCCCGGGCCGATGCCCAGGCCGCCGAGGGCCGTGTGCAGCGCGGTGGTGCCGCTGCTGGTGGAGATGCCGTACTTGGCGCCGCACCAGTCGGCGAACTTCTGCTCGAACTCCATGCCCAGGGGGCCGGTCCAGTAGTTGCACTTGCCGGAGCGCAGGGGCTCGGCGGCGGCGGCGATCATCTCCTCGGTGAACTTGGGCCAGGGCGGGAAGGGCTCGGTGGTGAGGGGCGTTCCGCCGTTGAGGGCGAGGTTAGATTGGTCGGACATGGTTCATGGCCTCCTGCGCGGCGGTCAACGGCTCTGCAACATCGGGCCTATGCCCGCCGTAGCGGGCTATGGCCCGCGAAGGCAGGTGATGTTGCACTCCAGAGGAGTGCACCGGCGACGCGGCAGTGAAGCCACTATGCAGTGCAAAATCACCTGATTTTGCGCCGTCCAGCAAACGGCATGAACGGCTCTGCAACATCGGGCCTATGCCCGCCGTAGCGGGCTATGGCCCGCGAAGGCAGGTGATGTTGCACTCCAGAGGAGTGCACCGGCGACGCGGCAGTAGAGCCACTATGGAGTGCAAAATCACCTGATTTTGCACTGTGCAACGTCAGGCCTACGCCCGCCGTAGCGGGCTACGGCCCGCGGAGGCGGGGTGAGGGATGCCCGCGAGCCCTTGTCAGGCAGGAATGCCGGATCTACGTAGCCTTATTCGGTCTGGCCCTCGCTGGCCTCCAGAGCGCGCACGGTGTCGGCGAGGGCGGCTACGCACTCCTCGAATAGCTCCCGGCCCAGCTCGACGGAGGCCTGGAACGGGTCGCCGCTGACGCCGACGCTCCATTCGGGGTCATAGCGCACGTCGCGGCCGGACGTGTCTGCGCCGGCGGGCTCCCCGGCTTTCGTGCGGACCAGGTCGGGGCGGCGGTAGAGGATGAGGGACGTCTCGGTGGCCCCGGCGTGGTGGTCACCGGCGGCGAACAGCTCTTTGAACCTGGGCGAAAGCTCCCACAGGAGGGGCAGCTCGACGCGCAGGTGCTGGTGGCGGCGGCGCAGCAACAGCACGGCGGCTCGCATTGCCTCCAGATGCTCCGAGCCGCCGTGGCCGCTGGCGATGATGATGTTGCGCACCCCCTGCCGCCTCAGGGACTCGGCAATCTCCACCACCAGCAGCGTGGTCAGCGCGGGGGATATGTCGGTGGTGCCCTTGAGTGTGCCGCCGGAGTAGCTGTAGTAGATGGGGGAGGCCACCAGGCAGCCGGTGCGCTCGGACACGGCCTGGGCCACCTCGTAGCTGGTCAGGAGGTCGGTGCTGAGCGGCAGGTGGTAGCCGTGCTGCTCGGTGCCGCCGAGGGGGATGATGGCAGTCTGCGTCTGCTGGAGCGCCTGCTCCATGTCCTCGACAGTCATGTGTGCCATCAGGCGTGGGAGCATGGCTGTGCCTCTTTCAGCGATGTGGGATGCTTGTCCTGCGAAGCTGCGCGCGGAGCAGGATGCGATGCGGCTGCGATGTACGATGGGAACGAAGTACTGCACCGTCGGCTTCCGCCGCAGGCTGAGCCGTGCGAGCCCCCGAATCGCCAGCAGGAGCTGGCTCCTACATGCAGCGCTGGCTAGGTGAACAGCGCGCTCACGGACTCGCCGGTGTTGATGCTCTTGATGGCCTGCGCGAACAGCGGGGCCACGCTCAGCACCTTGATCTTGTCAGCGTGCTTGCTGGAGGGCAGCGCGATGGTGTCGGTGATGATGACCTCCTCCAGCGGGGATTCGGCGATGCGGTCCACCGCGTTGCCCGTCAGTACCCCGTGGGTGGCAGCGGCGCGCAGGCTCTTGACCTTGTGGTTCCTCACCAGGTGGTCCGTGAGTTCAATGAGCGAGGTGCCGGTGGCGATCTCGTCGTCGAAGATGAGGATGTGCTTGTTGTCCACCTCGCCCACGATGCGGATGATCTGAGCTTTGTCCTGGTGGCCGACGCGGCGCTTGTCGGCGATGGCCAGGGGTATGCGCAGCCGCTCAGCGAAGACCCCGGCGCGCTTGGCGCTGCCGGCATCGGGCGCCACCGCCACCGCGTCCTTGACGCTGTCGTCCTCGAAGTGCCGGCAGATGATGGGGGCGGCGCTCAGCTGGTCCACCGGGATCCTGAAGAAGCCCTGTGTCTGCGGCGAGTGCAGCGTCATGGTCAGCACGCGGCTGGTGCCGGCGGCCTCCAGCAGGTCGGCCACCAGGCGGGCGGCGATGGAGATGCGCGGCTCGTCCTTCTTGTCGGAGCGCACGAAGTGGTAGTAGGGCATGACGGCAGTGATGCGGCGGGCGGAGGCATGATGCAGCGCGTCCACCATCAGCAGCAGCTCCACGAGGCTGCTGTCCACGGGCGGGGAGCCGGTCTGCACCACGAACGCATCTTGCTCGCGCACGTTCTCCAGAATGCGCACGAACTGGTTATCGTTGGCGAAGCGGGAGGTCTCGGATTTGCCCAGCGGTATGCCCAACTGGCGGCAGATGGCCTGGGCCAACTCGGGGTTGGACCGCCCGGCGAAGACCTTCAGATCGTTCTGCATCGTCGCCCTCCCTAAGGGACTTGCGGTGGAAGTCTCGGCTGGGCGTCGCGCCAAGAAGCAGACTGGCCCGGCCCTCGCCGGACCCACCAGAGGTGAGGCTGCCGGGGCAGATTCTAACACCGGCGCGGTCGGCTGTCAAACCAGGGCGGCTAGTGGGGGGAGTCGTGTCTCGGCCGGTCGGTTTCACGCTTGAGACGGAGGCGGCACGGCGGCGCGGAGGGCGGCGAGGGCGGCGGCAAAGCCTTGAGGGTGGCCGAAGACCCAGGAGCCGGACACCAGCACGTCGGCGCCGGCCTCCAGGGCCAGCCTGGCGTTCTCGGGCTTGATGCCCCCATCCACCTCGATGAGCACGTCCAAGCCGGCGGCGTCTACGGTCTGCCGCAGCCGGGCTATCTTGTTGACGACCGCCGGTATGAACCTCTGGCCCGCGAAGCCCGGGTCCACCGACATCACCAGCAGCAGGTCAACTTCGCCCAGCAGCAGCTCCACGGCGCCGGCGGCGGTAGCAGGATTCAGCGCCAGTCCGGCCTGCTTGCCTGCCGCGCGTATCCTGCGCAGCAGGCGGTGCGGCGCCACAGTCGCCTCCAGGTGCACGGTGAGCACATCGGCGCCGGCCTCCAGGAAGCTGTCGGCGAGGCTCTCGGGGTCGCTCACCATGAGGTGGCAGTCGAAGGGGAGCTTGCTGTCGGCGCGCAGGTGCGCCACGGGCAGGTGACCATGGGTGAGGCGGGGCACGAAGTGCCCGTCCATGACATCGAAGTGCAGCCAATCGGCGCCGGCGGCGGCCAGTTCCATGGCCGTGGCCCGCAGGCGGCCGAAGTCGGCGCAGAGCATGGAGGGAGCGATGAGCATGGAGGCAGGTTTCAGGTTTCAGGTTTCAGGTTTCAGGTGTCAGGTTGCAGGGCGCAGGTGTGCTCTGGCAGTATGCTACCCTGCGGCCGGGCCCTACAGGTCTGCGTGGGCCACGACGGTGCCGGGGCCCGCTTTCTTGGCGGCGGTCAGGGCGGCGAAGGCTGCGGCGATGAGCCCCTCGCGGGAGGTTCCATCTCCCGGGAAGCTGGCTACGCCGGCGCAGGCGGTGACGCCCGCGGCCCGGGGGGCTAGGGCGCTGAGGTCAGCCTCGGCGATCGCGGCCAGGATGCGCTGGGCCACCGCCTGACCACCCAGGGAGCCTGAGCGCGGCAGCAGCAGGGCGAAGGTGTCGCCGGCATAGCGGGCCACCAGGTCCACCTTGCGCACGTTGCGGCGGATGAGCCGGCCGATGAGTTGCAGCAGCCGGTCGCTGCGCGTGAAGCCGTGCTGGTGGTTGAACCCGGCGAAGTTGTCCACATCCACCAACACCACGCAGACCTCGTGCGTGTAACGCGAGGCGCGCAGCACCTCGGCCTCCAGCCGCTCGCGGAAGGAGCGGGCGGTGAGCAGGCCGGTGAGATCATCGAAGGGAGACGACAGTTGTGAGGCCTCGGCGATGGCTTCGCGCGTGACCTCGGCTTTGGACTGCAAGTGAGCCTCGCGCAGCTCCTCGGTCACCAGGACCTGCCGCAGCTTCTTCAGCGCCGTGCGCACCAGGTGCGAGACGTAGTTGCAGGAGATGCCGAGCTGCTGGGCGATCTCGGTCTGATTGAGCTCCCGGTAGAAGAGGTAGTAGATCACCCGTCGCTCCAGTCCCTTGAGCTTGCGGATGGCCTCGTCCAGGACGATCTTGTCTTCGGCGGAGAGCTGACCCGGCACCTCCTCCTGCGCCAGCAGCTTGCGGCGATCCAGAGCGATGGTCTCGTCACCGTCGGTACCGTCGGCTTCGGTATCCAGCGAGGCGACCCGGAAGACGCTGCGGGTGCGCATGACGTCCAGCACCTGCTCCTCGTTCAGGCCGGTCTCCCGGGCCAGGTCGCTGAGGCTTGGGGGGCGGTCCATGACTTGCGTCAGGCGCTCCAGGCCACGGGCCACTTGCTGCGCGGACTCGTGCAGCCAGCCCGGCTCGCGGATCAGGCTTCTGCGATCGCGGAGGTAGTGCCGAATCTCGCCGGAGATGGTAGGGGTGGCGTAGGTGGCGAACTTGAGGTCGCGGCGCACGTCATAGGAGTCAATGGCCTTGATCAGGCCTACATAGCCCTCCTGCACCAGGTCTTCCAGGGGCTCGCCGGAGGCCAGGAAGCTGCGCGCCACCTTCTGCACCAAGGCAGCATGACGAGCGATGATCTGGTCGCGCAGGAGGCTGTCGCGCGAGTCGGCATAGCGCTCGAAGAGCTCCCGCAGGGGGAGCTCTCGTCTCTGTGTGCTGCCTTGGTTCGCACGCATGGCACGAACCCCTCGCGCCGCCGGCCGCCAGCTTGGGGAGGCGGGAGGGCCGAGGTTGGAGCTGCTGGGGGCAACTGGCCGTGGCTGCCCTGCGGTCGGCCAAGCCCGCCGGCGCCGCGCCGGACGCCCGGTGCATGCCCGCAGGCCTAGAGCTTGGAGGCCTGACCCACGAGGTTGTAGATGGGCGTGATGACCGAGACGGCCACGAAGCCGACCAACAGGCCCAGGCCGACGATGAGCAAGGGCTCAATAACCGAGGTCAGCCCCTGGATCACCTGGTCCACCTCTTGGTCGTAGAAATCGGACACCTTGAGCAGCATCTCGTCCAGCTTGCCGGTCTCCTCACCCACGGCGATCATCTGGGTGACCATATCGGGAAACACGCCGCTGAGCATGAGCGGGCTGGAGAGCTTATCGCCCCTCATCACGTTCTCCTTGGCGGTCTGCACAGTCCTTTCGATGACCGCGTTGCCGGAGGTGGCGGAGACGATGTCCAGGGCGGTGGGTGTGGCGATGCCGCTGGAGACCAGGGTGCTGAAGGTGCGGGCAAAACGGGAGATGGACATCTTGCGCAGCAGGTCGCCGAAGATGGGCAGCCGCAGCTTCAGGGCGTCAACCTGGTAACGGCCGCCGGCGGTCCTGGTGTAGGCGCGGTAGGCGATGATGGCGCCCACCATGACGGCCAGGGGGACATACCAGTAGACGCGGGCGTAGTGGCTGGAGTTGAGCAGGATGGCTGTGCTCAGGGGCAGGTCCACGCCGATGTCGTCGAAGATCTGCTTGAACTTGGGCAAGATGAAGAAGACCAAGATCATGGTCATACCGAGGGCGAACAACAGCACGATGATGGGGTAGACCATGGCCGACTTGATCTTGCCCATGACCTCCATTTCCTTCTCCAGATAGCCGGCCAACCTATTCAGGATCAGGTCCAGGATGCCGCCGGCCTCGGCGGCGCGGATCATGTTGACGTACAACGGCGTGAACACGCGCGGGTGCTTGCCCAGGGCGTCGGAGAGGCTCTGGCCGGAGGCGATGTCGCTGCGGGCCTGGTCAATGATCTTGCGCAGGCGCTCGTCGCGGGTCTGGCCGCGCAGGATGTCCAGGCACTTCATCAGGTTCATGCCGGCGTTGATCATGGTGGAGAATTGCCGGGAGAAGATGACCAGCTCCCGCAGCTTGACTTTGCGCATGGAGGTCAAGCGTTCGCCCAGGCCCATGCGGTCGGGGGCGTGGGTCAGGTCCATGACGTGCAGGCCCTCGTCCCGCAGCCTGGCCTCGGCCGCCTCGCGACTGTCGGCGGGGATGCGCCCCCGCACCTGTCGGCCGGTGTGGTCTACGGCTACATAGGCAAAGCTGGCCATGCCGCTCACTCCTCTGGGCGCTAAGTGTATTTGCCCAGCAACAGGCGCTGGAAGTTGTCGGGGTCAATGCAGCGCATGAGCGCTTCCTCATGCGAGATCTCGCCCCGGTGCACCAAGTCGGCCAGCGAGGCGTCCATGGTCTGCATGCCCAAGTCTCCGCTGGTCTCAATGACGCTGGGCATCTGATGGGTCTTGGCCTCGCGGATCAGGTTGCGCACGGCGGAGGTGACCAGCATGATCTCCAGGGCCGGGATGCGGCCGCCCATGCCCATGCGCGGGATCAACTGCTGGGCGATAACTGCTTCCAGCACGCTGGCCAGCTGGACGCGCACCTGCTCCTGCTGGTGGGGGGGGAAGACGTCAATGATGCGGTCCACGGTCTGCGTGGCGTTGCGGGTGTGCAAGGTGCCGAAGACCAAGTGGCCGGTCTCGGCGATGGTCAGCGCCGCCTCGATGGTCTCCAGGTCGCGCAACTCGCCGACCATAACCACATCGGGGTCCTCGCGCAGGGCGCTGCGCAGGGCGGCGGCGAAGGTCAAGGTGTCGCTGCCCAGCTCGCGCTGATTCACCATCGCCACCTTGTGCTCGTGCAGGTACTCGATGGGGTCCTCGATGGTCAGGATGTGCAGGGGCCGGCTGCTGTTGATGTGATCAACCATGGCTGCCAGGGTGGTGGATTTGCCGGCGCCGGTGTAGCCGGTGACCAGGATCATGCCGCTGCCCCGGCTGGTGATGTCGCGCAGCAGGCTGGGAAGGTTGAGTTCCTCCAAGGTGGGGACGTAGCTGGGAATGGCCCGCAGGGCGGCGGCCACGTTGTCCTGCTGGCGGAACACGTTGACGCGGAAGCGCCCGACGAACTTGACGCCGTGGGAGAAGTCAAGCTCTTTGGTCTGCTCGAACCTCTCCAGTTGCACGTCACTGAGAATGTCGTACACCAGGCGCTGGGTATCGTGGGGAACCAGGGGCTCGAAGTCGGTAGGCACCAGGCGGCCGTCAATGCGCAGCATGGGCGGCAGCCCCACGGTCAGGTGCAGATCGGAGGCGCCCTGCTCCATGGTCAGGCCGCACAGAGCGTCCAGGTCGGTGTCCTCTACCGTCTTGCGCTCGACGCCCATAGCGACAGGTTGTTCTCTAGGTACGTTGGCCAAGGTTACACCCCCAGGGAGCCGCGGTGCGCGGGGTTGACCCCGCGCGGCGACCGCCCTTAGTCGGCGTGCGTGATGCGGTAGGCCTCCTGGATGGTGGTCATGCCCTGAAGCACCTTGGAGGCGGCGTCCCGCGCCAGCGTGACCATATTGCGCTGGGTGATGGCGAACTCGGCTATCTCATAAGCGGCGCCGCCGCGCAGCACCAGATCGCGGATTTCGTTGTCCATCACCAGCAGCTCGTAGAGGCCCACGCGGCCGCGGTAGCCCTCCACGCAGTGATCGCAGCCGCGTCCCCGGTAGAAGCCCACTCCCTCGGCATCGGCGGCGGTGAGGCCGATAAGCTCCAAGGCTTCCTGCGGCGGATGGTATCCCTCGCGACAGCGCTGGCACACGCGCCGCACCAGGCGCTGGGCCAGCACGCCCGCCACGGAGGAGGCCACCAGGAAGGGCTCGACGCCCATCTCGACCAGGCGGGTCACGGCGCTGGGCGCGTCGTTGGTGTGCAGAGTGCTCAACACCAGGTGGCCGGTCAGGGCAGCCTCGGTGGCGATCCTGGCGGTCTCGGAGTCGCGGATCTCACCCACCATGATCACGTCGGGGTCCTGGCGCAGCATCTCGCGCAGGATGGTGGCGAAGGTCATGCCCGCCCGTTCACTGACCTGCGACTGAGTGAGGCCCTCCAACTCGTACTCCACCGGGTCCTCGACGGTGAGGATGTTCTTCTCCGGCGTGTTGATCTTGTTCAGCGCCGCGTAAAGAGTAGTGGACTTGCCGCTGCCGGTGGGGCCGGTGACCAGCACGATCCCATGCGGGCGAGTGATGAGGGTCTCGAACTGCTCCTGGACCTGGTGGGCAAAGCCCAGCTTGTCCATGCCCAACTGGATGTTGCTCTTGTCCAGGATGCGCATGACGATCTTCTCGCCGAACTGCCCGGGCAAGGTGGAGACGCGGAAGTCGAAGTCGCGCCCGCCGATGGTGAGCCCGATGCGGCCGCCCTGCGGCGCTCGCTTTTCGTCAATCTTCATGGCGGCCATGATTTTGATGCGCGAGGTGAGGTAGGGCAGGGCCCACTTGGGCACGGCCAGCTCCTGCTGGTCCTGGAGCATGCCGTCCACGCGGTAGCGCACGCGCACGCTGTTGGGCTCCGGCTGCACGTGGATGTCGCTGGCCTGCGCGCGCACCGCGCGGCTGATGATCATGTTCACCAGCTTGACTACCGGCGGCTCCCCCGCCACCACCTCGGTCTCGTCCAGCGCGATGTCTTCCTCCGCCCGCGCCTCCTCGATGGCCACCTGGTCCTCCGGCATCTCTTCCAACACGCCGGCGAGCGCCTCGGAGACGTGCGCCGGGGCCGCGCGGACGCGGTTGATCGCCGCCGTGATGTCTTCCTCGGTGGCGATCACCGGGTCCACTTCGTAGGCGTAGTGCGTATGGATGCGGATCTGGTCTATGGCCAGGATGTTGTTGGGGTCCGCCATCGCCACCGTCAGGCGGGCGTCGGAGGCGGTGACGGGGATGCAGCAGTGCTTGCGCATCATGCTCTCGGGTATGAGCGCGGCCGCGCTCTCGTCTATGCTCACCTCCCCCAGGTCCACAAAGGGAACGCCAAACTGCATGCCCAGGCAGATGGCATTCTCCCGCTCAGTGATGTGGCCCATATTGACCAGAACTTGGCCAATAAACTCCTTGGTCTCCTCACTGATGCGCAGGGCTTCCTGGAGTTTCTCCTCGGTAAGATCGGTATTGTCAACCAGAATCTGGCCGATGAGCTGGCTCTTGAGCATGATGCTTCGCTATTCCCCCCGGTGCCACACCTGCTAGCCAGCTCCTCCCGCTCCCGCCGCGGCCGCCAAGGCCGGCCGGAGGATGGTGATCTCTGCCATGAAGACGATCTCTGTCTTGATCCGCGACTTATCCCGGAAGGAGAAGAGCTGGCCGATGATGGGCCAATCCTTCAGGAAAGGTATGCCCGACTTGGTGACGATCTCCTGGTCCTGGAACAGGCCGCCCAGGACGATGATCTCCCGGTCGTTGACGTGCAGGATGGTGGAGGCCTCGCGCGTGCTGACCTCCGGATAGCCCTGCGGGGTGAAGCCGGTGAAGGTGCTCACCTTGGGGTTCAGCCAGAGCTGCACGGTGTCGTCCGAATGCACGATGGGCGTGAAGTCCAGGCTGAGGCCGATCTCCTGGAAGTTGACGCTGCGCGTCACCGTGCCCTCACCCGGAACGGTGGTCTCGTAGGGGATGATGCTGCCTACCAGGATGTGTCCGGTTTTCTCGGTCTGCGTGGTCATGTTGGGCTCCGCCAGGATCTTGGCCTTGGACTCTGACACCAGCGCCTCCAAGCTCGCGCTGAAAGGACCAAGTGGACTGCGGACAAAGCGACCGAACCTGTACCCCCCCACAACCTCCGTTTCCTGGAAGCTGAGGCCCGGCAGGCTCCAGGTGAAGCCACGAGTGGCGTCGTTGGTCAAGCGCACCTCGGCTACCACGGCCCGGAGCTGCACCTGCGGTTGCGGCACGTCTATCTGGTCTATGAAGGCGACGACCTGCTCCACGACTGACTTGTCGCCCTCGATGATCACCCGCCCCGCCTGCTGGAGGCGGCCCTGCGTTTCCGACTTACCGCCGACGAGGGGCGGCCGCGTACCCTCCGGGGCCTCTATGGGGGTGACGCGCACTTGCTCACCGAACTGCCCAGTAACTAGAGTTACCACATTCTCTATCGGCATGTAATCAACATCTTTCACTACCCTGACGGGCTCGGTGGGCAAGCGCACGGCGGTGGGGTCCACGTCCAGCAGGGCCAGCATCTTCTTGGCCTCTTCTATGGCCTCGGCAGGGCCCTCCAGGCGGAGCACATTGGCCGGCACGCCCTCGGGGGCCGTGATCTTGATCGCGGGCACCCACTTTTGCAGGTCAGGAATGAGCTTGGCCGCCAGCACGTGCTGGAGCGTGACCATCTCGTAGGTGTCCGGCGCCTTGAGGTCCAAGCCGGGCAGCACGGTCTCCAGCCACTGCTGCTGCGCCTGGTCGGGTATGTTGGTGAAAACTACCATGTTCAGATCGGTGGCCGCGGTGGCCGTGATGCCGGTATCGGCGTACAGCTCGCCGAACCGCGCGGCCAGACGCTTGGCGCTCGCCTGCTGGGGCGCGTAGACGTGGCGCAGCGCCCGCGGCGCGCGCTCCGGCACGAGCTGGGCCAGCTCCTCCTTGGTGCCCACCACATAGGTGCGCTCATCCAACAGCACGTAGTCAAAGCCCCTCAGCTTGGTCACCATGTCCAGAGCCTGCTGGAGGGTGACTTGCTTAAGGTCCAGGGTGAGCTTGCCGGTGACGCTGTCGCTCACCACTATGTTCTTGCCCGAGTACTTACCCAGGCCGGAGAGGATCTCGACGAGCTCGGCGTCCACGAACTGGAGGTCCAGCAGGTCGGGGGCCGCCGCGACTGGCGCCGAGGGCGCCTGCGCCAGCCTGGGAGCCGTCGCCGTGCTGGCGGCAGGAGCCGTGGCCTCCACCACCGCCAGGATGTCCTGGCCGTCGCGGCTGCGCTCGGTATGGCACTCGGCGCGCTCGTTCAGTGTCAGCGTGACGGCCGTGCCCGAGCCCTTGGGAGCCAAGTCCACGCGCGCCACCAGCGGGCCCGAGACGGGGATGGTGCGGGCGCAGTCGTCCGCTACGCGAGCGTTCGGCAGCTCCAGTACGTAGCGGTACGGGTTCATCAAGCGCCGAGCGCTGAAGGCCGCGGGCTGGTTGGTGCTGATCTGCACCTGGAAGCGGTCCTGCCCAGCTACCTGGCTCAGGCCGGTGATGGTCAGGCCCTCGTTCAGGTGCGGCGCCGAAGGAGCCGAGGCGGCTTCCCGTCCGGCGGGGAGGCTGGCAGGGAGGGAGGCACGCACCTCCGTCAGCCCAGCTGCAAGCAGCGTGTACTGTGGCAGCCGCAAGCCGTTGCTGAGGCTGGCCTTCGCCCGCGCTAGGGCTACGGCCCGCAGGCTGGCCAAGGCGGGAGCAGGCCCGAGCACAGGCTGCTCGCCCGCCGCAGCCTCAGTGGCCGTCGCCAGCCCGGTGCTGGGCACAGGAGCGGGCGGCGGTGCCGTGGCCTCCTCGGGTTTGCCGGGGAGGGCCGCCAGGGCGACCGGCGCCGTGGCCGACTGCTCCCTCAGCGCCCGTGCTGCCAGGAGGAACTGGGTCCAAAGGGCCTCCCCCAGCCCGCCGCCGGGAGCCGCCAGCCGGGGCCCGGGCCGAGCCCCACGGCCAACCAACGCCGGCAGCCCTGCCTCGGGCTGCACAGCGATGACCAGGCCTCCCTGCGGGCCGGCGCGGGCCTCGCAGCGGGCCTCGCCGGACAACAGCACGCTCAGGCGCAGCGTGGCCGCCTCATCCCGCCGTGGGCCGATGCTGACCTCGCGCACGGGACCGTAATCCACCGGGAACCGCGCCGGTTGGCCAACCGCCAGCGTGCTGCGCTGGAGGTCTACCACGAAGCGCTTGGGCTCCTCCAGCATCTGGGTGGCATAGGCCACGGGGCCGCTCACCTCTACGTTGACCAGCAGGACGTCGCCCTGTCTCTCCAGGTTGACCCCTGTGACCGACGAGGCGCCCGCGGCGCAAGCCATGGCCGCCGTGAGAGTGAGGGCGCAGGCAGCCGCCAGCCAAGTGGCAGCGCGCCGCTTCTGGGACCGTCCTCCGGTGGTGGGCATTGCAGTTTTCCCCCTTCACTGTGAAAGCTGCGACATCCTCAACTGCATCTAAGTGCTGCGCGTCTTGGGCGGCAATCGCTCCAGCTACAGCTACGGCGTTGTCTGCGGCTGACTCTCCTTGGCGGCGCGGTCCTCAGCGCGCAACGTGTGCGTGTGCAGCTTGCCCTGCAGCCGGATGCTGCCGGGCCCGATATCCTTGACCACCCCACTGGTGGCCCCCACGCTATCGCCCTCGCCGACCACTCGCACCTTTTCTCCTTGCGGTCGGCTCTCGTCGTGTACGATGGCCAGGCGGCGGCTGCCTACGATGGTCCCCACCAAGCTGACGGTGGTGTCGCGCTTGGTGCGATCCAGCAGCGCAGACGGGTACACCGGCGGGCGACTAGGGCCTTGCGGCCCGGTTGCGCCTATCCCCGTCAGGCTGATTGGGGGCACCACCCCCGGCAGGTTGGGGGTGGGCCCTGGTCCGGCGCCGGCCGGGCCGGTAGTCGCGCCGGCGGCCGTCTTGGCCCCGGCGGCCTTAGGCGGGATCAGGAATCCAAAGGGGTCGCTGGCCAGCAGCTTGACGCCCCCCAGTTCCGCCTCGGGCTTGTCCGGGATAGCGCCCGCCGTCCTGGCTACGGTGGGCGCCTCGGTGGGGGTCGTTACGGCAGTCTCCGCCACCACCGGCCCCTTAATCTTCTCCGGCTTCTTGGCCACGACGGCCGGCTTGGGGGTCATCTGCCGGAAGGTACTGATGCCCACAATGATGAGCACCAGAATGCCCACCGCCAGGACGGGGATCTGCCAGCGCTTCTTTTGTGGGTCCATGCTGTTGTCACTCCCCCGCAGGCAAACGCCTGGGCCCCGCTACTGGAATACCTGCCCCGTGAGCTGCGCGGGAAAGCCCCCACGAGGTTGGAGGATGTAGGCTATCAGTTGCAGCTCGACCTCGATTTGGGCCCGCTGGTCGGGGCGCAGCTCCTGGCCCGTACGCTGCAAGGTGATGCTCTTCATGAACAACATCTCGCGCAGGTTGGCCATGCGCTTCAGGAACCCGAAGACGCTCTGATAGCTGCCGCGCATGCGCACGCTGAGGTCCAGCTCGTCGTAGCGCTGACCACCGGCCGCCTCCGCGCCCTCGGTGCCGGCCTGGGCGCCGGCCGCTCCGCCCGCAGCCGCTGGGGTTGCAGCTCCGGCGCCGCCCGCCGCAGCGCCGGCCGCCGGGGTAGCCGCTCCGCCGGCGACCGCGGCCCCCGCGGCGGGCGCGCCCATCACCTGGCCCTGGCGCAGCTCACCCGGGCGGATCTCGGTGACATCGTTGTGGGTCAGGGCGGCTTCCTGCTCCAGTTGCTTCACCAGAGTAGGGACGAAGTCCGCCTGCGGCAGGTCCAGGTTCAGTTGCTTCAGGCGCAGTTCGAGGTCGCTATTGCGCGCCTGTAGCTTCGCCAGGTTGGTGTCGAAGCTGCCGCCCTGCTCCACCTCGTTCTGCAACGTCTGTAGCTTCTGCTTAGCGTCTTGGGCCTCGCGGTCAATGCTGGCCATCTTGTTCCACATGGAGGCCGAGACCACCAGGAACAGGATGAGGAACACCACAGCGACGGCCGTGAGTACCCAGAATGCACGGTTAGCTCCGCCTCTCACCTGGCCGCACCTCCCTGTAGGGGCGTCAGCATGGCGATCAACTCGAACTGGTACACTTCGCGGTCCGCCTGCCGCTGCGCGCGCGTGTAGCTCAGGTACACCTGGTCAAAGCCCTCCTGCTGGCCGAGCTTGGTAATGAACAGGCCCACCAAGTCCTGCTGCAAGGCCTCGCCCGAGATGGTCAACCCCTCCCCACCCTCGCCCGCCGTCTTGCTGCCCACGTCACGCACCCGCGGGCGCAGGGTGTCAGAGGAGCGCACCCCGGTGAGCGTGACATGCGCAGGCAGCGCCTTGTGCAGGTCGGCCAGGACGCGGCACCAACGCAGTTCGCTGAAGCGTGCCTGGTTCAGCAGCTTCACCTGCGGCTCCAAGCGGGCGATCTCTTCCTTGACGGCGTCAAGCTGCGCCTTCTTGTCCTGCCAGGTGCGGATGTCAGCCTGCGCCTTGCTGATAGCGCCGCGCTTGCCGCCTATCTTGGTGAGCATGCCGGTCGCTGCCACCACGGTCAGCACGAAGAAGAACATGGCGGCAAAGAGGGCCACGCGGGCCAGCCGCTCTCGACTGCGTCGTTCGCGTTGGCGCTCGGCCACCAGGTTGATGTCAATCATGGCCCTGCCTGCTCCCTTCGCCCACCTGCCTGCCGTAGGCACGGCACACAGGGAAGCCCTGCTGGCTAGCGGTCCGCCGGCATCAGTTGCGCCACGTTGTCGCTGGCCGGCTTGCCGGCGAACACGTAGCGACCGGAGGCAATGACGTCGCGTAAGGCCAGGCCGACCACCACGGAAACGGTCGGCGCCAGGCTAGCCAGGGTGTGCGCATCGTAGGCCGGCGCGCTGACGTTGGTGTCCAGGAATACGTTGGGCACCTCGACCCGCACGTTGAGCTGTGCGGCCAGGTAGGGGGCGATGTTGCGCATGTTGGCCACGCCCCCGGACAGCAGCACGCGATCCACGATATGGCTGGAGGGGTCGAGTTGAAGCTGGGTGGCCAGGAAGATGAAGGAGCGCTGGAGGTCGCGGGTGATCTCCTCCAGCGCCGGCGCCACCAGTTGGCTGACCTGCCGCTCGTCCTGCTCCAGCGAGCTGAGTTGATCGCGCCGGGAGGCCACGGCGCGCTGCTCCTTGATGCGCCGGGCCTCCTCCAGGTCCACATTCAGGCCCGCGGCAATGGCTCGGTCCATGTGGGTGCCGGCAATGGGGACGATGCGCGGAAACACGAAGGCGCCGTTGCGGATCATGGCCAGCTCGGTAAAGGCCGCGCCGATGCGGATGAGCGCGATGGTCTCGTGGAACACCTGCGGGTTGCGGCTGGCATAGACCAGGGCGCGCAGGGAGGCGAATTGCTCCACGTCCATGAAGACCGGCTCCAACCCTACCCTCTGCAAGCAGGCTATGCGGCTCTGCACCACGTTCTGCCGCACCGCCACCAGCAGCACGGTCATCTGCTCGCTGTCGCTCTCCGGGTCCAGCACCTGGCATTCGATCAGGCTCTCTTCCACATCGAAGGGCACGTGCTTGCGCGCCTCGAAGCGGATGGTGCGGTGTAGGGTCTTCTGTAGCAAGCGCGGCATCTGGACGCGCGTGGCCACCAAGGAGGGGTCGGTGACCACGGTGGCGGCCGACCCGCCGGTGATGCCGGCCGTGGCCATGAGCTCGGTAATGGCATTGCCCACGGCAATCAGGTCCATGATGACCCCGTTGTCGAGGCTGTTCGGAGGAGTCGGGGCGGTGGCTAGAGCCACGATCTCGACTGTCTCGCCCCGATCCTGGGCTTCCACCATTTTGATGCTGTGGCTGCCGATATCCAGCGCCACGACGCGACCTGTTCCCAGGAGCTGCGATAGTACACCCGGCATTTGCCCGTTCCTCCCGTCGGCCTGGCGGCTGGTGCCGCACGGCCTGGCGGCTCCCGTCTAGAGCGGCGCGCCGACCTCACTAAGCCCCTGCTGCACGCGGCGCAGGAGAGCGCACAGGCCTGCTTTCACGCTCTCGCGCTCGCCGCAGCGCACCGGCACCAGCACCACGTCCACCGGCACCTCCAGTTGGCGCGCCACCACCGCGCGGTGCTCCGTGTCGTCGCGCTCGCCGCTCATGACCCCGAGCACGTAGGGCGCGCCGGTGCGGGCTCGTGCTGCCCGCAGCAAGGCTCTGGCCGCCTCCATGCTCTCCCGGCGCTGCCCATCTACCAGGACCACGTAGCCCACCGCCTCCTGGGCCAGGATGCCCCACATGCTGGCGAAGCGCGGGTCGCCCGCCAACACGTAGAGGCGTAAGGTCAGCTCCTCATCCACGGCCACCTGCGCCAGTTGCAGCAAGCGGTCCTCAGCGCCACCCGACCGACCCGGCCGAGCGCGTGGTGGCCGCACGTAGATGTCACCGATGCTCTTGGCCAGCTCTGCTCGTTCCCTGGGACCGGCCCCGGCGATAAGCACCTCGACCGAGGTCACTCAGGTCACCGCCATCAGAGCGCCGCTACTCTCTGCATGATTCGCTCTACCTGGCTGGCCGTAAGCGGCGCAGCCTGGGCGGCGACGCCGGCCCTGGACACCGCGGGCGCGAGGCCGGCCGCCCGAGTGGGCGCCGTCGCCGCCATCGCGCCCTGCTGGATCAGCGTGCCGATCACCTCGTACGCCTGGACCTCCGGCAGGCCGCACTCTCGCACCAGGGCCTCCAGGGTGCGGCTGCCGTCTGCCAGAGAGAGCACCGCGCGGGCCGCCTCGGACGGCAGGCCCAGGCCCGCGCCAGCGCGCAGGTCCCTGGCCCTGGTAAGCAGCGCCTCAGGCGAGGGCAGGCTGGTCCGCAGTCGCTCCCAATCGTCAATGCGTTTGGCGCCCTCCAGGATGAGGCTCTGGGCATCCAGCGTGACCGTGGTCGGGCACTCGACAGCCCTCGCCTCGAAGGCGAAGTCGCCCTGCTTCTTGGCCAGGACGTTGTAGACCACGTCATTGCCCTGCAAGCTGTCGGCCACGGCATGCACCAGGCGCCCCTGGTCGAAGTAGAGCAGGGAGCGTTCGTACTGATCCACCACCGTGAGCACGCCGGTCTTCCGGCTCATGGCGATGAGCTGGACGACATCGGCGGCTTCCACGTCTGCTAGGCTGCCCGTGAGGGCCATGGCTCCCGCCTCTCGGTCAGACGCCGCGCGCACTCTGGCGGAACAGGTCGCCGGTCGGCAGGCCGACCACGGCGCGCTCGCTGCTCAGGTCGCGCTGCAAGGCGCGGGCAAACACTTGGTGCAGTCGCTGGCCGGTCTCGGCCGCGCACAGGCGCACCAGGCCCAGCGTGGTGCGCTGGTCGAATATGGTCACCATGATGGCCTGCTCTCCCACCAGGCACAGATGTATGTTGGCATTAGTCCCCTCGTGGAACAGGACGTTGAACTCGGGCTCGCCCAGCAAGCGCGCGATCTCCTCGGTCGAGGCGAAGGCCCCGGCGGCCAGGGCGGCCAGAGAGGTGGTGTCCAGGCGCCGGGTGAAGCCGCTCTGTGCCACCAGTTGCCCACTGCGGTGCACCAGCAGGGCGCAGTTGGCCTGCGCCTCGCTCAGGAAGCGCGCGAGCTCCTGCTGGATGCCTTCCACGTCCTCCTCGTAGAGGACGAAATCGTCGCCGTTCACAATGCCGGCCCTCCAGCCTGGCGCACGGCTAGCCATGCTTCTCTTGCAGTCGCTTCAACACCAGCTTGCACACCGCGTTCAAAGTGTCGAACACGCCGCCGCCGGTGGTGGCCACCGACTGGAACGAAAGCTGGCGCTGTTCGCGGTTGTTCAGCAGGAACTCGATATACTCCGGCGGCGCGGTATTGAGCAAGTCACGCTTGTTGTATTGCAGCACGTAAGGCACCGCGTCCAAGCCGAGCCCATACTCGGCCAGGTTCTCGTCCAGGTTGCGCAAGCTCTCTACGTTGTCTTTCATGCGCTCCCACTGCGAGTCCACCACGAACACCACGCCGTCCACGCCGCGCAGCACCAGCTTGCGGGTGGCATTGTAGAAGACCTGGCCGGGGACGGTGTAGAGCTGGAACTTGGTGGTGAAGCCCCCGATGGTCTCCACCTCCAAGGGCAGGAAGTCGAAGAACAGGGTGCGGTCGGTCTCGGTGGCCAGTGAGACCAGATTGCCCTTGTCCCGAGCGGGGATGTGGTCGTGTATGAATTGCAGGTTGGTGGTCTTCCCACACATGGCGCAGCCGTAGTAGACGATTTTGCACGAGATCTGCCGCTGCGCATAATTGATGGACGCCATGCCGCACTAACTCTCCTGGCCGGTCGTGGCGGCGGCCTGCCCAGCTCCGGCGACCAGCCGCTTGAGCTTGTCCGAGGCCGCCTTCATCTCCAGTCGGATTAGCCCGATGTTGACCTGCGGCTCCGACAGCACCACCAGGATGCCCTTGTCCGCATCCTGGAGGAAGACCCTCCCGCCTGCGGCGTCAATCTCCGCGTGGCGCAGGGGCCCGCGCTGCATCCGGTGCAGCGACTCCTCCGTGGTGCGCGCCATGTCGGCCACGAGCGCAGCCACCCGCTCCTCGCTGATCTCCTGCGGGAGATGAGAGGCAATGATGATGCCGTCTCGCGCGACGAACAGGCTACCGCGCACACCCACTATGCGGGTGAGGCCCTCAAGCACCTTCTGCATACCATATATCCCGCCCACAGTCGGGCCAAACTAGCACCTGTGCGTCGCCCCTGATGCCCCTCTCTAGCTCCCGCCCGCCGAACCTTGAGCCGCCGCCCGAGCCACCAGCACGCTCAACATGCCAGCGCCGGTCTCTCGCGCCGGCACTAGCACCACCACCCTGGCGCCAGGCGCCACGGCCAGAGCGCCGCCGTCAGCCTCCAGGACCGTCCAGGTAAGGTCGCCCAGGCCCACGGCGGCGGCATAGGCGCTGAGACTGGCCAGGGCCGAACGCGCCCAGGCAGCCAGAGCGACGGCCTGCGTCCCGGGCGGCACGATGACGATGGCCCGCCAGCCATCCTCGCAGACTACCTCGCTGCTGGCCATGCCGGGCATGCCCACAGCAGCAGCCGCCCGCTGTACCGCCACGGTAGCCCCCTCGTCCCGCACCGTGGGGGTGCCCATCGAGGGTCCCCCCTCACTGGGCGCGGCGGGAGGCTCGACCACCAGGCCCGTGGCCGGCAAGCCGCGCAGCGTTTTCTTCGCGGCAAAGCCCAACATCCCCAGGTTGGCGCGCCCGGTGGCTGCCACCTGGCATAGCACGCCGGCGGGCTCCGTGCTCAGGTTTAGCGAGGCAGCACCGGCCTGTCCAGAGACCTGGACCGCAGCCAGTCGTCCACGACCTGCGGCCGCGGCCAGCCCCCGTAGATCGTGCCACGCCGTGCTCACTCGCTGACGCGCCTCGGCAGCGTTGGCCGTGGGCGGTAGTGCACTGACCACGTAGCCAATGCCCTCCAGTTCGCCGCAGTCCACCTGCACGGGCGCGAACTGCGAGCTGCTGCTCTCCACCAGGCGCCTCACGGCGCCCACATCGGCGGCCAGCGGGGCCACCGTGGGCACTGCCGGCGCGGGCGGGGGGGCCACGACCGGTGCAGGGGCCGGCGGTGGGGGCGCTGCGGCTACCTCTGTCGGCGGCTCGACGGCACGCACGGTGGAGTCAAACGCGATCTCCTCATCCACCTGGAAGATGGGTTGCTCGTCCAGCTTGGGCGCCGGGCGCTTGGTGCCCAGCAAAGCCAGGTGCCACCGGGGAACCTGCGGCACGACCTCGGCCAGCGGCAACTCGATGCCGTCCACCAGCGCGGCCTCCAGCTCCACGTCCGACACAGCCAGCGAGCCGCGGGGCATCTGCTTGACAATCATCCGCACGGGCACCCGGATCTCGCCCTCAGGCAACTGTGGCAGTATCTGGGCCACCGGAATGGCGAACCGGAGCTGAGCAAAGGCGGTCTCCATGTCTGCCGCACCGGGATTCAGGGCGCCGGGCGGAAGCTGCGCCAGGACGTCCTCTGCGGCCACGTAGATCGTGTCTACCTCGGCCTCAGGCGGCCCCGGCGGCGCCGCCACGGCGGGCGGGGGAGCCACGGCCGCTGCTGGAGGGGTGGGTGCTGCCACTGGCGGCGCGGGAGGAACCCACGCCGGCGGCGCAGCCGGCTGCGGTACTGGAGGCGCTGGCGGGGCCTCCACCGGGGGCGCAGGCGGGGCCTCCAGCTCGAAGCTGAATGACGGCCCGACGATCACGGCTGGCTCGACAGGCGCCTCTGGCGCCACTGGCACCACTGGCACCACTTCCGGCGGCGGTGGTGGGGCCTCCTCCCTTACCACGGTGGGCAGGGCCTCAGCGGGAGGGAGTGGGGCCGCGACGGGCGGCGGTTTGGCGGGGGCCTCGAAGGAGAACAAGGGCTCTTCCTCCGCCACGGCAGCCTCCGGGCCGAACTCCACCTCCCCGACTCCCGCCATGAGTTCGCTAACCAGCTTGTCCATGCGCGCCTGCACGCTGGCCTCGTCTGTCGGCTCCTCCGCGACGAGTGGTGCGGCAGGCGGCCGCTCCACTGGCGGGCGTACGGCAGGCTCCGGGGGCGGCGGAGGCGGCACGATGGGCTCCGCCACGACTTCAGCCGCGGCCTCGCGCACCACCTCAGCGATCATCTCCGGGGGCGGCCCCTTCGCGTCCAGCGGGGGCAAGCCGACCGCAATGGGCTCAGGAGGCGGCGCGGGGGGGGCCTCAGCCACAGTCGGCTCCTCTGCCGGCGCGGGCTCAGCCTCAACCTGGAACGGCGCCAGGGACTCCGCCACGTCGGGCTGCGGCGGGGGCAGAACCACCCTGGCGGCTGGGGGCGGCGGAACCCTTGGCGGAGGCGGAGCCACCGGTGGCGGTGGCGCCGGGATAGCCTCTGCGGGCCTGGCAGCCTCCACCGGCGCCTCGGGCGCCGCAGCCCGGGGCCGGGCGGGCGCTATCGCGATCAGATGCTCCTTGAGGAAGTTCATGGCCAGCAGGGCGAAGGCGGCCTGCACTCCGACCATGCGGGGATTGACCAGGTAGAAGTCCAGGAAGCTTCTCGGCAGCCCTGCCCCTCGGGTTGTCCAGAACGCGGCCGCGGCTGCAGTCAGCGCGCGGGCCAACAGGCCTACCAGTACAGCCCCGAACAGGACGTGGACGCGCCGCGCTCCCATGGCCAGGGCCACCAGCCCATATAGCACAGCCTCCACGCAGATGACGGTGAAGCCAAGGGCGTGCCAGACAGGCGGCACCCAGGATGTCTTGGTGGGCAACAGCATGGAGACAAAGGCGCCCAGCCCGACGGCCACGAGCGCGGCCACGATGCCCGCGAGCAGCGGGAGGTCCTTTTTGGGCTTGGCTTGTACGGCGTCCAACGTCAGTCCCCCTTGTAGCAGGGCAGCGAGCAGACGCGCGCTTACGCGGGTTCCAGCAGCGCTACCGCCCGGTCAATCTGCATGTTCACCATGCCCAGCTTGGCGTCGGCCTCGGTGGTGACCACCAGGATCGCCCCACCGGCCGCTGCCAGGATCAGCATCCCGCCGGCCCCGTCTACTACGGCCCGCCGCAATCGGCCCATGTTCAGGCGTGCCGCATAGCGCCGCATACTGCCGTGAATCTCGGCCAGCAGGGCGGCAAAGGCGTCCTCGTCGGCTTCCAGGCCCAGCTCCGAGGCAATGACCAGACCGTCCTCCGCCAGCGCCATCACGCCAGTGACACCCTCGGCTCGGGCCAGCATCGCGATGCTGGCTTCGATGCCCGGGGCGGCCACCGTCTCCGGCTCGGCCGCCGGTGGCGCGCCCTCGGCCGCAGGAGCCGTTGGGGCCGCCTTGCGCCCCCGAGCGGGCATCGGCCGCCGACCCTCGGCTATGTCCAGCAGCTCGCGGGCTTGCTGGTGCATCGGGTTGGCAAAGAGCACATGGTCAATCTGCGCCTTGGCCGCCTCGACGTCGCCTTGGTGCAGCAGGATTCCCCCCAGGGCGGTGCGAGCCACCAAGTTGCCCGGATCCAGGCGCAGGGCCGTCTCGTATTCCGCCGCAGCCTGGCCGATCTCGTCCATTTCCTCGTAGACCTGGCCCATGACGATGCGGGCGGCGACGTAATCCGGGTGCCGCTCCAGGCCCTGCCGGCACACGTCCAGCGCCTCGGGCAACATCCCCTCCTCGCGGAATACGTCGGCCAGCAGCGCGAAAGCGAGCGTGTCCGGGTCGCGCTGTAGCGCCTGGCCATATTCACGGATGCGGTCGAAATTGGTCCTGCCGGGCGCCTCCATAACCACCGCCGCCCAGGGCGTGTTGGCCGGGCCCACGGCCGCGCGGGCTGGAGGTGGCGCCCGCCCGAACCGCCGGCCAAGGTGCTTAGAGCACAACCTCCCCGGGCACGTTGCACAAGCCTGGGGCCCGGCGGGCAGCCCCTGCGGGGCGCCCGCTACGCGCCCTGCGGCCGCAACTCATCGCGTGTCAGCACCACGGCACTTTCAGGGGTTAGACACAGAGCGGCGACACCGGAAACAGCGCGCCGAGCTAAGGGGTAGCTCGAGGTGGGGGACCGTCTGAAGCCGCCCGCTTAGCGCTGTGCCTTGCCGCCGCTGTAGCTGTGTCAACTGAGCTGCGTCCCCTGGTGCAGTGTGTGCCGTTATGCTACGAGCTGCTTCTGTTCAGTTTGTGGGCTTCGCACCCTCTGGCCCGCCCTCAGGGCCGCGCCTGCCCACATCGCTTACTGTGGATACTACCACAACTCGTCCTGAATGTAAAGGCCTACCTGGTTTTCCAGCCTAGTTTTCGGCTTGGAGCGGCCCCCGGTTGAGCCCTGTGGCCTCCAGCACAAGCTGGGGCACCCTCCTGCCCGTCCCAGGCGCCAGCGCCACTCCATCGCCGCCATGCCCCGCAGCTACAATGAAGCCGAGGGGCTCCTGTGCGCAAGCCACCATTGGCTCGCCGCCGGGCCGATACGGCCGCAGGCCAGCGAAGCTGCGGATTACGGCCAGGTCGCCGAGGCCAGGCAACAGGCGCCTGGCCTCCTGGGCTATGCTCCCGAGCGCATCCGGCGTGGTGCCCACCTGGTCGGCCGCGAACTCCCGGGTGCTGCCCAGCAGCACGTTGCCCGAGGCCAACTGCGCGGTCGCCAGCTCCGCAGGGCGCTCTGACTGCTCCTCCAGCTTCGCGGCGGCGTAGCCGGCGCTGAGCACAAACGGCCCCAGGAGCCTGGGTGCCTTCTCGGTTACCAGCACCTGGCCGCGCTGGGGACGTATCTCAAGGTCCACGCCAACCCAGGCAGCGACCTCCTGCGCCCAGGGGCCCGCCGCGTTCACCACGACGGCGCAGCCTATCGCCCCTCGGGAGGTCTCGACGCCGGTCACCTTACCTCGGTGGCAGCGGATACCTTTGACACGCGTGTGCGTGAGAAGTCGCGCCCCGGCCCGCTGCGCGGCTTGCGCGTAGGCCAGCAGCAGCTTCCAGGGGACAGAAGCTGGCGCCGGCCATGGTCTCAGTGAGGGCAGGGGCCAGCCGCCGGGCCTCGGCGGCTGAGAGCAGTTCCACCGCGATTCCCGCGGCAGCCAGCTCCTGCGCCGGGGGACGCGGCCGTCGGGACCGGAAGTCGCCGCTAGGCCGGCCGAGCTTGCGGGCCAGGACCTCGGCCGCCAGTTGGCCACAGGAGCGGCCCTGGCATAGGCCCAGGCGCGTGCACAGTTGCACCGCCCGGAGGGTCCTGGCTCCCGCCTCGACGGCCTCCTCAATGTCCCCCACCGTCACATCTTCGCAGCGGCAGATGATGGTGTCTCGGTGTGGCATTAGCTAGGCACAGCGGCTGCACGGGGCGCAGGCTTGGGTGCACCAGGCTTGCGGCTGACTGTGGGCGACCGTCGCTGCGCCTCCTTCCGGGGGGCCAGTGTGAAGCTGGGCCGACTCTCAAGGGCGCAGGCTATCTTGACGAGAGTCCTAAGCGTAACGTTAACGCTCCCGTTGAGCAGCTTGGTAATGTGCTGACGGCTGACGCCCACTCTCTGGGCAAGCTCGCGCCGGTTCACGCCCTGCCTATCCATGGCGGCGCAGATCTGCTCATTGATATCGAGGATCAAGCTCTCCAGCACGAACTCTGGGTCGTCCCGGTACTCATCAAGGCGTTCTTTGAGCCAATCCTGGGCCCTCATTGGTCTGCCTCCTCCTGGCCGCCCAAGTAACGGTCGCGGCGCCAGGTAGCGGCCTGGATTTCCCTCGCCGGGGTGCCCCTACCCCTTTTCCTGAAGGCATGGGCCAGCACCAGATCGCCCCGATCGAAGAAGAACAGCAGGCGGACTTGGCCGGCTTTCAGCTCGTGCAGATCCCGGTATCCCTTGAGCCGCTTGTACTTCTGCGGGTTACTTGGGATACCGTGGTCGGCAACTCGGACCAGCAGCGCCACGCTCTTCTTGCGTTCGCTGGGCGGCAGCCCGTCCAGGAACTCCAGGACCTCTCGTCGCTCCCCGCGCCGCAACACGTAAATGCGCAGGCGTGCTCCCGCGCGCAGAAGCTCACGCTGCATGACCTCGCCCGCCATGGTATGTTAACTCACAGGTTTACAATTGTCAAACGGTTTGTCCGTCAGTCTGCCTCCTGCACGATGGTTGCGCGCTTGATCTTGTCACCCATCTGGACGCTATCCACCACGTCGAGGCCCAAGAGGGCGCGGCCGAAGCAGCAGTAGCCTCGCTGCATGCCGCCGGTGCGCTGCTGCATCCCCTCGTCGTCCAGCTCGTGGGCATCCCGCTTGACGATGTAGAACTCGGTCTTGCCCGAGTTGGGGTCGTCAGTGCGGGCCAGGCCCAAGGCGCCCCGGTCGTGGGTGTGCTTGGGGCTGGTCTCGAACTCCAGGCCCGGGCGCAGGTCGTGGGGGTTCTCGCCGGCCTGGATCACCCAGTCCTCCACGCGGTAGAACGTCTTCCCGTCGTAGTAGCCATCCTTGACGAGCTGCTTGAAGTTGGCGACCGTGCGGGGTAGGTCTTTGTCGTATAGCTCCAGGACAATGGTGCCCTTGTCAGTCTCCAGCTTCACCACCGTGCCCGCGATGTTGGGATAGGGCTTCTTCTGGGCACCGGCGGGCTTGGCCTTGGGCTGCTCCGCAGCAGGGGCCGCGGGCGGCTGAGGCGGTGGCGCGGGCTGGACAACGGCTCCCTGATCGGCGGGCGGCTGCTGCCTGCCGCAGCCGGGCAACAATACCAGGGCTGTGACTGCAACGAGCGCGAGTGCGCTGAGGGCCTTCATCTTATGCAAGAGTCCTTTCATCAGGCGTGTCGGGCGCGTTCAGACAATTCGATGAGGCCGGGCGGGTGTCCTCCAGGGGGAGGAATGGAGTGGCACACGCGGGAACCATCGGACGCTGGTCAGGCGTCTACATGGACGGGAACCCAGGGATGATCGCCAGACTGTGTGCCATTGCGCTCATCGCCGCCTGCCTCGGGCTGGTTGCCGGCTGCGCTCCACGGCCCGTCCAGACCCCCCAGCGCCGTGCGGTCCCCGGGCCGGCGAATGCTCCCGCCCGGCCGCAGGCAGGCAGGGCCAAGGGCGCCGCCTCGGTGGACCAGGGAGCGAAGCCGCAGACAGCCGGCAAGCCCCCTGAGGCCAAACCATCGCGGCTTAGGGTGCTTGTGGACCCCAAGGCCGACCTGGCCGCCGCCGACCTGGGAATCGCGGTCTACCCGGGGGCCCACGTGCTGCCCAAGGGCGGCAGCGTGGAGGTTAGGGGTCAACACACGGCCATCCTGAGCACGCGCGACCCGTACGCCCAGGTGGCACAGTTCTACCGTGACCAGTACGCCGCCGGGGCCCTGGCTGTGCAGGAGTCGGGTGAGCGCCTGGTCATCGAGAGGGCCGCCGAGAAGGCCATCCTTACCATCATCGTCCAAGCCAGCCCAGACAATGGGGGCACGCGGATTACCCTCAGCCGCCTGCGCATCCAGCAACCACGGTGCAAGTAGCGCCTACCGAGTTCGGGCCCGACCGGCGAGGGATGCCTGCGGGGTCGTGCGTGGGCAGGGTCAGGCCTCTGAATCGGGCTGCTTGCGGGGCTTGCGGCGGACCTGGGGGCTGCCCTCGATCAGTTCGTTGTACTGGTCGTGCCGCGACAGCAGGAAGAGCTGGTAGGCCGCTCCCAGTACGATGAGCTGCATCCCCTGCCCCATCTCCCCCCCGGCGAGCAGGTCGCCGATGGCGGCCAAGCCGATCACGAGGCCGAGTGCACAGAGCACCGAGGCGGCCTTGACTACCTGCCGGCGGATGGCCGGGTGGCTGGGCAGGAGGATGGGCTCGTCTTTCTTGCGCTCCTGCGGCAGCTCATGGTCGGCGATAGCCGCCAACCGCTCCGGGTTGGTCATGTAGCCGTCCACGGTGAAGCCAACCAGGAAGGCGCCGGCGCCTACGGCCAGGAAGGCGGCGAGGATGTCGGATAGCTTGATGGGGGACAGATGGCTCGGCGGGGTGAGCAGGCCGGCGATGACCGCCAGCACAAAGCAGCCGACCAGGGGCAACACGCCCCAGTAGAGCCACCGATGCAGGACCAGGTGCTTGGCCTCTTCGGCGCTCAGTTCCTGGGCGTGCGGCCGCGACAAGCTGTCGGGCACTTCCTGGGGGCTCATGGGACCCAAAACGCGGCAGAGTATAGCACTGGGGCATGCGGGTGTCAACGAAGGCGGATGCCAGCGGTGCGCGCCAGGATTGTTGGGATCAGGCAGCGGCGGGCAAGGCGTGTATGAGCTCCTCATAGTAGTCGTTGAAGAATGCCGTGCGCAGGCACAGGATGGCTTTGAGGCCCCCCAGGCTCCA
>Ga0315282_10000356_pt1 | contig 92121 bp, 141 predicted proteins | sample YL17G07_20_MG_FD_203693 | JGI IMG/M metagenome (GOLD analysis project Ga0315282, IMG submission 203693) | Sediment microbial communities from Yellowstone Lake, YNP, Wyoming, USA - YL17G07_20 | ecosystem: Environmental > Aquatic > Freshwater > Lake > Sediment | place: USA: Wyoming | collected...
TAATCCAGACCTCTTTAACTGTTGGTGGCACTACGACAGCGTGGTTCCTAATATCTACGTGCCTCTGACTCTGTTGCAGGTATGCTGCTGTCCTAGTTCTCACCAGTTCATGGCTACACACTCTCGAAATACCACTTATCTCAAAGATGAAATCCGTGAACTCGAATACAGTGCCATGCTTCCACTTCATATACTGTTTGATGTTGGTTGGGGTCTGCCCTTCCACACAGTTCTCCATGTAGATTGTCTCCAACTCATCTGTCCTTCTGGTGGACCTAGCACATGCCGATACCAGTGCTTCTATATTGGTTGCATCCGGTGGCATGTGCTTCTTGAATGCTTCCACTGGTTGCATTGAAGCAATCAGTCTAACTTTTGCTGTTGTTGTTTTCATTTCTTTCCCTTCCTACTGTACCACCATAATAGGACTACGAAGACCCATATTGCCAATGCAGCTATATAAGGATCAGTTATTCCCGGTGTCATTTCTTGCTCATCTCCACTATCCACTCCTGAAGATAATCGATGGCACAACACAGTCCTACCTTATAGAACGGACACATTCTGCATCCGTTAGGGTCTTTCTGTATCTTCCTGACTTTGGCTAATATCTCTTCAGCGTTCATTTCTTTTCCTCCTTTTTCTATCTCCCGTTTTCATCATATTTATCCTGTCTTCCTGTTCCTTGAGCAATGTGGCATATTCATCTGGAGTCGTGTATCTGCAGTTGAGTCCCTTATACATGAGACAGAATCTATCACACGCCTCTTCACATCTGCCACTCATTCAGGTGCAACTCCTAGATATTCCTTCCAGCATGCATCACTGCAGATACCTGATAGTAATTGCTCTCTCTTCCATGCCGGTTCATCTGGGAAGATATCCTGTATACATCTCCTATCACCGGCTGGTCTCTCCAACTCAGTAAAGTATTCCTTTCCACAGTTCGGACAGACTTTCTTTGTCCTATTCACGAATGGCTTCTCTGGACTTCTTCTCTCAGGCACGTTGACTTGATGCACTAGATTTTCCATAGTTCTTTTTACATTCTCAATAGTCAACTCATTATTTAAGAGATCACAGATATGCCCTGCATCTTCAGCAAACTTGGTAGCACAGAAAGCATTGCACTCTTTTTGTTCATCATTCATTTCACAGAATGTCTTAGGTGTACCAACTCTGTAGACCGTATCCAAAAAGACATAGAAATAGAATGGTCCATCTATAACCTGTTGCTGCCATAGATATTTATGAGTAACCTTTTTCTCTTTTTCTGCTACCATCTTGGCTTGCCTGTCCATACTATCACCTTCCACAAATATTGTGCCCGGAAGTATTTAAACCTATCTAGTGGACTAACGTGAACCATAACAGGATTGCAGTGATTATTACAACCGCTTTAAATACGTTCATGAAGAAATCCTCTTTTCTCTGCATCTTATCGACTTCTGCTATCTTAGCAGCCATCGCAATGTCTTCCTCAGTTTCGATTACCATCTGAGAATGGATGCCTTCGTAGCCTTCGCTGTGCACCTTTTCCCTGATTATTCTCTGGGCTTCGTTGTCTCTTCTGGTCATGGTTCCCACCTCACAGGTAGATTCGTTGATTCGAACTTAGGCACATCTATTAATTTGTAGGCGATCTCACCGTTCCAGTAGATGAACTCACCAACATTCAATGTCGGCAATGCCTCTGCTACCTCTTCCGTTGAAACCTTTTCGATTCTGTCTAAGTCCAGTTGGCTGACCGTTCTCCCCCAGAGATAGGACTGGGTTTGCTCTCTAGCCTTCGGAGATAACTGAGCCATACGTCTGGTTATGAACAGGAAACTCATGTTGAAGTTCCTGCCCTCAGATATGAAAGTATTCCAGATATCATTCATTCCGATGGTTCCTAGAATGTTCTGAGCCTCTTCGATTATGTAAGCCAACCACCTGTTCATCTCTCCGACCTGTTTCAACTCCCAGTGATAGTCGTAATCGTATCCCACTATGTTGCTGATAGTTTCCTTTATCTGGGCTGGGGTATTCATCCTGCAGTTGAATAGAATAGACTGGTCTTCGAAATAGAACCCCTTTCTAGCCAAAGTGTACATGTCTATGTCCTGATACATTATCGGGTCGAAATTGTGTATCCAATTTTGTGATTTATCGAATACTTTCAACTGGATGTTCTCATCTTTCATCAGTTCTCTAGCAATAACTTTCACCAAGTTCGTCTTGCCACAGCCCCCACTTCCGGCTATGACTGCCCCAGTTCTCAGAACATCTCTCTTGATTTCTTCATCCAACGGAGATGCAGATTTAAGTTCAAACTCACTGTCAATCTGTTGGCGAACACGGTCTCTAATAGCAGCCTGAATGGTGTTATCTCTGGTCATCTAATCATCTCCGTCACAGATATTGTGCTGGGAGTATTTAAGGATTTCTATTCTGGTGCTGTTACTTTCTTTATTCTACAGATTTCACAGAAATCCATACGAACCGTATCCTTTCCTTCCTTAATACGAATATCGGCTACATCATCATATGTTTTCTTTAACATAGCATAGTATTTAGGATAGTATTCATGCAACCATTCAAGATATCCAGAATAATCTGTTTGACCTGTTCCTCTTCCATAGGATTCACCTATCCCTATTATAATCTCACTGCTTATAAAGATTTCGGTTCTGATGGAATGGGTCTGCTTTATCCCTTCTCTTGGCTATGGTCTGTTTCATTTTCCTGTGTCTACCACAAGAGATACAATAATTGACAATACAGGATGAAATATGAATCATCGTTCCACCTCTTCTCAGTTCACCAAAAAGAACATCATCAATCGGCATACCGAACTTCTCGACCCTAATCGCCTTTTCTCTACCTACATATCTACCACATGCATCGCATTGCACTCTCGGTGATCTACCCTTATTACCTTTATGGTCATGTGACTTTGGCATTACACATATATATTTATGTCTAAGTATTTAAAGGTTATCCTATTACTTTAAGTAGGTCTTGGATATCATCCCTGTATTGCTTGACCAACATGTTGGTTACTCTCTTCACTTCATCATCATAGTCACACCATTCCCAATCACAGTCTAAATCGTGACCCATTATGTTCGGGAAGAATGGATGGATACCTACACCATCTAGTATATCCTCGGCTAATGGTTTGAAGTGCTCATACAATATCTCATCGAGTGTCTTATCGGGCAACTGTGATCTTAACTGTTCGATTACCTTTTCGACTGGTATCATTCCTTCATCCCTAGATTTGATAGATTCACTATTAGTAGGAGGTGCACATATCTTTGTCCCTTTATAATACCAATACCCATCTTTTGACAGACTCCAATCCTTTGGTATTTTTGTTTTAGATAGATATGCTTTACCGATATCGATCAATAGATAGAATTCATAACATCCTTCTACTGGAATCATTTTAACCACCTGTATGGATGCTGACGATGATTGGACCCTTCTGGTCTAACTTAGATGCAGATAGCAGTTTCCTCTGGTCTCCTGCCTTCCTCACATCCAGTATGGCTTCGCTCTTGCTCCTTGCCCTTACGACATAGTTCATCTCATCGAAGGACTCTCCGGTTACAACTAGATAGTAGTCATACATCTTTCTTCACCTCAAACCATTTCGCATGGATAGTCACTGCAGCCGATCCTACCAGCTTTCCCTCATTGTTGTATAGGAATCCAAGTACAGCACCACCATACATCCTAGCCGAGTGGTCGAGCCATCCTTCCAGAGTCTCACCATTGGACTTCACGACTCTGTAGTATCTCCCGACACTTGGCGAATATCCGAGTGGATGGTCGCTGAAATTCGTGTAAGTTCCATCTCTAGGATATCTGCCCCTACGGTACTTATCGACTGGTTCAGGTTCCTTGAACTTATCCATGATTTTGGTCACTCCCATTCACTTCACCTCTGCACAAATAATGTGCCCTGAGTATTTAAATATATCGGTGAATTGGTGGACCCAATCATTCAGGGATTTGTTGAAGGTGTGGGTCTATTGTAAGTTTCGGAGAACGGCATTGCTTTCTCTTCATGTCCAATGCCTTTTCATTACTGTCCATATTAGCTTTTCTTCTTTCCTTCATATTTCCCAACTCCTTGTCTCTATCTCTGGGGTTTCTATATCTAGAGTGGATAGGTAATCTATCAGAAGTTTCAAGGTATCTATATAATCTTCTTTCAGCAATTTGTTGTCTATCACCCCAGCATGTGATATATTATGCAGTCTCCTCTTGAGACCTTCTATAATCAACTCTCTTGTTTCGTCCATCTACTTCACCCTCTTTGGATACATCTTGTCAACCGCAATCCTGACAATGGTTTCATCGAGTCCGAGTATCCTCAACTGGAACTCTAATAGGAGGCGTTTGAAGGTCTCCTTGTCCACATCTATATCTACCAAGTCCTCACCGATTGGCTTCACTAGGAATGGACCATACCTGAACTCGAATACCCATTTGTCTTCACTCATGTATCTATCCCCTCTTGTTTCTCTTTGAATACTTCCTTCCTCTTGCCCCTCTTACAGATTTTGCTCAGTTCACAGCAGAAAAAACATCCACCACCGAACCATGTCTTCTTCGAATTATAGAACATAACGAGATCGTAATCATTTTTGCACTCTTTGGTTAGTTCCTCCACCTTACCTAACACTTCTTTTTGTCTATCCTGCCATAGTCTGATTGCTTTATATTCAGGACTAGCGAACCAGTCATCTATCTCTCTATGGATTTCTTCTTTCGTTTTACTCATTTGTATCCACCCTTATCAACCCCTCTACAATCGAGAAATCTTCTAGACCATACATATGATTAATGAGTCTAGGTTCGATATGAACTTTCATATTCACGACCCAGTTCCGACCATCCTGTTCTTTTCGAGCAGCATCAGCATACATCTTTGCTTCAGATTCATTTGTCGTGACTATTGCCCTCAGACAAGAATGAAAATTATTTCTTTGATCATAATATGTTTGCCATACTAACCAACAAGCATTATGTTTACTCATGCAGACTCACCTGCCACAAGAATATCCGAAGAAGTATTTAAAGGTTTCCTCCGCTTTATCATCATAGGAGACATGGGTGGAAAGTGGTGCTCCTACACGGAATCGAACCGTGACTTCTTTTGTATCAGAGAAAGGTGCTGACCATTACACCATAGGAGCAGGTGTTGTAAATAATAAGATACTCTTACGGAATATATAAGGATTGTGGTCCTACTTGAAATACTTGACCTCTTCTACCCATTCCCAGTGCTCGATTGTCTGAGGTCTAGCCTTTTTAATATGATCATAAGCCTCACGATAATCGCATCCATGCTTCAATTTGTAGTAGAGCATAGCCACGAATGGACTTCTATCCATACCACCAATACAGTGAACGACTACCTTGGCTCTTTCAGACAAAGTAAGTATATCGTTTGCGAACTTCCAAATGGTTTTGTCGGGGTATTCCTCACCCAAGATATGATGGGGATGGAAATGCACTCTGACATCTATCACGAACTCGACTCCTTGCTTTCTCAAGTCATCGACTAATGTAACACCTGCAAGGTCCGTTATCGCAAGTCTATCATCTACCCAGTTAAGCATTTTACATCTTCTCCTGAATACAAGACGACCAATCCAGTATTTAAACGTTGCCTCTAGATGTCTTAGGTATAACATGTGGTAAATCTCCAACCTTGTATTTTAGTTCAAGAGTTATGATGACTTCATCCTTCTCATAATCTCTCATCGACCATATCTCGGCAGTTCCTTTCACATCAGGATATTCTTTCTTGAGCCAATCATAGATCATCTTCTTAGATGGATATCTATGCTTGCCACATGTACATATAGATAAGCCACGCTCATCGTATTTATTGTTTTCGGTTGGCTTGATTGATTTCTTGTCGATTAGGAACTTCATTTCTTATACCTCCATAGGAAGTATGATGCCATACCCCACATGAATATCTGGATTGCACCAGCTATCATACTAAGATAATCCCCCATGTATATAAAGGCGACCCCTATGAATATCAATCCAATAGCTAGAGCCAAACATGCGAACATGGAATAGCCCATCAGGTTCTTCCTGTTCTTCCAGATAGATATCATCTGGGGTAGACTGGATATTGCAAGAACCCAAGTTCCCAAATTCATAAAGAATGTTACAATATTCATACTGCAAACGCTCCAAAGATTATACCGAATGTAAAGATGGCATAGTAGAACGCCAAGAATCTAAGTATATATTCAACCCATCTAGGAAGCATGAGAAGACGATTCATCCACCGTGGATTCATAGCATCTCTCTCAAAACCAATGAAGGAGAACAACAGAGCTAACGCTGCAGTCATAACCCATACGAATGCTGCCATTATAAGAAATGGAACAAGGAATGGATTCATTCTATTTGCACCAGATGTACCTCTTTCCTAGCCTTCTGTGCATACCTCATGGTCCACTGTCCACCCGTCTTCTCCCCCCTCCATTTGGGGTCGATACAGTAGAGGATATCACACATCTCGGCTATCTCCGTATTCCTAGTCCTATATCCTTTCAGGTTTTCCTCCAAGTTTCCCCTATCAGTTTCATATATGACATCCAGTTTATCGTTCCATTGACCGGCAGGAGCATAGCGAATATCCTTCTTTATCCCTAAGACATCAGCGACTATCTCAGCCCACTCATCGATTCCGGGTGGTATATATGCCCTTTTCTTGGTATTTTCATATCCACAACCCCCAGAGATAAGTGTCATATTGTAGTCGAACTCAGGGACATTCCCATCGTTGTAGTTAGTTGCATGCTTCCTGAATATCTTGACAATCTCAGCGATTGCCTTAGTCCTCTCTTCTGGTGTCCAATACTTTCCCTCAGAACCAACTATGGCAATTCTAAGTTTCTTTTCCAATAGACTCACCTAACTAGAAGAAGTACAATGTATTATTTAAATATTGTGATAGAGAACAGCCGTAACCCACCTTCTGTTTTAGGGGACATTCGACTATGCGACCTACCCGATCTTTCGATCCTATTTGGTCTTGCTCCCGGCTAGGTTGCCCGTTTCATCTCCATCCTGTGCTTATTGGTTATTCGCAACCATATCCCACTTCAAGTCCTTTCGGAGTATCCATAGGATGCTAAATAGACGGAGTTCGTTTCTGTTGCATTGCCATGGGTCGCCCCATTCGGATTTGCATCCGATGCCGTTTCCTGTGGAGGGTGGAGTTTCCTCAGTCTGCTGTTTCCAGCCACCGATAGTCCCTCACTGACTCTACCATCTATATTGGAATGGGGCTACTATATAAAGGTAACTGTCTGTGTCTGGTTACGATATTCAGTCCCTTTGGGAAATGGTTTAGTCCCTTTTCCAGATTTCCAAGTGTCTCTCTTCCGACATCAGTGAGGACATAATAATCCATTCTCTTATCCTTATGGTGATGTCTCCTTTCTGGGATTTCGACCTTCTCAATTAGACCAGAATCTATCAATGGAAGAAGAACTTCATTCAACTTCTTCCAACATATATTGGTTCTATACATCAAAGAGGTCTTAAAGATCGGTTGTTTACAATAAACCATAATCTCAAAAGAAACCTCAAATCTACTTCTTTTTTCTGCCTTCAAGTAAGCATCACAGCTAAATACATATTACCAGTCTATATAAAGATTTCGGTGGAGGCTGTTGCGGGACTTGCACCCACATCCTTCCCTTACGGAGGGAGCACGTTTCTAATTACGCCAAACAGCCAATGGAGGCTCTGCCGAGACTTGCACTCGGTCTCCCTCAATACCAATGAGGCATGCTGCTGTTGACACCACAGAGCCGGTGGAGGCTGTATCGAGAATCGAACTCGAACCGTGCCCTTACAAGGGGCTTATGCTGCCACTGACACCATACAGCCGTTGGTAGTCTCACAGAGACTCGAACTCTGATCTCTTGCTTCAGGGGCAAGCATCTTTCCACTAGACGATGAGACTATGGTTCTCTCTGGGAGAATTGGACTCCCGTTAATGCCTTCAAGGGGCACTGTCCTTTGCCATTTAGACGAAGAGAGTATGCAATAATATAGTCTACAACCCAAGTATATAAAAGTTACGATACCAAAAAAAGGTAGGCAAGAAGGATAGAGTGCTGGTTAGGCTGCTCATCATCCCTGTCTTTCCTCCTAGTCTTTTCCTATCCACCACGGATAGGCGAGTGTAACCCTCAAACCAAGGGTTCGACTTCGGGATGTCCCCTTGTCCATAGATAGAGATGTGAAGGAAGTATTTAAGGCTTTTCTAATTCATCGAGAACATCATCGGCTATGCGACTAGCCGTAATGATAACCTTGACTTCTGGGCAACCGGTTGCTGATAACCAATCCTCAAGACAGGGCATGATCTTCATCTTTTGGATGTTTCTAAGTCTCTGCTTTTCACAATCACTCTTTCTTGACATAGTAACCACTAATATATATTGTTGAAAGAATATATAAGGATTGCGGATAGGTCTTTGTTCACTGTGAACTACCACCCTACAAGTAGGGTGGCTTCTTGATTCATCGAGCCAGCTTGCATACCACTACGCTGAGTGATAGTAGTGGTTGGCTCTCCAACAAGCGTTGATTCCTGCTGTTCCAGCAGTATCCCCTTACGGAGTATGTTTCGTGCCGCATTTACATCCCTGTCCAGCGTAAGCCCACAATAGGGGCAGTTGTGTATCCTAACCGACAGGTCTTTTGGCACAATCTCACCACATCCAGAACATTCTTGGCTGGTATTCTTGGGATCGACAGCTACCGTCACGCCTAATGACCTTTCAGCCATATAGGTAAGGTTAGCCCTCAATATTGTTATTTTCGCTTATAAAAATCCAGTGGATGATAAACACGACATTCTGCTGTGCATAATCCCTGAGTCTTCAACGCCTTACATGCTGGTGGACTATACCTAATTTCCTCATCCTTTCCTCTGAGGAAGTTCACCTGATATGCCGTAATATCCTTCCTATAATCTGGTGAATATGTTTCATAAAGGTCCATGATATCATCTACATCCATACCAATATTAATTAGGAATGTAGTTACTGCAAACCTTTCACTATGCGACAGATTTATATTGGCTCTCAGTTTCTTCATGATATTCTGGATACATGGAGGATACCTGTTCTCGTCTACCTTTTCAGGCATATCTCCACCCATATTCGGTTTGACTCTTACCAATACATCCATAATTTCCGATATCCTATCTTCTAATTCTTTTGGTATCTGGATATCGACCTTTTCATTTAATTTTGTCAGTAATGTATCCAGTATGATATTCTGTAACAATCTAGCCAGTTGTTGCTGGGTTACATAAACGTAGCCTAATTTAACTATTCTGTTTCCTAATTTCCACTCCGATTCTTTGAACTTTTTTGCTCCATCGATATAGTTCACAAAGTATACCTTGAAATCAAAAGTTCTACCACTGAATCCTTCTTCTGTTTCGATTTCCTCCTTCATTAATGTCTTTACTTCCCAATCGAATTGTTCCCCAGCAATCTGAATTAGTTTATTTGGTCCCTCCTTCTTCAGATAATCATACATTCTGATTGCTTCTGCATGGGCATATCTGCTGGTGAGATATCTATCCTTAATCTTCATGACATACATCATTGCGATTGGAAAACTAAGGAACTCCTCTCTAGTATCCACCTGTGGACCGACAGAGAAACTAACCAATGATTCCCTTATCCTTTCGAGTGCCCTGTCTACGATATGTTCGTTCTCAGGTTTCAAGAAATCCTCTACCATTATATTTCCAACAAATCTCTGCACTCCCTTGAATACAGGATACTTGGCTGCTTCTGCTTCAGTTACCATCGTCTATATCACTTGGGTCTTTCCAAGGGCATTCCCACTCGACATACTTGGAGACTATTGCCTGTCCACCATCCAACGGACATATCATGAAATCCTCATCCCTATAGTTATACTTTTTTGTAAGAGTATTACGTATCTGCCTGATATCATTGGTTACACTCATCAGGTTTTCATATGTAACCTCTCTTGCAAATCTGCAGGTCATACACGGAGAACGCTTTTCGAGTTTCGCAAGAGACATATGATTCACCTACAATAGAATCCATCTAGATGTATTTAAAGATTATGTACCAAGGAAGCACCCCGCCCATACTCTACCTTACCCTTTGGGACGGACAACTCTTTTTAAGGTGGTTATCTGGTCAAGCCAGCCTTGGCAATAATATAGCATACTAACTAATATTTAAAGATGTTGGAGCGTCAGGCGGGATTTGAACCCGCATCGATCTGCTTAAAGGGCAGCGTGGCTTCTTTGTTACCACACACAGACGCATTTGGCGAGCATAGAGGAATCGCACCTCCCCTGCCGGGATGCTATACATCAGCCGAAGCCGACAGCCTATCTCCCTGCCATGCACTTTACACCTTCTGCCCATGGAGCGTCTAGCGGGATTCAAACCCGCATACGATGCTTTAAGGGAGCACCCGGCTTTCTGGTTGCCTACATAGACGCATAGTGCCCGAAATCCAAACCATTAGACCATCCCGACCTAGACGGAAGGGAAGAGGAATCGAACCTCTACCTTACGGGCTACAATAATAACAGCAGAAGTCATATTTAAATCTTTCTGAAGTGCTTGTTGAGATACTTGTTGATTGCCTTCCATCCCCAGACACATTCGAATATCGGGATATCATACATCAACTCTCTCTTGACTACTGAGTTGCTTATCTCCCTTGGTTTATACTTCTTTAGTTTAGAGAATGGCAATAGTAGGGCGTTTGTTGCTCCCTTGTTCATCATGATATAGAAATGGTCACGGTTAATATATTTCTTCTTCCTGAAAAGGAAATGAACTGTCCTGAACGGAAAGTCCTCATCTGTCCAGTATTTGCTGTGGCATTCTGCTTCGAGTCCACCAACCGGTTTCCCGGTTCCATTATAGATAAGGATATCAATACCGAAAGGATCATCGTTCTTCTGAAGGGTATGGTTTTCGATACTGATGTTTTTGAGAAGTGCTACCTCATACTTTTTAAACTTCTCAAAACTTGTTTGGCTAAACCTCTTGTGGAAGTGGTCCATCGTTTTGTCCTCGATTGGAATGGGGGCGATATAGGGAATCGGACCCTACCCAGAGGCTTCACAGACCTCCATGCTAGACCACTACACCATATCGCCCATGCAGATATTATATTACCACGTAACTATTTAAATCTTACGATGACTATTGAACTACTTCATAACTTCTAAGATTTCTTTCTTTGTTTTCTATTCTCTTAATACAATTACAGTTAGCACAAAGTAATTTATACTTGGATTTTAATTCTTTCGATGGAAGTTTTAAAAGTTTAGAATAAAATGAATAACTTCTAACCGTCTTTCTTTCTTTTGTTCCACCACCATCAATATGATCTATTTGAAGACACCTAATATCTTTACAACCCCCAAAAGTAGAACAATTAGGATTTTGGCAACGAATGTTTCCATCGGTTAATTTTTTCATTACTTCCAATCTTAGTTTCTGTGTTTTTTCAACTCTTTTCTTACTGATTCTCTCCTTATTAATTTCTCTCCAGTTTTTGCTATATTCTTTTATTTTGTTCTTGTGAATAACACGGTAGTTTTGGAGATATTTTAGTTTCTTTTCTTTGTGTTTTTGATAGTAATCTTTCTGATAAACTTTATGTTCTTCTCTATGTTCCAGATTATAATTTTTATTATTCTCTCTTATTTCTTCTTTATGTTCTTCACGGTATTTCTTAGAATAGATTGTATCTCCCATTTCCATCTCTAATAAAGAAGAGTTCTTTTTACTTATAAATCTTTCGTTAGATTTTTTCAAGACCATGTGAGAAAGTTATAACGTAAACATTCTTTATTCCCTTTTTTCTTGCGTATCTAGCATATTCTATTAATTCTTCTCTTTCAACTACTTTACCTTTTAAACTTTTATCGAAACAATCTGTATCATCGAACTGTTGAATATGATAACTTTCTAAATCAAATTCTGAAATTTGGTCAATCAACTTATATATATGAGAACCAGAAGAATAGGTATCTTTTATTGAGGTGGTTCTGATTTCCAATGGTATATTCCGTTCCTTAATCACTTTCAGTGTCATTCGAATAGCAGCAGGAATCAAATATTCTGTTAGTCTCAATCCTATCTGAGAAAGATATGGTGATGGATGTAGCGGAGCCTTTATATCCATAGCCACATGGTCGAGCAACCCCTTCTCATGAAGGTCTGCTATCGGCATGGCATTCGTGCCATTCGTATTCAATACCGTAAGCAATCCAGCCTTATGTGCACAATCAAAGAGATATTCTACCGACTTGGGTTGCAATGTTGGCTCTCCACCTGTCGCCATCACTGCATCATTGGTAACATTCTCATCGATTGCCTCCTTCATATACTCATCTGGATATTCTGTTCCAGAGTCTAGAGGCATAAGTTTATGGTTGTAACAGAACCCACATCTAAAATTACAACCAGCAAACAAATAAACTATGGAAACGTGTCCCAACCAATCGACAGTAGAGTTCTGGATAATATTGCCTAGTCTAACCATCTCGATACGGTCTCTTATCGTTTTTATGTTTCTCTTTATATTCCATCCTCTTGACCCTAGACCTGTTGGTTATCCTCGGACCCTTGGATTTCTTCATAGAAGTCTTCTCAACCTTCTGGGTCTGTTCCCTCACTTTACCAGCCTTAGTGAGGGAACCATGGATTCCACGACCACCCTTTTGACCTGATGATTTCTGGGCTTTTTCTGCCTTCTTAGTTAGTTTGGTTGCACTCATTCTTCGGTTTCCTCCATAATGTTAATTTTAGGTTATATATCATATAACCGGAATGTCCTATAACGGGGGGAGAACAAGGACCAGTTGGCATCGCTACCACCGGTGCATCTATAGTACAATCGAACTTCTCGATATTCTCATCCTCTGTCTCAAGTACATTCTCTATCGTGGTTGCTAATAACATGAGAATGTGCTTCTTTTGATCCTTCATCTAGTTCACCGAAGAACAATAGCAGAAACTAATATTTAAAGTTATTGTTTTAATGGAAGAAAACGTTCAGAACATTGGTAAGCCACTGAAGGATACCAGAGGCATTTGTAATGACAATATAAACACCAGATATGACACCCATGATAGCACCCCCGACCTTGAATGCATCGATTCTCTTGTCAGTCTTGATATGAGTATCGACATCAGCCCTGATATGAATTAGGTCATTCTCCATAATCTTGGTGACTTCCTTACGGGTATCGGTAATCTCATTCCTAAGTTGAGTTTCTGTCCTTCTGAGTTCATCTTTGACCCTGTTCTCCGATGCAACAAGTTCAAATTTGAGGTTTGCCCCCATATTGATGATGTCCTCCTTAGACTCCAAAGTGCATCTGACCTGATCTACCTTTATTTCCTTTACATCAATTTGAAGGGTTGTAATGTTAGTCTCATTTCTAATGCCACGCTCCTCTAGCTTCAAAAGTCTTTCCTCGTTTCTAATGTCAGACATTTTCAACTTTTCCCCTCAGTAGTGTCGGATGTGTGATACATGCATATATATAATTCCAAGGACTATATAAACGTTGTTGCACAGAAAATGAGATAATTGGCACACCTATAGGGACTCGAACCCCAACCTAATTCCTTCGTAGGGAATCGCACTTCCATTATGCTATAGGTGCAGAATGGTGCTCTATCTCAGAGTCGGACTGAGGTTCTTGCCTTGTAAGGGCAGAGTCGTGCCATTGGACCAATAGAGCAGTATAATTATTGGCTCATGAGGTATTTAAATCTTTCCTTTAGGTCTTGGATATCCTCTGCACGATCCAAATCTTGCTGTGCAACTATAGGAGTCTGTTCAATCTTCACCTCATTTCTGAGTTCTCCAAGCATCCGAGTGCCTATACCAAGTTCGGGTTCTTTAGTGATGTGTTTTAGAACTGCAGCGAACCCATGTCTGGTGAACTTGAATAATTGGTTCTTCTCAACAGTATTGCAGATATCAGCCTTTGACTCAGAAAGGTATTGGATTACATTCTTCTCGAACAATACATCTCCGAATATCAGTAAGAACTCATCAAATCCCAATAACTGTGGGGCAACCTCCATAAGGGTTCTGTTGCTGCTATACTCCACAGCCCATCCTTTGTCATATAGGAAGTTCACTTTATAGCCTTTATCAGCACAATACTTCATAACCATCTCAGATTGGAATCCTATAACTATGAATACATTGAATCCAGATAGAACCTTCATCTGATAATCCAATATCGTTTCCCCATCAAAGATGGGCATGATTGGCTTGGGAATATTCGTATAGTAATCATTGAACAATCCTTTGGGTGTGACCCCACTTGCCAAAATCACTGCCGTATTCATACTATCACCACACAATAATTGTGACAGGTTATATATAAAGATATGGTGGGGTTGCAGAGAGTTGAACTCTGAACTCCTCCTCTGGAGGGAGGAATGATGCCATTTCACCACAACCCCATTGGCATTATAATATGGTTTATGGAGTATATAAAACTTTCCAATGCTCACCCAAACCTTTTAGTTCTACTAGATAATGAACAGAGTTACATACCCTACAAGTTAGTTCCAAATCATTTGTTTTTCTTCTACCAGATAGAATATCGAGATAGAACTGTCTAGATGAACGACCCCTCTTTTTAGGATCAATATCTTCTCTTCCTCCACCATTAATATGATTGATCTCTAAGGCTTCAGGAATATCACATCCACAATAGATACATTTTCCACCTAACTTTTCTAGAACTTTCGTTCTTAGTTCTCTGTATCTAATAGATTCTGGGTTGGTTAGTCTCTTCTTTCTAGCCCATTCCTTTTGCCATTCTCTTTGTTTATCTGGGTCTTTATATGGCATAGATACAGTATGGTACAACTACAATATAAATCTTGTTGTACCTTAAAATGGTGAGGATGGGAAGAGTCGGACTTCCTCTTCTTGGTTCCAAGCCAAGGAGCATACCGTTAGCTCACATCCCCATGGCGTGCCCAGTGAGATTCGAACCCGCACATTCTGCCTCAACAGGGCAGTGCTCTCGACCATTGAGCTATAGACGCAATAGTATTATCCTTTCAACTTATATATAAATGTTTCTCCTTAGAATGTATCTCTCTATGACAATTAGAACACACAAGAACACATTTATCTAACTCTTTTTTAATTCTACTCCAAGCATATGACATTATTTTAGATAGTGTAAACTCTTTTTCCTTTGGGTCTTTATGATGAAATTCCAAAGCATCTATACATTTATCATACCCACATATCTCACATTTACCACCTTTATATTCAACCGATTTCTTTTTTAATATTTGCCGTCTTATCGTTACTATGAATTTTTGGTTACATAATCTTGAACAAAATCTTATTTGTTTACCAGTTAATCGATTTCCACAATAAAGACAGAATTTATCTTGGATGATATGCAAAAGAGTTGTATTATGTTTTCCGAATGGAGAACAATCTAAACAATAGTTTCTACATTGAAGATTTTTAGGGATTCCATTTATCTTGACCCAGTTAGGAAAATATTTACCACATTTTAAACAGATTGGCATGATGATATATTATATGTTAATGTATATAAACTTTGTGTTCTGCCATTGGACTATGGGCACAGCAATAATAATACTGCAAACTAAGTATTTAAATCTTACGATAAAAAAATAAAAAAGGAAAGATTGATGGTTTACTGCTTTCTGTTGTATACGTTGGTCACTATGGCTACTATACTGAAAGCGATTGCAAGTACCGATAATAGTGGAGACCAGATTGGGGCATCCTGACCATTCATTCCTAGAAGGGTCTGTCCCGGTGCTCCTGCTGGACCTGTGGCTCCTGTCGCCCCTGTAGCACCTGTATCGCCCTTGTCACCCTTTAGACCCTGTATGCCCTGTATTCCTTGTAATCCCTGTATGCCTTGTGTACCATTGACACCATCCTTACCAGCCGGTCCCATTGGTCCGGTTGCTCCCGTTGGACCGTCATCTCCTCTTGGACCTCTAGCACCTGTAGCTCCTGTTTCTCCCTGTGATCCTACTGAACCCGTAGCACCAGTTGCCCCAGTTTCACCCGTTGCACCGATGGCTCCAGTAGCCCCTGCCGGACCTGTAGCCCCATCAGCACCTGCTGGACCTTGAGGACCAGCCGGACCCTGTGGACCCGGAGGACCGGGAGTGCCAACAAGTCCATTGATGAGTGCCCTGAGAGCATCTATCTCATCTTGTAAATGTTGAATCTGACCGGGGATTCCGTTGTTGCCATTGTCATTCGTGTCACATGCTAACACGTTTAGACCTACTGTGGAAACCATTCCAAGTAGGAGTACCATTATCACGATTATACCCAACTTATGATTCATTTTATCACCGCACAATAAATGTGCTAGGTTGTATTTAAAGATTTCGGGGAAAATGGTGCACACGAAGGGACTCGGACCCTCTTGCTCTACAGCGGGAGATTTTGAGTCTCCTTCCTCACCAGCCGGAACCGTGTGCGTGGTACTCATGCAGGGAATCGGACCCCGTTAGGGCTAACCCAAGGGATTTTAAGTCCCTTTCCTTCACCACTCGGACACATGAGTAGTTGCAGGATTTATCGGGGTCGCTTCGAAGGAGGGATTTTCACCCCATGCCCGGAGGCGATTTCGAGACAGTGATATTTCCGAGTAGCTTCCCTATCGATTCCCTGCACTAATATAAGCAGGGGTATCACTATATAAATATTTTGGTGGTGACTGATTAACCAGACTTGAATGGCATTTCCTTGAAAAAAAGATGGACATTAGTTTCTATCTCAAAATACTGTGGGAATCTATGTTCTTTTGTGATATATACATGTACAGGTTTACCCCAAGAATCTGCTAAATCTAAATATATACCCATATGATTTCCGAGTACCCAACCTCCTTTACCTTCTCCTCTACCTTTCCATATAACATATATCCACGGTACACGATCAAGACCAAGAAGTTTTTCTGTTATTGGAGGTGAATGAGGTAATGTTATCAATATTGGTATAGTCATTCCTTATCCACATACATATCCAAAAGGATGAATATAAGTTCTTTGTTTAGTTAAAAGTTATTCTCCACCTATCTTCGATCCCCTTTAGTTTTACCAAACAATGCCAAGCATTACATATCTTACAGGTTAATTCGAGTTTAGATATATCATATCTTCCAGCCAAAATATCTAGATAGAACTGTTTCCTATGGGTGAAATATTTCTCTTTTGTCCCACCACCATTTATATGGTTTATCTCTAATGCCTCTGGAATGTCACAACCACAGTAGACACATTTACCACCGAGTTTTTCCAGTATCTTTTTTCTATTATTTTGACTGTACTTTCTTTGAGAGGCACGATTTCTTCTAGCCCAATCTCTGTTGAAATCTCTCTGCTTCTGTTTATCTAAGTATGGCATAAATATATTAGGGTTCCACATCTATATAAATCTTTTGTAGTACCAAGAAGATTGGTGCTGATAGGAGGATTCGGACCCCCGATTGCTCTAAGCACTGGTTCTAAGCCAGTTCCGTTAGACCACTCCGGCATATCAGCGTGACTGACAGGAGAATCGGACTCCTTTAACATCTTATGCAAAGGTTCTCATCCTTTCCTCGTTTCCAACTGAGTCGTCAGCCGTGGTTACGGGGGTGGGATTCGAACCCACATAAGACAAAGGTTATGAGCCTTCCGAGATAATTCCTCTACCCCGTAATGCGTGATATATAATGCATTAAAGAAGTATTTAAATCTTACGGGCAAATATCTTCCTTGTTACCAATTTGGAATACTCATCCTTCTCCATCCATGTCTCATAACCGATGGAAGGATCATGTTCTAACCCAGTGGCATGTAGACATTCATGCACCAACAACTTTCGTTTGTATCCACCTTTAATACCCAGAATAACTAAATCGGAATACCTGTCATAGAATCCCTCTATATGATAATCATGGACAACCAAACGGGTAGAACGGGACAATGAAAGGAACCGTTTAATCCTCTCAAAGTCTGCCTCGATTTCTTCTTTATTCATAGTATATAGATTAGGACTGAAGTATATAAAGATTATGATGTTCTTAATAGATCAAATCTATCCTTATATTTACTTACATCTAAAGACATTGTTCCTGACTTATTTAACCTTGGAGGATTGAAAACTATACACTGTGTTTTTATATCATTAATCGGAAAGACATAATATTCCAAAGCTACTGGATTAAATCCTATAATAAAATCTACTTGTTTATCATTATACCGTTCTTTTATCAGTCCTTTCTTTGTTCTATAAACAGAAAAACAGTTCATATAATATGCATTTTCTATCTTATGCCAAAATATTGTTTTAATCTGAATCTTTAGAAGTTTTATCCCATTATCCACTATTATATCATATCTACTATTTTCAGAAACTGGTTGGGATATATCGAATCCAGCTTCTAATAAACTTCCTATCACTTTGATTACTGATACATCTCCTCTCTTCACACTATTCATAGTTGACCAGTTATATTAACTGGTGAGGATACTTATAAAACTTATTATAATGGCGGTAGCTCTGTGATTCGAACACAGGGGGGACAAAGCCCACACGCCTTAGCAGGGCGGTACGTTTAGCCACTCCGTCAAGCTACCAGTGGCGGTCACTGCAGGATTCGAACTTGCGTGGGATAAATCCCTCACCGTTTTCAGGACGGGAACCATTAGCCTCTCAGTCAAGTGACCATAGATTATATACCATAAAGTTCTATATAAGCCTTTCCGTACTTCTCTATAACATATTCTAAGATAGGTTTCATTTCCTTTTTATGTAAAATTATAAGTTTATACGGAAACTGTTCGTGTCTAGCATTCGATTTCGGAGTATCATATCCTTTGATTTCGGTGTAACTACCATCTTCCATAATAAAATCCGGTATATAATGATGTGACTCTCCTTCAAAGTTGTACTCGAACTGCTTCCAGTTTCGTTCAAACTTTATATTATGTTCCAAATTATATATAACAAAAGCAAGTTCCCAAGAACTATCACACCAATATTCTTTATAATATCCCTTTTTTCCCCTTCCAGAATTTAATCTATATCCACCAAATATTCCTTTACCAGACATAGAAATCTTTGTTCTTCTTTCATTCTCTTTTTCTGGAGTAGATGCGATTCCCATTCTATTTATATTTTTAGATGCAATCTCTATAATAATATTTGCTCTTTCTTCTCCAACAAGTTCTTTCCAAGTCTTTCCTTTATTCCAAGGGATTCTACCAGTAGAACGTTTACTTTTACCATTTAAATGTATATAATATATATGAGAACATATTCCCATCTTTGGATATATTTTATTGCAATATGGACATTTGTATTGATTTTCTGTTATCTTCCAAGATTCATCCCTTTTTAGATGATAGGTCTTCATACATTATAAGAATACTAACTTACTTAAAAAGTTTATGAAAACAGGACCAGCCCCTTACCATTCGGGACACACCACCGTGCATAGATATAACTGCATATCAGATATATAAACTTTACTTTCCTATTTCTTTCAGGAACTTCTGTCGTTCTTTCCTCTTCTTACGTTTCTCTATTAGCTTAGGAATGTCTAATACAATATCGACAATCTGACTACCTCTTGACTCTATCTCTTGAAGAATGGCTTTCTCAACTCTACCAGCTTCAACGACCTTGAATAGTTTATATTCCTTTGCCATTACCAATGCGGTTCTAAGATCAGCAACAGAATATTTCTCCAGAGATACGCCATGAAGGATTTGGTGATGTTTCCAACATAGATAGACGGTAAGGGGTCTCCTGCCCCTACGAATATGATGTTTCGTGGGCATCTTCCTGCCACAGATGAAGCAACCATCAGTCTGCTTATTCAAACTCACAGTTCTGACGAATGGTTGCTTTACAATGGGCATGCCATTATGGATAGCAAACTCGGACCAGTCAAGCCAACCGAATGGGGCTTCTAGGACCGATTCGTTTCTGCTGGTTGACATTATTTCACATCGATGGTTACAGTAAACCTTTTGGTCTCTCCTTCTGGGACAGTATCTAGAATCAAACTAAGTAAATCAGCAAGTGCATCAGTATATTCAAAGTTTTTATTATCGAGTGTGAAATCCCATTTCTGTGAACATCTCTCATTCATACTCTTATGGATTTCCCCGGTTATCTTCATATTCTTCACCTGCTTTCAATAGAGTCAGAAGTAATATTTAAATATTGCCTTATGCAGATTTAGCTAAATCTAATTTATGAGGACAAACACCATTATTTATAGAACGACCACAGTTACAGTTAAAGCACGAAACCTGATATCCTTCTGGATAGTTATTTTTCTTTAACCAACCATACAGATTATTACCAATCTTCTTTCTGTGTTCTGCACCATCATTATTGATATGGTCTATCGTCAAAAAATCTATTATTGTTTCTCCACAACAGTTACATCTAGGAGGATTTTCGCTATAATGTATTAACACTTCTATTTTTATCTTTTTGTGTTGTTCTCTATGTTTTTCTTGCAATCTATCTTTATGGATTTCTCTAAATCTTCTCTGAGCATTTCTATTTCTTTCTCGTACCTCATCTATATTTTTATCTCGAAAGTCTTTACGAGTTTTAGATATTTCTTCTTTATGTTCATAATAATAACTACTTGCATTTATACGATTTTCTTCCTTATGACCATCTCTCCATTTTTTATTCGCTATTCTATTTTGTTCTTTTGTCCTCATCTTGTCTCTATATATATTAGTTGACCTTATATAAAAATCTTATTATTAGCTAATATCTGCTAACTTGAAGTCCATGATTCCCTCTTCCATAGCCCTAGCCTGTAGGTGTTTGGTCCCTACAACGAAACCCTGAGCAGCCCAGTGACCTATGAAGGCTTTCAAATCTATACATACGGGGATTTTGGCATAGGCACAGAAGTCAGCGAACCAGAGGTCTTCACCAAAGGCGTGGACATTCTCTGCATCGAAATATGGATGCCACTCAGCGAACACAGGCTTCTTGATCTCCTCAGATATTTTCAGCAGTTTCTCAGCAGTTTCGTGAGTGATAAGCACACATCCCAGACCAACTCCATCGACTGTAGCCAAAGGGGTGGAGGGGTTTATTCGTCTACCGAAGAGTTCTTTCAATGACAACGGATAATAATAATTGAAATCGTTATGGTCGAGAAGTTTCTTTCCCGGTTTCCTGCCGAATACAACAAGTCCGAGATTGCCCTTTCTAGACATATACCAACCACTTGTAATTGGCTGGTCATCTTGGATGAGTTTCAACAGTGTTCCCTTCATGAATACACTGTCATCATCCCAACTGAACATATGAGTACAGTCAGAATCCCTGAACTCCTTTAATGCGATATTCCTTGCCCTAGATAGGGGATATTCATCATAGAGTCTTGGGGCATCGATGTCAATGCCCTGTCTTCCAACTTCCCATAAGTTATATACCAAAGAACTATTAGTATAAGGATTCACAGGTCTACTAGAAGGCGTGACTACTCTTATTTTAGGTCTCATAGTTTAATACATCTCCATTCTACTATTTAAACGTATTGCATGACAATGCCATGCCGTGAGGCGAACTTGTATAAAGCATCACGTTGTTCCTCGGTCATCTCTCCGAATACAGTAAGAAGTGATGGGAATGGTGCACCCTGTTTTGAACCCTCGAACTTTAACCTGCCATTTAGGAATATCAGATAACCGTGGATAATATGTCTCCTGAACATCACTGTATCAGTCCTAGATGGTAAGAGACAAACGATAATCGTATTAGGTTTTTTCCCTTCATGGAATGCCTTTGCAACCCATCTATCAGTTACTCTTATTCTCTTGGGATTTCCCCTCCAGTTAAGAATAGGTTCGCCTTTCATATTCTTTTGTTCCATAGAAAATGGAGGATTCATAAAAGAAATATGCCCACCCCAATCCTGTTTGAGTCCATCGATTGCTATATCGAAATACTTCTCACATTTAGTATTTTCTGCAGTTGCACATACATCCAAGTCGTAAGATTTTTAATGAAAATAGTCGCAATAGCCTCTTCTCCTTCTAGGGCGGTATTGTAAAGTTCTTCCTTCTCTCCATTGATTAGTGTAAGAATATATCCATTATCCCAACCTATGGTATTCACTTCTTTTTTACAGGTAATATCTGAATATATTCCTATATTACCTTTGAAGTTACTCATTCTCCTACCTTCTCCGCTGTCTTTCCAAGTTTATCGAATGCTTTCCTTTTTTGTCTTTCTGTTTCCTGTCTTTCTTGTTCAGTCTTTATTTGTTCTTCTTTCACTTTATTCTCTAGCGTCTTATCCTCCTCTGGATTTACAAGAGAAACCTCTAGTTTTGTAGGTTCCGAATGAACCTCTATTGGTTTTATCTCGGTCTCTCCCTTTACATTAATATCTAATTGAAACCTCTGTGGTTGTTCCCCCTCAGACACTTCAATTTCCTCCTCAGACTCTCCCAGTTCTTCTGATTCACCGACTTTAGGAGTTCTTGTGGTTCCCGGTGGTTTTGCTATTCCTTTCCTATTTGCCACCCCAGTTGGCTTCTTCCTTATGAAAGCCCCACCAGCCTGTCTCTTCACGACCTCTGTTTGTAGGGTAGGATTGCCCCCTCCCCCAGTCGTCTTCTCCCCTCCTTCCTTAGCGGTTGCTGCTGCTTGCTGGGCTGGAGACTGAACGAATGTTAGCACTGCTGGGTTCTCCAGATATGTCTTGTCCGTCTGTGCCTTCTTGACTGCCTCTAGTTCCATTTCCTTCTTCGTGAGGTCAATCTGTTTCTGGATACTGTCTATTGCCGTCTGAGTCTGTAACTGTTTAGCGATTGCTTCGAAAGATAGTTCATTGTATCCAAAGGTCTTTGCTGCATCGAGTTCGAGCCACATCTTGAACTGAGGAGTTACTGGGTTAGCTACGTTGAGCCAATCCTTGAGCATCTTGAGTTTAGATTCTATTGCCCATCTACCCTCAGAACTCCACTCTAGTTTTGGTACATAGATGTTTACCTTTGGCTGGTCTTCTGGTTTCACTCCCTGCTTCTTGACAACTCTGGTAGGTCCAATCTTGCAGAATAGATGTCTACGCCATAGTTGGTACTCGACTGCCCTCTTCAACTGAGCCTGTTGTCTGCCATACATTACCTGCCATGCAAGCCACATCTTATCACTTTCCTGACCGGCAGCCCCACCACCTCTCATTTCGAGGAATGTTCTAGGGTACTTCATGCCAGCACAGATGAGGGAAATTAGGTCGTTGACAACGTTACCACCATCATAGATTTCCCCACCGATTGACTTGACATCGAATCCAGCATTTACAGGTATACCACTCTTACCCTTCTTGGTCATCTCATCCATATCCTGTAGGAAGTTTCTTACAGATTGTGGACTCCAAGACCTACCCTGCTTTGCATCTCCTAGAATGAAGAAGAACTTTTTGTCAGCCCATCTGTCGATAGATACACCTAAGTCTTTAAGGGTCTTCTCAAGTAGAAGGGCAACATCTGCAACGGGTTTAATCATTGATTTGCCCTTTAGTTTGTTGTTTCTCCTATTCCAAGAAACCCAGAATACTTGCCATGGTAGAAGTTTGATGATGTCCTTTTCAACCTTTTTATTAGTTGGATTAGGTTCCTCATCGAGAGTATAGTAAAGAATATTCCAAGATGTTGCCTCACGGTATGGCTTCAACCTAGTATAGGCATCAGATACGATCTTTAATTGTTTGATTCCCTTGAGTTTTGCCCAATCCTCTGGTGTCATTTCTCTTGGTTTGTACTGTGGAAGAACCTTCTTGGCTTTCTTTGCAGCATCGATTGTTGCCTGATCATATTCTATCTTGTCAGCAAAGTCCTCAAACTTGAAACCTTCATCATCCCATCCTTCGTAGACGATTTCTGCAGCACCTACTCCATCGGTGAATGCATCATCTACATGGATATCGAGAATTGCATCTAGACCAATGGTGACATCATCCATGAAGACCTCGGCATTGAATGTCTCTATAATCTTCTTCATCTCTGCCTGATGCTCATCATTTAGATTCTCGACCTTTACACTGAGACCAGAACCAACGGTGAAAACCTTATGATAATCAATACCAGCCGTCACAGGAGCGAAGTTTTCCCTAAGTCTCCTGTAAATATTTAGGTTATTCTGTGTCTCTTCACCATCCTCACCTATTGGGTCTAGAACCTTACCACCAGACCACGGACTCATGGTTTTGAGTGTTACAACAGACTCACCAACATCCAGAACTGCCATATCGAAACCTTCGGTGAGCATTGCCTTGGCAACATCGCCAATGGACCTTTGGCTCTTTTCAGCCTCTACTTTCAAGGTATTTATGGTTTCTGGACTTAACTCCATTTCTACAATGTTTTCAGTTTTCTTTTTAGGGCGACCCATCTTTGAACGTATTATAGATAGTGGGAGATATTTATAAGGTTATCGCTGCTTTTTCCTTCTTCTTGGTGGTTTTTGGGAAATAATCTGCTAATTTTGTTGGCTTCGGGATACCCTCTATATCGAACTCATATCCGATATCCATCGCATCGAATATCTGTTCCATCACTGACCTGAGTTGACTGATATAAGTCTTGATATCCACCAGTTTCTTATCTCCGCCCTCAACCGGCATAACCTTCGATTCAGTCTTAGCCTTTACATAGATGATTTCATCACCGGCAGTTACATGGATTCCCTTCTCTTCCATAGCCCTTGCTGCCTTGACATGTTGTGCATTGTTTGCATATGATTCCAAATCTCTCTGCATCGTGACCCTGAATGCCAAGTCCTTCAACTCAAAGTTTCCTGCCTTCAAGTTCTCATGTGTCGTTTTCGTAATCTCTATAATCTTCTTCTTTGCTTCAGGAATATCTTCTAATTTATTTATTCCTGATATAATCTTCTGTGTTTCATTGAATGGCTTCTTTATCATATCTGGAATGTGACTTTTCTTACCACTCATTCCTTTGATGTCCAGAGTTCCATCCTTATAAACCCCAAGATAATTCTTCTTTCTTTCACTAAAGAACCCTACCCTATATACCTTATCTATACCCAAGTCCAGTTTCAAAGTTGTCTTAGTCCAGTTCTGCAACTCTGTCGTCTGTTCTATCGTAGGATTGTTCATGAATACTGAATCTGTATCACCATAGAATACATCTATTCCCATAGCAATGGCATGATCCACAACCGCTGTCATGTCTGCTCTAGCATAGGCTGTAATACTTTCGGCAACGGGTGGGCAATACAATGCGAACTCCTCCGAACCAAATACACCGTATGATGCATTGATATAGACCTTGATAGCCTGTTCGAATACCGAATAGAAAGCCTTCAACATTGGGTCCGGGTTCGTCTTAGCCTGATCCTTGTAATAATAGACCCTTGCATCCCTCAATCCACCGATAATCTCAGGCATTATTCCCCTCCTAATCGTGCAGATATGATGGGTTGTATCAGGTACAAGATTGGTCTTGCATTCCTCATGTGGACAATTTATAGTCGAGTAACAGATATTCTTGAACTTTACCTCGGATGGATATAGTGATGCAAAGTCACTTACCACCACATTGAACCTTGCCCCTGCAGAGATATCCTTGACTATCGCCCCCCTATACTTCTTTCCGTGGATAGTTGCCTCTGTCTGAACTGCACCCTTCCCTGTTAATTCCTCCTGATTCGGAATTAGAATATTCCTCATCCTATGGAAATAATAGAATGTACTTCTGGTCCATACCGATATCTTCGCCCTGCATACCTGTGTCATTGTTAGATTTGCCATTCTGCATATAGCTATGATCAAGTTGAGAACTACATTGCTATTGAACGTCATTAACTCTGTGGTCAACACCGAATCATTTAAACAATACCTTGCCAATTCATCATACGTCAAATATCCGATTGGCTTTTCCAACTTAATCTTTGTCTTCTTGATTAGTGCCTCAGAGATATTATCCAGACCATAACGTTTGTAAGCTGCCTTGAATGCATAATTCTGGATACTTCTGTTCTTGAAGAAATGATAGATGTCGAGATGAACACCCTTCTTATATACTACCTCATTCTTATATTGGAATAAATAGAAGGGGATAGTAGACTTAGATAAGCCTAACTTTAATCCTCTATTCACCAGATATGTAAGGTCGAATATATCACCGTTGAACGTCACGACCATCGGATATCTACTAATTAATTTGAATGTTGAATCTATCAAGGTCTGTTCTCTCTCAAAGAACCTGACCTCTGCCCCCTCAATATTCACCGGCATATCGACTAAATCTTCTCTCCTCAATAGGAATACTGTCTTCTTTCCCTTACTGTCAACAAATGATACGGCTATAACTGGTTCCTCTGGGAACTTAGGATCAGGAACACGATTATCTGTATTCTTGACCTCGATATCTGCCGATGTGAAACTAATGACCGGCATTTCTGTCTCGAACAATCTGACAAAATGAGACAGTGCATCATTCATATCTGCCCCAGATTCTTTCATAATATCAAGAATATGGTCGATTCTCATTCTGACTGTCGAAGACATATATGGAACAACCCTGTCATTATATACCAGATAGGGCATACCATATTCTAATTTCCTATCATAACAATAGCAGTTCTGGTATCTAATTGCTGCTTCCCAAACCTGATAACCCTCGGACTGTAAAATATTCTTGAATGCCTCTGGTCTATCCCCACCTATATCATTTGGGTTCTTTGTGATTACCTTTGTTACCGTGACGGTCTTATCGAGAATAGCATTATATCTATTCTCCTCGATGCAACCTTCAAGTTTGCTACCAAACAAATCTGGGGCTTTCTCGGATGGGACATTTGAGTATAGATAAGAAAGATGCCCAGTTACATCTCTCCATATAAAAGTTTCCTGAGTCTTCGGGTCTAAAAAGGTTAGAAGTGCACAGCTTTTTTGACTATCGAAACCACCATCAACCAGATATCCTAATTTATAGTTCTCGATTTTATTCTGTGCTCTATTCCTTACATACCAAAATGCCATTAACCTTCTTCCTCTTCTTCCTCCTCTTCTTGTTCAGCTAACAGTTCCTCTGGGGTCTTCGGTTTTGCATTTCTGGTGTCCAATAGATATATTTCATGACCGCATTTTGGGCATGGCATCTTTGCCAATACATTCTTGGGGATTTTAGCTATTTGTCTCTTTTCCCAATCTGCATCCATAATGTCAATCGCCCAAACGATTGCAGCCTCAAGATTTAGTTCACTGTCGGTAACTCCCATCCTCTCCTGATCCACCTTGGCATGTTCGAATAGCATGATTCTACTATCATTGTGAATAGTCTTTATTCTTCCGAGCCACGCAATACTGTGTTGTGAACCAGAAGGATCGGGAACGACAATCTGTAGTCGAACATATTTCCCGACATAATCCCCTAAAGTCTTTACCATTTCAAACATAACGATCACCTAAATCCTATACCCTATCTCCATCTATTTAAGGATTGCTACCGGGAGTAGGTTGCTTCTCACCATCGTAGGTGATTAAACGTTTCAGAAGTTCAACGGCTATGCCGAAATCTGGTTCGAAGAAGTCTGCCCATTGATTGAGCAAATCTACATAGTGTGGCTTAAACCACGTAGCCTGAACATTGGGGTCAGTTGTAGCCATTGTCTTCAACTCCTTTATCTCATACGCCTCCGGGGTCCATTCATTGCATAGAACGGTAATCTTTCCAAGTCCCTTAGCATACCCTAACTCTAGGGCAATGTTTACAGGGGTGGGGTTTGTCTTCTCTAGATATGCGAAAAGTATATCACATTCCTTGATTTTGTTCATGTCCATTGGACCGAATATCCTGATTTCGGGAGCCACCATTGGTCCGAGTTTAAAGTTCTTTGGATTATAGAACTCCACCGGCTCGGCAAGAAGATGTTCCATGATACGGTCCTGCCAATCTGAAACGGTTCCTCCACTCAGATAAACTTTCTTTGTCATTTCTTCACAACTCCCAACATTCTTTCTACCTTTTTGATCCTTTCATCTGTATTTCTATCAACGAAATTATTTACTTGATTTATGTCTCTCATATTGCCAAGTATGATAGTCATATCCTGCATTATCTCGACTACATCGGCTAGATTTTTCTCTAGTTCCTCTATCCTAGCTTGTAGTTTGCGGTTTTCTATTGAACTTATTATACCATCCATCATTTATCCCTCGATTGTTCTCTACACGTTCTCTTCGAGTCACATCCTTGGCAACCCGACTTCTTATGACTGTACCTTCCGATACATTCTGGGATTCTCTGGTTGAGAATCTTGTCCAGACTCCATGTGTTCCAACTCATCTTACGGTTCTACCCTCTGATAGTTCTTTATCAAACACTTCCTGATAACGTCATCAGGTTCATATCCCAATGCTGTACATAGGAGAACCCAATATATAAAGATATCGCCCAACTCCTCGGTTGAAGCGATCTTCCATTGGTTATCATCAAGTTTCTTGCCCTTCCAGTGCCACTTCCAACGCATGAATTTCTTATAAGCGTTGTCAAGTTCACCTGCTTCACCAGAGAGACATAGAAGCCAATACCAAGTTGGGACATCATGCCAACCGGTCCAATAGATATCGTTATTGTCTACTATCTCCCTGATCTGGTCATCGACCTTTTCCTTTACCCTTTCAGCCAACTGTGTTTGTAGCATTATCACATATCACCACATCTTCTATATCCCCAAGATAGCGTTTCATCAGGGGTTGAACTTCTTTCTCCCAGTCCAGATGACCATTCCCACAACCAACATGGGAAATAAATACCGGACTTCCAGCAAATATTAAACGTATATCGATAATATCCTTCCTGAGTCTTCTGAAACTCTTTTCCATGAGTTCCAGATTGGCTCTCTCCCACCAGTTATGTTTGACTGGGAAAGTAATGATTCTATGTTTCCCCAAGATTTGAACGACATTCCCATCTTTCTTGATTCTATCGCCAAGTAGTTTCGGAAGTTCTGGATACTTTCTCATTGCTTGGTAAGCAAGTCCTCTGCCCATCACACAACTACCATTGACCTTCACGAATCCATTGGTTGGGATAACCACGAATCCATTGAACTCTTCAGCAACCTTCCAGATATCACCCTTCATTTCTTTCATACTTTATCTTCCCTGACCCTAAACTCTATACTCTTGAATGTAGGAAACCCCTCGGTTAATGTAGCCTCGATTATTATCCTGAACCTATCTCCGTTCTTGACACCATCCCCAATGAACCTTTTCAGTTCATCAGGCATCGTATAGGCTCTTATGATCATACATAGTTGATCTGCTATAAGTTGTTTCGTCATTTCTTTTTGATCCATGTTCTCACCTTATTCCTGAACAGATTCAATCCGTTCCTTGCTCCTATTTGGTATGCACCCCACAATCCTATGAGGATGGATATACCTAGCATGGTATACCAGAAATCTCTAGCAACCCATACATTGACTTCCCCACCTAAGAAGAATGGGAACTCAAAGAACATTTTGCCATCGGCAACATTTCTGATGCAGATTTCATCCTGCCATCCAAAGACCCAGAATCCACTGAAAGCCACCAACAGGGCTATGAGGGGGAATCTAAACGTTGGGGGCAGGGCTTTAAGAACTTTAGCCATGTAATTTTTCAAGTTCTGACTTCCATACGGCTCTCTTCCGAGCCTCTTCAGATGGCATAGCAAACATATCATCCTCATCTAGTTTGTCTTTGATGAGTGTGCTTACTGCCTCTTGGACATCTTTCATTTGTGTTTCGAGTTTACCAAGAACCTCTCCCAGTTCCCACCAATGCTTAAAGGTTGTACTTTCGTTTCCTGACATTTTATTCCACCTCTACTCCAATACCTCTCAGCATCTTGGCAACTCTCTTATGGGCTGCCTCATCCGTGAAGTATTCATGGATTAATCTACCTGCATAAGTATTTAAAGTTTTCGAATACTCCTCATTATCATGAGCCTTTCTGAGAAGATATGCTCCTCCATCGATTGAATAGGCAGTCAAATCTGGGTATAAAATATTCCTATACTCAAGTCTATTATGCCCAACCACTGGAACGTTGACCAAGGCTGATTCATACGCAAATCTACATATGCCCGTATAGCCATAGTCGAGTCCCACCCTGCAATGTCTCAGTATATCGGTGTATTGGTTATACTTCAATCTACCATATCCCTTTCCTTCTACTCCGAAGGCTTCGAAGTAATGATCCCAGAACTCTGCCGGATGGGTAGGATTAGATGAGATACATACAGCCTTCAAACCAGATTCTTTGATTATCTCGAATGCCTTGACCAATGGGGTATATACCGTGTGTTCTAGCATTGCAACCCCATCTCTTTCTTCCCAAGGAACTGGGTCCATAAAGTCAGCAACCAGAGGAACGGTTGGGTGACAATAAAGTAATGGGGGTTCCAACTGACCTTCGAGTGCATGTAGAGCATCCTGACTGTTCACTTGAATATAATCGGCATACTTCATGGCATTCTTAACCACGAATGGAAGTTCCTCATCACAATATTTCTCCCAGTATTCATGAGACACCAACAACTTGACATTTGGGGCTTCCTGTTTTATAAGTCTAGGAAAAGCATACCAATCGGGAGACATTATCCTTGGGTCGAGATGAAGCCATATGAAATCATACGCATTGAACCTTGGTCTGAAATCAAACCAAGATTGCAATCCATACGTATCCGGGGCTAACCCCATGTATGCACTGTTCTGATAATTGAACACCCTTGTATTACTGTAATGCGGTTCAAATCCTTTCGAGTCAGTTGTACAGAAAAGTAGTTTAGCGTTCAACTCTCTTTAAAGCCTCCTCATCCATATTGTAGTCGGGAGGTACAAGTTCATCATAGAGTTCGAGCCATTTCTGGGCTACATTCTTCAGTTCAAATCTGCTCACTACATTCTGTAATCCTCTACGACCCATAGCCTTCATTTCTTCTGGATTCTTGAGTAACCATTCGATTGCTCCATATATAGCGTTCTTATCTGCAATCCTTAACACCGTTCCATCATTTACGGTTCCTACCTCTATTGTAGGATCGAGAACGATTCCAACTCCTCCAGAATATCCACAGATTTCTAGATGATTGGCTAGTGCCGTTGTGATTGGGATTCCACCGACTGCCTGAATCTCAAGCAATGGGACACCGAATCCTTCGTGAGCACTATTAAAGATAAGGATATCAGTCATGGCATAAAGTTCTTCCATGAACTGTGGAGACTGCCATTCTGGTAGGAAGATTATATTAGGATTGTTTGTGGACATCTTCTTGAATATCTTATAGAGTGCCTGACTCTCACGGTTCCCACCGAAAGCCCCACCACGAATTATGAATACACAATCATACTTCTGATAAAGTTTCCTCATGATTGGGATGAGTTCTTGAACTCCCTTCCAGAAACTTAATCTTCCACTGAATAGTATTACCTTCTGAGTTGGTTTGATTCCATAATAATGTTTGAGCATAGTTGGTCTACGGTAATATTTTGAGGTATCGATACCGTGTGGGATTACCTTAATCTTTGAAGTAGGAACATGACATACCCCAACGAATACACTCTTGGCGAACTCTGTCGGAGCAACGATACAATCGAACTCATTGAGCATCGTTGATTTGGTTACAGCATCATCTCTCCAATGTATAGTCTGATGAAGGATTGTCTTCACACCCACATCCTTTAATTTCTGAAGAACCTTCTCGAAGTCCTCTACACCAACATGGAAGAAATTGATGAGAGGGATTTCGTGTTTAGACATGAACTGAGGGATGTCGTCAGGAGTCTTAAACTGGGGGAACTGCACCCACGGCAAATACTTGGGTTCAAGTTCCTCTGGAACCTTAGAATATCCCCAATACTCATCTCTCGGTGCAATCTGATTCTGCATCACAAGATTATAGTAATTGACCACTGCCCCTCCATCCTGTTCCCAAGGGAAACGGACCCCAGTAAAACATACGTCTGGACAATCATACACCTCCAACTACGAAACTATTTTTCATTTAGCTTCCTCATTTCTTCGTGAATATCACATTCACGCTTCTCCCATTTAAACCTTTCGCCTTTCCTCTTCGAGATATGCTGCGTTGCTTTGGTTTTCTGATGTAATGCTATCCATTCAAGTAACAGTTCTGCTAGTTTTTTCTTTCTCTTTGATATAAAATATGGAAGTAAATCATCTAAGAGTTGTTCAATCTCGTACTGATTATTGGTTGTCCAGCGATAACAGGGTTTTTTGCTTCTTTTATCTGGTTTTACAGTCCCATTAAAATTATCACTCACCCACTCTATGATATCTACATCAGTATTATAAATGATTAGTCGAGGTTCAAATATTTCTTTTCCATTACTTTTTCTATAACGTAAAGTTATCGTTCCTTCTCCATCAAATAAAACAGCTAATTTTATGAATCCATCTCTTATATAATTCGAATATATATTACCATGCTGTTTAGCATGTTCAAATATATCTTCATCAGGAGAAATAGATGTAGCAACCATTCGATGCCATTCTTTTTCGGACATTATTATTCCCACATATACAACGGAATAACAAATATATAAATCTTATGGTCCCCAATAAAGCATCTTTCTTTGTCTGTCAGTCATTTACTCACCTATCACGACAATCACCATTATCTGTATGGAACACATATATAAGTATTTCTACAGGTAATCTGACATTTTCTGCTTTACTTTATCCTGTCTTCTAGCCAACCACAGTTCTGCAAGTTTATCCATCTTTAGTTTCATATCCTCCGGCATTAATATCGCCACATCGACAACCTTACTGATATTCTCCTCTTTATTATGCAATAGTTCACGGAGGGCATCACCTATCTTATGACAAGAATAGCAAAGTTCCTTTGTGTGATGTAATGCAAGTTCGGGTTTCTCCCTGACAAGAGGCAACCTGTAAGCGTATTTAAAGTGATGAATCTGGGTGGTCTTGATGCCGGTGCTACTTACCTTGCGTTTGCAAGCCTCACAGATACCTTTACGTGGGGGTTCCAGTAGAGGAACCATGATAGTTTCCTTTTCATAAACTACGGCATATTTTTTAATCTTCTGCACTTTTCATCAAATCTCTTACTTCTAGAACGTTAGTTGTCAATCTAACATACTTCTCATCATCATCGAATATGAGAAACGTGGGTGTCTTCTCTATGTCATAGAGTTGTATCCATTCCAATAGTTTAGGATCACGTAACTCCATCTCATACCACTCGATGGGTAGACCTTCCAGTTTCAACTTTGCCTGTTGGCATTTCATGCAATGCACAGACGATAATGCTCTGACTATCATTTTTCTTTTATTTCCCCTCCACAACCATTGACCAGTACATGTCAATTCAGTACCTCTTCCTTGAGTTTATATGCAATATCCTTCCACTTATATTTTTCCTTTATATAATCTCTTGCCCACCTACCCATCGCCCTGACCTTCTCTGGATTTAGATAACACCAATACATCTTCTCTGCAAGTGCATTTATCGAGATATTTCCCCATATCCTATCGAGAGATAATGGATTATGATTAGACGGAGGATGACAGAAACTTTCAACCGGAATCTTGAAACCACTCTTATCGGCAATAAGGTTCTCATTCATGAATGTCCAATCAGTGACAAGACTTGGGACTTCCGCTAGACCAGCCTCAGTAATACTCATCTCGAACCCACCTGCTTTAGCAGCACAGATATTTATATCAGCCCTATTATAGATATCATTCAACTGTTGTTGTGGAACATCAGCGGTCTGGTCCATCACGATTGGTAGATTTTTCTTAATGACATAATGCATTAAAGATTGACCCTGTGGGGCATACCAATCTGTCCTGATAAGGAGTTCGGCATCCATCTTTTCATACACCTTTTCGAATGCCCTGATTGCCCTAGCGGTTCCTTTCCTCTCCTCGGTCCTGCCAACCATAAGGAATGTGAATTTGTTACTTCTATCGACTTTCTTCCTATAGAAATATTCTGGATCAGCCCCATGAGGCAAACATACTGCCTTGAGGGTCGGTCCCTGCCTTTCAAGTAACCCTTCTGGAGTTTGAGCAGTTAGTCTCCTCCTACCATTAAATGATTCGAAACTACTATTAGGAATATATATCTTGTCACATCTTGAGAATATTTCGTTGAACGCAATCGGATTCACCGGAAGAGAATCAATAGGTGTTAGGAAATGGAATGGAATCTTCCAGAAATTACATGCCATCAAAAGACCACCGATACTGAACCAATCATCCTCACTGAAGACATAATCCGGTTTGTAGTGCTTCAATATACGGATAGAAAGTTCCCTATCCCATACTCCACCTCTGCATGGGACATATGAGAACATTTCGTTTGGCAATATTGTAGATTCTTGGGCGAACTCATGGTCGAGACCATATCTACCAAAGTAAATCACATTAAAATAACGACTGAGTTCATTGGCTAGATTTCTACATACCACAGCGAATCCGGTGCTTGCCTCCGGTTTATCAGCAAAAATCCCAATGGTCCTAATTGTTCATCTCCTCCACTATTTTTGATTTTTTTGTTACTCCTGTTTTTACTCTCCACAACGCCATTCTTCTACTGATATGTTCTTTATGATTATCTCTCCATTCTTTTTGTTGGTTCCTATATTTTTCAGGATTTATTTTTCTATCTTCCCTTACATTTTTATTTATTTGGTCTTTTTTATTATTGTAATCCTTTCTCTTCCATTCCTTTCTTTTTTCATTATTATAATACGACCTTGGTTTTTCGAATGTTCCATAAAAAATAAAGTTCTTAAACATATTTTCAACCTTAGTATGGCAACCTCTGTGAACTTCTATTATATCTTCGCCTGTTCCTCCGCACCATATAGGTATTAAATGATGAGAATCAAGTTTACCTTCTTTACCACAGATGTCACAGTTCATGTATGATATATGATAGCAACTGGTACTTAAGTCTTGTCCTACAGTCTTCAATGCTCCATCAGTTCCATATAACAAAGCAACCCAATAACATCATTGAACTGTGCCGTTGCCATATGTTGCACCCAAGGATGATGACCCAGCCAATCTGGAGCATATACATAGATTGGTTTTTTGGTCAAATGAGCATATGTCATCTCACAGGGAGTTCCTATGGTTGGGATTGGGTCTTTTGGATAAACCACGACAACGGCATCGCATTCATCAATGAACTTCAAATCCGTATCAACTATCCATTCACAGGCTTTGTCAGATAGTTTACCGACTACCCTACCATTCTTCCACTTCAAATCGTGAATAAATGGATTCTCTTTGTGGAATGGATTTATTACCTCATATCCATTCTCCTCAAGCATCTTCTGAATCCATTCTCCCTGTTCCTTCTCCTGACCGGAGTGTGCAAGATATACTTTCATAATCTATTCCTCTTTCTTCTCTTCTTTTTTCCTTGGTAAATCAGGCAGACTGTTCTTGTATGGCATATCATCCAGTTCGGCTGGTAATTGCCCATTCTGTATCCTCATCTTCGTTGCGTAGAGACAACAGAGATTCCAGATAGCAGCAATCAGATGATTCTCATCATCCAGCCCCATCCAAAACTCAAGCATGTGGCGATTCGCTGAGTCATAGTATCTTCCTAATGGAATGCCCTTTTCCCAGTTCCTATCCCCATACTTCAAACAACCCTTCTGATAGTGAATAGCCAAAGCCCACAATGGTTCAGGAGGAACAAGATCGAATCTACCCTTATCCTGTTGTATATCTCTCACTGCCCCGGTTGAGAATTTCGACCTTTCTCCAGAATCCTTGATTTCGTAACCCATTTCAACACCTACTTTGTGAAACTAAGTTCCCTTACCTTAGCTACCTGATATCTGCTTCCCACCTCATACAGAATCCTGATATCCTCAAGTTGTCCATATTCATCGAATATTGGAAATAATGATATCCCACCGGTTGCGATCCACTCTGGAACCATATCCTCACCAGTTTCTTCTGAATAAGCGATGGCTTCTTTCAAATCTTGATAAAGACTATCGAGCACGGTTCTGATTTCTGCTTCATCGGGAATTAAATTATTTCTCCATGCATGATTCATAGACTTGAGGATTGGAGCTAGATTACGAGCAGCTACATCAAGTAACTCCTCTGCTGTACAAGTTCCCTCACCATACAGTTCAAAGTTCATTGCATCATCTTCTCCACATCTTTTGGTTTAAACTGTTTGAGTTTTTCGTTCTGCCATCCAATCTCTAACTGCCTTAACTCTTCCTTGCTCACATATTTAATCTTTTCGTCTGCATCGACATAGAACACACCGACTAACTGGGCATTGAGTATCTTACGTCTGCATTGGAAACAGGGCATAGCACCTGACCCCGGTTCAAGTCCAGCCAAGTACATAATACCGTCCTTGCAGTTATGCCAACCTGTGGCAGAGACAGCGTTATCCTCGGCATGCACACCTGAGCAGTTTGCATATGATGTATAGTGTGGTTCATTGCTCAAGTTCTTCAGGCAGGGAATATCGAGTCCACAGTTCAATGTTCCTCTAGCAGAACCATTATATCCAGTGCCTACAATGGTGTCATCTTTAACTATGACAGCACCAAACTTACGTCTAGCACATGGAGAACGTTGTGCTATCTCCCTTGCAACTCCGATATAGTATTCTTCCCTACTTTTCCTCGGCATCTTCATCCCCTTCTTCATCATCGTCATCGTATTTAAGTGTTTCGGTATCATCGTCTGGGAAATCCAGATGATAATCATCGTAACACTGGGCATGATAAAGTTTCGGACCCTTACCACTTGCTTTGGATTCAACCTCATCAAATGGTTTTATCTTAGTCTGTTCTTCGGGGATTTCTCCACGGATTGCCTTTTCTATACATATCTTGCAACGGAGATCATAACCCATAGCCTTGAACCGGTTATAGGTTTTCATACTCATGAAAGTATCTTGACATTAATCAACATTCCTCCTGCCGAGAGGACTCTTGGCATTCATACCTTTTAATCCAATTACAATTAGCACAAAGAATCTGATAGTCCTTATCAAACTCTTCCTGAGTCAACGAAAATATCATATTATAATACAAATACGGATATTTAAATGAATCATATTCTTTTTTACCATGCCCCTTTTTATGGTCTACTTGTAATGCTCTCCAGTCTGTACAACCCCCCGGAACCAAACAATCCGGGTTAGTACACCTTCCACCAAACTTTTCTATAAGACGTTTTCTTTTATTTATTCTATAATAACTTCTTTTAGCCTCTAGATTGTGCCTATCCTTCCAGAGTCTATCCAGAACTGGGTCTTGTTCTCTCTCAATCTTTATTCTTTCTCTTTCTTTTATATTATATATCTTGAACTTACCTTTATTATTCCTTCTATAATTTCTTTGATATTCATTATATCTTTCTCTATATTCTTCATCTGTCTCTCCAATAATCCTAGCAATCGGCATTGATAAACTACTTATATATAATACTCCAATCATATATAAGTTTTGTGTATCAAAAGACCTATTTGAGTATAAAAACTTGGACACGTTTTGACATAGTACCTCATGTCGGTATTACACACCTACCGACTTCTAGATTGCAACAGGTTCCTCCTCGGCTGCTGGTTCAGCCATCATTTCACCAAGTTTCTGTGCTTCTTCAAGGTCTTTAGCAGCATTATCTACTGGTTTCTTTGCCATTTCCTCTTCTGCCTTGGCAGCTTCCTCCTCAGTCAACCAACCCTGCTCGACTGCTTCCTTTGCGGTGATTACTCCTAATCTGACCGCTTTCTTATAGTAGTCTTTACCGGCTGGTGCTTGTGAAGATACCTGCCCTGAGAGGAATCTGTTGGCATACTTATCACCGATTTCCATTGCCTTGACCCTCTCTGCTGGATTCGGAATATCTGTAATTCCTGCTATGTCCAGCACGAATGGAGTTTCAGTCAACGGTAACTCGATGGAGTCTACCACCCTAGCAAATCTTATGTTAGCTGGTCCCTTTCTTAGGAGGATTCTATGGTCTCCCGCATGGGCGACTATGGGACCACCCTTGCCATATATGATATCCTCATACGATGAGAATGCCTTAGCATCTGGTTTCATTGAAATCTGGTTTGAGTAGACCAATACAGCGTTATGGCGTTTTGCATACCTCTTCAAATCATATAGGTGCGAAGCGATGAGTGTTGCCCTCTTGCCTAAGTTCTCCCTTCCAGAAAACTCAGGACTTGCAGACCAAAGACACATGAGAGAATCGACAGCGACCAAACCAATATCTAATAGTTTGCCCTCACTATCGAACTCTGGTAATTCGAACTTGACAACGTGATCCTGTTGCTGATAGGTCATTGGTTGGAACAATAGGAATCTCTTGGAAATCTCTACAACGTCTTTGCCTCTATTGGCACAGATTTCCTTGAATCTATCTGAACTCCACGTTCCCTCTGAATCTATGAAAACTAACAAACCCTCTGCTTCGGCAAGCAGGGTCCAGATTATCTCTGTCTTTCCACTTGCAAATTCACCATAGAGTTCGAGAGACCTACCAGCCTCGATTCCCCCCTTCTTAGAAAGGATACGGTCTAATGCTGTATGAGTAAAAATCCTTCGAGTGTGTTTCTCTTCTTCAATATTCAACGGGTCATCTACTGCCTTGATCTTAACGTCTTTGAGAGCATCCATATAGTCATCGTTTTTTCTAAGCGACTCGGATACCTTCTTCTCGGAATCACGAACCGCTTTGGCTCTGGATTCATCTGTTCCTTCAATTACTTTTTTCGGCATCTTGTATCATACCATCCTGTGTTGAGGATAGATTTAAAGGTTCTGGTCACTCATCTGGTAAGTCCTTGAACATCCTATCTGTGACGTTCTTAAACTCTATCCACTGGGATTTCTTGTTGAAGTTCATCTTCAGATCAACCATCCAACGTTCAGGTTTCTCTGCTTCACCTGCTCTGCTGTATGGTTTCTTCCAGACCCAACGATAGCCTCTAACGCTAACCCTCGGTCCTTTATCTGAGAAACTGTCCTTCACTTTCACTACTGCTAACCAGTAATGTCCATCCCACTTGTAGATGGTCCAAGCATCCAGAATCTCCATCTTTCCTGCAGCCCTATCGATAGGGTAATCCTTTATCTGAGGTTGTACTACCTCATACTTCTTTTTTGTTTCAGACATTTTTCATTTTTTCTCCTTAACCTACTCCTAGCAACTGTTGTGCTAGATAGACATCGGGGTTCACTCTACTTAACACATCAAGCCACGCTGGACCTATTTGTGTATCATAGTCGAACTCCTTTGCCCACGTTCTACCTATCAGTCCTAGTTCCTTCCTTTCAGATGGACTGTTGTACAAGTACACAATCTCTTCTGCAAGTTTATTCTCATCGATAATAGCTAGGTCCACGGTCTTATACTGATCCATGACCCTATATGTTCCGATGATTGGAACTAAGATTGACCCTTTTGCACAGACTTCGGGACATGCCGAATAGTCTGTAATGATAACAGGCATATTATAACTGAGTGCTTCAAGTGCACATTTACCGAAGCCCTCACCGCCTGTTGCTGATACATACACATCGAATAACTCACACATCTCCTTATGATATTCCGGTTCATCTGCTATATCGAAGTATTTCTTCTGTTTATTAGGAGATAAATCTTCGGGTAAGATGACTGTATCTCTCGGAATGTCATATTGTTCAATCAGTATGTTTAGATTATTCCCCAATCTACAATTACTATCCTTATTCAAGAAGAGTTTCATGTTCTTCGTTTCTGGTCTTGTTTTCTTCCAAGCCCTGAGCAATGCATCATCTCTCTTCCTGAACTGGTTTGTGTCCCAGTTACCGAAGATGACACAATTAGGGTCTATCCTGTATTTCTTCTTCAACTGTGCTTTTCTTTCTGGGTTGGTAGCTGTGTACTGCCAATTTATGCCGTGATGAACATAGGCACTCATCTTATACTTTGCATCTTGGAAGACTTTATATGCCCATTCTGTCATACAGATTGGGACATCAATCTCTTTGAATAGGTTCTTCCATGGAGGGTACAATGGCAATCCATCTAATGTGGTATATGCCATAAGAGTGAATGCTTCATAGTTCTTGAAATCGATATATGGAATAAAATGATGGGGGTCTCCAATGATAAAGACTATATCGGGAAGATAAGTATAGTAATGCTTCTTGAATGAATCAAATCCCATGCCTCCACCACCGACACCAGCCAACTGTTTTATAGTTGCACCGGCTGGGGCTAGGTCATGGAATGCCATATCAGGGACATCGAATCCATATCCGCAATGTTGCAATCCAATCCAGTAAACATCAAAAAGATTAGACTGAACTAGACGATACATGATATTTCTCAGTTCCTCACTGAACCCAGTACCGGCATGGAGATTATCACATACCGTCATAATGCTAGTCTTTTTCATTACTCAACCCACGGTTCATCTTTATTTCTAAATGCTACTTTCTTAGCCTCTTTCTTTATCTCTTCAACTGAAACTGCTTTCTCTTGAGGAGTAGATTCAAGTGGTAATGGTAGTCCAAGCATAGTCCTTACTGCCATCACAAAGCTAACTCCTTGAACTGCAGATTTCTGAAGAGATTTATAGATAGCCTGATATTGTGCAAGAGTGAGTTCGTCCGAGACATTATCATCGAGAACTAAAGGGAAGGAATTATAGGTAGCTACTATTATTCCTAGAAGTTCCTTACTTTTCTTTGATAATGTAAGTCTATCATAATCCTCACGCTTTTCGAAATCTTCAAGTATCTTCCTTTTCACTTCAGCAAGAAGTGCCATTTGCTGTCTTTGCTGTTCAGCCATTTTCATCGGAGATATATGCATTCTCAGAGTATTTAAAGGTTTCTATCAGGAATCTATCCACTTTGCATCCACTTTTCCGGTAAGCATATATACAGACATTGCTCTCTGTTTCGCTTTATTCTTCTCTTCTGATGGTGCTTCTTTGATGTTGATATCATAAATCCTGATGATAGAGTTAGCAGTTCTCTCCGTGAAATCATCACCTTTTGCGATGAACTTATCCATAATTAGTTCTGCATCATCCATTGCAGCCCAATCCGCTGGGTGTTCTCCTGCCTGTCCCCTGTCCTTATCATCGAAAATATATACAGTGAAGTTGAACTGTGCACCTGAACCCTTCTCCGGCATCAATCTATCATAGGTAGGATCAGTCCATTTGATAGGTTCTAGTTTAATTGTGCAGATAGGTCTTTTGTGTTCTCTTATTAGATTTAGTTGAATATTCCAATCAGTTGAGACCAAGCCACCTACCGCTTCCTCTACATAATCCGCAATCTTCTCCTTGATAGCATCGGTTAAGTTGGTGGTCATGGTGAATCTAACCTCACTACATCTAACTGTCCTGACATAATCATACGAACCAACCCAATGAAGAGGGCAGGGTCTGATTCCCTTGTTATAATATTATAAATGTTCTTAATGCCATGGGTATCTCTCTCGATATTATCCACACGCCTATCCTTTAGGAACTGATATAGAGCATCGGTTAAGAGATGCAAACTGTAGTTATGACTCTGTTCGTTTTCATCTACCTTATCCGTCTTTTTCATATAAATAAAAAGAGTGAATGGATATGTTACAGTTATCCCCTTGCTTGGATAACGTCTGCCATAGACCTCGGATGATGAATCCTGTTCACCCAATGCAATGGTAATTAAAGGCATATCCTTTGCTTGCATCACATCGAAATCCTTATCCATAGAAATGGTGAAATGGGCATACCCCTGACTGAGCAGGAACGTCTGCATCCAAGCATCAAGCCTCTCCAAGATGGCTCTCCTACGACCCACTGGGGCATCCGAGACACTAGACATTGTTCTAACCTACCGTGCCATAACTCTTCCCACCATAACGGGTGAGGCATCTCTGGTAGTTCTGTAGCCACTTATCTCTTAGACCTAACAATGCACTCTTCTGCATTGGGGTATCAGGTTCAAGTGAATCTGACATCAATCTGAAATCTACTTCAGCCCACTTGATTCCTCTGAGATATTCGATGGCATAGATACCGACCAGCCATTCACAGGCTTTCTTAATGTTTCCGGGTACATTTGGAAGTGCTGGGTTATAACCATAGGTTACGATGAATGGATATCCATAGTCTGGTCCACCCTCTCCATTAATGTTCTCGGCAACTGATATGTGGAACTGACCCAATGGTGCTGTGTAACTCCAACTATCAGCGAAACAGAGATTATCCACATAAATAGTGCAAGCCCTGTCAGCATAGATTCTGATATACTGCAAATTATTAGTGAACCAATCTATGGTCAGTCCATTGGTAAAGGTATCGATATCCAGCCAATGGAACTCACCCTGATCGTTGAAATGAGGGGTCAATACCTGTTCTGCATAATTACCATTGATATCGTATAGACGGATTGTGATTACTGCTGACTTGTTGGTTGTCTCCAACCATGTGAAGAAATCTGTATACATGTCAATATTCTTGTTCAAGTATCCGGTCTTAGGGTACTGGATATAGCCACTACCAGCGAATACAGCCTTTACACTATATGAACCAGCGATTTTATGGGTTGCATCTTTTGTGACTGTTGCGTTTGAACCATTCCATGCTGCAGCAGCTAGTATGTCTGTCGAGAACTCGGTGAACTCATCACAATCATGTGGATATGGTCTAAGCATCTTCAAACCAGAGAATAACATCTCATAGATTTCACTGACTCCACCTGTTGGGTCGAAATCCCCCAGAGATACATAATTCTCATCCTGTGGACCTAAATCGAAATCCCTGCTATCTCCATCCCCAAGGTGTAACTCTTTTCTGATTGTATCTGGGAAACCAACATCTCCATTTATCTCATTTTCTGCATCGGAAATCCAACCTTCAACAAGAGTAGTAACCTCTGCTGCAGCTAACTTTGATAGGGTCTGGATTACTTCTGATGAGAATCCCGTTGTGTGATAAACACCGTCTTCAGTTGTGTACACCATGTCTTATCATTCCTAAGCTGGATAGTCCTCCAGCACTTCCCACTCGAATGTTTCTGTCCTTTCCTTATATGTGGTTGAGGTCGTAAACTCTAACTCCGCATCCCAGACACCCACTGTCGGGAAATCACCACTAGCCACCGCATAGGTAACTACAGTGTCTGAACCAACCTTACTTGGGGTACAAGCATGTCCATCGATTAATTTTGTATCACCTCTCCAGACATAGAGTTTAACGGTATGTGTTGACAAATCAACATCTTCTATAGTGAATGTATATGTCATCCCAAAGTCACCTTTCTTGATCTTTACACGCACAGTCATGACTAATCTACCTAGATATTGTTCGGGGAAGAATAAAAGTCTTGTCTTGTATATAAAGGTTATTATACTTATTCTGGTCTTCCTTTGGTCTTCTTCCAATCAATATTCACTGTTGCGGTTCTCTCAGAACGCATCTTAACTGTAGCAGACCTTGATTCTCTATTTACAGTCACATTCTGGTCAATATCCACCACATTCTGAGTATCCCTGTCCTCGGTTGCCACCTTCATTGTTCTTTCGATTTCTTCTATCGTCTTGAGAGTGTCCTGTAATGGAAGATCGAATAGTTTCTGAACCACTCTAGTAGTCAAAACCTTTTCTTCATCATTAAGTGTATTATCTCTCTCAATTTCATTAATTATCGCTGATAGGGTCTGACGTTCAATTACAGGATATTTATCCATTATCTTTATGATAGTTACAAGGAGTTTCTGGATAGTCATCAACTCGACAAGGGTAATACTCTCAGTCAGTACCTTTATTGAAGTCTTTTTGACAGAATCTGATATTCCAAGAACCTCTGCCAAGAGAAGTTGTATGACCTCTAAGACGATTACTATATCTGCAATATTCGTCATCTCTGTCATTTCTTTTGTGGTTGCCTTTGTGACTGCATCATGCATCGTAATAATCTCGGTCAATATCCTGTCAAAGAACGTATGTAACTGAATTGCATCCAGTAGATTGATATTCTCTTCGAATAGTTTCTTCATGAGATGAGTGATAGCATCATCGAGTGTTAGAGATTCAGTATAGGTTCTAATTAATTCTTTCTTTATATTGTCTGGGATATTCATGCTTTCCACTAGAGATTTATACACAACGAAAGATATGGCATCATCTGATGTAGTAATGGTTTCGGCAAAGGTTTCAAGTGTTTTCTTAGTGATTATATCTGCCATATTGGTTGATTCCACATACTCCCTGATTAAATGGGCAACCTTGTGGAAAAACATACGCATACTAATGGTCTCTGTCAGATTCTTCATTGGGACTTTCATTAGAGAATCTGCCAAAGAAAACTCATCCACAAGGGTCAACATTATCCCATTAAACTTAGAGAAGAAATCCAAGAAGACCAAAGTTTCGATCTTTTCTATCATGATCTTCTTATATATTTCATCGGATATATCCATACTTTCGATTAATTCTTTAGTGCGTAATTTTAGGAAAGAGAATAAATCTGATAGGGTTAGAGTCTCAACCTGCTCTATGATACCTTTTTTAATTATTGCATCAATTAAAACTAGAGTTTCTACTTTATCTACGGAACAAAACTTAGTTATAGTATCAGTTAAAACAAATGTCTCGATCTTATCCAGTGGTATTGCTTTTTTAATGATTGAATCGACCAGACCCAGTGTTTCCTCTAGAATTGGTACATAGTCCTCGAATGGGAACGTGAAAGTGTATGGAAACGGCATTGTGACTCACATATTAAGTGGGTCTACTCAGATAAAGTCTTTACGGTTTCTACTGGATTTACCTTTACATCTTTCTCTTCCTTTTCTTCGAGTTTCTTGGTTACAGCAATTAATTGGTCCTGCAGATTCTTAATCAGTTTGCTACTCTTCTCCAAAGTATTTACCAATAAAAGATTGTTTTTATAGACCGTATAGAAATCCCTATATGAACAGTTCTCACAGACCTCTTCCCTTCCGGGTATAGACTTTCTTTCTGTTGACATAGATGAATAAACACCCGACAACTATTTAAATGTTACGATCATTTTACTTTTCTTTAACGATATATTCTTCATCTTCAGGCATCTTAAATCCTCTAGCTATGAGTACAGCACGATGCTGTTTGTATCCCAACTTGTCGTCTACATCGGACTCAATCTTCTCCTTATTATCATCCAGATACTTCTTAGAACCTATTATCAAGTAGTCCTCAGTCTTCTCTAACAACACTTCGTCTGGTAGAAATACATGAGGCTTAGGTACTGATGCACCAACGCTTTCCCACCAATATCCATACGTAACGCTTCCTCCTGTATCGTTCTCCATTCTCTGAGCACCGTTTCCACTCGTCACTTTCTGGTATGAATTATAGAACATGTGAGTAGATACTCCCGTAACAGCTATCCAACTTGTCATATATCCCTCCACATGGAAATACTGACCCAAACTCGTACTAGCAATCCAAAATCTGTACCCTGCTGTCGGAACCATTGCCGTAGCATCAGCAAGCGTGTTCATTGCCCCCCCACTGCTTACGTGATAAGCCGTCAATGCCCTAGTACCGTATGTCCATATGTCTGCTGCTGATGCACCAGCCACTATTGTATCGGTCTTAGCTTTTATTGCATCTAATATCGCATCCAATCTACCAGCGTCAATCCAATCATCAATAGCACCTTTTTCCGCAGAAGCATAATTTGCTGTAATATGTCCATCTATAGTGGCGACATGACCGTGAACATCCGTAACGTTTGCTTCGGTTGCTCCACCCGATACGATGACATCCGTTTTAGCTTTTATTGCGTCAATCAATAAATCGAGTCTTCCACCATCATGTAGATCGGTTTGAAGTTCATTAGTATCGGTCACTATATTGCCGGTGTCCGTTTTGACTGCAGGTAAATCTGTACCATGAATATCGTCAAGAATAATATCTAAAGTAGTTATATCATCATGGATATCATCGATCTGAGCACCTGCAAACTTTGTGGCATCATTTAAAATGGCATCCCTAATAGTATTGTTTGCGTCACTATTTAAATTCCTAGTTGTATATTCCCAAACTTCCTGTGGTGTGGCTCCTCCACCTCCCATTAGGTTAATCCAATCAGTACCATCATACTGATACCAAAGATGTTCATCGGTTCTATAGAATAGGTCCATTTCATTTGGTGCTGGGTCCGTTGGAAAAGCAGTACCACTAGCTAGGGCGTGTGTATCCACTCCTTCCCACTCAGCCCTACTTAGTTGGGAACCTACATCTATATGCTGGATGCCTCTGGTGGTCATTGATGATCTAGCCTACCCGATTTAACTGATTGATGCCGTTACCTGATCCTTCCAAGTGATCTGTAGCTGGTCGGAAGATACAACGTTGATTGCAGCAAAGGTCTTCCTACATAGCATGATACCACTGCTTGGGTCATCGAAAACACCAGACTCTGTGACAGCAAAACTGCCACTGAAGGTCCAAGTCTTCTGCCATTGTGCGGTATCATTCGTATAGGTCGTGGTTGTTCTTGTACATGATGCAGAAGCCCTTGCACCACCACCAGTTACAATCTCAGATGCTAATTGGGTCTCTTCGTGGTCCTCTGGGTCAGTCCCGATACCAATAGCCATGTAAGTGAAAGCACCGGATGTAGCACCGTTTATTAGACCAGCGACTTTAGCCTTACCGACATCCATAACCATGTTGGTATAGTGTCTACTGTCGATTACCTTACCACCACGGATATGAACAATATCCAATGTTCCGTGGAGAGAAACAGGTTGTACTAAAAGTTTCTTATGGATAGTTCTGATTAAATCATCAATAAGTGCCAAGGCATCTACCAAGGTCTTTTTAATGTCTGCAGACATACTTTATCTAGTTACTATATATATAAACACACATATAAGTGTTTAGTTAGAGCCACTCATCCAACGGAGGATTTTATCATAGATTCTTTTCTCCCATCTCCACGTTCCGTCTTTTCTCACCTTTCCTATAATTTCAGAACCCCAGACAACTAGGCATTTCCATCCTTTTTCTTCAAAGAACTTTATTCTCTCCGGTTCATCGGTTTCTCTGTGCCAAAGGTTTCCGTAGAACTCTATCACAAGTTTTCGTTCTTCATTAATGAAATCAGGGCTTTTTCCTCCAATTAAGAAAGAACCGTCACCAACATATCTGAATGGAAGACTCCGTTTCTCGAAGAACTGAATCAGTTTTTGTTCTTCCTTATTGGGAAATTCGTGACTCAATACCCAATTTGTGTTGCCCATCATTCTATCAGATAATTCCTTACGAAATTCGGGAGTTGGAATCCAATGAACCAAAGCCGCATGGCTTCGTGTTTCTATATCATATTTCTGTAAAAGTTGACAAACCCTGCCCTGAGAGATTCCAAGGGTCTTTGCCATATCTGCCTGATCCATTTTGGAATGAAATTCCTCTAATTGTTCTTTGGTGATATGAATTTTAGCCGGAGGAAGATTTGCAGTTGGATTGATCTTTCCTTCTTTTATTAGTTTATTCCTAGTAATCGTTGACTTTACACTGCCATCTCTCACTCTTTGGTCGGTTAAATCCAAATCCTTGTTCCACTGTCGCCAATCTGGATTCTTCTTTTTGGATTCTTTCAACCACCTTTTATCACAGTCAACACACCACCAACATTTACCATCACTCCTAACACGGATAGAATTGCAAACTGGACAGGGATTATCGGGTCTAGAGACTCTTGGTATTCCAACCATATGTATCAAAATATAATATACCTGAAAGATATTTAAGTCTTTCGGTATTGGATTAAAAAAAGGAAAGGAGTTCTTTAAGATACTTAACTGTTAGTTTTACTTAACAATTACTTATTAAACCGACACCATTTGCTTGTATGATGCTGGTTCCGTATCTCAAAGATGCAGCCCATAGCTGCCTTCCGTATAGTTCCTCTCTCTGGTTCTTGATTGTGAGTGGTCTCTTGTAAGCATGGATTACGACAGGTCCGTATACTGGGTGTGTTGGGAATACGAGCAATGCAGCGTATGTAACCATATTCTCGGTTACTCTTACACGGCAATTTACGTATACATCGTCCTGTGGAACGGCATCTTCTGAACCTGCTACCTTTCCTAGATCACCAACCGCATATCTGTGGGAATTGACGTATCTTGAGTCTTTCAAGAGGTCCATTTCCTGATCTGGGTGGATGAACAAGAATGGTAAGTAGTCACCATCTGGATACCATGAGTCTGTCTTTTCATAGTCCATAATGGTTAAGAGGTCTTCGTATGCTAGTGTTCCTGCTGTTGCAGAACTGATTGTGTTTCCGGGTCCAGCAAGCAAGGTGTTCCTGATTGCTGTGTCCTCATACTCAGCGATAGCACGACCCGCATCCCTCAATAGAAGGGCGAAGAAATCGTACTTTGGCTGATCCTCCTTCAAGATATCGCTGATCCTAAAGGCAACATATACCTGATTACCGATGTTGATATCGGTATCAAGAATTGTTGGTGAAGTTACTGTATAGCCTGTGCTATCTAATGCAGACTCTGTGATTGTGGTTGCTGTGAAACCTGCTGAAACGTAAGGTACACTGACCTTGGTTCCAACGGCTCCAATTAGCATCTCTGAAATCTCACATGCTTCTAAGAACACTCTCCTCTTTACGACACCGGCAAGAATTTCATTCCATATCAAATGTGGAAGAACATCTGCTGGTAGATCACCACGGAGTAGAGTTTCGTTTACGTTAAATGACATTCTTTATCTTTTCCGAATAATATATATGCGTGTAGTATATATAAAGGTTATCGACAGTTTTTTGTAACATCTTCAACTTATTTTGTGTAAATAGTAGGACAAGATTTATATACTGCCTAGAGAAAGTATATACTAGACTAACAATGTCAGGAAAAGATGATAACAAGGGCACGGCAGGAACTGCCGGTGCTGGTGAAGGCAAACAGGATATCAATATTGTTCTAGACCGCACACAAATTGAGAAGGACTTACAGGCTCAACTCGAAGCAGAGAAGACTGCAAAGACCGCACTCAATACAAAGATCACCGAGCAGGAGAAGGCTCTAGAAGACCTGAAGAAAGCAAATCAGGACAAAACTACACAATACACCGAACTTGAGACTGAAGCAAAAAAGAGCAAGGACAAACTAGCCGAGATTGCAATGAAGGAGTTCAACAGAAGGAAGGATGCCTATGTTGAAACAATGAAGAAGGCTGGTCTCCCTGATGAGAAGATTACTTCGGTCTCAGAGAAGGTCAAAACTCCAAAGGACTTGGATGATGCTGAAGTCTACCTTACTATGATCCCCGACCTTATCAAAAAGGCAGAGGAAGACAGGGTAAAGGCTGCTGCCGATGCAGAGGCTGCTAAGAAGAAGGCAGATGAAGATGCTGCTGCAGCTAAGAACAAGGGAGGAGCAGGGGCTGATGCCAAGAAGGGTGGAGGTGTCACAAAGTTGGAAGGTGACAAATCAAAGGAAGGTGTGTACCAATCATACCGTGAAGGTGTAGATGACCTCTATCAGAGAAGGGCAAAAGGTGACAAGGATGCTGACAGACAGATCAAGGGTCTCTGGGAACTTGGTATCAAGAAACTCAAAGAAATGAGAGTTGACTTCGGTATACAAGAATGCCCAAGGTGTGGTGGTGGAATCAAGGAGGGCGAAGTCTGCCCATACTGTGGATTCGACCCAGCAACCTATATCAGACCAAAGAAGGAGAACTGATAAACAATGGTGTTACCACAATTAAAGCCTGAAATGACTCGTCAACAAGTCATTGATGCTTACCTTACATGTGACTGGAAGAAGGTCATCACCTTCGACTGGGTATATATCGATCCAAGAACTGGTGAACCTCATGTCAAGAAACTGAGGTTCAACGCTGATACAATACCTTGCCTAAGAGGAGATGACAGTCAACACCAGTTGACATTCGTTCAATTTGGCTCTACGGGTGCTATCTGGACCTGTGGTATGTGTGGAAAGACCGATGGACCTATCTCAGAAGAGTTGGGTCAGAGTCTTGGAGATAGACAGATATCCATACAGGAAGCATGGGATATTATCACCAAGACAGGTGAATATCCACCAGTGGGACTCAAGAAGAACGTTGCTGCAAGAGTAAGAATCAAAGAAGAGTAAGTTCCCTTTTTTTAACTTTTAGAGAGATAGGCTATGGGCTACAACGACTATATCAAGCAGTTAGAGAAGAGAAAGCATAAGAAAGCTGCTGTTAGTGATGAGATTGTAGCTTGGAGACAACATTGGCTCGAAGCTGGACCAATAAAGTTCGCTGAAGAAGTCCTAGCCTGTCCAAGAGATGTTCCAGAGCATCCGATTCTAAAGAAAGTACCAGATTTTGTCATTCTGACAGAAGACCAGAAGGAGTTCCTAGACGATCTCTGGAAGAGAAGTATAGACCAAGGAATCCTAGCTGCAGGTAGGGGTGCAGGTAAAACATTCTGTATCGCTATTTATGTAACTTGGAGGATGTGTTGTTTCGACTTCTTTACAATCACCGTTATGGGTGGTTCTGCTGAACAGTCAGGTAAGATTAAGGAATACGTTGACTTCTGGAGATTGACCAGTGATGAGGTAAATCACTGTATCTACAGGTCTATTACTGGAGGAAACAGACCGGCACAGATTCACAACAGATGGGGTTCATACGCTAGATTCCCTGCCTGTTCTGAGACCGCTGCTAGGGGTCCACACGTAACTCAGGTAATCATAGACGAAACCTGCCAAGGTGAGGCTAAGAGTGCAGGTGGAGCACTTGCTATCAGGGCTGCTAGAGGACAACTTACTAGCTCTGCCCAGTCATTACTACTATATACTTCAACCGCCCAGTATATATTCGGAACCTTCTTCTCAACGTGGAGGAGAGCAGACAAACTCGGATTCAAGAAATACAGATGGAGTGTGGCAAGGTATTACGATGACAGTCAATGGTTCACCCCCGGCACTAAGTCACCAAACTGGGATTTGATAGATACGGTTCTCTATAAAGACAGGGATAAGACTCACTGGATACCAAATGTCTGGTGGATCACAGATTGGGATATCAAGAACTACAGGATGAACTCTACAGATGATGAGTTCCTAGTTGAGGTTCTTGGTGGTATTTCAAGGGGTTCAGGACTTGTATTCAGCAGGGAAGACTTACGTGCGTGTATATGCACAGGCGAAGCATTCACAGAAAACGGTGAAGAATGCCTTGAGTGTGAACCATATAACCTAGAGAAGTGCCCAATGATGAAGAAACTTGGTCTAACTCTGGAGATGATTAGCAACAGGAAGATGGGCGTGGACCTTGGAGACATCTCACCTAATGCGGTAACGATCATTGGACAGAGACAACCATACCTATTCGCCCTATTCTCGGATGAGAGGACAGGATTGAGGACAGAAGAAATGCTCAAATGGCTGGAAGACCTAGCCAAGGAATGGAAGATATTCGAGATATTTATGGACCCGGAGGAGAGAAATATGAGAGACACTATGATGGACAGGGGCTATTCAACCCCCCATCTATGGGCTGGTGGTGGGGGTCAGAAGAAGAACTATTTCGTTGCCTCATTCAAGAGATTTATCGAGAATCACCACTACATCATACCTAAGAAGTTCCAGTTCCTCATCACCTCTCTCATAGAATTGGCTTACGATGAGAAGGGAGATATCCGTAAGCACAACGACCACTCATTCGATAGCATAATCTACGGTTCAAGCGATTACAGTCCAGACTGGGATGAAGGGGCACTCTGGAAGATTAAGAACCGTGGCGTTGATCTCTGGGGTTAGTATTTACTCAACCCCAAAATAAATACTATATACTAAAATAAGTATTCTATTTACTTAGATTTCTATAATATAATATAATATAATAAATAATATTAATTAATATATTATTATATATATAAAAGATACGTTACCGGTATAGGGATTTTTTTAGTGAGACAGGGATCACAGATTTTTTCAGTAATGATCATTATAGTATATACCACTATAATTACTTTATGGAAAAGTTTATATAGTTGTAACTGTATACTTTAATTATGAACACTGAAAGGCTAATGGGAATAATAGAGAGTGAGGGATGTTTTAGTTGTAGTGTTAGGAAAACAACAAAAAACCCACAGTTTGTACCAATGTTTTCTTTGACACAGAAATATGCAAAAGAAGAATTATATCTTCTGAAAGAACATCTCCATTCTATTGGAATAGAGTCTGTGGTCAGTTATAGGGAACAAGAACTTTATATTGCATCATATCCTGATATAATTAAACTCAGAGATTTCTTATTGAATCAAAAATTCTTCTTTAAGAAGAAACAGGCTTCATTCCTTGTCTGGTCACGACTAATTGATATGGTTAAATTAAACAGATTCAAGACACCTGATCAAATACAAAAAATTTGGGATTTGAGGGAACAAATTAACCCATCAAAGAAAGGTAGAGGGAAGAAACAATTAAAAGACTATCTTACTTGAAGGTCTCAGAGATAGTGAACTCATGACGTTCTCCGAACTCTTGGACCTTGCCCGGATTCCATTGCTGGACAGAACTTAGGTATCCACATACCCTAGCCCATACTTCAGTCTTAGCACCGCACTTCGGACAGGTGAAGTGCTTTCCCGGCATCAATCCGTGGGTTGGGCATAGGCTGGTCGTTGGGGAGTATGTAGTATATGGGAGTTCACTCCTGTAAATAATGTTCTTCATGAACTTAGATACGCCCTCCCAGTAAGCCATTTCTTCCCCATTCCAGAAGTGCTGAACGGTCCCACCAGTATATAGTTTCTGAATCATACTCTGGTGCTTTACCTGTCTGCCGAGAGATAGGTTGCAGTTCACTGGAAGCTGGGTGCTGTTAGTGTAATATGGTGCTTCAACGGTTCCTGCCGTGATTATGTCTGGGAACTCTTTCTTGTCGAGCATAGCCAAACGGTAGGATGTGCCCTCACCCGGAGTGGCTTCGATGTTGTACATATTGTTTGTCTCTTCTTGGAAGTCAAGTGCCTTCTGTCTCATAACGTGAAGTGTCTTGATTGCGAAACCCAATCCACCGTTCTTTGATATATCTTCTCCGAATAGGTTCTGACAGGCTTCATTCATACCGATTAGCCCGATAGTGGAGAAATGATTCTTCCAATACTCTCCAAACTTCTCGAATACTGGGGCAAGATAGAGTTTACTGTATGGATACAAAGTGTTTGTAGCCTGTGAACACTTCTCTAGGAATACCCTTTTCTGTTCGAGTGCTGTCTTGGCGATTTCCATAGAAGATTCAACCATCTCTAGGAACTTATCTTCATCCTTTGCTTTGTATGCCAATAATGGCATGTTGAGAGTTATGACACCAATAGAACCTGTAAGTGGGTTAGAACCAAAGTATCCACCCCCACGTAGAATGAGAACAGCGTTATTGATCCTGAGTCTGCAACACATAGAACGGACATCTTCGGGTTTCATATCGGTGTTGATGAAATTCGAGAAATAGGGACAACCCCTCAAAGCCACAGCCTTGAAAAGTGTCTCATCATTCCAATCGAACTTCTTGGTAACATTCAGAGTCTCGATGGGGAATGGTTGGGGTCTACCATCGGCATCGCCCTTGATTCTCTGAGTCCACCAAGCCTTGTTTAGCATATCCATCTCATCCTGATAACTTCCATATTTATCTGACGTAAGTTTTCCACCGAGAAGGACATTATCATCTTCCATAAACTTCGGCATCTGCTGGTCTAGAGTAATATTCGTGAAGGGCTGTTGTCCTCCCACTCTGGTCGGAACATTCATATTGAATACGAACTCCTGAATACACTGGTCTACCTCTTCCTGATTCAAATGGTCCTGTCTGATGAATGGGGCTAAATAGGTATCGAAATTCGACAGTGCCTGTGCACCAGCGGATTCGCCCTGTAAGGTATACATGAAGTTATAAATATGCCCTAGTGCAGTTCTAAGGTGCTTTGCAGGTTTGCTCGACTGTCTGCCTGATTGACCCTTAAAACCTATCTTTAATATATCTTCGATACTCCAACCGACACAATAAGTAGTCAGTTGACCAAGATTATGGATATGGAATAATCTTTCTTCATATGCCTTCTTTACCTCCGGTGAATATACATGAGAGAAATAATAGTTCTTATGTGCTGCTTCAGCAAGTCTATTATTCAGTGCCATTACGGAATAGGGGATGTTGGAATTTTCCTTAGTCCACCACACTTCATTGATGAAGTCTTCGATCATCTTATCTGATTGGATTGACATTGCTTATCTAACCTTGCGTAATAGACTAATGTATCCTCCGAGAATATAAGCGTTTCGTGACTGCATTTAGTGTTCTAGTTATTCTTTTTTGTGTAATATAATATAACTTATGAAAACCCTTATATACAACTAGAATGTCTTATATTATTATGGATGAAACAAGGATATGCAAGAACTGTGGAAGAGTATTTACCCCAAAGGTTTGGAATGCTCTTACCTGTTCTGGTAAATGTAGTACAGAAGTTCGTAGATTAAATAGTAAAAAATATATGAATGATAACTATCATAATAATCCAGAGTTTAAAGAAAAAGTAAAACAGGCTGTCGCCATTTATCAGAAAAGAGTTGGACATAACAAACATTCCAAAGAATACCAAAGGGCATATAGATATAGAAAAGCCCTAGAAAGATATACCCCAGAACAAATATCGATGTTCATAGAAATAGCAGAAAGACAACAAATCATTCCAGAATATATTAAAGAATCCGAACCGTGTTATATCTGTGGAAGTACAGAAAATGTTGTAGAACATCACGTTTCTTATGTTCCAGAAGAGAAAATAGATTTTTGTGCAAGATGTCATTCGATTCTACATATTATATTCCTGAAACAGAAAAAGGTCAGACCCAAAGATTTCTAATCTATTTTGTTTCGTGAGCCACAATATTTATGAGTTTGGTGTATTCTTTTACTTTATCCAGAACCTCTTTGCTCCTGTCTCCTTTCTGATACTTATCATAGTATTGAAGAAGTTTTAGATAGGTAGCAAACTTAGTGTTGTTCCTGAGCAATGCCAATAGGAAATCAAGTGCTTCTGAGAAATTGCCTCCGGGTTCCCCTTCTTCTCTGAATGCCACATCAGCTATGGAACGGACTAATTCATAGTTGAAGTGATTCAATCTTACCGATATTTTGATCTTCTTTGGAGGCATCACATCACCTTTCGATATGCTTATCGGTTAATGTAATGCTTACCTTCCTATTAACTGTTGCGGTCTTTTTCTCTAATTCCAAGGCTGCATTCTTCTTTTCTAGTTCGATTCTTGCTAATTCTGCCTTGACTCCATCATCAATCATCTTCTGGATTACAGGCTTTAGTGCCTCTGGAATCTCAGCCTCACTCACGACACCACAAGTTGGGCACATTCCATCCTTCCTTGTACAGTTACTACATGGGTCGATTTCTAGACTCTCCCCTACAGGAATCACATCATCGACCTGTGCTGCAGGGTCTCCCCTTTTTACCTGTGGTTCGAGAAGGGCAATATGATTAGCCTTCATACCAAGGGCATGAACAATAGGTTGGAACTTTTCGTTGAACTTTCCAGTAAACTTGAATGCCTTGACTGCCCCACCGATAGACAATCCCCATCCTTTCTTGATTTTTGATAGTAAATCTGGGAATAGATCAGTATTTATCACTTCAACAGCACCATGAATTAAGTTCTTAACTTTGTCATAGACTGCTTCGATAACCTTTCCTATTCTATGTGCTTCATCCAGAATATGGAGTCCCTTTTCGTTTGCACCAAAGAAAACAGGCATATCTCTCAAATCTTTGGTAATCTGTTCTGCCTCTTCAACCTGATAGATTCTACCGTTCTTTGTAGGCATAGCAAGTCTAATGAATATTCCTTTGAGAATCAACTTGTTAGTTTCAGCTTCACCAACCTCTATTGGAGAAGTGATTTCGAATCTATATTCCACAGACATTGCTTATCCCCACCCACCCGTTGCCTCGTTAATATCATCTTCCCATTCTTTCAGATCGCCATTAAAATGGTCAATGAAATAATCCCTTTCAAGCTCAGAATAGTAACCATCTTTATCGGGCAGGATTTCTGCTTCCGATGTCGAATGCATTGCCTTAGCCTCTGCACCACGACCATACTGCTTTGCTACCTTGGCGTAAAAGACAGACCATGCCTGTGCAGTCGCACATACTTGGCTACCACTGGTTGTAGGGTAACATCTCTTCTTGCCCTTTGTATAAGTCTTCCTCATTGCCTCTATCATAGGCAACCAATCAGTATGTATTGGCATGGTTAATTATTCTCCATTTACAGTTAAATACTCTTAGCAAGTGGCACATTCGAGGCTGTCATACCACTTAATCCATTCATCATCACTCATCAACTTCTCGTCTTTGAGTGCCATGATGGACATCTCTTCAGCCTCAGAGACTTCGATACCGTATTTCTTGGCTCTTGCCTTCAAACAGCCGAGGATTCTAGCCCTTACCTTTGGATTTAGTCTTCCACCAAAAGTGCCTAGTCTAGCAAGACCGTTCCTTACATGAGCAGCATCATTAGCCGGATAGCTCCTACCCGGACCACAGAATGCTGTCGGTGGAAGGTCTTTCCTCTCCTGATATGAAAGTTTAGCCTCTTCAACGGTATATCCTTCAAATCTCTGTAGGTCTGCAATAGCTAAATAAGTATTCACTGCATCTAGTACATTTGACATGTCTTAACTTCTCATATATATATAATTCGGCAGACATTTATAAGGCTTGTCTTCTTTTTTGTGATCGATAGCTTTAAATATGTCCAAGGGATCAATAAATATGAACGTTATGTCAGAAGAAAAAAAGAAATCAAAGAGTTGGGCGGGTGCACTCGGTCCAGATGGGAAACCGATAGACGAAACAGAGGTAAAAACTCTAGAAATGACTCAAGAGGCTCAGTTCAAGGCAGTTGCTTTGCATACTGCAATAATGGAGAAGACCATACTCGATTTATTCAAAATGCTTGAAGATTCCAATGGGGAAGTTCTCAAGGTTCTAAAGAGCATCGAGGATTTGATGCAAAAAGCAAACCGTATGATGGAGTTCCAAGCAGATAGTGCAGTCGAGATGCCTACTCATGAAGCAGTGAAACAGGAAGAGAAAAAACCTGAACCTCTTCCTCAGAAGGACTTGACAAAGCCCGACAATGCCGGTGGAGAGGCAAGAGTCATCGACTACTATAAGAAAGAGTTAGCCGGTGTGAAAGCCCAATCCGGTGAATCAGTGACACAGGACATCCTGAACAAACTGGTTTTCAAGTTTGAACAGGATAAAGTTATAATGAATACACCATGGGTTCCGACACCCCTGTTTGCAGCGATTGCATTCAAGGTTGAGAAGGGACTGGGTGGCAAATATATAGCTGGTAAAGGGTCACATTTTGAGTTACCTTACCCAAATTAACGTAATCCTTTTATACCAGTACAGTATAGTAAATGATGTGATCACGAAATGAATAGAACAATAGTTATAGATGGAAACCCACTTAAACTGACAAAGATTTACCCCGTAAGAATCGGTGGTATTGGCGATCTGCATGTTGGGTCATTGTTTGCAATCGCATGTGAAGGTTTTGGGTGGGAACTAAATGAATCCCAGAAAAAATTATTGGAATACTGGAAAGAATATGCAATGGAATGCATTGCCAATAAAATAACTCAGTTATGGATTGTTGGTGATCTCATCTCAGGTAATGACCGTAGAAATCATGGTAAATATAATTTCACTGATAATTTAGATACTCAGACAGAGATGGCTGCCAAACTTATCATAGATTTTGTTCATGCTGTGAAATCAATCGAAACGGTAATCATATGGGGTGGAACTCCATATCATACTTCAGAAGACATAACCGTAGAAAAAATGATAGTAGACAAATTAAGGGCTGAAGGGATAAATGCTGTGTGTGAAGGAGAGTATTCATACATAACAATCAAATATAAGGATTTCATAAAAAGAATCTTTGTTACTCATTCTGTGAGAGGAACATCACATCCAGAGACTGCTTTAGGAATGAACATGAGAGAATGGCAGGAAAAGGTTGCTCAGGGCAAACTACCTCCTGTAGATATGCAGGTTTCTGCCCACAAACATGAGTTCGTTGAGGTACATAAGGCTTCAATCAGGGCTGTTCAGCTTCCATGTTGGCAACTGTTTGTACCTTACGATTCTGCATTAAAATACTTCGCAAGATACCAACCTGATATCGGTGGCACAATCATCTTATTCGATGACAAACTGAGAACAATGCCTTGGCATTTCACATATCCAAGTTTCCTACCAGAGAACTACAACTTGAATATTGTGGCTGGTGTAGAGGCTAGGGAAAAGGAACATCAAATAGAGACCGAAGAAAGGTCTGCTGCACAGAGAAACAGAGGATTGGGAATTACCTTTACATCTTTAAAGAAACCTAAAAAATCAAATGATGATGTCAACAAAGCCATTGCAAACCGTAAGACAAAGACTTTTACCAATGCAGAGTCTAGGAATGCAAAAGTTTAAATAAGAGTAGTATAGTATGGTATTGTAGGTGAAATAATTGGGAACAATAGACACCTACAACGTAAGAATCAAGGGTACTAGACCCTTGTTCCATCATCGATTCCCTGCTGAAGAGGAGTCTGGTAAAAGAACAACAACCCATGATGCAAAGGAGGAAGCTGCAAGTGGATTGTATAAGAATAAAGATGGGGTTCCAATCCAACCATCTGTTCATCTTGAGGGTGCAATGATCAATGCAGCTAAGATGTTCAAGTGGAAGGGTAGGAAGACTTATATGGATGTGTTCGAATCATCTGTATTCGTTTTGCCTCTTGAGATTCCATTTGCATATCCAGAAGACCCATTGGGTTATGTGGTAGACGAAAGACCTGTAAGGATACCTCCAAAAACCGGTGCTAGAGTCTTAGGGAGAAGACCCAGATGGGATGAATGGGAGTTCGAGTTCCAGATTCAGGTGCTCCAACCAGACAACCTAACAGGCACTCAGTTGAAGGACATACTAGAATACGCTGGTAGCTTCAAGGGAATCGGTGACTACAGACCAAAGTTCGGAACCTTTGTCGTGACAAAGTTCGAAAAGGTCGTTTCTTAATCTTTTTTTATTTTCATTTTTTGGTAAGGCAAAACGGTGTGGTCCGGTGCAGGTCAGGTGGGGTAGAGTTGGGTCCGGTAGTGTAAGGTAGGGTAATGTCAGGTTTGGTTTTTGGTTAAGGAAAAAAGGTCCGGTCATGCACGGTGCGGTCTAGTCAGGTTTGGTGTGATAAGATGCGGTATGGTAGAGTAAGGCAAGGATAAATGGTTGGGTCTGGTCGGGTACGGTGCAGTGGGGTCGGGTGCGATATGGTGGGGTGATGTAAGGTCTGGTAAGGTAAAATGGTAGGGTGTGGTGTGATAGAGTTTGGTATAGTAGGGTTAGGTTTGATACGGAAAGGTTCGGTGCGGTAAGGATAAAAGGTGGGGTTGGGTAATGTCAGATACGGTATGGTGGAGTTAAGTTGGGTATGGTGAGCCAAGGTAAGGTTTGGTTAAGGAAAATAGGTGCGGTTTGGCTATGTAAGGTGCGATTGGGTTCGGTCAGGTGATGTTTGGTGGGGTTAGGAACGGTAAGGTAAGGAAAAGCGGTGGGGTGGGGCGGGGTCTGGTCGGGTACGGTATAGTTAGGTTCGGTTGAGGATAAAAGGTCTGGTGCGGTGGGTTTTGGTCTGGTGAGGTATGGTGGGATACGGTGAGGTGGGGTCAGGTTTGGTAAGGATTATATATATGCTAATGCGAAATCTTTAAATATGACTTCCATATCTCCTAATACAGGTGAGACAGAATGGGTGAAAAAATGGGAAAGGGCAATCCGTTTTTCATGACCGGATTGAAAGAAAGGAGACAGGAACTTCTCAAAAAACTTAGAGAAACTGATCCAAAATCCTATGAAAAGGTATTGGCGGTATTTGCTCTTGAACATAATCTCCGTATGGAGAAGGCTCAAGAATACTATAAATTACTGAGAACAGCCGGTCTTCTGGAAGTAGATGCCAACGGGCAGTACCTGCCTTTAGCCCAGTAACTTTATGCTTAAATCGTTGCTGTCCAAGTGACGGCTTCACCTGTGATCTCTTCACCGACTGCAGTATTTGCATCTCCGGTGACGGGTCTCCAAGTGTAGGCACGGCAGTTACTCAATGTTAGTTGTGAGTTGTTGAGTCCATCGATCTCACCTGATAGTGAGAATGGTAGCTCAAGGTCGAACAAATCATACAAGAGGTCTTTGTCCGTATCTGTCTCAAACCATCTTGTAAGGGTAAATGTTCCCTTCTTTCCACCAACTACGTGATAACCGGTGTCTAAGCCATACACGAACTGTATAGCAGCACCTTCCCTTGATAGCCTGATGTCGAGACCGGTTACAACACCTATTGTTGCACCATCAATCTTGACAAGCATATCGTTACATGTGTAAGGTCCACTCATGGTTTATCTTTGCTCTGTGCTATATAAATATACTCTCGGAGATGGTTATAAATCTTGTTACCGAAACCTTTATATAGATTGAAATACATACATTAATGGCAGGTGTTATGGTATGATACGTGATAATTTATCAGAAATCGAGAAAGCCCAAATAGCGGTTGCAGTAGATGGTGAAGGAAATATAGGTATTTATAGGAATAGACAGATGAGAAAGAAAACAGGGAAAATAAGATGGTATTATGCCCCTACCATTAGAATAACAAATACAAAAAAGATATGGTTGGAATACTTCAAAAATATGTGTGGTGGAGGAGTATTAGCCGGAGAATATTGTGTTCAGTTGACTTTCAGACATCAAGATGCATTGAAACTCGCAATCCAGATTTATCCCTATCTTATAATAAAGAAAGAAAAAGCTATGTCAATAATAAAATGGTATGAATACAAAAAGTCTATTGAGAGATATAAAATGCCCCCCGATTTGGCTGAGAAATGGCTAAAAGATAATGGATTATGGATAGAACCTACAGATAAAGAACTTTATATATAGAAAGGTTTATATATTGATTTTGTGCTCATATTATTCGGGATGTTAAATGATAGAAACAAAGTATAATCCAGAGAACGATACTTTGATAATAAGTATCGGTGAAGCAGTGGAAACTGTCAACTTCAAGGAGTTCATGGACAAGATTCCAACCGAGAGAGCAAGGATCGAGAATCTTCTATCAAAGATTGCCGATGTCAAAGCCAAGAGGATTAACAAGACAGGTGACTATATGGAGATAATCGAGACTCTTACGAAGAAGGTTGCAGAGGTTAGAGAAAAGATGGAAACACAGGCAGAAGAAGGCAACCATGCAAACGTGAAATCTCTCAGATTTGTTGTCCAATCGGTACTCGACCAGAAGAACACGATCCGTGAACTCAGGTATGCCATCAAACTCTTAGAGAATGAAGAGGGTCAGTTGAAGGCTGAATTGCTGGAAATGACAGCATAGAAAGCCTTATATTTTCTGAACCGGGGTATTACCTATGCAAATCTATTACGATAATCAGTTCACTCAGGAACTCACCGAGAAGATAGAAAAACAGTTCTGGGAGAATCATAAGGAAAGGAACGTGATTCACCTAAGCGATCTCTGTCGTTGTCCATTGAAGACATGGTGCAGATTGACCGGCATACCAGAGATGAGGGATGATGCTGCAGTGGGTATCATGATGATCGGTGTCGTTGGTCAACAGATTTTCCAGAATCTCTATCCGAAAGAACAGGTTGAGTTCGAACCAGATAAGGATTTGCCAAAGGAGGAGCAACTTCCTTCACATATCGATATCTTCGCTGATTTCAAGGTTCCACTTGAATGTAAATGGAGCAGGAAGAATATTGCTAGGGGAACTGACATAGAAAAGGGCTGGATTATGCAGGGAACCGGCTACATGGCTAAAACAAACAGTCCTGAAGGGAAAATGGTCATATTCAATGTGATGACGGGTAGATTGAACTGTTTCAGGGTCGTTATGACTCCAGAAGAATTGGAACAGAGAAGAAAAGAACTGAAAGACGATAAACACCTACTCAAGACTGCCGTTACAAATAAAGACCCTACTCTACTCATACCTTGGGATGATGAATGTGCATACTGCACCTATAGACCATCGAGAAAAAGAGTAAAAGAAAAGTTGCCTAGTTGCCCGAAGTATGTCGAGCCTAAACTAAGGGGTCTTCCTCAAGACCAGTCTCCCTCTTCAACTTAACTAAAGTGGGATTGGCTTCAGGCATTATAGACTTTACTATTTCTAGGAACTTAATCAGCCTACGGTGCTTTGTAGTACCGAATCTCTGAACCTCATATTCCTCATCGGTAAGGATAAAGTTTGCATTGTCTGCTATCCACTTGAACCTTTCCAAGTCATCATCTACATCCTTACGGATTCTGTTCATGTAAACGGAGTATTTGTGAGGGTCTTCACTCTTTTTAATCTTTCCTTCCAGTATGGCTTTCAACCATTCAACCTGTTTGTTTGTTGGCATATCTATCACATAAATGGTGCGCATTGTTACATAAAAGGTTTTCTATGAAAAGTGTAAACAATATTTGATTATAGAAAAGTATATATACTGATGCAGTTACTATTATATCGAACTGAAATGGCAGGAAAAGAACCTATCCCCCTAGATCAAACTGTAGACCTAGAGGAGATGAAGAAAAAGAGTTTCGTGGAAAAACACCCACCTCTAAGTGATGAAGAGGTCGATAAGAGAAAGAGAGAAATCAAGGAAGCTGAAGAGAAACTATCGAAAGATGTAATAACTGTCGAAAATAACCTCATGGCTTTCCTAGAAAAGGCTCATCCGATAGTTGTCGATGGACAACCAGTAGCATGGGTGAAAGATGTCCCATGGTTCAAGATACTGGAAATGATACCCGATGAGGCATTAGAAGAGGCAGGAGGCAAGAAGACAGCAACCGGACCAGATGATGTGATATCAGTCATCAAACAGATCAAATCTGGAACACAAACTGATGTCATATTCAAGATGATGGGTGAACTCATCACGATCCCAAAGAAGGAATGGACATGGTGGAAGACCTATGCAACCGCAACCTTCATACGTGCCTTCAACGATCATCTAGAAAAAAGAGTCAATGAAATAGCATCTGATGTCAATTTTTTCTAGGAACGCCCAAAGGCATTGGGCTAGGAGGCATGTGTGAGATACTGGGTTGCCCACCTTCACAGATAAAGGTAAAGTTTCCCGATATGACGATGGCAGACTATATGTTCCTGTCAGCATATGGGATAAAGAAGATGGAAATGGAGGGAGAAATGTACGGGTTCAGGGAACCAAGGAATCTCCTCAGAAAGACTCCACCCAGAAGAAGGGGAGCAAAGAAATCATGGGCAAAAACAGATAAGTAATGGCAGCAAGAATAGTAGAAACTGACTTCGGTACGAAGAAAGGGGCAAGACAAGCATTAGATAATATAGTGAAATATAGTGGTAAGAAAATTGCTTGGTTCATGTTCAATTATTGGACTGCCGTTTACTTCTATGCCCTTCAGGAATGCCCAGTCGATACCCATGCTCTACAGGCATCAATCAGAATATCTAGATCATCTGTTATGACAAGGGGAGACTTCGTTGTGGGTCTTGCCTTTGAAGGCAGCGATAGATTCGATTATTACATTACTGCCGGTGGAAATGGAGTAATTAACCCAAAGCATGGTAGAGAAGTTGACTATGCCGAGGCTGTTCACGATGGTTACACGGATAGGGCAGGTAACTTCCATATGGGTAATCCATTCCTAGAGAGAGCCATCGAAATGGCTGAAGCAGACTTTGATCAGAATACAGAAGGATATTACCAATGGGTAGAGGAAGAATGGGGTAAAGGAGCATTGACAGCAATGCCACCTCTACCATATAATGTACCAGTAATGGTAACGGGAGGAACATGATAAACAATGGTTGGAACACAAGTTAGAACTATTTTCCTTGCAGTAAGGGGTGTCAACATGCTAGGTGAAAGTCTATCAAAGCCAAGAACTGAAATGAGTGAACTAGAGAAGAAACAAGCAGACTTGGCTAGGTCATCATATAGACTATTGTTCGCTGGTGCTGCATTCCTCACATTCGGTGTCTTCATGATGAGGGCACTCGGAGGATTACTTACACAATCATCTAAAGGTGCAACTATGTTGGATGACCTTGGACTAGCTTGGGGTAGATTCTCATCTAGATTGAGTGCATCAGTTGCACGTACCCTTGAAGGGCAGGTTAAGACTATCATTGGGTTGCTAGAAGGTCTCTCATCTAATCAGGGTGCTGTAGAGGGATTAGGAACCCTAGCAACATACGGTGCTGAACTTGTAACTGTCTTGGGTGCTATCGCTATCTCTGCTGCTGGTCTCAGGGTTTTGGGAGGAGTGCTTGGAGGTATTGGTGGATTCCTAGTGAACCTAAGTCCTAGTATCACATTCGGATTGGCACTCAAGGGAGCATCATTCCTTGCAGCTATTACAGATGCACTTGGGATAACCGGTTTATCTCTGGTTAGTGGGGCACTCTGGTTGGCGTTGCCACTTGTACTTGTGTTCGGATTAAGTTGGCTATTCGAACAACAACCAGCAGACTTGAAAAAGAAACTCATGAGCGAAATGCAGGAGAGTGGTAGGATACAGAGTCAGTATTATAACTATGCAACCGGCAGGATGGAATCCGCAATGGGTGGAAGTCCAAGTTCAACAGTCAACAATATCAACATATACGGAAACACATTCGGTTCTGAACTAAGTCCAGCAGAGATTGGCACTGAGTTAGCCAATGAGATTCAGAATATAGGAATGGATAGACCATAAGGTAAGATAAAACATGGGCATCGCATATCAGCTATGGATTGGTGGAGAGCAAAGAGACTTCTACAATCTCAAGACTACTCAGAGTCTTGATACTGCAGATATAGGAACTTGGGAAGCACAGTTAGCCTATGCTGATGAGGATGTAAACAAAGAAGATTCAGTAAAAATCAAGAGAAAGAACAGTCAGGATGCAACATATGTAACCATATTCAAGGGCATTGTCGAGTACATCAAGCCAATAATGATGAATGACGGAACCAGAATGAGAACTGCTGGTGGAAGACACGCAACCGTCAAATTATGGCGTAAATGGGCTGAAAGAAACGTTGATGACACATACGGTTATTGGTCAGATTACTATCCACACAAAATCCTTCAGTTCTTGGCTAGAAATATCAAATCTGAGAAGCCTAGATTTATCGATGACTCACATTGGATTAGAATCGGTTGGGGCATCAATCCTACTGGTGTATGGACTGTAACTGCTTCATCATCACGTTCAGATTCTCCTCCAGACCACGTAACTGACAGATATGCTGAACTATTATGGGTATCTAATGCAGGTAATCAGTTAAATCAGTGGATTAAAATCGACCTTGGTTCAGCAAAAACCATTTCTGGTATTAGAATCGAGAACAAATGGAGCGACTATATAACCAGTGATGAATGGGCTTATTTGTTCCTAAGAGGTTATAAGATTGAATATAGTCTAAATGGTTCTAGCTGGACTACACTTACAACCGTTACCACCAATAAGGCTAGAAACATCGTGGAGTCATGGACTGCAACCTCTATGCGTTATATCAGGATCACTGGTACTGTCTCCACAAGTTTTGATATAGGAATAGGCGACATTTATGTTTATCAGGGAAGTGATATCACTGGTATCGACATCGGTATTATGGAAGTGTATCTTCCATTTAACTGCAGTGAGATCACTGAGGACCAAGTTGCAGCCGATCAGCATATTCACGTAAGGCACTCTTGGAAATATAATATCAATGACCACATACTAATATGTGATGGTACAGGTCAGGAAAGAAGTGTTCAAATCACCGGCATAGATGGTGGAACAAATAGACTAGACTTTGGCGAAGGCATCGGTTTTGATATCGATGTTGACCTTAATCCTTGGTGTGCAAATATGGAAGCAACCCGCACCCCAAAGATTAACATGGAATATATGAGAAGAACCGATGCAATGGATGCCATTGTCAAAAACTGCATCAAAAATGACAGCACAATATGGGACTGGTGGATAACAGATGACGGGGCACTTTGGTTCGCTGAAGAAAGAGGAACCGATCTATCCGGTTCTGTATCATTCCAATATGCACAAGATATAACTGAAACTGAACATAACCTAGATAACCGTCAGGCTGCAGACTCGGTACTTGTTCTTGCTAGAAAGAGTGGAGCAAATGGAGAGTACCTTCAGGATATCAACTCAAGTGGTTGGATTGGCTCAGGAGACTATGAGCTAGTTATTACAGACAAGGAGACAGACAGCGAAGCTGCATCAATCGCAAAGGCATATGAGGCTCTTGCCAAAGCAGATGAAACTGTTGACAATCTATCTGTTCATATAGATGATGATATCTATGCAACCGGAACTTGGGGATTGGGAGATTATGTGAACCTTGTAGACTCTGGAACGGGAGTATCTGGTGACTATAGAGTTATAAAAGTAACTAGAAAATATGATCCAGATGGAGAGGATGTAACTCTCGATGCATCTTCTACCAAATTCACGATAGGTGCTGCTATAAAGAGAATATTCAGAGAGGGACAGTATAATTCGATGTTCAACCCATCTGAAGGAATCTCTACCGTAACCAGAAGAGTGCCGGGGTTCTATCTCTTCTTCGAGGCTGAGAGACTAACCTATGAAGTGGGTGCAGGAAAGACCACAAAGATAGTAGATTTAACCGCATCGGGTTCTGCATATATTTACCGTCTTTCTACCGATGATTCTGGATATCTATTCAGAGGTCCGGGTGTAACATGTAAATCTGGAGACTATAAGATTAGTTTCTATATAAAGGTAGCAAGCAAAGCCTCATCGAGTGTCATAGCTCAGTTGCAGTTCTACAGTGCAACATATGGTGGAAACATTGCCACGTTAGACATACATCCAAGCGATTTCACTTCAGCTAACTATTGGCAGGAGTTCTCATTCCCCGCAACCCTTGCAATAGAGTATAATGATTGTGAGTTCAGAGTGGATTATACTACCGGCATAACCCAACTAAGTTGCGATTGGGTTGGTCTCAGATCAAGTGGAGCAGGAGCAGTAGATACCTATCTTGATTATCCACTTGGAGCACCAGCAGTTCCAACTGGTCTTGCTGCTGTAAGTGGACCTCTTGGTATCAAACTAACTTGGAATGCCAACTCTGAGTTCGACCTAGATCATTATATCGTATGGAAGAACACAACCAACAATCCGGGTACAGCAACCATAGTGGCAGAGGTTGATACGACATACTTCGTTTACCATGGTGCAGCAGCGGAATATGGAGTAACACTTTACTTCTGGTTGAGTGCAATAGACTGGACAGGTCATCAGTCAGATAAGACCTCTTCAGTTAATGCAACGGTTCTATTCATCGATAATGTCGAGATCGGACCAAATGCTGTCGAGGCAGACAATATCCAGAATGCAGCAGTAATTGAAGCAAAGATTGCAGATTTGGCTATCTCGAACAGCAAACTAAAGAACGATGTTGTGACATCTGGTAAGTTGGCTGGTAGTTCAGTCTATACCCGTCACCTTGTTGTCTTCCAAGTATTGCTCGATGCTGATCCATTCAGTGCATCTGGTAACAAATTATACTGGACAGCCCACAATCTAAGATATGAGGGTACAACCTATGCAATAGCTGCTAACAGTGCTGGAACATCAGATGAGTACATCTGGTGGGATGTGGGGGCTAGTGCATATGCTCATTCTAATACCAAACCAGATTTGAGTGATACAACACTCAATATGATCGTATGTTTTGGGGCATCAACAAACACTATCTATCAGGTATGGAGACCTACAGTTGTTCATGGTGGAATGTTGATTGCACAGACAATCACAGGTCTTGAGATTACTGGTGATTGGATTGTCGGAAAGCATTTCACGACAAGTCTAACCGGTGCAAGAGTTTACATTGATGATACTGGTATATATGGCACAGATGGAACCAACTATCAGTTCTATCTATTGGCAAGCACCGGCAAAGCCTACTGTGGGGCTGGGGCTGTCATACTCGACAAAGACGGAATCACCGTCAATGGCGAGGGTCAGTTGATTCTGAACAAAGCCAATGGAACCCCGGTTGCCACAATCGATGCAACCATAGAGGGTGGTAGGGATTGCGTGAAGATACTCACCGTGGGCAATCAGGATATTCGTTTGGAATCAAATGGCCACCTCTTGAAAATTGGAAATGGCAAGATTGCCGTGCTTGGTGCAGCGACCCTCGATGTGAGTGACGCTGACAGCAACCTCACCCTGCCCTGCAAGACCGCTGCAGATGGGGCACATTCAACGGGAGATATATGGATAAGAAGTGATTTGTAATGTCACACACCGATGCCCACTCAGACCTACATCAGGACCACACTGACGGTGTGGATCACTCAGATGTAACTCAGGTTGCTGGTCTGAGAATCAAGTTCGCTGCCGGACCCAAGAACTTGGCAATGACTCCTAAAGATACAACAGGACCAATGAGAGTCAGAAAGGGGGGTGTCACTTATGATGTTTGGGTCGTTGCGACAACCGATGAATGGGCATCTCCTGCTAGAATAAGAGATGGCACTACCAAATCATTGCGTTATCTAACAACTCATACCGATCACGATGATTGGTCGGACCATGGAGATGGATACACTGACCACAGTGATGGGGCACACCAAGATTGGACAAACGAACATACAGACTCTTGGGATGACCATAGTAACGTTCCCCATGGAGATGGACATACTGACACTGGACATACTGATGCCCATACAGATTGGCAAAACAATGCATATGGGGATTATTCCGATTACGATGATTGGACTGATAACCACAGTGATGGGTATAGTGACTGGACTAATTCTCACACCGATAACTGGGATGACCACGGCAATACTCCTTATATTGATGAACACTCTAATGTGGGAGAGCATTCTGATTCCCACGTAGATTGGAGTAATGGCAGCCACAGTGATTGGGATAACTGGACCGATGGACATGGTGACTGGACCAATGAACCATATTCAGATTGGCATGATGAAATTCCTCACGATGACTGGTCCAATGCTCATATTGACTGGACAAATTCACCGGCAGAACATGCGAATTGGTCCGATCATATCGATAACCATAATGATTATCCAGACCATACCGATGCTCACGGAGACCAGACATTATACCCCGGTGGTCATAGTGACCACAGTGACCACCTCAACTGGACTGACTGGACAAATTCCCATTCGAATACCCATTCTGATTGGGATAATCACACTGACACCCACTCGAACACAGAACCTCATACTGATTACCATTGGGACTGGTATAACGCTGGAGAACAACACAATGACAGCTATACTGATTGGTGGAATCACACCGATACCCACGGAGATTCAAGTCCTCATAGTGATTCCTACAGTGATTATACCGATTCTTGGGACAACGGGTATGATGACTATACTGACCACGAAAACTGGACCGATACCCACAGTGACCATACAAACACTCATTCCGATTGGGAAAATCACACCAATGCCCACCAAGATGATAATTATCACACGGACTGGTCCGATACTCATGATGACCACAGTGACCATACCGACCACAGTAATATTCCTTACACCGACCTCCACAGCGATGCTGGTACATATACCGATCACAATGACTCCCACAGCGATGGACATGGTGACTGGACCGATTATCTCGACACTCACTATGATCATACCGATGAGGAACAGCATTTAGACTGGTCAAATATACATACAGACGATTGGACTAACCATGGTGATGCTCCCCACGTTGATGGAGAACATTCGGATGCGGGACACGGTGATAGTCCTTACAGTGACCATAATGACCACACCGACTGGACCGATTACCTCGATTGGGACGATAGCCATACCGATAATTACCAAGACTATACCGATTATCATACCGATGATTGGACCAACCATTTGGATGGTCACACAGATACACCTCATTCAAATTGGTCGGATGTACAGAACTGGACGGATAATCACACCGATAGTCATCAGGACCATACCGATACCTATCAGGATCATACCGATGGAACCCATACTGATTATACCGATGAAACTATACCCCACGAAGATTCATATAGTGATTGGACAGATTACGAAGATAGTGTGGGGCATACCGACAATCCGGGTTAAAACTTCCAACCTAAACTCTTGACAGTTTTTCTTGTTTGTGTCATGTCGGAATTTGTTACTCCTCTGAATATTGGAGTATCTATGATTGCCACACCCTTCAAACAATTCCATGTCAATGGCATACTTAGAAGTTCTATGACCCATCTTGTAGCTTCGGGGTCGATTTGTTTCATAATCTCAATCCACTCTTCCCCCCACTTGATTGTTGCCTCACATTGCAAACTATGAGTTAGATGAGGTGTTATTCTTCCACCGAAATATCTAAACATATTATTACAATATGGATGACAGGCAACTTCTACTGTTGTGGCATCTTCCAAATCTTCTGAATCTTTCTTTGCCCCCTTAGTGTTCAATGCAGCCTCGAAAATTGGATCAACTGATTTCTTTCCCCAATCCGATTCGAAGAATTTAATACAGCATTCTGGGTATCCTAACAATCTTCCGATTCCACTGTGGTTAGTAGGAGTAGAGAGTGAATATTCGGTGAATAATTCACCAGCCTCCAAATCATCTGCTTTTACGGCTGCACCATATAACATATATGGTTTTCCCTGCTCAACCGGCATATGTTTATGACTGAACCCTTGATAGATACCCGATTTGTTCGTTGGGAAATATACCAAGTTATTCTTACGTAGAAACTCATATGAACGGTCAAAACCATCGGAATTTACATGGTATACATACACCCTTCTCATACCAGCAAGGACAGTTGCTAACTCAGCATCATTGTACAACTTACTGATTCTAGCCATTCTTGGTTCCCAAGTTTCCTTGGAACTCGTATCCCACCATACGACTTTCGTGTTTGGTGTTATATCAGACATTTCTTTCATTTTCCTCCACTATTACGACATTCTCCTGTTCCCCAAATCTCTTCTTCTTACCATCCTCAGTTAGATGGATAACATCGAAAAATATCCCACCGAGAACTTCAAGTTTTTCTCCTGATTGACCACGTATTCCTTTCATATGGTGCATCGTATTTAACCAGATTTGGTCATCACCGAGATGTGCACCTCTGACACATGCCATCATGAATGGTAAACCCATTAAAGCATCCCGATGAGTAAAAGTACAAGATATTCCATGTCTGACTTTTACCTCATCCTGTCTTGCTGGGTGATAACTATTAGCCATTATCAAGTTTGGATACTTGGATAGAAGAGATTCAAAAACCTCAATGAGATCAGGAAAAACCAGAATGTCATTATCCAACCACAGTAACCATTCTACTTTTAATGCTCGATGTTGAGTCATCCATAATATTGACTGCTTTCTTAATTCTTCTCTTGCACTGGTAATAGATGATACCATATTATCTGCATTATCTTCTGAACCATGGACATGTTTTACTGGGAATTTGCATTCTCCGAACTTCATACATTTCTCGAAAATATCAGGAGTGGTTGATACAAGAAGTGTTTCGGGTAGTTGATTCAAATTATTCAAATGATCAATAAACTCTTTCATTGCATAGAGTTTCTGCTTTCCAACTGGGGTGGCTACAATGTACTTCATATCAACCACTATCTAGATGTTTAAGAACTCCATCCTGATGCTCGATTCCATCCGTATGATCACCCGTTGTGTTATCACTATCAGTATGATTGTCACTATCGAGATGTCTCGTATCTCCATCCAAATGTTCTACTCCGTCATTATGTTGTCCAAATCCTCCCGTAGGTATACCACTTGAGGATGGAGATGGTGCTTGGCGTGGCTTTTGGATTCTCAATGCTTTGAACATATTATCTGTTTTCTCGAAGAGAACCTTGTATAGTTCGCAGTACCTATCCTTATTCCTCCAGTCCCAATCGACTGAAAGACCAGAGCAACCCCCATAGCAATGTTGCCACCATTCACATCCAGCACAATCATTCTTGTACAATACTTCCTGTCTAAGACTTGAGGTTGTTATCGCACGTAGGTACTTCTTTCCATCACCATAAAGTCTGAGACACACACCTATCGTTCCGTCATTCAAGACTGTGATAGCACTGCTGGTGCAATATGGGTCACAACCCCTGAATGAACATACGACCTCTGATTCTCCCTTGAAAGAATTAATGATATCTTTGAATGGAGACCATTGGCTTAGTCCCTCTTCAAGCATAAAGTTATAGAGATCGGTGTATGCTTCGATTGCCTCATCGGGTGTTAAATCTATCTCATCGATTCCACTGCAGCAAGGATTTAGTCTTCCAGTGATTCCCTTTGAATCTAACTCTTTTACCCATTTTTTCAATATTTCTCTTCTCTCACCGAGGGCATTCTGTTTATGAATTACTGCAATGACAGATAGGGATATCTTTTCCTTACGAAGTTTATCCATATTCTTGAATATTTTAGCAACCATCTTCTTTCTCAGTTCGGGTGTTCCATTACCACGATTCTCAGATAGTGGATAAGGTCCATCAATGGATATTCCCACATGGGTATGATACTTTTTGAACATTTGTATCATAGCATCTGTAATATTGTATCCGTTGGTTTGTATTCCAGAACAACCAGTTAATCTGTGGGATAGTTTGAGGTATCTTTCGAAGTCTTCGATAGGTAAGACCGTGGGTTCACCCCCATGCAACGTGATTTGTGGACCACAATACTGCCCCTTATCATTTAGCTTTGGCTTACCGGTCTTGGGGTCTTTGCCACCACCCTGTTCCCACAATCTCAGAATGGTCTCTTCAACCGCTTTATGGTTAATGATTTCCTCCTCTGGTCTGATTGCACGTTGATAGCAATATTTACATCTGAAATTGCATTTCAGATTCATTTTGAGTAGTATCGGCATTTTGATCTACCTTATAGATGACGTAATATACTATTTAAATGTTTCTATACACATTTTATGTCCAGTAAACCTTTTATTCGAGTTATGCCCTCATTTATATGAGTAGACAATGGTAGGAATAACATTAAATAATACCGGTTCTGGGGGTTCGTTTTCTATCACCCTAGTCGTGATTACTGGATATACTCAGACAAATGTTACAAAGTTTGCTGTGAAAAGAGTACCGGGGAAACTGATACCGCAATTAGACACATCAACTTTTGTGGTAGAACCCAGAATTTATAAGATTCAGGCTCTGGTAACTGATGTCCAGAAGACTGCTTTACAGGGTCTTGCAACTGAACCAGATTGCCGTTGCCTACTCACCGATAACCAGTTGACAGATAAATATGTAAGACCCGGAATAATCACGGTTGATGTAAAATCTGGGTTTGACGACTATCCTTGGGTAGCCGATATCGAGCTAGTTGCTGAAGATCACTGAGTATCTTTCTTTTCTTCTACCTTGGATTCAGCTTTTGCCGTTAAATAGACCTTCTTATAGGCAACTGCACCTGCAGCAGTGAAAAGGTATCCTATGCATATGTTAGCGAAATATGCAAGTCCTGCAGGGACAGCAACGGTTGGATAAACTAGCATAAATCCAACATAGAGAAGAAGAACGATTCCAGCAACCACGTTGGCTACCGTGACCTTATCGACTTCTGGAATGATGTTAGACATTTTTACCACATATAGTAGGCAACCCCAGATATTTAAGTCTTTTCTTTTGTTTAAATAGGTTAGCATCCCCGGATGCTATGCTAATGTTGGTAGAAAACTTTATAAGCTGATGGATTGTCTTATGTGGTTGATACAAATGAAAGAGGCTACATTAGACATTGGCAATCTAGATAGGTTTATAGAGGGACTTTATGAACAGGAGAAATATGCCTCTCAGATTGCTGCAATAAAGGCGGGGATATCTGATATATTCATAATAGATATAATTGATTTAGAGAAAGAATGTTTTGAAAGTTTGGTAGAAAATTATTATGGTGAGACCAAACTAGAGTTCAAAAACTCTTTACCGGAGGAATGTTCTCATGCAACCCTTGTATTTAAGAATGTTCCAGTGAATAGAAAATTGAGGGAATTAGACTCTACTGATATAAATAAGATAAATACAATGAATGGAATCATCATAAGTTGTAAATCTCCAAGATCAATAGCAAGAAAACTTGTTTTCCAATGTCCATCTTGCGATGAGAGAATACCAATCGAGCAAACATTCCATAATCCAATTTCTCCAGTAGATTGCCCCCATTGCGGATATGATAAAAAGTTTATACTTTTAGAGAACGAATCAGAATATGATGATTATCAGGAGTTGACCATACAGGAGAATCCAGATGATACGGAAATTGGGATTATTCCCAGAATCATGCAAATTATTATGGTTGGTAGTCATCTGGTGGATAAATGTAAACCGGGGGATATAGTTAATCTTACCGGAGTATTGTCAGTTGAACAGGAAAAGGGTTCAAGAGTGTTCAACTGGTTCATAATAGGGAACTCAGTTGATGTATTGACAAAAGATGCATTCAGTGTCGAACTATCCGATGAGGATAAGACCGAACTGGAGAAATGGGCAGTCGATCCAAGAATCAGAAATATCATATTGAAATCAATCTATCCATCGATTTTTGGTCTAGAAGAAGAAAAGTATGGATTGACTCTATCATTATTCGGTGGGGTCGAGCATAAGGCAAAAGATATTAATTTTAGGGGTTCATTGAATTGTTTACTTTTGGGTGATCCTTCAACGGCTAAGACGGCAATGCTACAGGCAGCTATGAAAGTCGCACCGAAGGCATTGTATACTCAAGCAGGTGGAAGTTCAGGAGTCGGTTTGACTGCATCTATGATAAAGGATGGAGACCTATGGACGATAGCAGCAGGTGCAGTTGTATTGGCAAATGGAGGAATCTGTTGCATAGATGAACTCGAAAAGATGGCAAAAGAGGATAGGGATAAACTTCATGAATGTATGGAGATTCAGACAGTTTCAATCAATAAAGCAGACAAACATGTGACTTTGAATGCAAAGACAGCGATATTGGCTGCAGCGAATCCGAAGTTAGGTAGATATGATGAGAACATGACGGTTGCAGAGAACATCGATTTGCCACCAACGATTCTTTCTAGATTTGACTTAATTTATATCATGAGGGATATTCCAGAACCGGACAAGGACCAAGGAATAGTGAATAAGATATTCGACACACTAGATGATAAAACAGATGAGGAATTGCCAACGATGTCGCATGATTTGTTAAAGAAGTACATTCTTTACGCAAAGTCCATAAAACCTATTATAACTGAGGATGCAAGGAAGAGATTGATGGCAGCTTATCTAGGATTGAGAGGAAAGATTACAAGTGATAAACCGATTCCGATTGCAACCAGACAACTTCAAGGTATGATCAGACTAACTCAGGCTCATGCAAGGATGGCATTGAAACACAATGCAGATATCGATGATGCGGAGATAGCTATTCAATTAATCATGAACACATTGGCTAGGGCTAATATCGATCCACTAACCGGAGAATATGATACGTGTTTAACTGAGGGGGGCAAATCGAATACAAAAGCAAAACAGGACTTCAGTGTTAAAAAGAAGTTCGAAGCAATAGATAGTGCAACAAGGACATATACCGAGTTCACAAAGGATGATGTTTTCGAAAATGCTAGAAGTTTCTTCGAAAATAGGGAAGAGTTTGAAATGCTATTCTCGAAGTTCATTGATGCTAAAACGAATGGAGTATATATATCAGATGCATCACAAGGCAAATATAAGAGGGCATCATCTAAATTATGGGGAAAATAACAATGTCAAACAAGAATAAACCTGATGGTCAATGGGATTCCTTCGGTGGTTCTGCCATGGCTAGAGCAGAGGAACCAAATGACCCAATCAAAGTAGAAATCGATAAGTGTGAACAGATGAAGAAAGAGGGTGCTACAGTCGAAGCACTTGCAGCCCAAGAAAAGAAAATCTGGGACATGATTTACCGTAAGAACATGGCTAAACTCATGGCGTAAGTTTTATAAGCATAATCCTATCTATATATTAAACGGGATGTATTTCCCCGGTGGCAGGAGCTAAATGGAGACATGGGTGGAAGTCTAGGACTTATAACTGTCCCGCCCTGCCACAACTTCTCATAAGAAAACCTTATATCTGACTTCAATACTTCTATAGGTGATAGAAAATGTCAGTGGATATGCGTATCATAAAAAGACTAGGTGCTAGACCTTCTTTCCCAGATACTAGGAACTACCGTGTAACAAGTCCAACAAGGCTTCAGGTCGAGCAACTACCTGCAAGTTACTGGAAAGAACTTTTAGATTATGCACCAGACGGGAAGTTTGGCGACCCAAGTAAGAAGCATCCTGATCAGGGACAGGTTGGTGACTGTGTTGGTTGGGATGGAAGTATTGTCAGGGCGATTGATAATAACCTCCAAAACTTAAAGTATGACCCCCTATCCGCTTGGTGGGCATATGGTAGGAGCAGGGCATATAGTGAACCCCCAATCACTAATTGGTTAGATGAGGGAAGTACCAACTATGGATTGATGAAGGCGTTCCATAGTGAAGGATGCACTCTTGAAATAGATTGTCCAACACCGGGAACCAATCAACCATTTTATTGCTATAGTGATGCCAACGTTAAAAAGGCTGCTGACCATGCAATCGATGAGTTCTGGACCGTCAATCCATTCCCAAACGATGTGAAGGCTGCAATCTATGGATTAACTCATGAAATGCCATATAAGATGCCTGACGGTTCACAAGGAAAGACCGCACTCATTTCAGCATTCCCAGTCTTCCAAGGATTTGAGGATGCAGCCGGTGACGGAACCGGAGTCGTTCCAACAGTACAGACTACTCTACTCGGTGGTCATAGTAGTGCATTGATTGGATGGATTATCAAACAAGACTTAATCGATTATCTCATAAGCATGGGAGTTCTAACAAACAAGGCAGAGACAATCGTAACTGAACCAGAATACTATTGCAACTACAACTCATGGGGAGAAAGTGCAGGAATAGGTGGACTGTTCTGGATTCCAACCTCATATCCATTCTACCCAAGCGACTTCTTCCTTATACACAACGGTCCTCCGACAGCAGACCCTAATCCACCAGTGCCACCAACCCCAAGTCCATGTAACAATGGAGCAACAGCAGCAAGAGCGTTGAACGTAGTACCTTGGGCGTTGCATAGAAAGGGCAGAATGTACTACATGAACCCTCCAGAGAAGTGATAATATGACAAGACCGAAATATGAAAGACAGAGAGACAAGGCTTTTGCCCACTTGAAGAATATCTTAGAGATATCATACAAAAGGGGCAGATTCGACTTTGATGATGAAAAAAGGAAGATACACTTCCATATCAGTTTCGTGAAGGATGGTAAGATAGACCAGATATTCCTAGCCCAGTTCTTTGCAGCATGCTATGCCATTCTAAAGAACTGGTATAGTGTAGCAAACAAAGACCCGAAGGGAAAGAAGCTGATAAATGAGAATCCCCAGATCGTAACACTTAATAGCATGTACGCTACATACTCTAAGTGGAGCGAAATCCAAAAGATGATAAAGGAGGAAAAGATAAAAGTTGACAACAGTAATATCCCAAAGCCCCAATAACTTCCTTTATGAGATGCTAAGTCCAGAGGAAGTCAACAAATCTCCCAAGTCTGTAACCCAGATTATGGACTTTGAGTATGGCATTTGTTTTTCTGAGTCTCTTGTCGATGACGGTCTTCTGACTATAGATGAGGCACATGATCTTGCTGTTGTTGACCAAGACCTGAGATTTTCATCTACCGACATGAAACCAATATCCGAATATCCTATTATTGATATCGATGTCGAAGACGAACCAGACGATTAACGAAATACTTATAAGCAAGTTGTGTGCTATTCAAAATCGACATCCATGACAAGAAAGAAAGTAACTATCGAAGAGAATATTAATCCTCCCGTTGGTATGGATTTATCTTCTGCATTTCCGAATATTGAAGACAATCCAAACGTTGTAGATGTTAGTGAAGAAGATAGAGAGGTATTAGAGGGAGTTATTAGAGCAATGGAACATGAAGCAAAGTTATATCCATATATCGATGATTACAAGATACTGGTGATACCAGAATCATCTGAACCGATGATTGTCGTAAACGAATCAGAGTTCGAGAAATTACAGGAAAAGGCTCTCGGTCAACGTAGGATTAAGTAGGTAGTTATTTTGTATGAAATCGATACTAGACAGTTAAGAACCGTATGGGATAAGATTCTTACCATTAGTATTAGAAGAAACACCAACGATGCTATGGTATGCGAATCTGTCATGATGGTAGACGAATACCAATCTAAGAAGTTCAATTATGAAGACCATTCCGTGTTCATAGATATGGGGGCACATATCGGGACATGGACCATGTTAATGGCATCAATCAATCCAACCTTCAAGGTATACTCTTATGAACCGATACCAGAGAACTTCGAATTACTGAAGAAGAATATCGAGCAGAATGGACTTCAGGCTTATCCGTTCAACTTGGCTATCTCTATGGATTCTATAGGGAAGGAAAAGGTATATTATAATTCCGAAGATACCGAGTTCAGTAGATATCACAAGTTCATAGGAAATCCCGGTGGTCATGGACAGATAATAGAGGTCGATAAGATATCTGTAGATGATATATTCAAGAAGAACAACATAAAGAGATGCAGAGTAGTCAAGGCAGATTGTGAAGGATGTGAAACCAAAGGATTCAGTACCGCATCTCCTGAGACTTTACAGAAGATAGATTATATAGTTGGGGAGTTCCACCCCGGAAACAGAACAGAGTTCTTCAAATTATTTGAACCCTATTTTGTTGATATAAGTGAACCGGTGTATACAGAATCTAGGAAGTTCGAATTACAACAGTTCTTGTTCAAAAACAAGAGGCTTGTGTAATGATAAAGATTGCTTGTGCAGGAAATATCAAAAACCATTTGCTAGAGGTCATTCGAAATTATCCAGAGTTTGAGATACTTGGTGCAACCTACATAACTGACCACTATGAAGAGAAGATGGAAGCAATCAAACAGTTCAAACCAAATGTGATTCATTTCATATGGTGTGAAAGAGGAAGTAGAGATTTAGTCTTCGACTGCATCAAAAGATTGAAGGCAATGGGAGTTCCATTGATACTAGAAATGGATTGGAATAATCTATGTCCAACGGGTGGGGATGATCTTGCTTTCGTCAACTCTGGTAATTTATTCCTGATGGAAACGGTTCTTGCAAGAGATTATTATCCGCATCAACCATTGATAAAAGTGCCAACATACTGTATCGGTGCATTGGAACTGCTGACCCATAAAGAAAAGAATAAAAATGCAGAACTATTAAGGAAACAGAAATTCCCACTCAAGGAAATCTGTGATATAATCGAAAAGGTCTAAGTTATATATCCAAACCTTTTGAGTATTTTTCTGATATCTTCCTCTGTTACTTTATTTCTACCCTGCTCTGCTACTTCCTTAATCGCAACATCCATGATTGAAGATACAATTTTGCCAAAAGTTGCAATCAGTAGGTCAGTTCCCTCCGGGGTTATGAAGTCCGGCTCCGGTTCAACCTTAACAACCTTGTATTTGCCTGTCTTATTCCACCATTTCTTGAATGATTCCATGATACTAGATTCACATCACTTATATATAAATATTGTGACTAATTAGAAGATAATGTAACGAATCCAGCAATAAATAACGAAAACTATCAGGAAAAACACGGTTATTCCTACTAAAGAGAGCAGTGTTTTGAAGTATATATCAAGTCCATACAATATACTATCAGACATTGAGCATCAACACCATTATCCATATACCTGCCATAAGTCTAGATATCCCTATAGCCAAGGGAGAAATAAGGACATATTTAAGGGTAGGGATTTTCTTTATCATATAATGCATACCAATTATGACAGTTATGACAAGAATGACATCAACAAGATGCCATAATCCAAAACCCATCGATGCTACCATTGGCATCAGTCTGTCACGATGAGCCATTTCATCATAGAGAATCCTAACCATTCTGGGACTCATACGGAACTGCAATAATATATCCCTGTCTTCTTCACTCATTTTTATATTCCCTCTCCCATTGACCTGTCTTCTCATCCTTCACATCCTCGAATCCGGGTTCATCGAAATACCACGGAGGTACATCTTGACAACTTGCACAATGTTCTCTTGATGCTGTTCCATAGGGGCAATACTCAGCACCACACTCTGCTTTCTCTGTACTCATTGTTCATCATCCATCAGAGATGCTTTTTCTGCCACTTCTTTAAATCCCTCGGTTGTACTCAGCACTTGTGACCACTGAGAAAGAAGATCGGTAGTCTCACGCAAAGTCAGTTTCATATTAGGATCGCCTATATCGATTCCAGTATTTCCGATCCCCAAGTTCCCAAGGACCATCTTCAATACTTCAATAAGGTCATAGTAACCTCCATATCCGTGTTTGCCTAGAAGATCATCGAGTTGATTCCATTCTTCTCTTGAAAGTCTGTATTTACTCATTTCTTTTCCCACCTCTTCATGACTGAAGCCTCCCCTTTAGTTTCTCATAGAGGACTAGGGTATTGCGATGCCATAATTCCTTTGGTTTATCTTCGTTTGCCTTCTCTATATCAGCAATCATCTCTTCAAGTTTCTTCTTTTCAGCATTCTCTTCGGTCATTTCAATGCCTCCCTCAGACGTTTCAAAACGACATCAGCATATTCCTCTCCACAGGTGACATGTTCATAATCCTTTATCGTCATTGTGGAATCGAAAGATTTTGGGTCGAAGTATTCCTGTTCGAGCATTCTACGTACCGTTTCGAGTTTATCCCGTAGGTCTTCGAGTTCATATTCCTGATTCAGGATATACTCGATTACCTCTTGTGAAATATCATTGCCATGTTTGTCCACAGCCTTCAAATACATCGGGCTACGTGGGTCTGTAGCATGTTTCTTTGCTTCATTGGTAATCTGTATCTGAGTGTATTCATCTACACTCATCCCACAATGGTCACAATATCTTGCCAAACCATTGATAGTCTCAGTTGATGCTTTCTTTAAATCGCTCATCTATTTAGTTCCCCCTCGCTATCCAACTACTTGTCGGTTGACATATCTGACAGACCGCATTCTCTGCCTTTTGCATCATGAGTGTTGTCATTGGTCCACCATGCCAATCCAGTTCGACTTTCCTTCCACATCTGCAACAAATGTTGTATATGATCATTCTATTCACCCACCTCGGCTGGAATCCTGAGTCCACAGCCCAGACAACGGTAAATCTTCTTTCTGGATGTGGTCCATACAGTATCTACGAAACCATTCATTTCGCCATGTAGACCGCACCCAATATGGAACCCATCACAGGCAATGTGGTCTTCGAATAATGCCCTCACAAAGATGTCGTCATCCGTCTTGACTAGGACTTCACGCAATGGTTCTCCACACTTTGGGCAGTAGTATGTGTCAAGTGAGTATGAAGTGAGAACATTCCTGCATTTCTTACAAACCCTCATTCTGTTTCACCTGTCACTATCATCCACGCCCTTCTATTTAAAGATTATGGATCATATTGTGCTGTTTCTTTCTGCAACGCCAACATACGGTGGAACGGTTAGTATATCGCCCAGTGCCCATCCAGCCACAGACTACACAGGGAATTGGAGTTAAAGGTTGGTGGAGTAACTGCCTACGAATGGCAGCCATACTGGTTCTCGGCAATTAATCTCTCAACTTCAGCTAAGGGTCTTCCTATAGGTCTCATACAGGGCATCCTTAGTTTTCTGGTATGTCTCTATGGCTTCCTTTATCTTGTCCTGTTCTACCTTGAGTGCCTGTTCCAGCCCCTTTATCAGTTCCTCGAAGTCGCTTGGCACTGGGTTTCTCCTCCATAGGCTTCTTGATCTTGCTTCCCAAGAAGTTCATGAAATACTTGTGCCTGTAGCCATTCGGGTCCATGCTCTCGACACCGTGTTCAGCCACTAGGACAACGTTCCAGCCCATCCTCTTCAGGTGGTCGGCTATCGCCAAACGGACATCTTCCTCACCGATGTCTCTTCCGTTGGCTTCATCCATTGCCCTTGAACAGTTATTTTCTTCTTCCAAGGTTAGCGGTCTCCATATACAAGGTGCATCGAGAACATGGTAATGACCCCGGCAAATCCCACGCCAAGGGCTATGTCAGGGTTCTTTACGGTGATGGCTGTAGCAAGGATCGCTAGGAATATAAAGAAGAAGAAAAACAGTTTCAGTTCATTCAGGTTGCTCATTGTTTACACCGCTTATCTGATCGGCTACCTCGTATTTAAGGGTTTCTGTGGGACAGTCTCATACTAGGAACCATTGGGTAGTATGAATGAAGACATTACTATTTGTGTCCATGCTCCAGCTTATTTGGCAGGTTACATTATTGCGTGGACCGTGTGGAGATATGGCTACGCCCCCTGTATATGAATACATACGGGTTTCTCCACTTTCCATCTTTATGGTCATCCCTATGATTGGACCGTTACTCCCTCCGGCTACACTGACTCTGAAAACCGGGGTATTGCCGGTATTGGTTATTATGAATACGAATGAACCAGTGCCTTCTTTATGTATTATATTTGTCAGGACTACTTGATATTTTGATTTAGGGATCATTGAATAGAGGAGTAAGGCAAGAAGGAGTATAGATACTAGGGCAACTACTGTCTTTTTATTCAACAGTTATTCACCGTCTATTGAAGGTGTCTTCCCTGTATTTAAGGATTTCTGTCCTACGACAAACATTCTCTGTACAGCGAACATTGAAGCCCCCAGTGAATATTTTCATTCCCATGACGACATTCTTTCATTATCCGGTGAAAATGTAGCCATGGATTTAATCGGTGACTACATTCTTCTATCGTTTAATGAAAATGTCGTCACTGAATTGGCACAGGGCTTTAATCCTTTATATAGAATTATAATCTGGTGCTAAAATATACGGATTTATTCGTATCTAACAACTTTATTCGTATGGGGAAACTATGACATTTCACTGGACCAGATTACTTCCGTAAATGGGGGAATCACAGAGTTTCATACGGGGCTGGGCTTGAATAATATATATATATGTATATATGCTTATGTATGTACTCTCCTGTTCCACTCTACCGGGGTGTTCGGTGAATGATGAACTGTTCGGTGTTTACCATACGGTGTTCGGTGGGCTTTATATATGTTCGGTCTTAGCGAAAGTATATAAATAGACCGAAACATGGGACCGGACCCTTCGCTAAATACCGAATATTACGGGAAATGCTGAAACATGGGTCCGACCCCTAACATCCCGAAAATGGGGTCTACTTGCGGTGGGGGTAGGCTACGTTAGCTAATTTTAGCTAAATCCCGCTAAGGTGGAGGGGTTTTTAGCTAACATAGCGATTTCATGCAATTACTATATAAGGGATATATTATTTAATCACTGAATTGCGTTAAAGGGTTAAAAACCCCCAGAGATTATAATCTGGTGGTAGTGTTTTTCTGGTCGTTATGTTGTGATCATTAAATAAATAATATCATAGATATGGGGGGGGGGTTGCTATGGGTAAAATAGGTATACTTTAAACAATCACCACACACATTAATCATGTTGCTATATGGAAAACCCTTCATTTAAAACAATCATTATAGAATTACTTCATACAATTTAGTGAACATTATGAATCCATCGTTACTTATTCCATTCAAGTATCGTATTCAACTATGGTATGCACATTAACATATATATATATATTATTAGTATCTCTCATAATGTACCTATTGATGAGTAATATGGTATTACCCTTATCTCTCTACTTATCTAATACTAGATATCTATAACTACATTCAATCAATATCAATCGATAACTAAACACTCTATGCATCCAACTGATTCACTGTAAGGGTTGAAGTATTGGCGTTTACTATTAATATATATATGCTAATATATGCTTATATGTTAATATATATGCGTGTTAGATATTGATTACTCCATTATGAATCTTCTTATGGCAGTTAGAACACACCAACATTATATTTTTGTCTTTTCCTTCTTTTAACCATTTCTTGAATTGACTTGTGCTAATCGTAGCTTTCTCTTTTTGTGTTGGATCGAGATGATGAAATTCTAAACAGCATAATTCGGTCTCGATACATTTCTCACATTTCCCACCATATAATGTTTCAACAACCGTTTTCTTCAATTCATTCCTTCTTATATTTGCTACCTTATTTCTCTCTCTTATCTCATCCCTATGTTCATTATTCCATTTTAAAGATCGTTCTTTCTTTTCGTCTTTCTGTTGTTGAGTTGAAGGATGGTCTTTTCTGTATTGTCTCCAATAAGCATTAATCTTCTCTCGATTCTTCTTTCTATATTCATGTTGATACTCCAATTCGTTAGACATAGATATGTATATAATATGTTTATATATATAAACTTTTCTATTGAATATGTATATATATCTAATATTAGATAATAACTATGTTAATATATATATGTAATATGTTCGATTAGTTACTATTAGCACTTTAGTAGTATTGGAATAAAATAACCCTTAAAGCATAAGTAGCAATTCATATAAATGTAACACTTTGAAGGGGCTTTTATTGCTTTATCCATGTTAAGTTATGTAATAGATTTTAGCTAAAAACGAACTTAGAGAAAAAAACCGATTTTTTCAAAAATAAGAATTTCAGGGCTTGAAAGATTCAAAAATGGTTGAAGATTGAGATCCTGAGCTACTAAAAAATAATAAAACTAACTTTAAAAAAGTGATAATATTCTAGTGATGTTGTTTAAATCTTGTAATGATTAACGAATCCAATCAGCACAAATAAATAGTATACTGAGATCAACACTGCCACACAGCAGGTTATCCACTTCAGGGTTCTTAGGACATTTCCCATGTTCTTTTATTCACCTTTATCCATATCTAACTTGTTCGATCCACGACTTCTTCATTCCTAATGTATCGCATTCACCGCATTCGAGTTCATCAGTTGTCAAACCCATTTGTCTCATCACTCTCTTTAGTAGAGATATTTCCTTCTCATCTAGTGTTTCAAAGCATTCATTAAATATTGCCCTACAAATACAGTTCTTCATGCACCCACTAATATGGGCATCAATCTGTTCCTCAGTTTCGTTGTCCACTTTGATTTCTTCAATGGATTCATCGATGATCTTTCCATCAACATTTCTTGTTAATGAGATCGTCACTTCTGTTTGTGCATCGAAATAGTTACCATAGCCATTGTCGAGATACTGACTTTTAGTTAGTGATGTTATTTCTGTACCTCCTGATACCTCGAATCCTTTGTCAATGAGGGACTTCATGATCTTTCCCTCATCGACCTCATCGTTTATTCCGTTCATTCAATTCACTCCTTTGTTTTACTCCATCCATCCGAGGATGATCTTTATTCTTCTTGCTTCTGCACCTATTGCAATCAAATCGCCCTTCATCCTCTTTAGTGTGTTTGATTGCATCTTATCCTCACGATAGGCTACACCTACTTTTGTTGCAGCCTTTAATTCCTGCATTCTACGGGCTTCAACTTGACCCTGCAGGTTCTTTCTCACTGTGGAAACTTCGTTTAGTTTCTCCTCAACCGCACCCACTAATGGTCTCTGCAGGATGCGTTGTAGCTTTTTATCTGTTGCACTTAAAATGGCAACATCTGAGATAGTGTTCTGGTAGTTAGTTCTGTAACTACCTTTCCGGTATGCATTCTTTGCATTCAATCTGTTTCACCTTTTACGTTCTTCTCTTTCCCCAACTCAAGTGTCGTAATCTCATATTCCTGTCTATCAATTACGACTTTTTTGGTCACTTCTTTAAATGACCATGATTCGACTTCATAGTGTGCCTCATTTAGTTTCCGCACAACTCTGTCGATAGCTTCTTTACTCTGGATGTACCACTCAGGCTTTACGATTATTTGTACTTTGTTGAACTTGTTAATCTGTTGTTTTAATGTGATGGCTTCATCTAATGTTAAAGAGTTTTTCTTTATGTACTTTGTAAACAGCCCATTCACTAGAGATATTTGTCTCATCATGATCCTTTTGTTCATTCTTTTGACTGTTGCTTTCCTTCTCCTGAGTTCGTGAGTTATCATTCTCACTTCTTCTATTGACTTTGGCTCCGCTGGTTCCTCCGGCTTGAATAGATCGTCTAAACTGTATTGATTAACTGTGCTCAGTTTGAATAACTCTTCTAATTTCATCAATTCAAACTGTTCTTTCTGTTCCGCAGTTTTTGCCTCATCTTCTTTCTTCTGTCTCATTCGTAATATTCCGGTGTTCATGATCCACAGCTTAACGTAGCATCTCTGTGATTTCTTCACATATTGCTCGCACCTTTCGCAATATACTTTCTTGTCTGCATCCGAGATCGTGAAGTATCCATCTGCATTTACTTTCATCAACTTTGTCATGCAGGTGAATCGTGCATTTCCGAATGTGTAGTTAATTCCATTTATTATCATTGTGTTTTTCCTCCGAACTTTTTCTCCCAGCTAGTTGGTGTGTATATACGAACATTGTCGTTTAATACATCCTTCACAGTACATCCGAATGTATGCACTATAAAATGTGTCCACTTGTGCTCTTTAAGATATTGTTTCATTTTCCTGTGTGCAACTTCCGGTATTGGCTTGAACCATATATTTGGAGTCATCACTTTATTTTCATCTCCTCTTTCGTTGCCCTGAGTAGTTCAAACAAATACTCCATGTATTGATAGTGAGGAAGACCCACTATCTTGTCGAGTTCACTCTTTGTGAATATAGTGTTCATGTTTTTGTTTCACCTAAACATTTTGTTCATTATGCCACACACTCTTGCTGTTGCTCTTTCTCTTGATGCTCTTGTGGCAGTGTATTTGTCACAATCAGGATGCATAGGTGTGGATGATTCGTTGAACTTGCTTGAATCAATCCAAACATCACACCTTGGGCATAAAACCATTAGATAGGTCTTTCCACCTATCTTCTTTTCTTCAATCTTTACCGTCATTCCAATTCCCTCTTTTGTTTAACCCTCTACGTCTAATGTTCTTGGAGAGATATAGTTTGTGAGCAACTTGATTAATCCGTTGATTGCCTCTTTTAATGCCCTCTCATGCTCCGCTGTGATGTCGTTGGTATCGTAAATAGTGTGGATCAACTCTTCAATCATGGTTTTGCAGAATGTTTCCATGTTATTTAGTTGTGAGGTTGCTATGTAGATGATATTGTCTTCAACATATCCTAGTGTGCTATCTTTCTTCTCAAAGAACTTCAGTTTCTCATCGTTAATCATTGATCGTGCGTTTATTGGGAACATCTTCTCTCCATCGTATCCTTCAATCATCTTGATTAGGTTTAATCCTCTCATCACGATTCTCTGCTTATCTTGTCCCAATTCTGAGAATTGTTTCTTTGATCTCTCCATGTTCTGCTGTGCTTTCATTTCTAGGAACTTCTCGGCACTATAAAATCCCTCTCTTTGCATCGCACTAGCAAATGAGTAGTTTTTGACTGTTACCTGATTCCCTCCATTGTAGTGTACCTTTCCTTTCAATTCGTTGTCGGTATCTATTACTTGTACACTTCCGAATATCTCTTCAAAGACTGCAAGATATTCCGGTGTTAGTTTCCAGCCTGATGCTTCACTCTCTAAAACATCTTTTTGTTGTAGTTCGATTACTTTCTTGATGATGGCTCTGTCCTTTACTGTCGAGAGAAGTTTCCCCATGTTCTCGTCTGCATCCCAAGTGTTCATAAAGTTCCTGTCGGTTCCTGTATCTACGTTAAATAGGTCGTATCCGAACTCAGCTTCTTTGTGGCACTTTGCTACGAATATGTTTCTCTTATACATATTTCCCTTGTACTTTCCTGTCAATAGTCTGCCATATGTACTATCGGTGTGCAATACGTCTGGTGATGATGGGTCTACAAACTTGGTCGTCATGATCTCGTATACTGTGTCAAAGTCTAATCCGGTGATGATCATCGAAAATCCTTTGTGCTGACCATCTGTTTTAGTTATATTGTACTCTAGGATGTTTTCACTCAGGAGTTTGCCTAATCTGAACTCGATGATCCAGTCTCTAGATTGTGCCTGTACTTTGCAACCTGCTTTTAATAGTATAACTGATGCGATCTTTACTCCTTCACCATATTGCCCTCTTTTGAATCCATCCTTTTTCTGTGACTTGCCTAATATAATCATATTTGGTAGTTCGCATCCGTCACCATCATCGTGTATCACAATGTTTCCTTCAGTTGTCCTCGTTAGTATTGGCATCTGTTCTGTTTCGTCAAGACTATTCTGCACAATCTCACGAATAGCTTCCCACACTCCCCACTGACTTCTATATTCTGTCGATATGGGAGTTGGTACTTGAACCTGTGCACTTACAGGTAGCATCTTAAACTCTTCAATCGTTTGCATCAATTTGTTTTCACCATTTCCTGCTTCACTCTGTAGACTTCAAATGCTACATCATTGTAGTGTGCCCAAGATGTTTCGCCACATTCTGGACACTTGGATAAAACTGCAATTCCTCCTCCATACCCTTGAATTGCATCGTTTCTTTCCCTCTCATCCAATAACCAATCGAGATGATCTTGTTTGTAGTTGCAATGTGGGCATGATTCGTAATCATCACGATGGTTCAATCTAGAAAAACTCATTTTCTTTTCATCTCCTCCAAACTGCTGATATTATGATTATGATTATACCTACTAAGAATAGTATTAATGAGAACATTATTGTTCCTGATCCAACAATTAGTTCAGCCAATGTCGTTCTAAATCCGTGATTAAGAACAGTAATGTTTATCCACTGTAAAAGTAGTGAGTAGTATATTACTTTCATTCCTATGCCTACTCCAATTAGTCTTATTATGCTCGATAGTTTAAATCTTCCCATTTTTACTTCACATCTCCTCTACTCTTATCATCTTCATTGTCCCGTATCTTAATGCTTCCTTGATTTGTTTTCTCATAATAGTGTCGTTAATTTCGTTCCTCTTATATGTTATGTCGTTTCCATCGAGACAAATATGATAGATAGTGTTCTGTGCGTTTCCTTTCTCTCTTATCCATGTTGAAGATATTACGTGAGTATCGCCATACTCATCGTGGACTTCTTTATCTTCAGCTACTTCTAGTAGCCATTTCTTTCCTTCAGTTCTTTCCGTTTCCATTTCTTTTCACCTTTTCAGGCAATAGAGATAAGGTTTAATGTTATATATAAAGATTTAATTGCTTATTTTCGTTTATTATCATCACCATGTCTAATCACTATAATGTATAATGAGCACTAATCACTATAATTTAATCACTAATAATAGTTCAGTTCTGGTCGATACTCTAATACTTCATAAATATAATTCACTATCTGAAAAAATCAAAAATAAAAATCCTAAAAAGTTTTTTCGTTTTTTTTCTCTAAGTCTGAAAAAAGTTAAAACTTAATATATTTTAGCTAAATCATTAAGGAATTATACCCAAAAATGCCCTAAAAACTGCTAAATTAGTTCAAGAATATAACTTATTCCTGTAGGCATGGATTTTTTATTGAAGGTTGGATTTCCAAGATTCAGGATTTTTTAATTAATACTAATGCTCCTCTCTAATGATAGTTATATATCACTGCACCCCTGATAATCAAATCCGGTTGACTATTTACTGTTGCGCTCGTCAAAATGCGGATATTATGCAGTCGAATTGATCACATTCCTGTCGGCTCTTTATTGCCACTTTCACCCGACATCCGTGAAATTGTGTGCCTCCAGCATCCAATACTGTATAAATTTAATGATCATCACACAATATATGCATGATATTACTGCTTTTATCTTTTTATAAATCCCCTTATTTTAACCGGATTTAAGCTGAGAACTTATATTTTAACCGCTTTTAGTCTTGGCTGAAATGCTTTATATACTCTAATTTATATAAATATTTAAGTTAATACATCAAATCCTGTAACCGACTAGATTTTTATAAAACTAACAGCGTCAAGTTTGTGCAATATTAACCCTTTAAACCCCTTCATATTTCACGTTTATGTTATTATGCATTAAATAAAAGCTATATTATAAAGTTAGTTTTAAAAGGATATGAATTATGCATTTTTGATCCGTTAAGCACATTTTTTTAATCAAAAAGGGCGTTTTATGTAAGTTTTAAAATTTCGTTGACTAAAAGGCGTTAATAATACATTTAATATTATTCTATAAGTATTATAATATTATTCTACTTATAAACTAGAATCTGGGCTTTTTGAGCGTATCTTTTAGCCAAAGAGTCTCAAAAATTGCCGGATTTCAGAGATGATTTTTAAAGATAAGTTTATCCAATACGGATGTGATAATACTTTGAATCCTTTAAGGTGGCTACTCTATTGATCTTAATTCACTCCAAATTATCTATATACTGTGATCACAATAGTATTAAGATTAAATGGAGGAATTAATCATAATGATTAATTGTTTAATCAAAATCAATCAATTAATATTTAATACCAAATCAAATGACTTTATCAAAGATATATTGATGATCGTTAATTCAGATGAACTGGGTAACATTCAATATAGAGTCTTTATGAGTAGAGATAATAAGTATGTGAAATGTTTATATGTAATAGATATCGCCATTAACAGTTTGTTAAAGTATCAATTATTACAGTCTGAGAATAGCCGGATGTTATCGATAGATTATGATCAGTATAAATCGATAACTGTCGAAAATCAGTGAAGTCAGGAAAGAGAAGAGAAGAATTATTCCTGACACTTAACAGTACATACGATCCAACTCGAATATATTTTTTCCATCATTAATTAGTAGATTTTTTCTAAGTTCTCATTATCTTAACTAAAAATAAAATAACTCTAAAATGCCGACTTTATTTGATTATCTCAGAAGAGGTTTAGAAATAATTCTAACTTCTTTTAATTACTTCAATAATGCCCTTCCGGTTTCAGGCTTTATACAAAATAGTTAGAAGGGGAGGTAGGGTCAAACGACTATGATATTATCGTGAATCTTAGCATGACAATTTCTACATACTAATATTACATTCTTATCAATACCGTTTTCTAACCAATCTTTAAATACTTTACAGAAATAAGCACTATCTCCTTCAGCCCAGCCATCGTCTTTTTCTTCTTGTAAGGCTCGTATTCAACTCTGTTGTTCTGGATACAAACATCACAGTGATTGTTTAGCCTCTCTAACTCAGCCTCAAGAGCCTCAACTGCTTTTATCCATTCTTCCCTAACTGGAAAGAGCCAACTCTTACGCATTAACTCACTTAGTTTCTCGGTCATTACACCCAGTCCTCCATATGTTCAAAGGAGAATATGTTGGGGCATACTTTCTGAACTTCAAGCCACATCAGATTCGCTACCTCCCTTATCTCCCACATTGCAGCCTTATCTAGCCTTAATTTGAGGAAATGTATCAGGTTTCTACCATCTATTTTCATGATTACCCTAGTCTCCACACTGTTAGGAGCCACGAATCGAGCATCTTCAAGCGGTATTCCCCTGTCATCTACTAGGAATATATAGTAGAATCTCCATTTGTTATCAAACATTTCGAATGCACCCTCAGTAATCCCGACCTCTTTAACTGTTGGTGGCACTACGACAGCGTGGTTCCTAATATCTACGTGCCTCTGACTCTGTTGCAGGTATGCTGCTGTCCTAGTTCTCACCAGTTCATGGCTACACACTCTCGAAATACC
>Ga0315282_10000357_pt1 | contig 92050 bp, 85 predicted proteins | sample YL17G07_20_MG_FD_203693 | JGI IMG/M metagenome (GOLD analysis project Ga0315282, IMG submission 203693) | Sediment microbial communities from Yellowstone Lake, YNP, Wyoming, USA - YL17G07_20 | ecosystem: Environmental > Aquatic > Freshwater > Lake > Sediment | place: USA: Wyoming | collected...
TTTGTATAGCCGCTTTCGATATATCCCCATTTGTTTTTGCTAGCTTAATAGTTCCCGGTGCTAATCCACTTACTATCCTCATAATGACACTATTATAGTGTCACTCATCTATCTGAACGAGCTCAGGAATCAGCGCAGGCTTTTAGTTGCTATGGCTATTTGCAGGTGGGGCAGATATCGAAGAAATCCTCAGGTAGATTCCACTTTTTTCTGATGTATTCTAACTGCTTTTCCGGTGCCCAATAATTCCCGCAGACTTTACACTTCTTGAGTTTAAATTCTACTTTCCAGTTGTATATTATTCTGGTGTCTCCTTTGTCCTCCATTTTTATGGCGCCGGCTGGGCATATATAGTAACAAGAACCACAGCCGATGCAAGCTGTGGCCGGCTCGAGGAAAGGAGAAGCAGGTTCTTTGGTTATACCTCGATTGACCAAGCTGATAGCGCTTACTCCAACAACTTGCTCGCAGGCTCTAACACACAGGCCACACACAATACAGTCGTTGTCTTCTAGATATTCAGGTTTGAATGATGGCTGCTCAATACCCATCTGCAAAGCTAATTCTTTTATTACCTTGTTCTTGGAGCACCGTGCCAGAAGTAACTCCAATAGCATCTTACGATTACTTATAACCCTGGGCGAGCCGGTTTTAACCTCCAATCCTTCTTCTACCGGGTAAAGGCAAGAGGTGACGATTTTCGTCCGCTTCCCCTTTGAAATCTCCACTATACACAGTCTGCAGGCGCCGTATGGCTCTATAGCTTCATGGTGGCACAAGGTGGGTATATCAATACCGTTTTCCCTAGCCACCTGAAGTATTGTTTGCCCTTCTTCAGCCTTAAGTTCACGGCCATCAATATTGAGAGTTATCATCTTATTCTTTACCTACAGCTCCTAATTTACAGGCGTCGTAACAGGCTCCACACTTGATGCACTTCGACTCATCCAGAATAACCGGCTTCTTCTTCCCCATAAAGGTTATAGCTTCCTGAGGGCAAGCTTTAACGCAGAGCCCACAGCCAGGGCATTTTTCTTCTATTATGTAGTAATGAATTAAAGCCTTACATACTCCGGCTGGGCATCTCTTTTCTTTTATGTGTGCTTCATACTCGTCTTTGAAATAGCGAATAGTAGTTAAAACGGGATTTGGTGCTGTGCTGCCCAGGGCACAGAGAGAACTATCTATTAGGGTGGCTGAAAGCCGCTCTAGAAGGTCGATGTCTTCTTCGGTGCCCTTCCCTTCGGTGATATCATCCAGAATTTGCCGCATTCGCTTTACTCCCTCTCGACATGGCACACACTTACCACAAGACTCTTCTTCGAGGAAGGTGAGGAAGTATTTGGCGATATCTACCATGCATGTAGTTTCATCCATGACAATCATGCCGCCTGAGCCCATCATCGAGCCAGCTTTAGTCAACTCGTCGAAGTCTACCGGCAAATCAAGTAAACTTTCAGGAAGACAGCCACCCGAAGGGCCACCAGTTTGTACCGCCTTGAATTTCTTACCTTCCCGGATACCGCCACCGATATCATAGATGATTTCCCTTAAGGTTATCCCCATTGGTACTTCTACCAAGCCCGTATTGTTGATCTTGCCTACCAGGGAGAATATCTTTGTTCCTTTACTGCCGTCGGTACCTAAGGTGCGGTACCAATCAGCGCCTTTGTTTATTATTAGGGGCACATTAGACCATGTTTCTACATTGTTTAAGTCACTGGGCCTGTCCCACAGGCCTTTTTCTACAGTGTGAACATATTTAGCTCTTGGTTCTCCGACCTTGCCTTCGAGCGATGCCATCAGTGCCGTGGACTCACCGCAAACGAAAGCACCTCCACCTCTATTTATGCGGACATTAAAATCGAAACCTGAGCCTAAAATGTTATCTCCGAGCAGCCCTAACTGCTGTGCTTGGTTTAGAGCAATTGTTATGTTAGCCAACGCTAGAGGATATTCATTACGAACATAAACATATCCTTGGTGAGCTCCGATGGCATAAGCACCAATGATCAAGCCTTCGAGGACACTGTGTGGGTTGCCTGAAAGTAAACCCTCGTTAGCGTAAGCTCCGGGGTCACCCTCATCAGCATTTACAATGACGTACTTTATATCTCCTGGAGCATGACGGCAGGATTCCCATTTTATCCCCGTAGGGAAGCCCGCACCACCTCGCCCCCTTAAGCCAGAGCGTTTGATTTCCTCTATTATTTGCTCCGGAGCCATCTCGAAGAGGGCTTTGGCTAGGGCTGTGTAGCCACCAGTGGAAATATAATCCTCTATCTTAATTGGGTTTATTTCGGTGTTATTGCCGAGGATGTTCCGGTTTTGCTTCCGGTAAAAAGGAACTTCATTTCTATGTATGACTTTGTTGCCGGTTATAGGGTCGGTATGAAGCAACCTGTCAATAATGTTGCCTTTATTGATTGTCTCACTTATTATCTCAGGTACGTCTTCCAGCTTTATTTGTTGGTAGAAAATATCGCCGGGTTGAATAACTGCGATTGGTCCTTTCTCACAAAGTCCGTGACAACCTGTGATTCTCAGTTCTGCCTTCTTTTCTAGGCCTTGTTTTGAAAGTTCTTGCTTAAAGGCTTCTATGATCTGGGCACAGCCGTAGGGATGGCAAGCTGTGCCATTGCAGACAGCAATCAACGGCTTGCCTGGTTCTCTTGCATTTATTAGCTCTTTTTGTAGAGCCTCTAGGTCTTGTTTTGAACGTAGCTTATCTGGCATTTCGTTTGCTAGCACTCACTCAAATTTGGTTAATAAACTATCTACTTTATCTGTGCTCATATGCCCGAAGTATTCCCCATCAACTTTCGCAGCCGGCCCCACGGCACAACATCCCATGCAGTTGACTGTCTCCAGCGTGAATTTCCGGTCTTTAGTGGTTTCTCCACGCTTTATGGACAAAGATCGTTCGATAGTTTCCAAAACCCTGATAGCACCTCTAACATGGCAGGCAGTGCCCAGGCAGACGTTGATTAGATGTTTCCCCCTGGGTTCGAGGCTGAAGGCTCTGAAAAACGTAGCCACGTCGTACACCCGACTTGCGGGCATAGCCATGGTTTCGCTTACCTGAATCAGAGCTTGCTTGGGGAGGTAATAGTATTCAGACTGTATATCCTGAAGTATGGAAACTAGTTGTCCTCTGTCCCCATTGTATTTGTTTATAATATCGGAAACTTTTTTATCCATTGTCAGTAGTTATTTCTGGTAGCTTTTTCCTTGAGTTTGGCATATTCATCGGTCACCCTAGCCTGAATTTGAACAACTATCTCTTTGGTAAGGTGCCGGAATCTTCCTTGTAGCTTGAAGTAATCCTCTACGGGTCGTAGCTGGGGAAAATCGAAATTCAGCGTATATTTTCCCTCTTCAATTTCATACAGAGGGAAAATGCCCGTTTGCACAGCTAGGCGCCCTGCCCTTATCGCTAAATCTGGAGGGAGTCTCCAGCCGGTAGGACAAACCGACAATACATGAATGTAAGATGGCCCTTCGACTTTCATGCCTTTGCTGATTTTGCTCATAAGGTCAAAAGGATAACTATGACATGCCGTGGCCACGTAAGGTATGTCATGAGCGGCGGCGATGGCTGGCATGTTCTTCTTCCAGGTGGTCTGTCCAATGCTGACTTTGCCTGCAGGTGAGGTGGTGGTGGAAGCGCCAAAAGGTGTAGCACTTGAACGCTGAATACCAGTATTCATGTAGGCTTCATTATCAAAGCAGATGTATATAAGGTCATGACCTCTTTCCAGAGCACCGGATAGGGCTTGGAGACCGATATCAGCAGTGCCGCCATCTCCGGCCATGGCCACAGCTTTTGTTTTTCTGGAATATTTCCCTTTGCGACTCAGAACTTTTATTCCGGCTTCTATTCCTGAAGCCACGGCAGCGGTATTCTCAAAGAGAGTGTGAATCCAGGGGATCTCCCAGGAAGTGTAAGGGAGTTGGGAGGAGACTATTTCCATGCAGCCGGTGGCATTGGCGATGATTACATTTCTACCTAAAGCTTTACACACAAGCCTGACAGCCAGGGCTTCACCACAGCCCATACAAGCTCGATGTCCCGGAGCAAAATATTCCTTAGTTGTCACTAGCCGTGGGACATATATAGCTAAGTTTTCCACTATTCCCTTACTCCAATCATTTCAATCTCGCCGAGTTTTCCCTTCTTCGCCTTGTCTAATCCACGATGAATCAGTTCCTCGAAGGCTTCGGCAGAAATCTCTCTACCGCCCAGGCTGCCTACAAAGCTGACCACTTTTGGCCTAGCTCTTAATGGATAGAGTGCTGCCTGGATTTCAGAACAGACTGGAGCTGAGCCACCAAAAGACATTGCGCGGTCGAGGACGATGAGTACCTTAGCTTTGCTTACGGCCTTGCGGAGTTTGTCAAATGGGAAAGGACGCCATAAACGCAATCTTATCAGGCCGACATTTTGACCTTCCGCTTGCATCTTATCTATAGTCATCATTGCTGTTTCGCTGAAGCTCCCCATACACAGTAGTAGGGCGTCGGCACCTTCTGTTTTGTAGCTTTCTACCGGTGAATAGTGGCGCCCTGAAATCTCACCGAACTCCTGCCAGGTCTGAAGAATCACTTTTTGGGAAGCTTTTAAGGCGACTTCTTGGGCCTTTTTAGCCTCGGTGTAGATGAAGGGAGGGCCGAAGGCACCCATGGTTACTGGCTTGTCTGGGTTGAGGGGATAAGGGTGGCAATATTCAGGAAGAAATTTATCTACCACAGCTTGCTCTAGAAATTCGACAGATTCGATTGTGTGTGATATGTAAAATCCATCAATGTGGACTATTGCCGGGAGCATGACGCTTGAGTCTTCAGCAATACGGAAAGCACACAATGTCAAATCAAAGGCTTGTTGCGCGTTTTCTGCGAATATCTGTATCCAGCCACAATCGCGGATTGCCATTGCATCAGAATGGTCGGTCCAGATGCTTAAGGGAGCAGAAAGTGCCCTGTTAGCCACCGTCATAACTATCGGCAGGCGCAGCGATGCGGCAACATAGAGTACCTCGTGCATGAATTCCAACCCCTGACTGGCGGTAGCGGTGTAAGTCCTGGCACCTACGGCTGAAGTGCCCAGACAAGCGCTCATAGCTGAATGCTCTGATTCTACTGGTATATATTCGGCATCTAACTCACCGTTAGCTACAAACTCAGCTAGTCGCTCGACAATGTGAGTCTGAGGTGTAATGGGATAGGCAGCTACAGCTTCGACGCGGGCCAGTTTGGCAGCCTCAGCTATGGCAAAGGAACCCTCTATACCTATTCGTTTTTCTGCCATCTTTATCCTTCCTCAACCATCTTTATAGCTTCTGTCCAGCACTCGCGGGCGCAAATGCCGCATCCCTTGCAATAAAACAAGTTGGCGTCAAAGTAACCGTCTTCTCTCTCTCTAATGCATCCTTCTGGGCAAAAGAGATAACAAATTCCACACTTGATGCATTTCTCATGATTCCATACAGGGCGCTCTGATCTCCAGTCCCCGGTGTTATATTGCTTAGCGCTTCCCGCTTCAATAACAACACAGCCAGGCAGCAGTTCTCGCCATGAGGGCAATACTTCTGCTTGAAATACCTGGCGTGGTTTCTGAACGATACCGCTGGGCTCGGCAATTTCAGTTTCTTCATAGGCTCTGTGACAAGCATCGATATTACCCTTAGCTCTGGCACCAAAACGCTCCTTTAGATGCTCTGTCAGAGATTCTAGCTCGATTATACCTGTAGCCTTTACCAGCGCTCCAAGCATAGTTGTATTAACAATTGGAACCCCGATCATCTCACGGGCAATTGAAGTTGCATTGACTACTGCCAGTCTCCATGGGCCGCTTAATTCTGATTTTATGTCAACTAATGCCTTCGGCGTATTTATTACCAGCGTACCATCTTTCTTAAGACCTGAGGTGACGTCGGTAATAGAAAGTAAGCCTGGGTCCAGGATTACAACAATATCTGGATTTGTTACTGCGACTCTGGCTCGGATCGGGCTGACATTGCTTATACGGTTGAAAACAAGCACCGGTGCTCCCCTTCTTTCCGGACCAAAGCTGGGGAACGCCTGAGCAAATTTCCCTTCCTCGATAGCTGCCGTTGCCAGCAATTCAGCTGATGTTACTGCTCCTTGCCCACCTCTACCGTGCCAGCGAATCTCGATTATATCGTCTTTTACTTTCAACTTGTTATATTTCCTCGAAGCGCCCCTGGAGGGACTTGAACCCTCGCACCCGGCTCCGGAGGCCGGTGCTCTATCCCCTGAGCTACAGGGGCTTTGGTAATTTTACCTATTTTTGTTTTATTTGACAAACTTACCGAAGGCAAACTAAAGGGTCATTCATCTTCCATGACCGGTTTTGATTGCTTCTTGAAAAATGGCTTGAGTATTGCCGGCGTTATGAGTGTTGTAACCACACTGACCGCAACTGCGGCACCAAATAGGTCTCGACTTATAGCTCCAGCCAAGAGTCCTGCGCCAGCAATTATCAAACCTACCTCTCCTCTCGGCACCATCCCTATACCGACTATCATGCTCTCGGTATGGGACATTTTGCCAGCAAATCGAGCCGGGATATAACAACCGATAGCCTTCCCCAGCACAGCCACCACTATCAGGACAATTGCTATTATAGCTCCACCCCAGAGCAGTCGCATGTCGACTTGCATGCCCAGGTAACAGAAGAAAAAAGGCGCCAGAAAGAGCATTATCGGTCTGGTTTTATCCAAAATGTCCTCTCTTTCACCAGTGGCTGCGAACATAAGTCCGGCTACATAAGCGCCGACCACGGGATGCAATCCAACCAACGTAAGCAGGTAAGCTATGATAAAGCCGATGATAAGTGCAAAAATGGGTATTGTCCCCGATTTTCTGAATGGATTTAGAAGAAACCGCGATATATATTTGTTGAACCTGACGCCGATAATTAGTAAAGCAAACCAAACAGCGAAGCCGATGGCGCCGATTTTTAGGGCATCTAGACAAACATGGGCTACATTTATCTCTCCGCCAAATTTTGCTGCAGGGCCTATGCCAACGACAATTGATAGAATAACTATGCCGATTATATCGTCAATCACGGCACCGACCAGTATGGTAGTCCCTGCCTTTGTCTGGAGCTTGCCCATCTCCATCAGTATCCTCACTGTAAGTCCAATGCTGGTAGCTGTCAGAACAGCTCCCATGAACAGCCAGCCGGCTATTCCCATTTCAGGAGCCAGCCACATCGTGATGAAATATCCGAAGACAAAGGGAAGGATAACTCCACCCATAGCTACCAGAGCGCCGCTTTTTCCCTGTTTTAAAAAAGCCCCGACATTAGTTTCGACACCAGCAACAAAAAGCAGTACAACGACGGCGATTTCTGAGACAACCTCCATTACGTTGAACTCGTGGAGCCCGAAAGCGCCTTGAATAGTGGCAAAATGCAGGATTATCGGGTCGTGAATAAGGCCTCCTAAGGCGAATGGGGAAATAATAATTCCAGCCACCAGTTCACCTAAAACCGGTGGCTGTTTCAGATAGCGCTCGAATAACTCGCCGCCTATCCTGGCTGCCAGCAGAATCAAGCCAAAGGTCAGTATGAATTTAAAATATATCTCGATTTCCATCTATGAAAGCCACCTAGTCAAAGGCACAAATCATGTAATGTCTACCACCTCTGGATTATAGGCGAGAATGAACTCAACTGATTATACTGATTATAAGGACTGTTATCGTGGATGGTCAAGTGTCAACCGGTGGGCTCTGGAGCCAAGGCTTTGGGTCTTAACCTTGACCTAATGAGCTTGTAGATTTCGGCGGCAATGAAAATAGTCGAGGCTGAGAGTATGGCTATTATCCAGTCTGTTAGACCTATGGATCAAGCTTCTAGGAGAGCGGAGCTATGCCCATACCTGCCATAATTGCCAGCATTACTGCTGCTGCCATAACCGAACCTATCTGACCACCGGTATTAGCACCTACTGCATGAAATAACAAAAAGGTCCTTGGATTTGCTTTTTGACCTTCTTTTTGTACTACTCTTGCCGACATTGGGAAAGCAGAGGTGCCAGCCGCACCGAGTAAAGGATTTATTTTCCCCTTGGTTATTACGTACATTAACTTACCAAGTAAAACTCCAGCCACGGTATCAAGCGAAATTGCTATCAATCCCAGAATAAACACAAGTATAGTTTGCCAGCGAAGGAAATTGCCACCTATCATGGAGGCGCCGATACAAAGTCCCAAGAGAAGGGTTACTATGTTGGACATGGCGTTTTCAGAAACATCGGTGAGCCTTTTAACTACACCAGATTCCCTGAGAAAATTTCCTAGCATCAGCATACCCATTAATGGTGCCCCCATCGGTGCTATAAGTATAGTGAGTATACCAGTCACTACCGGGAAAAGAATCTTTACCCTTTGCGAAACCTTTTTCTCCCCGTATTCCATTACTACCCTACGTTCTTTCTTGGTGGTTAAGGCTCTCATAATGGGAGGCTGAATGATCGGCACTAGCGACATATAGGAGTAAGCCGCAACGGATATTGCAGGCAATAATTCACGTGCATACTTGGTGGCCACATATATAGCGGTAGGACCATCGCAGGCTCCTATTATTGATATCGAAACAGCTTCCTGGGGAACGAATCCTAGAGAGAGGGCTAAAAGAAGGGTCAGGAATATACCAAATTGCCCAGCCGCCCCGAAGAGGAGAACGGTAGGATTTGCCAGCATGGGACCGAAATCGATCATGGCGCCAAGACCGAGGAAAAGGAGAACCGGGAATAACTCAGTCAGTATGCCAGATGTATAGAGTAGGTTTATTACACCACCCTCATCCTGTGCTGATAATCCCGCCAGAGGAAGATTCCCCAGGATTATACCAAAACCAATAGGCAGTAACAGTAGAGGTTCAAAGCCTTTGGCGACGCCAAGGTAGAGAAGAGCCAAGCCCAGCAGGGTCATTATGCCAGTTTGCCAAGTTAGGTTAGCAAAACCCTGTACCAAGCTAGACAGGGCTGAAACTAAAACATCCATGGAGACCCCCTTTGTTGATATATTTCAGTGCCACTCCAGTCTAGTCCTTGCTTTTCTCCGCTTCCTCTTTGAAAGGAAACAACTTGATTAAGAGGCGAATAACTAGCGTCAACAAATACAGCGTAATAAAGGTGACACCCATACCCATCACGGTCATGGTCAAACCAAACGCTAAATTCTGCATTGCTCCTTTCCCCTCCTTCTTGATTGAATTCCAGCAGGCTTTTCAGTTCGGGTATAAAAGGAAAGATTACATTTTACTTTCAGTCTCTTTTGTGTCATGGTTCTTTACCGGCTTTACTTTTATAGGTGTAGACGGGTTATTCGCTGGCCCCGTCACATTTCCAGCAGCTAATGACTTTGCTTTCCGCTGGTTAATCCAGACAAAGAGAGCAGGGACAGCGAGCCCAATCAATATAGATACAGTTAAAATGATAACTGTCGGTACTGGGAATTTAGACTCAATGAACCTGTCTTCAAATATCATTCTGGTCCCGGTAAAACTGATAACCGCAGCACCTAAATAGACCAGCCACTTAAATTTGTCAATTAGCAGTGATATCGCTCCACCGGTAGTCATGAGCAGTGGCATGCTTAGGAGCAGCCCGGCGATAAGCAGCACAATGTGGCCATGGGCTGTCCCAGCTACCGCAATTACATTATCTAGGCTCATCATAAAGTCAGCCGTCAGAATCAAAATTATGGCCTGGCGAAAGTTCTGAGCTTCCTTTGCTTCCCTCTCTTCCTCAGTTCCACCAACATCTGTCTTCAAAAGCCTCCATGCTACCCAAAAGAGTACACAACCACCTACAGCTGAGAGCAGTGGTATCTGCATCAACAAAGTAGCAATTGTGGTTAGAATTATGCGTAGTAGTATTGCTAATCCGCCTCCCATTATGATTGCCCATTTTCTCTTTTGTCTGGGAAGAGAGGCGGCTGCCATACCTATAACAATGGCGTTGTCCCCACTCAGGGCTAAGTCAATAAGAGTAATAGATAGGAAGCGAACTACAAAGTCCCAACTCCAGCTAAAATCTATCGGCCCTGGCATTGTATCTCTTTCTTGATATACGACTGCTGGTTATTGTCAAAATCCATACTTTTACCGCAAAATTCAGGGATAGGAATTTCTACTGCTCACCGTGTGCTCGAATCAATAAAACCGGCAGCTCTGAAACATGTACTACCTTGTCTGCTACGCTACCCAGAATAAATCGCCCCACACCAGTCCGACCATGCGTTGACATGGCAATTAAGTCTATGTCATTTTCCTTGGTATAATCAAGGACGGTATCTGCAGGCATACCTGTAACTAAATCATATTTGAAGTCTAGTTTTTCTCTCTCTAATTCGGCAGCTACACTGGTAATATATTCTCGGCCTTGTTTTCGCAGTATCTCGATAAGCTGCTCCTCAAAACTAATAGCATAATGCGAGACTCCGGTGAGTTTATCGGGGGATAAGATTACATGTAGCAAGAAGAGTTTGGCCTTTGTCCTCCTCGCTAATTCTTTAGCCCATGGCAACACTGCTTCACCCAGGGTTGAGCCATCCAGAGGGACTAATATTCTTCGGAAAATCGGTTTTTCTGCCGATTTTGCTTCATGCCGCTTTTTTGGAACAAGTAAAAGTGGCTTGGTTGCCCCCCTTAGAACTTTTTCGGCCACACTACCTAAAATCCAGCGGCTGATACCAGAACGGCCATGAGTAGCCATCCCTATCAAACTTGTATCGCTGTTATTGGCATAGTTAAGAATTTCCTCTGCTGCATTTCCGTGGAGAAAAACTATTTTTGACTGCAGTCCCTTACTGTTCAATTGATTAACTAACTCATTTAAGTAGTTTTTGAAAAGATGTTCAAAAGTGTGTTCGTGTTCGGAGTAGACACCTACAATCTCCAACTTAGAATGAAGCCTTCGAGCTAGTTCTTCAGCATATGGCAAAACCATTTCCGAATCTTCGGAACCATCTAAGGAAATAAGGACTTTCTCATACATTTCGGCCACTCTTAATCTCTATTCAATCCCTGGGCCTTTTCAGTTTATGTACCTCAGATTTTGGCACAGGATTCGTTTCGAAATGACACCCCCTGCATTTCCAAAACATAGATTATATCATGGGATATTCTTGTTGTAAACACGGACTTCAGGCCGTGGTAAAGCCACACAGTTAGAATTTTGCCTTCGAATGCAGGAGTTGTATAATGTCCCAACAGGTACGGAGAGGTGTCCGAGTGGTTTATGGTGCCGCTCTCGAAAAGCGGTGGGCGATAAGCCTCGTGGGTTCGAATCCCACCCTCTCCGCCAGACTCTGGAGAGGTGCTGGAGTGGACTATCAGGCGCGCCTGGAGAGCGCGTGTCGCCATTGGCGACCGTGGGTTCGAATCCCACCCTCTCCGCCATTTTGAGCATCTTCATTTTTACCAGTAGCTCAAATTTTTTGTTTGCCTATCTTGCCTATGCTACAATGTTTCAACTCAGATGGCGAGTGCAGATGAGCTGAAATATTGGGTAGGCTTCTCCAAGATACCTGGCGTAGGTCGGGTGAAAATCTCCCAGCTATTGGGGAACTTCACTACCATGGAGCATGCCTGGAAAGCCTCGGCTGTCGAGCTGAAAAAAGCCGGGCTTGATTCAAAAACTGTTGATACTGTCGTGAATTTGAGGCCCAGGATTTCTTTAGATGCCGAAATCGACGGATTGAAGCAGCATAAAGTGAAAGTTCTCACCTGTGATTCATCTGCTTACCCCCAGAGGCTTAAGGAAATTTATGATTATCCACCGGTGCTTTATGTCAGGGGCAACTTGTTGCCCGAAGATGAATGTTGTATAGCTGTAGTCGGTACCCGTCGGGCTACCGTCTACGGGCGACAAGTCACTGAGGAGATTGTGAGCGACCTGGCTCGAAATAAAATCACTATTGTCAGTGGTCTGGCTAAAGGCATTGACTCTATAGCTCATCGTGCTGCGATTGAAGTCGGCGGCAGGACTATTGCTGTCTTCGCTTGCGGATTGGATATCGTTTACCCGGCGGAGAATGCCAAGCTGGCTCGTGAGGTTATGGAGCATGGAGTCTTGCTAAGCGAATATCCTCTGGGTACTCGACCTAAAGCTGATAATTTTCCCAGGCGCAACCGGATTATGAGTGGAGTGAGCCTTGGTGTTTTGGTAGTGGAGGCCGGTGAAAGCAGCGGAGCCTTAATTACGGCTAATCAAGCGGTGGAGCAGAACCGAGAAGTCTTCGCCATCCCGGGCAGTATTCTATCTCCAGCCAGCAGAGGGACGAATCACCTTATTCAGGAGGGGGCAAAACTGGTACGGAACTATGTTGATGTTTTAGAGGAGCTGAATTTAGCTATAATGGCACAACAACTGGAGATGAAGGAGCTTCTGCCTGCCGATGAAACTGAATCATTGTTGCTGAAACAATTAAGCCATGAGCCAACTCATATTGATGAACTCTGCCGCAATAGCGGCTTAGAGACGGCTCTGGTTAGCAGTACTCTAACCATGATGGAGCTTAAAGGGATGGTGAAGCATGTCGGCGGCATGAACTATGCGCTGCTCAAAGAAATGAAAGAGGAATATCAAACGGCAAGGTAATTATAGCAGTGAAACTTGTTATTGTTGAATCACCAGCCAAAGCGAGGACTATAAGCAGAATCTTAGGCACAGATTATGTCATTAAGGCTACCTTGGGGCATGTGCGTGACCTACCCAGAAGCGAATTGGGTATAGATATAACTAATGACTTCGCTCCCAGATATGTCACCATCAAGAAGAGGAAAGAGGTGCTCGGTGAGTTAAAGAAGTCGGCTGAAGATGCTTCAGCGGTTTATCTAGCTACTGACCCTGACCGTGAGGGTGAGGCAATTTCCTGGCATCTGGTCGAGGCTATTAAATTGGGTAAGAGCAAACTACCTATCCACAGGGTTGTCTTTCACGAGATAACCAAGGAGGCGGTAGAAAAGGCTTTCCATCATCCTCGCTCTATTGATATGAATTTAGTCGATGCCCAACAGGCGCGCCGTCTCTTAGACAGATTGGTCGGCTACAAACTGAGTCCATTGCTATGGCGGAAGGTGCAAAGAGGGCTTTCTGCAGGCAGGGTTCAATCAGCTGCCTTGAGAATAATAGTTGACCGGGAGCGGGAGATACATAATTTCGTTCGCACAGAGTACTGGACTATTGAAGCTGAATTGGCTAAGAAATTGCCAGAAACTCAGAAGGTCGGTTTCAGAGCATTACTTACAAGTCTGGCTGACGGCATAAAGTTGGAGATACCCAACCAACAGGAAGCCGATAGGATTGAAGAAGAACTGAGGAAGGCTGATTATGCGGTTAAGAAAGTAACAGTAAAAGAGGTAGCTCGTCAACCGGCGCCGCCATTTATCACCAGTACCCTGCAACAGGAAGCCTGGCGCAAACTGCGGTTCACTGCTCAGCGCACTATGGTTATCGCCCAGCAGCTTTACGAAGGTATAACTTTGGGCGAAGAGGGTTCGGTAGGGCTGATTACCTATATGCGCACCGATTCCACTCATGTAGCTGCTGGCGCCATAGCTGAGACCAGGGATTTTATAACTGACAAGTATGGTGCTCGTTTTGTGCCTCCGCATCCGCGTTCTTTTGTTAAGAAGAGCAAGTGGGCACAAGAGGCGCACGAAGCTATTAGACCGACAAAAATTCACCGGGAGCCTGACCAACTCCGCTCCTACCTCAAGCCGGAGCAACTTAAGCTGTACGAGCTTATCTGGAAACGGATGGTGGCAAGCCAGATGACAGCAGCCTCTCTGGATACCACCACTGTAGAAATAAATGCAAAATGCACTGACTCCCAAAAAGAATATCTGCTGAGAACAACCAGCTCTGTGGTCAAGTTTCCGGGATTCATAACCTTGTATAGTGAGGGGAAAGATGAGGACGGAGAAGAAGAGAAGGCAATCGCCCTACCTGAATTGAAAGTTGGCGATAAATTAGTGTTAGTGGCGCTTTTCCCGGAGCAGCGTTTTACTCAACCATCGCCTCGCTATACTGAGGCTACTTTGATAAAGGCGCTGGAACAAAGAGGAATCGGACGTCCAAGCACTTATGCTCCGATTATATCTACTATCCAGGAAAGAGGTTATGTATATAAAGAAAATGGTAAGCTTTGTCCTGACGAAATAGGCTTAGTTGTGAATGACATTTTGGCTCAGCACTTCCCCAAAATTGTCGACCTGGATTTCACTGCTCAGCTTGAGGAAGAGCTGGATGAGATTGCTCGAGGTGAGAAGAGATGGGTGCCTGTCCTAAAAGACTTCTATACGCCTTTCGAGGAAACATTGAGCCAAGCTGCTGATAGGATAGAAAGGGTTAATCTTGCTAAGCCAACGGAAGAAATCTGTCCTGATTGTGGGCGTCCCATGGTATTGAAGACAGGGCGTTTTGGTAAGTTTTTGTCCTGCAGCGGCTATCCTGATTGCAAAAAGGCAATGACCTTCGTTGCCAAAACTGGTGTTTCTTGCCCGCAGTGTGGAAAAGAGTTAATTGAGAGGACAACCAAGAAAAGGCGTGTTTTTTATGGTTGCAGCGGTTTTCCACAATGTAAATTTGCGGTTAACCGTAAGCCAGTTCCGCAGCCCTGTCCTCAGTGTGGCAAACTGCTAATTGTGTATCGAGAGGGATGGGTGAAATGTACCGCTTGCGAATACAAGAGTAAATTGGATGAATTAGAAAAAATAGGAGCGGCATCATGAAAATCATGGCTATAAATGGACCTAACCTTAACATGTTGGGTAAGCGGAATAAAGCTATTTACGGGGATAAAACATTGGCGGAGCTTGATGCCCTTTTAAAGAAGGAAGGCGAAAGCCTTGGTGCAGAAATAGTTAGTTTTCAGTCCAACAGTGAGGGAGTACTTATTGACTTTATCCAGAAGCATTCTGCGGAAACCAGCGGCATAATCATAAATCCCGGAGCACTTACCCATTACGGCCTTTCCTTACGGGATGCTCTGTATGATAGTGGGTTGCCAGTCATTGAGGTTCATCTATCTAATATTTATGGACGTGAGGAGTGGCGAGCCAAGTCGGTGATTGCTCCTATCGCTAAGGGACAAATCAGCGGTTTGGGTTGGCGGGGGTATATTGCGGCGTTGCGAACTTTACTTGGAGAACTGAAGAAAGAGACGTAAGAGTGAACCGGCTGCAAAGACTGAGACAGAGTTTAACACAACAGGAATTAGATGTCCTCATAGTTTCTCAGCCGGAGAACAGGCGTTATCTTTCCGGTTTCACTGGTTCAGCAGGCTGGCTGCTGATTTCAGCCAGTGATGCTTTTCTAGCCGTTGATTTTCGCTATGTAGAGCAAGCCAAGAAAGAGGCATCGGATTTTGATGTCGTTCACGTTAAGGGCGACTTAGCAAATTGGTTACCCAAATTGACCTCAGATTTAGGATTCAAAAAAGTAGGCTTTGAAGCTGACTATGTCTCCCTTGCCATTTATCAGCAGCTGTGCAAAGCGGTAGGCGATGGCCACTATCAAACCCGGCTTATTCCGACCAACGGTCTCGTGGAGTCTGTCCGTGCTGTGAAAGGGCCTGAAGAGATAAGGCTCATAGCTGAAGCAGTTGGATTAGCTGATGCTGCTTTTGCCCACGCTAAATCGATTATCCGTCCTGGGGTAAGTGAAAAGGAAATAGCCTGGGAATTAGAGAGGTTCCTCCGAGAAAGGGGCAGTGAACCCATGCCCTTCGACATTATTGTGGCTTCTGGGCCTAATGCGGCTTTGCCCCATGCCAAGCCTTCTGAGAAAGTTATTCTTGAAAATGAGCCTGTAGTCATTGACTTGGGAGCCCGGGTGAATGGTTACTGCAGTGACTTAAGTCGCACCTTTTTCTTGGGTGGTGAAGACAAGACTTTTTCTAAAATTTATGATATTGTTTTGGGTGCGCAACTAACCGCTTCAGCTGCAATCATAGCTGGCATGAGTGGTGACCAAGCTGACCGATTAGCAAGAACGGTTGTGGAACAGGCAGGCTATGGTGATGCCTTTGGCCATGGATTAGGACATGGTGTCGGTTTAGGGGCTCATGAATCACCACGGCTTGGGCCTAGTTCTTCAGACCTGCTAATTGATAGCATGGTTTTTACTATAGAGCCTGGAATTTATATCCCCGGTTGGGGTGGAGTTAGGATTGAAGATACAGTTGTGATGGAGAATGGCAGAGTCAAGGCCCTTACCAGGGCGGGTAAGATAGCAAACATCTGTTAGGAGGGCAGTCACCTTATGATAGACGCTGGAGAGTTAAAAAGAGGGATAACTATTGAACTGGATGGGCAGTTGTATCAGGTTCTTGATTTTCAGCATATTAAGATGGGACGTGGCTCAGCACAGGTTCGGCTGAAGCTCCGTGATGTTCGCGCTGGCCATAACACTGAACGCTCCTTCCAGGCCAGTGAGACATTTACTAGAGCTTTCCTCGAGCGCCGCCCTGTACAGTACCTTTATAATGATGGCAGCCTCTACCATTTTATGGATACTAAGACTTTTGAGCAGACAGCTATTGATAAATCAATGCTTGGTGAGGCGCTGAACTATTTGAAAGACGGGGCGAACCTGGAAATGTTAACACATAAAGGCAAATCCGTGGGGATACAATTGCCTGTTTCAGTTGAGCTTAAGGTCGTGGAAACAGGTCCCGGCTTCAAGGGCGATACCGCTTCTGCTGGCAGCAAACCAGCCGAAATGGAGACAGGCATTATTATTAAGGTGCCCTTTTTCATAAATACCGGTGACACTATCAAGGTAGATACCCGCAGCGGGGAATATCTGGAGAGGGTAAGCTGACCCTTGATAAAAGCTGACCTTCATATTCATACCGCCTATTCTATGGATTCTACCATGTCCCTGGAGCAGATAATCGCACGCTGCCTTGAAGTTGGCATTAACTGCCTAGCGGTAGCTGACCATAACGCTATTGCCGGAGCTCTAAAGATGAAGGAAATAGCGCCCTTCACTATTATCGTCAGCGAGGAAATTCTGACTTTGGACGGTGAGATCATCGGGATGTTTCTTAGCCAGGAGATCCCTAGCAAATTGTCCATAGAAGAAACCATAGCTCGAATCAAAGCTCAAGGTGGGCTGGTATGTATTCCACATCCATGTGACAGGTTACGTTTTTCAGTTTTTAGAGACCAGGTTTTCGAACATATAATGCCAGAGGTTGATATCATCGAGGTCTTCAATGCCCGCAGCCTTTCGCCAGGTAGTTCAGCCAGAGCGCGGCAGATAGCACAGAAATACGGCAAGCTTGCCAGCGCCGGTAGCGATGCTCATACACCTTCCGAGATAGGCAATGCCTGCGTTGAGATGCACGAATTCAGTGGTAAAGACGAATTTCTGGCTTCCCTGGCTGAGGGGAAGATTTGCGGGAATAAGTCAAAACCGACTGTTCATTTCTCTAGCATTTGGGCTAGGTTTAAGAAACGCTTATCCTAGGAGGAATCCCCTTGTTGACCATCGGTTGGTTTTCCACCGGCAGGGATGAGGCAGCAAGACAGCTTCTACAGGTTGTGTTCCACAAAGTTCAAACCGGTGAAATTGAGGGCACGATCGCCTTTGTCTTCAGCAATCGAGAGCCCGGCGAAGCGAAACAGAGCGACTTGTTCTTTGAATTGGTTCGAAGCTATCATATCCCGCTGATTTGCTTCTCATCTAAGAAATTTGAGGCTACGCGGGATATAACGGACAAAGCAGATGGTGAAATTTTACCAAAATGGCGCCTCGAATATGACACAGAGGTTATTAAAAGGCTGCAGAGCTTCAAACAAGACTTATGCGTGCTTGCCGGCTATATGCTTATCGTCGGGAAAGATATGTGCCAGAGCTATGATATGATTAACCTGCATCCAGCGGCTCCAGGAGGTCCTAAAGGCAGCTGGCAGGAAGTAATCTGGGCGCTGATGGAGGATAACGCCGCAGAATCCGGGGTTATGATGCATCTGGTAACGCCGGAACTGGACAGGGGACCGGTAATAACTTATTGTACCTTTCCCATTAGGGGCGAGCATTTTGATAAACATTGGCGGGAAATCGATGGGCACCCTGTAGCTGAGATAAAGAAGCAACAAGGTGAGAACAATGCACTTTTTAAGCTCATCCGCCAGCATGGGCTAGCCAGAGAATTCCCGCTTATAGTATCGACCTTGAGAGCCTTCAGTCGAAGTGAGGTTAAGATAGAGGCTGGCGCGATATTTGACCGCTATGGAAAACCTATATCAGGGTATGACCTGACTGATGAAGTAGATAGAGCAGCGGAGTTGAGATGAGTGTAATCTGTTTTGACCTCGAAGGTCCGTTAGCTACTCAGGACAACGCCTATGAGCTTATGAAGCTTTTCCCGGGTGGGGGCAAGCTTTTCGAGGCCATCAGTCGGTATGATGATTTATTAACCCTAGAAGGTAAAGCAGGCTACGAGCCCGGTGATACTTTGGCTCTTATCGCACCGTTCTTGGTCTACCACAAGATAAAGGAGAGAGACATTTCCGCACTGGCGAGGAAGGCAACCTTAACTGGCGGAGCTGCGGCACTGGTCTCTCGTCTCGGTGCACATGGTTGGAACGTATTTTGCATCAGCACTAGCTATGAGCAGTACGCTTTGCACATAGCGCACAGGTTAAATATCTTCTCTCAAAATGTTGCCTGCACCTCCTTCCCGTTAGATAAAATTTCCCGGGTGTTGAATAAAGATGATTTTCGCCCTTTGGAAACAATAGAGGGAAACGTCTTGAGCGCTCTGTTAATTGACGACGATTGGATTAAGAAACAACTTGGTCGCTTTTACTGGAAAGAATTGCCTAAGACAAATTTAGGTTCGCTCCTGAAAGAGGTGAGACCCGTGGGAGGGCAACGTAAGGTGGGAGCGCTAAAACATTTTGCTCAAGCAAAATGCCAACCTTTGTCAAACTGGGTAGCGGTGGGTGATAGTATTACCGACTTCAAGATGCTTGAGGCTGTTGACCAGGCTGGGGGTCTGGCTATTGCCTTCAATGCTAATGAGTATGCACTGCCCTATGCTACTGTAGGCCTGGCATCCACACATATTTATGACCTGTTGCCTGTTCTGGAAAGTTGGAAGAAAGGCAAACGCTCAGCGGTGGAGAAGCTGGTCAAGGGGAAAGAAAAAGCTGGCGGAAAGGGTGATAGAGAGCACTTTCACTGGCTGGCTGGGATTGAGGATATTGCAGCTCCTCTCGAAATCCACAAGAGAATTCGCCGTGTTGTTCGAGAGGAGGCAGCGGCACTAGGCTGAGTTCACCATGGCTGTACTTGATATAGTTGGCTTTGGGGCGATGAACATCGACCACCTGTACAAGGTCGATGAGATTGTTGCTGATGGGGAACAGTCGGTAAATGGTTTTGAATCTCTCCCTGGTGGCTCGGCAGCTAATACTATTTACGGATTGGCTAAACTGGGCGTTAAAGCAGGATTTGTTGGGGCTATTGGCATTGACGACGATGGTGAGGGGCTTATCAAAGATTTCAAGAATGTTGCTGTAGATACCAGTCAGATTCGAATCAAACAGGAGGTAAAGACCGGCTCAACAATCTGCCTCAGTGATAGGCTGGGGGGACGGGCCATATATGTATCCCCCGGAGCTAATAACCTGCTCGGTCCCGAGGATATAGATTTAGCCTATTTAAGCCAATCTCAGATGGTCCATCTGTCCTCCTTTGCTGATGACAGGCAGTTTAACCTACAAGTTAGCGTTACTGAAAAACTGTCAATTTCCGTAACGGTAAGTCTGGCTCCCGGAATGCTCTATGTTGCTAGAGGTCTGAAAGACTTGGCTCCCTTGCTGAAGAGGGCTCATATCGTCTTTATGAACCGTGAGGAAATCGAGCGATTGACAGGCGATGGTTTCAAGTCTGGAGCTCGGGAAATTGCGAAATCGGGCTGCCGGATTGTTGTCGTAACCCTGGGCAAGGGTCTGGATAAAGGCAAAGCTGGGATGGTTACGGCCTATATTTATGACGGGAAGCAAGAATATGAGGTTGAGTCGGAAGAGGTAACCTCGAAATTGCCGCTGGAAAGCACCGGTGCCGGAGATGCTTTCGCTGCCGGATTTATTTTTGGTTTTCTCAGAGGCAAGAAGCTTGAAGAATGCGGACTGCTTGGCGATATAATGGCCAGCTTTGGCATCAGGGCAATTGGAGCTCGAAAAGGACTGCCAACCTTAGCTCAGCTATCTCAGAAATATCTTCAGCGCTCCGGCAACCCACTCTAGGCGTTCACGCTTTTTCCTTCGGTTTCTTGACGGCTGGTCCGCTCAAAATCTGGTCAACTAAACCGTATTCCACAGCGTGCTCGGCACTGAGAAACAAATCCCGGTCGATGTCTTTGATAATTTTTTCCAGCGGCTGGCCTGTATGCTTGGCTAATATCTCTGAGATTAAACTGTCCAGACGTTGAAACTCTTGGGCGGCTATTTTGATATCGGTTATCTGACCTTGGGTGCCAGCTCTTCCTTGATGCATATGTATAGTTGAGCTAGGCAGCGCATAACGTTTGCCTTTGGCTCCGGCACAAAGAATAACTGTTCCCATGCTGTATGTTGCCCCGACAGCTATTGTAGACACTTCTGGGCGAATTAGTTGCATGGTGTCATAAATTGCCAGACCGGCAGTGACTACCCCGCCCGGAGAATGGATATACAGGTTTATGTCCTTGTCCGGGTCCTCGTGCTCCAGATAAAGAAGTTGGGCGACAATGATATTGGCTACCTGGTCGTCAATTTCTGTACCCAAGAAGATGATGCGTTCTCTCAACAGCAGTGAGTAGATATCAAACAGTCGCTCTCCCCTGGGGCTGCTTTCGATGACAGTCGGAATTATCCTTTGATACCTTTGGTCTGAATTTTTCATTTTGTCTTCCCCTTTCTAGACTTAGTAACTTGTTTTTGCTCTGTAGCTATCTGAACTAACCGCTCAACGGTTTTTCGACCCAACAGAAATTGCTTGATAGACTCACGGGCTTGTGGCAGGCTGAAAAATTTCCTCATCTCATCAGCCTGTTTATCGGCATCTTTTACCATCTTCTCTATTTCAGCATCTATTTCCGAATCGTCCAGTTCTATCTTCTCTGCCTCAGTTATTTTACCCAGAACCAGAGACCGAATAACACGCCGATTTGCCATAGGGCGTAGTTCTTCTCGGTGGTTGTCCATTGTCTTATTCAGGGTTTTTAAATAATTCTCTAGGCCCGTGATGCCTTCGGTAAATTGCCTTGCCTCGTCGCTGAGCAAACGGCCGATTTCTCTCTCTGCCAACACTGGCGGATATTCCACTTCACTGAGTTCGACAGCGGCATCGACTGCCTTCTGCTCCGTCTCCAAACGGGCTCTCTCCTCAGCCCTGGCTTTCAGATTAGACGCTATTTGCTCTTTTAGTGAAGCTAAGTCTTCTTTGCCCACATTTTTGGCGAGTTCATCGTCAACCTCAGGCAGCTTTTTTTCTTTTACCTCCGTAGCCGTAATCTTAAAGGCATGTTCTTTTCCCGCCAGCTCCTTCATTTCATAGTCTGGTGGATAGGACAGGACGAAGCTTTTTTCTTCGCCTTTGCTCACGCCTTCCAGCTTTTCAGCGAATCCGGGAAGAGGCAGCCGGGCTTCTCTGGTGACCTCATAGACAATATCCTTGCGGATGGGGAATGGTTCCCCGTCCCTGGTGCCTTCAACGTCTATGGTGACAATGTCGTCGAACTGTACCGGACGGTCTACCGGCGACAGTATAGCTTGTTGGTGTCGTAGTTGTTCGATGGTTGCCTCTATATCTTCTTCCTTGACTTCAACCGGCTCAGATTCAACCTTTATCTGTTTATAATCTCCGAGCTTGATTGTAGGCTTAAGCGGCACAACGGCTTTAAAAATCAATGGCTCAGTCTTAATAAGCTCGAACTGGGGTTGAGCAATGGCATCTATCTCCTGACTTTCCAGAGCCTCTTTGTAGGTCGCCGGTATCAGGTCTTCGAGGGCTTCCCGGAACAGGGTATCTTTGCCGATGTGACGTTCCAGTATATCCCTGGGCGCCTTCCCTTTACGAAAGCCGGGGACGGAGACCCTTCTAACCAGGCGGCTGTAAGCTTTGTCGAGGTATTTATCTACCTCGGCAGGCTCCATCTCAATATTGAGCGTTACCTGGCTCTTTTCAACTGGCTCTGTAGATACCTTCATTTTCTTAACTCGTCTATATTATAAACAATTTATGGCACTGTTTTCAGTTTTTAATTCACCCTCACCCTAGCCCTCTCCCGTTAAGGGAGAGGGAATAAAAACCAAAACTTCCCCTGCCCCATATCCCAGCGGGACTAAATCCTCACTGGATGCCTCCCAGCCCTTCCTCACGTCGAGGGAGCGGAAGCCACGTTAAAAAGAATTTCTCTCTCCCCTGGTGGGAGGGAGTTAGAGGGAGGGGGAAAGCCTGAATAAACCTGACAGCTCAAGTCTTAGTAGTCTCCTCATCTGTAAGCTTCAGATGTAGCTCATTGAGCTGTGCTTGAGAGACCGGCGACGGCGAATCGCTCATCACATCAATGGCGCTCTGATTTTTGGGAAAGGCAATTACCTCTCTAATGTTATCTGTCCCTGCCAGAAGCATCACCACGCGGTCGATGCCGGGTGCAATGCCGCCGTGAGGCGGTGCTCCGTAATCGAAGGCTTCCAGCATATGCCCGAACCGGGCTTCTATTTCCTCTTCTTTGTAGCCGAGCAGACGGAATATCTTCTGCTGTAGCTGGCGGGTGTGAATTCTGATGCTGCCGCTGGACAGCTCGTAGCCGTTGCACACGATGTCGTAGTGGCGTGCCCGCACCTTGGCCGGGTCTGTATCCAGTAGAGATATATCCTCTTCACGGGGTGCGGTAAACGGATGGTGCATCGGCTCCCACAGCTTTGTTTCCTCATTCCAGTCCAGCAGCGGAAAGTCAACTACGAAAAAGAAAACCAGATAGTTTGGGTCGATTAGTCCTAGCCGGTGTCCCATTTTCCGCCGCAGCTCATCCAGCACCTTATTCACCATCTTGGCTTCGCCGGCCACGATTAGTATCAGGTCGCCTGGCTTGGCTTCCAATTTACTGACTATCTCTTTTAACTGCTCTGCGGTCAGGTATTTGGCAGCTACAGATTTGACTTTGTCGGGGGTCAGTTGCTCTAAGGCCTCAAAGCTGCCTAAGGGTAAGGCTAATGTTATCAGACCTTTGGCTCCCGAGGACTTTGCCAGTTCAGTTAGCTCTTCCAGCTGCTTATGGGAATAGTCGGCGCAGCCGGGCAGGCATATGCCCTTGACCTTGCCGCCGCCCTGTATAGTAGAGTGGAAAACGGCGAACTCAGATTTGGCGACAATTTTAGACAGGCCTCTTAGCTCCAGCCCAAAGCGTATGTCCGGCTTATCAGTGCCGTACCGTTCCATTGTTTCGGTGAAAGAAAGTCTGGGGAACGGCTTCAGCATCCGCATTTCCGGTTTAACCGTCCCCACCAGCGAAGTGAACATCTCTTCGAGAAGGCTGAGTATATCTTCCTCGTCGATGAAGCTCATCTCCATATCGAGCTGCGTGAACTCAGGCTGGCGGTCGGCACGTAAGTCCTCATCGCGGAAGCAGCGGGCTATCTGGTAGTATTTCTCGAAGCCGGCCACCATCAATAGCTGCTTGAGCTGCTGTGGTGACTGAGGCAGCGCGTAGAATTTGCCCGGATGTATACGGCTGGGCACAAGATAGTCGCGTGCTCCCTCCGGTGTGCTCTTAAATAAGATAGGCGTCTCAATCTCTACAAAGCCCTTGGTGTCGAGGAAGTCACGCATAAATTTCTCCACCTTATGGCGGAGTATCATGTTGTCCTTCACTCTGGGGCGCCTGAGGTAGAGATAGCGATACTTAAGATACAGGTTTTCATCGACTTCCACATCCTCATTTATATAGAACGGCGGTGTTTTGGCTGTATTGAGTATTTGTATGTCGCTGGCAATGACTTCTATCTTGCCCGTAGGCAGCTTCAGGTTCACGGTGCCTGAGGGACGTTTTGCCACCTTGCCGGTGATCTTAGCCACATATTCGCTGCGTAGCTCGTTGGCTGTTTCGTGTGCCTTCTTTGATATCTCAGGGTTAAAGACCACCTGAGCTATGCCTTCTCTATCTCTCAGGTCGATGAATATCAGTCCGCCGTGATCGCGGCGCCGGTGTACCCACCCCGCCAGAGTTACCTCTTTTCCCACGTGTTTATCTCTTAGTTCTCCGCAGCTGTGGCTCTTAAGCAAGAAGACCTCCTGATGTATCTGTGAATTATAGCTTAAGGCAGTCTCTTGTTCAATTTAATTGCACTTCGAGTGCTATATCTTGCCAATGACCTCGTTTGGGGGTATCGGGGGGCTTAAAAATGTTATAAATTTGTTATATTTTGGCTTTAAATTTGGCAACTATTTAAGGTTGAAGGCGTTATAATTTTGGGAAACGGTTGCTTAGCAAGCAATGCTTAATCTTGCGCCAGTAGCTATAGGCCTGTAATTTATCGATGAGTGAGTTAAAAAAGAGACAATGTGTGCTGGTGGTCGATGACCACCCGAAGGTGCTGAGGTTCATTGAAATAGGCCTGAAACTACGCGGGTTTGAAGTTATCTGTACAACTTCGAGTCAGGAAGCCATTGAGTTAGTCCGGTCAGCAAAGCCGGATATTATGATTCTGGATATCATCATGCCGGAGATGGATGGCTTCCAGGTGCTCGAGAAGCTGCGGACTTTCACGCAGTTGCCGGTTATCGTCTTCAGTGCCAGCCCTGGAAACCACGACAGAGCCATAAATCTGGGTGCCAATGATTTTATGACCAAACCGTTCGACCCCGATGAGATGGCCAGAAGAATCAAGGCGATTTTAAGCTGCTAAGAGGCTGCGGGGAATAAACTATGCTTCTGGCCTGCATATAGGGAGCGCAAAGGAGAAGGTCGAGCCTCTGCCTAACTCTGAATTTACCTTAATCCACCCACCTTGAGCCTCCGCCAGCCGTTTGCAGACCACCAGACCGAGTCCAACTCCTCGGGTCGGACGTGACCCCGTTTCCAACTGCTGAAACAGTTCAAACAGCTTGTCCTGGTCATCCGGAGATATTCCTTTACCCTGATCGGTCACCCCGGTAATTACGAAGTCCTTATCGATTCGGGCGAAAACCTTTATCTCGCTTTGCTCAGGGGAGTATTTAACGGCATTTTCCAGCAGGTTGTAGAGTATCCTTTCCACCCTCACCGTGTCAGCTTCGATAGGAGGCAAATCACCTGGGAAATCTGTCAAGAACCGTAGACTCGCTCCCTGGCCCTTCAATTTATCAATTACACTCTGCGCCATACCACGTATACTAACTGGTTCTGCATGAAGCTGGAGACGGCCGACCTGGTATCTTGACAGCTCCAGCATGTTTTCCAGTATGACCGCCAGCGAGGCAGCGCCGGCAACGGCATTTTCGATGAGCTCGTGCATCTCCTGCGGAGATATCCCTTCTGACATCGCTGTTCTTAATGAACCTATGATTACTGTCAGCGGTGTTCGGAGTTCATGAGAGACGAGGCTGATAAACTCGTCTTTCATTTTCTCCACTTTCTTGTGCTCGGTGATGTCCTGAACGGTTCCGAATCCGCCCAACAGCGCTCCCTTTTTGTTGAACTCCAGCACAGCCCGCTCGCGCACCCATTTCGCGCTGTCACCGACGAGAATCCGATGCTCGATGTCGTAGGGCTCTCCACGAAGGGCCGCCGTCCAATTCTGGTCCACGTACTCCCGGTCCTCCGGGTGAACGGTGGCGAGAAAGGCTTCATAGGTCAACGGCGTTCCCTTGGGAATCCCGAATATCCGGTGTGTCTCGTCGGACCATAAAAGTCCATTTCTCTGCATATCCAGTCGCCAGCTCCCGATATGGGCCAAAGTCTGAGCATGTTTTAAGTCCTTCTCGCTCTCGTGTAGTGCTTCCTTAGCCTGCTTATAAATGGTGCTCTCGATGATATCCCAGTTACCCTCTTGTTTTATTAGTGCGAACTGATGGTTCTTGACCACATCAATTACGGCGTTGCCATCACATTTGTCCAGGCAGTAGGTGCAAATCGCCAGCATCGGGTACCGGCTGATTACGTCGTTCACCTTGGCTTCGTATTCCGTGAAGGCATCCCAGTGGTTTCTTTCCAGCCAGAACGTGTTGCCGGTCAGCCGCAACCCCGAATAACCTTTGGCTAGAGCCTGCTCCAGCTTGTCCACCCAGCCTTTTAGCACGCGGTCATCATCGAACGTGCCTCCCAGCAGATACCATTCCTCGTATGGAATTATCTCTATCTGCCCCTTGTGCAGGTATTGTTTGAAGCCCGGGACTGCACTGGTCATGGCTTTTTTGGCTTCGGCTACCACAAGAGGCTCGGAGGTAATCCACATACAGAATTCATTGTTCTCCAGCCCGGCTTTGAAGTAGGGAACAAGAATATCAATCAGGTCCTGTTTGGTCCGATAGAACTGGCAGAAGTGCGTGCCCCAGGGAACACTGCCAATCACATCGATGCCGCTGTCTCGTAGCTCGTCTCCCATGTGCGTTCCTACTTAACCACCGGAGAGAAGATTCAGTGCGGACATTTGAAAGCATTATATGACTTATCTGCCTCTCATATCAAAATTGAATGCCGATCGATCTCCTTAAAATACAGAAACGGCCTCCGGGCTTGTAGCCTGAAGGCCGTCCCACTAAACCACTGAACTGCCCAGCTATTCAATGCCCTATGTGCTCTGCATATTTGAGAGCACATAGGCGTTGTAGTAACTATGCTGGCGTAGGTTTTTATGTTTCTAGTGGGGCGATTTTCTTAAGGCTCTGTACCAATACTGCTTTGTGTCGCTTAATGCGATTTGCTAGTTTCTTGGTTTCCTTTTCAACTAACTCCAGGTATTCATCTAGGTAGCTTTCATGTATTACATCTATAGCATATTGGCATTTTATGCTTCTTGACTGGTAGTGCCTGATCACCAAAATATGCTTGGCCTCCCTTAGTTGGGCTGGCCCTTTGGGAGGTACATAATATTCAAACATACGACCTTTCAATACAAGCATGGGGTAATAGATAGTGTACTTGGGACTATCGTCATCTTTGTCTGATATGCATCTGTCATTCTCTTGTGCTATTTCCCTTGACAACGCCTTTATCAAAGGAACAAATATATCTTTGAAGATTTCCTTGGATTGTACCTTCCACTTATTACCATTATGTCGCACTAGCTCACAGAACTGACTTGATATTATGTCGCTTGTTGCAATATGGAGAATTTCATGAAGCCTAAGATAAAATTCGACTGACACTGGAGCGTCATCTCCCTCACTATGGATGTTCAGTGGACAACCTGCAATGGGTAAATCTGATTGAAGAGAAAGTTTCGAATAGGTTAATTCCTTTCTTGTAAAGAAGACATATGGGTTCTTATTATCTTTGCAAGCCCCCAGTAAAATACAGTCGACCCATTCACCTTTCCACATTGATATTGGCACAAGGTCAAAAGCACGAAAGTCCAACTCTCGAGCCTCGCCAGTATCATGATCCTCAAAACTATAGTTTGGATCTACAAGGTAACCATGTGCAGCCACCCGTCGAGCTATCTCTAGTTCAAATGGATAACCAGTAAGATTCTCTAGTACCTTCTTTATTTCTTTTGTATCTATGATCTGATTTAATTGCTGCTCTTTTGACATATTTATTCCTAAGCCTTCACTTGCTGACGCAGACGTTCCAAGAGCCACATATGGCCAGAGTAGTCAGACAACCAGCGTTACCGCAGCACGTCGGATTCTGCCACCTCGGTCTTCATCATCTCCAGGTCGGCTTGAGTGACAAAGCCGTCCTGGAACATCTTGTCGGCAGCCGCATTGAATTTAGCCACGTAACTATCGTGATTGCCGTACAACTGCTTAAGCTGTGTCTCATCGAAGGGGGCCATATTACCTAGAATGACACACCAGGGTGAGCAACTAAAACACAAGGCTATGGGTTCGCAGTTGGGACAAGGGGTGCTCATTGGCTTGTATGTCTTAATGGGCACGTCAACATATGGGGACCTGAGACCATCTTTGGCATTGCCGAACTCATCCCTTACGATAATGTCATTTTCCACCTGTATGCGGTCAGCCTTAGGTGGCAATGTCCCTTCCTGCACCCATTGCTCGAGGTTGGCAAGACAGCCGTCGAACATAAAATGTTCCGGAATGTCGCTGAAGGTACCATCGCAGCACCAGGGGCAGGCGCCACCGAGAACTTGAGCCTGCTGCGAACGTGGCGCACCCCAGTCAATGCCGTATTTGTTGAAATGACAGGCACCCGCTATCTCGTAGCGACGGAACAGGTCTGGAGAGGTATCGCTGTCCGGACGTCGCGTTGGAATCCCGTTGAAGTCCGGGCTCGGAATTGCAATCTCTGTTTCAGTCAGCATGTGAACCACCGGTACGCCAGATGGCTGGATAATCCGGCGAGGGTCTGCAGGTTCAAAACCTCCTAAGCCAAGGTCAGACGGGTCCTTGAGTAAATCATCATTGATGTAGACGGGTCCGCCGGCAGCGGCAGGTAGATAACCATCGTAGATGGGTTTGCCATTGCCGAGCTTGGCATTCGGGTGGAAAAAGTTGATGTAGGTAATCATCATGGCGCCAGTCTGGGAATAGCCGTGTCCATAGACATAGTCAACCTTGAATTTGCGTAGTGGATTGGATTTATTCTTGCTCCTCAGTAGAGCGCCTACCTGGGCAAAGATGTCCCAAGCCTGCGCGCGCTCTTTCTCAAAAGACAAGGACTTATATCGTTCAGAGTCGAATTTCTTAAGTGCGTTTATCGTAACACCTCTGCAGGTGATTCCCACCCAGGCATCGCCATTGCGCATTATGTGCTGGTGAAAGCATGTCCAGCCAGTGGCCAGGTCGTAGCCAGCACTCGGGTTTAGCCATTCTACGATTACGTTGCCGCTGAAATTTTTGGGGTTGGCTGGGCGACGCACCAGCATGCGAGTAGTGTAGGGCAGGTCAGGCGTCCTGACCTTGACGCCGAAATTGCTAGTATCGTCCGGAGCCACCAGCTCGTATTCATTTGCTTTCCCACTTATGAAATACTCTTCCTCGACGTAGCCCTGTGACTCGAAGTCAGTGCTGCCTGCGGGATTAAACGGGCGTGAAACAGTGGTTACCGGGATGGGACCGGTCACAGTAGGTAGCGGCACGGTTGGTTCGCTCTCCGGGGTAGCGCAAGCCAAAATGTTAAAACATAGGGCTAGAATAAGGACAATAGCCGTAGTAAAACTAATTACTTTTGCCTTTTTCATTGCACACTTCCTCATTTCTTAAATTCCTCGGTGCTGTGCATAATTTATCGCTAACGAATCTTCTTGTCAAGGGCTTTTGGCTGTCTTGAGAAAATATCACCCGCGGACAGACGAACAGACCTGTTCTAGGATTAGATAATTGCGTCTGATTGATGTCGTGGTGAATTCAGCCACTTTTGCTTCTGGGTGAGCCTGGTTTCCTCATCGGTAACCTGGTATTGGCTGAGGAAGTCGTTTTTGAAGCTGGCAAAAGTGCCCTGCTGAACGGCGTTTTCTATTTGCTGCATCAATCTGGTGATGAACCGCAGGTTATGTATGGTAGCCAACCTGTAGGCTAATAGCTCTTCACATTTGAACAGGTGGTGAAGGTAGGCAGCAGAGAACATGCGGCAGGTGTAGCAGTCACAGTCAGCATCAACAGGCTGTTCCTTTGTCTTGTAGATAGCCTTGCGTATGTTTTGTCTGCCCTGCATGGTGAAAAGGGCGCCATTTCGAGCCACTCTGGTAGGCAATGCGCTGTCGAAGATGTCTATTCCCCTGCTTACGCCTTCGATTATATCCTCAGGCGAGCCTACGCCCATGAGATAGCGAGGCCTGTCCTGAGGCAAGAAGGGCATTGTCGCATCTACCATCGACCAGGTAAGCTCTTTGGCTTCGCCCAGGCTTAAGCCTCCGATGGCATAACCGGGAAAATCCAAGGAGGTAATGGCTTTCGCCGATTGCTGCCTTAGCTCAGGGGAAATGCCTCCCTGGGCAATTCCAAAAAGTAGCTGGTCAGCACTTCGGTGGTGCTTCCGGCATCTTTCCGCCCACAGGGAAGTCCTGTCTATGACTTCACGTACCTTTGTCTCACTGGCGTTAATGGCCGGGCATTCGTCCAGCGTCATGATGATGTCGGCGCCCAGCTTCTGTTGAAATTCGATAACCAGCTCCGGAGTAAGACGATGCTCGCTGCCGTCGATGTGAGAGCGGAATATGACGCCGTCATCATTGACCTGGCACAGCCGGGCTAAGCTGAAAACCTGATAGCCGCCGCTGTCGGTCAATATCGGCCCATCCCAGCCCATGTACCGGTGCAGCCCGCCCAGCTTCTCGATAGTATCTATGCCCGGCCGCAGATAGAGGTGATAGGTGTTGCTCAGTATTATGGTTATGCCGATGTCCTTGAGCTCTTCTGGGATTAAGGTCTTGACCGTGCCCTGGCTGGCTACGGGAAGGAAAGCCGGCGTCGGCACTACACCGTGATTGGTAACAAGCTTCCCCAGGCGTGCCTGCGTCTCTGGACAGGTCTTTACTATCCTAAAATGCTTCTCTATTTCTCAAACTCCTTGACTTTCCGGCTTGCTTTTGCCCCCGCCAGTAACCTAAGTGCCGGATGTCAACCAGATATCCAGAGACATGGTCAGGAAAATGATACCTAGATAGGGGAAGGCTGATAGCTTGTAAACCCGCCAGGCAGCTATCGACGTCTTTGAGAACAGCAGGCGGGCATTGGCATAAATCATCAAGGCGCCGAGTATGTTAGCCACAATCAGATAAATCAGGTTAAAATCAGCCGCCACGTAGATGAGAATGGAGACAAGGTAAAGAAGTATAGATAAGCCGAAAAGTATTTTCACCACATCTTTGACCTGCCAGCTTAGCGGAAAGTAATTCAAGCCGGCGCCTCTATAATCCTCCCTGTTGGCAAGCATTACATTCCAGACATGAATGGGAGTCCAGATAGCGACCAGACCGCATAAAAGAAGAATCCTGGTATCGAAGGCGGGACTTACGGCAAACCAGCCGATAAGCACCGGGATGCAGCCGGCGACTATACCGAGAAGAGTGCATGAGATTGTCTTACGCCATACCGACGAAGCTATGACGCCGGTTAGCCCGAAAAGGAAACAGAGAGGGTTCAGCATCCAGGCTAAGGCTAACCCCATAAGTATAAGCCCGATGATAAGGGGCAGGACTTTCTGCGGAGGGTCGATTCGCCTCGAAGGCAAAGCTCGGTTGGATGTCCTCGTCATCCGGGCGTCAACATCACGGTCGAGGTAGTTGGTAAGCCCATTGGAGCCGGCGCTGCCTAAAAGAATGGCGATTAAGGTGATAAAAAAGACTTTGATTGATGGATAGCCAGCAGCGGCAATAATCACCGAGCAAATGCCGATAAAGGTGAGCAGGCTAGTTTCTACAGGTTTCAGTACGCTGATATAGTCCAGTAAAGCCCCCTGCTTGCTCAGAGCGATTCTCAAGGCTTTACCACCTCTTTAAGGACACTCAAGACCTCCTTTGCCGGGACATCACTGCGTATTATTGCTTTACCGATGTCTTCGAGCAATACCCACCGAATTGCCTTGCCCCGCACTTTTTTGTCCAGCTCCATGGCTGCAAGCACATCAGCCAGAGGCACACCCGAGCAATCTGCAGGCAAGCCGAATTTCTGCAAAAGAGCTTCCTGGCGGTCAACAGCGTCTAGCGACAAAAGGCCCAGTCGATGACTGAGCCTGGCTGCTCCCATCATTCCAATTGCCACTGCTTCACCGTGAAGAAAACGTTTATATTTGCTGGCAGCTTCGATTCCATGGGCTATAGTGTGCCCGTAGTTAAGTATGGTGCGCTTTCCGGTTTCCTTCTCATCCTCTGAGACAACCCGGCATTTAATGGCGGCGCTTCGGGCAATGACTTTGGAAGTAATGTCCGGCTTTAACTTAACCAAGTCTTTGGCTTTTTCTTCGAGAAGCTGCAGGAAATCGGCGTCCAGAATCAGACCATGCTTGATAACCTCAGCCCATCCTGAAGCAAGCTCACGCTGAGGCAAGGTAGTTAGAGTCTTAACGTCAGCCATGACAAGACGAGGCTGGTAGAAAGCGCCTATCAGGTTTTTACCTCGTGGATGGTCAACGGCTACCTTGCCGCCTACGCTGGCATCTGTCATGGCTATCAGGCTGGTCGGCACTTGCAGCCAGGGCAAGCCTCTTAAAAAGGTGGCGGCAACAAAACCAGCCAGGTCGCCAATCATGCCGCCGCCTAAGGCGACTATGATGTCATTTCTCTCTACCCGGCGCTCGATGAGGAAGTCATAAATCTTGACAGCCTGAGCAATGCTCTTTGAAGCTTCACCGGGCGGCACTACGCAGCAGTTGACGGCAAAGCCGGCTTTCTCCAGCGTTTTCCTAACCCGCGTCCCATAAATAGAGAAGACGATTTCATCGCTGATTATGTTAGCTGTGCCCGACAAGCCGGCCTGTTTAATTCTTTCTCCCAGCTTGTCCAGTATTCCCCAGCCGACAAACACAGGATAGCTGGCCGTCTCTGTCTCTACCATACAGGCAAGGTCGGCTCCAGCGGATTGCTTGCTGCTGTGAAGTTTATTTACATACTGCCAGCCCTTTATCACCTCCCTGCTTACTTCGTCGAGGGTCAGGTTGTCGGTATGGACCGTCCAGTCGGCTATAGCATAGTAGGGCTGTCGTTTGACTTTAAGCTGCCTGATTCGCTCCAGAGGATTATCCCCGGCGAGCAAAGGGCGGACTACGGGATTGGCAGAGTAGAGGGTATCGTGGAGCAGCCGCTGGTATATGGTCTCCGGTTTGGCTTCCAGGCAAACAACCACGCCGGTTTCAAGAAGCAGCTTCTGATTTCCGGGGTCAACGATAGCCCCACCACCGGTAGCAATGACAACCTTTTCTTCGTGGCAAGCCTGTCTCAATACTTTATGTTCCAGCTGCCGGAATTTGTCCTCGCCATCCTGTTTGAAAATTTCATGTATGGTCTTACCGCTGAGCTTAACTATTTCGTCATCGGTGTCTACAAGCGTCCAATTCAGGCGCTCAGCTACTTTTTGGGCGATGACCGATTTACCAGTAACTGAGAAACCTACGATGGCGATATTGCTGTTTGCTTTACGACGTCGCATAGCGGTTGCGAGAATAGGCAGAGCTGATGTAGTTTTTATAGTTGGCTAAGGTTTCTTTTAAGTGGTCACCGCCGAATTTCTCCAGCATGGCGTTTGTCAGGACGATGGCTAACACCGCCTCACCGATTACTCCAGCCGCAGGGACAACGCAGATATCGCTCCGTTCATAATGCGCCTCGGTCTTTTTCCCGGTTCGCAGGTCTATAGTTGGCAATGGCTTGCCGAGAGTAGCTATAGGTTTAACCGCGGCGCGAACCACAATTGGTTGCCCGTTGCTTATCCCGCCTTCGATGCCGCCGGCTCGATTGGTAGGCCGACTCCAGGGTGGAGTTGCTCCTTCAGGGCTTAGCTCGATTATATCTTGAGCCTGAGAGCCTTTCGTGTTGGTCAGAGAAAAGCCGACTCCTATTTCAACACCTTTCACTGCGTTGATACTCATTATGGCCTGAGCGATTTGAGCATTAAGCCGGCGGTCCCACTGGACATGGCTGCCCAGCCCGACAGGCACTCCAGTGGCGATTACCTCGAAGACACCACCCAGAGTATCTCCTTCGGCCTTAGCTTCATCGATTGCCGCCATCATTGCCTTTTCTGCTCCAGCATCGGCACAGCGGACAGGTGAGCTCTCCACTTGTTTCCAATCTATAGACTTGGTCTGCTTAGCCTGGTGTTTACCTATGCTTTTCGTATGGCTACGGATAGCAATGTCGAATTCTCCGAGGAATCTTCGGGCTACAGTACCGACAGCAACTCTGGCTGCTGTCTCCCGAGCGCTGGCTCGTTCTAGAATCGGGCGAATGTCCCCGGTGCTGTACTTGGCGATTCCAGCCAGGTCGGCATGCCCCGGACGAGGTGTAGTTATCGGTGATATCTCCTTGTCCACCGGGGCAGTGCTCATAGTCTCCTGCCAGTCTTCCCAGACGCGATTCCAGATCAGCAGGCTTATCGGGCTGCCTATGGTAAGGCCATGGCGCACTCCTGAGATAATCTCAGCTTTGTCCTGCTCTATTTCCATGCGGGCGTTGCGTCCATAGCCTGCCTGCCGCCTTTTAAGGTCTTGAGCTATAAAAGCTTCACTAACAGGCAAGCCGGCTACCATCCCCTCAATAACCGCTATCAACCCCTTGCCGTGTGACTCACCGGCGGTTAGGAAACGAAACTGTCCCATAATTCCTGATTCCAGTAATTGGTCTATCGATATTCCGGCTGCGGATAGGGATTTCTCAGTGTCTCCAGGAGGATAATGCCTTCGGCGCCCAGTGACTGCACCTGAATAACGCTGTTCAGCTTTTGCAAGCCCATTCCAAGCAGGGCATTTAGTAAGGATGGAGTTTCTGGTTTGTAATATTCCACCTTTGGCTTCTCGATGCCGGCCAGACTAGCGGCTAAGTCTATAGCTTCGTTAAGCCCCCCCAACTCATCAACTAACCCTAACTCTTTAGCCTGTACCCCGGTGTAGAGTTGACCCGTGGCTAATTCTCTGACTTTATCCTCACTTAAACCCCTGCCCTCAACCACAACTTGAACGAACTGATCATAGATCTGGTCAGTTGTTTCCTGCATAATTGCTTTTTCTTCCGGAGTTAGCTCTCTAAGCCCGGCATACATATCCTTATGTTTGCCACTCATGAAAACCTCCATCTCTATCCCGAGCTTATCAAGCAGTCCTTTGAGGTTAGGTATTTCAGAGATTACCCCGATGCTGCCGGTCAAAGTAGCTGGCAAAGCCACGATTTTATCGGCTTTTGCCGATATATAGTAACCGCCGGAGGCAACCACATCGCCCATGCTAACCACGATAGGTTTTTCCAGTCGCCCCAGCTCATTCAAGATTTCCTGAGAGGCAGCCGCACTACCTCCCGGGCTTTCTACCTGAAGGACGACCGCTTTTACACCAATATCGTTTTTGGCTCGTTCCACTTGGCTCCGAACCTGCTGCGGGCTGATAACATTGCCGCCGAATAAAAATCCAGAGCTCTCCGACTGTATAGGCCCGCTAAGTGAAATCACTGCAACCTTGTTCCCTCCCATAGTACAGGCAGGTAATGTAATACAGAAGACCAATATGATAGCTATACCTAACATTACAACCTTTTTCTTCATTTATTAACCTCCTATTTTGGTTAAGGCTTGCTTGGCTGCTGAGAACATTATGTCAAGTGGTGCTTCCCTACCAGTCCACATCTTAAAGGAAGCGGCTCCCTGGTAAACCAGCATTGGCAAGCCGCCGATAGTACTGGCACCTGCTTTTCGAGCCATTCTTAATAAATGTGTCTCTGAAGGATTATACACCAAGTCGTAAACCAGAGCATCTTTGGGTATTAAATTTGATTCCAGCGGTGATTCCTCTTCATACGAAGAGCTCCACATCCCGAGACTGGTACAGTTGACTATCAACTGGCAGCTCTCAACTGATGCTGTAAGCTTTGAGCTTTGCCATGGCACGGCAGCTATCTCAGCGCTTATCTTGTTGTTAGCCGCATGTTTAGCTAGTGAGCCGGCTAGGCTTTTGGCTTTTGTCAGGGTGCGATTAGAAATAATCAAATAGCTTACCTTTTCTTCAAGAAGGGCAAAACCCACAGCACGGGCAGCCCCACCGGCACCGAGAATTACTACCCTCTTGTTTTCAGGTTCAAAATTGGCGTCATCACGCAACGCTTTAATGAAGCCATGCGCATCAGTATTGAAACCCAACAGCTTGCCATGACGACTGACTACGGTGTTTACAGCGCCAACCCGTCCGGCGAAGTCATCAACTTCATCTATAAGAGGTAAGGTTGTCTCTTTATAAGGTACGGTTATGTTTGCTCCCAGATTCTGTGGCTGCCTGAGTCGATTTATTGCCGATGGTAAATCAGCAGCTTTCACCTCCCAGGCCTCATAGTGTATATCAAGCTTGTAATAGTCTAAAGCCGCCTGTTGGAAATCAGGAGATACTGAATGCTTCAGCGGGTAACCGATAACGCCGATGAACTGTGTCACTGGTCGCAGACCTTCAGGCTGTCTAAGTATCCTTGCAGGATGAAGGCTGCTGCCGCAGCATCTCGTTTTGCCCTTTTCCCAGCCTTCTTACTACCAGCCTCTCTCAGTAAGCGCTCCACAGCCACAGTGGATAGACGCTCATCCCAAGTCTTCATGCTGGCTGTGGTGTGTTTGGAAAGCCTTTCAGCGAAATCCATTACCTTGTTTGCCTGTCCGCCAATGCTGCCGTCCAGAGAGTAAGGCATACCGACCACAATTCGTGCCACACCGTGTCGGTCAACGAGTTCGATAATATCAGCTATGGCTTTTTTATCGTCTTCTCTGGTAACAATAGCCAGTGGACTGGCTAAAATCTCCTCCGGGTCGCTGATGGCAACCCCTATCCTCTTATCTCCAACGTCTAAGCCTAAGATACGCATACTAAGTTATTGGCTGACTTTCTGTACCAGCCGTTTTACTAGCTCGAGTGCTTCATCGAGCTTACTCTTGTCTTTACCGCCAGCCTGTGCCATGTCTGCTTTGCCGCCACCGCTGCCACCGGTGACAGCAGCAACTTGTTTCACGATGTCACCAGCATGTAGTCCCCTGTTCGCTAAATCCGGTGTCACCATAGCCACAAAGCCAGGTTTGCCATCGTGAACTGTACCCAGAACTATCACGGCGCTCTTCAACCGGTCTCGTAGCAAATCACCCATCTCCCTGAGTATTGGCAATGAAGTGGATGGTACTCTAGCTGCCAATACCGTCATCCCATTCACCTTCTCGGTCTTGCCCAGTAAGGATTCAACTGTATATTTAGACAGTGCTCTTTCCAACGAAGCCGCGTGTTTGCGCTCCGTGGCTAGCTCAGTAATTAGAGCCTTCACCTTGTCTGATATCTCTGAAGGCAAGCCTTTCAGCTCTTCAGCCACGTTTTCTAACGTTATTGAGCATTCCGTGAGGAACTCCTCAGCTTTTCTGCCGGTAATGGCTTCAATGCGGCGCAGACCGGTGCCGATGCTGCTTTCGCCGGTTATGATGAAGATTCCGATTTCTCCGGTTGATTTAACGTGGGTGCCGCCGCAAAGCTCGGCGCTTATCGGCGGCTTACCTATCTCCAGCACCCTTACTTTCTCTCCATACTTCTCATCAAAAAGAGCAATAACATCGCCTTTGTCAATAGCTTGCTTAACTTGTTCATAAGACGCTTCATTGCTTCTCACCGGCAAATTTGCTCGTATCCTTTCATTGACGATGCGCTGGATTTCATTTAGCTGTGGCTTGCTGATGGCGGTTAGGTGAGAGAAATCAAACCGGAAGCCGTCGGGATGTACCTGAGAGCCTCTCTGCTGAACGCCGCTGCCCAGCACCTGACGTAAAGCTGCCTGGAGAAGATGTGTCGCCGTGTGGTTGCGCGCGATATCAAGGCGACGGTCGGCATTAACTTCGGCTTCAACAGCATCGCCAACTGAGATGGTTCCTTTAGTAACCTGACCCAGGTGAATGATGGCACCTTCAGCCAGTCTGCCATAAGGCGACCAGACCGTGTTAGTGACATCGATTTGGCTCGAGTCACCCGTTATTTTACCGGTATCGCCTACTTGGCCTCCCATATCCCCGTAGAAAGGTGTTTCCTCAAGGACAACAGCAACTTTCTGGCCTTTGTCGGCGGATTTTATTGACCTGCCCGACTCTTGCTCCAGCATGTAGCTAACCTTGGAGCTAGCATTCAATTTATCATAGCCAACAAAGCTGGTTGAGGCACCAGGAGTACCAATTGCTTCTGCCGATGGTATGCCTTGTAGACCAATTGTCTGGCTCTGCTTGATTGATGGAATGCCAGGTGCTTCTGCCGATGGTATGCCTTGCGGGCTGATTGTCTGCGTGAATTTGTGGGCTGCTCTGGCTCTCTCCCGCTGCTTCTCCATCTCAGCCTCGAAGCCTTCAAGGTCAACGGTTAACCCCCTCTCCTGGGCGATTTCGGCGGTTAGTTCCGGGTGGAAACCATAGGTATCCCAAAATTTGAAAACTTCCTCACCAGTAATGTAATCTCTTCCTTGATTTACAGCTTCATCAACAACCTTTTCTACTAAATTGACCCCAGCATCCAGAGTGCTGATGAATTTCTCCTCTTCTGCCTTAACTATTTCATTTATATCTTTTTGCTTTGTTATAAGTTCAGGATATACGTGTCCCATCTTGCTAATAACGACTTCAGCCACATCGCTCAGGAAAGGCTCTTCCGTGCCCAGTTTTCTGGCGAAAAAGCAGGCTCGACGCAATACCCGACGCAGGACATAGCCTCTACCTTCATTAGATGGCAGAACGCCATCGGCGATGAGGAAGGTGATACCTCGACTGTGCTCAGCTACAATTTTGACCGCCTGGTCGGCAGTTGCGCCCTTGCCGTATTTCGTCCCTGTCAGAGCGCATATCTTGTCTCGCAACGGGATAAAGAGGTCGGTATCATAGACCGAAGACACGCCTTGCATCACAGCGGCGACTCTCTCCAGCCCCATGCCGGTATCGATGTTTGGCTTTGGCAGAGGTGTGTTTTTCCCATCGATGTCCTGGTTATATTGGGTAAAGACCAGGTTCCATATTTCGGAAAAGCGACCGCAGTCACAGCCCGGACCACAATCAGGCTTGCCGCAGCCGGCTTCTTCGCCGAAATCATAGTGTATTTCGCTGCATGGCCCGCAGGGCCCTGAATCGCCGGCTGGCCCCCAGAAATTATCCTCTTCGCCGAGCCGTACTATTCTTTTTTCAGGGAAGCCAATTCCTCGCCAGTAGTCGAATGATTCATCATCGTCCAAATAGATGGATACCCACAGCCGTTCAGGTTTAATCTTTAGACGGTCGGCGACAAATTCCCATGCCCAGGCAATAGCCTCCTTCTTAAAGTAGTCACCCACGCTGAAATTTCCCAGCATCTCAAAGAAAGTCAGGTGTTTGGCATCGCCAACCGAGTCGATATCTGTGGTGCGAAAGCATTTCTGGCATGAGGCCAGGCGTGGGCTCGGCGGCACAGCCAAGCCCAGGAAGTAAGGCTTTATTTGCACCATACCGGCAGTTGTAAGCAATAAGGTTGGGTCGCCGCGAGGAACTAGAGGTGAACTGGAGATTATCCGGTGTTCCTTTTCCTCGAAAAAGCGCAGGAAGGCATCTCTAATCTGGTCGCTATTCACTGTTCACTACCTAGCTGGATTTTAATGGAGTATTGCTCCAGTGTCAATCCTCCGTTCGAAACCGATGATTGCATCGCAGCTGTTGTTTCTATCCTTTCTTGGTTATGCTAAAATTCGAATATAACAGGGAGTCGCTGCCATGCCACTTTACGAATACTGGTGCCGCAAATGCCAACGCAAGGTAATGTTATATTTGCCGACCTTTTCTCAAACTTCACCTTCTTGTCCACGATGCGGTAATGATACCCTGCGCCGGCTATTCTCCACTTTCTCAGTGCGCAGAAAAACATACAAGGATGTCTATGAAGATATTCTCTCTGATTCTCAATTGGCCCGGGGGATGTTAGCCGACGACCCCAGAGCTTTAGCTGAATGGAACAAGCGAATGAGCCAGGGTGAAGAGGTTGCTCCGGAATATGAAGAGATGGTCGAGAGGATGGAAAAAGGAGAAATGCCTGCTGAGTTAGCCGGTACGGGCATAAATGAGTCCTCCGAAGAGGCTGAGCAGGTTTGACTCCATGCCTGTTTATGTGCCTCGCCAGACGCTTCGTATCATTGATGCTAACTGCAATCGTATTGCTGAAGGATTGCGCTTTCTCGAAGATATTGCCCGCTTTCTGCTCAACGACGTTGAGCTAACTCAGCAGCTGAAAATGATGCGACACAACCTGGTCAAGAGCCTGAGCAGGTTCGGTACAGCCCTGCTGTCGGAGAGGGACTCTGAGGCTGATGTGGGTGCCAGAACTCAAATCAGCCATCAGCAAGATTTGTTATCACTTGTTACAGCTAATGCCAAAAGAGTGGAAGAGGCATTGCGAGTTATAGAGGAGCTGGCTAAGCTTCCGGATTTGGGTGCGACATTACACTCGAAAGATTTTGAGCAGGCACGGTTTAACCTTTACACACTAGAGAAAAAACTGTTATCCAGGCTAACGCGCCAGCAGAAGCTGAAACAACTCACCGGACTCTATGTCATTATTGACACTCAAATTATAGGGATCAAAGGCGAGGTTGAAGCTGCTCGCAAAGCTATACGTGGCGGAGCTAAAGTCATACAGCTTCGTGACAAGCAGCATGCCAAAGGCGAACTTTTGACCATAGCCCAAAAGCTGAAAGATTTATGTCACAAATCCGACACCTTGTTTATAGTGAATGATTATCTCGATATAGCCATAGCAGCCGAGGCAGATGGGCTACACATAGGGCAGGAAGACCTTCCCTTATCTGTAGTCCGAAAGAAACTACCGATTGACAAGATTGTTGGCCTTTCCACTACAACTTTAGACCAAGCACAAAAGGCAGAAGCCGAAGGGGCTGATTACATTGCCGTTGGTTCCATTTTCTCTTCACCGACCAAAACAAGTGCTAATGTGGTTGGGCTAGAGCACCTACATCAAGTCAGAAAGACGGTGTCTATCACTATAGTTGCTATTGGTGGTATTAACAAAGATAATGTTGGAGAAGTCATGGCTGCCGGAGCTGATTCAGCGGCGGTTATCAGCGCTGCCTTGACTCAAAAAGATATAGAATCAGCAACACGTCAATTGGTGCAGGAGATTGAGAAAAAAACAAAGAGCCACAAAGAATCTTGAGGCGATCGCTGAAAAGATTCGTCTTTATTTCTCGGCTAAAGATGCAGCCAGGGAGAAGGCGCTACGTCTGAGCCGTGAGATAATCCGTTATAGTGCCAATGCAATTCGTGCTGTGCACCGCCAAGATGAAACTACTGCAGAGCAGCTTTTAAGTTCGGCTCGTTCTTTACTCCAGGAACTGGTTTGTGATGTTCTTCAGAAAGATGATTTAGTTCATGCCGGTTTTGTCCATGATGCACAGAAGGAGTTCGCCGAAGCAAGCATAACTTTAGCCGTAGTTGCTGGTAAGTCGCTGCCCGAGCCGGAAGCGCTGGGAGTCAGCTACCCGGCTTACTTGAATGGACTGGGAGAGGCAGTCGGTGAACTGCGACGCTATCTTTTAGATAGCTTGAGGCGTAATGACCTTTCTCGATGTGAGGAATTACTAGCAGTAATGGATGACATCTATGCTGTCCTCATGACTATGGACTTCCCCGACGGTGTTACTTACGGTTTGAGGCGAACGAGCGATGCCGTCCGTGGCATTTTAGAGAGAACCCGTGGTGACCTGACTCTGGTTCTGAGACAAAAAGAGCTGGAAGATAAACTGGCGCAAATTTTGAAAGAGAAAAGGTGACCTGAAAAAGGCGGTAAACTCTCCTGCCTAAAAGTCTGTTATCCCGGAGACATTAGTAAAAAGCCCAACTTTTACATGTTTAATAAAAAAATCATCTTGACTCTATCGGCTAAAGGCGATAGAATCTGACACTTGGTGCTTATTCGCAAATCGGCTCGCGAAAACCAAATCTAAATAACAAGGAGGTGAAATGCCCGGTATTTTCTGGATGGTTCCTATAGCTGGGTTAATAACGGTGATTTTTGCCATACTTATGGCAAGAAACGTGTTACGCCGTGACCCCGGAACGCCAAAGATGCAGGAAATCGGTGACATGATTTTTGAAGGCGCCCGGGCGTTCTTAAAACGGCAGTACACTACAATCGGGATACTGTCGCTGGTAATTGCAGTTATCATCGGCGTCCTTGTGGCTCTAATGGGTGGCGAGAAGGGTATCGAAGGGATGACTGCTTTCGGGATTGGCTGGCGAACGGCAGTTGCCTTTCTGGTAGGTGCTTTCTGCTCGGCAATTTCAGGTTTTATCGGCATGTATATTGCAGTTAAGTCCAATGTTCGCTGTGCTGCCGGAGCTCAAAAGAGCTTAAAAGAAGCGGTTACCATTGCCCTCAGAGGCGGAGCTGTTTCCGGATTCCTCATTACCGCTCTTAGCTTAATTGGCGTTACCGCCATTTTCTTTGCCTTCGGTGGCGGCAGCAAACCCCAGATTGCCCCTCACCTAATAGTCGGTTTTGGGTTTGGCGCTAGCTTTGTTGCCCTATTTGCCCAACTAGGCGGCGGTATTTATACCAAAGCCGCTGATATGGGCGCTGACCTGGTGGGTAAAGTAGAAGCTGGTATTCCTGAGGATGACCCACGTAATGCTGCGGTTATTGCCGACTTAGTCGGTGACAATGTTGGTGACTGCGCCGGTCGTGGTGCGGACCTGTTTGAATCCACAGCCGCTGAAAACATCGGCGCTATGATTCTCGGGGTAATTGCCTATCTTGCCACTGGTAATATAGCCTGGATTCTTTTCCCCCTCGTTGTTCGTGCTTTTGGCCTGATTGCCAGCATGATAGGAGTGTTAATTGTCCGCGCTAAAGAAGAAGAGAATGCCATGAATGCACTGAACCGCGGGTATTTTGTGGCTATTGCCCTATCAGTCATCGGCATGGCTATAACCATACACTTCATGCTGGGAAACTGGTGGCTGTTCGGTGCTGGTGTAGTGGGCATTGTCACCAGCGTTGTCATCGTTTACGTTACTCAGTATTACACTGAGTCTCGATACAAACCGGTACAGGAAATCGCCGAAGCCTCAAGAACAGGTCCAGCCACTAACATTGTCGCTGGGACGGCTGTAGGCTTTGAGACCACACTGGCAACAGCCGTAGTGATTGGCCTCGCCCTTTTGCTGTCTTACTGGATGGGCAATATGAGCGGAGTCCAAGGTGCCGGTGCTTTCGGCACTGCTGTTGCTACTATGGGCATGCTGATGACCTGCCCGTACGTATTATCAATGGATACCTTTGGCCCCATAACTGACAACGCTAATGGCATAAATGAGATGGCCGGGGCTGGCAAAGAGGTACGCCGAATTACCGACAGGCTCGATGCCGTAGGTAATACCACAAAAGCCTTAACCAAGGGATATGCCATGGTTTCGGCAGGTTTAGCCGCTTTCTTGCTCTTCCAGGCATATCTTAATAGGGTTTCCTTCCTGAAATTCGGCGTCGAGGGCCAGTACAACGTTGTGGACATCGCCAAAATAGAAGTCTTCGTGGGAGCTCTCCTGGCAGTGATGTTGGTTTACCTGTTCAGCTCCTGGGCGATAAAGGCAGTTGGAAAAACCGCAGCCAAAATCATTAAGGAGGTTCGCCGCCAGTTCCAGGCCGACCCGGGAATTATGGCTGGCACCTCTCGACCGGATTACGCCAGAGCGGTTGATATTACTGCTCGTGCTGGTTTGAGAGAGATGATACTGCCAGGTCTTTTGCCTGTGCTGGCGCCGGTGATCGTTGGGCTGATTTTTAAATGGGCGGGTTACGATGGCGCAATGGTGGTAGCCGCTCTGCTTATGGTGGGCACCATCGGAGGTATCATGTTGGCCTCGTTTATGAACAACGGTGGTGGTGCCTGGGACAACGCCAAGAAGATGATTGAGGATGGACAGCTAAAGGATGAAAATGGCAACGTTATAGGCAAGGGTACTTTCACTCATGCTGCGGCTGTTGTCGGTGATACCGTCGGGGACCCATTAAAGGATACTGCCGGCCCTTCACTCCATGTCTTGGTCAAGCTGCTAAGCACCATCACTCTGGTGATGTGCCCATTGTTCATTTGATGTAGAAGATAGCAAAAAACTTAGGAAAAAGTAGGTCTAATAAAATGGGGCAATCCTGCTCTATAAAAGTAGAAAGGGGTTGCCCCTTCTTTCTTCACCGATAGTAGTGGATGGGCCATGTCCCGGATAGACAACGGTCTCATCCGGTAAGGTCATAAGCTTATTCCTGATGCTGTCCATAAGCTGGTCATAGCTACAACCTGGAAAATCAGTTCTGCCGATACCATAGTTGAAGAGGGCATCACCGGTAAAAACAATTCCGTGCCCATAGAGGCTGATGCCATCTGGACTATGTCCCGGCGTATACAAGACGGTGAAATGCAAATCATCCACATTGACCTTATCACCATCTTTTAATAGCTTATCTGGCTTTGGCAGTTGATTGAAAGAGCCTCCTGTCATAGATGAGAGCATTCTGGAGAATACACCCATGTCTGCCTCTGCTTCAGCTTTGTGAAGGGCGAACTTGGCTCCTGTCCCCTCCTTAACCGTCGCAAGTGCGCCAACATGGTCAATGTGCATATGAGTTACTACAATCAGAGGTATCGTCAGCCTTAGATCTTTCACAGTCTTTAAAATCAGCTTGGCTTCGGCACCTGGGTCGATGATTATACCCTGCCCGCTCGATTCCGAGCCAACGATATAGCAGTTACTGGCAAAAGGTCCGACGGTAAGAAGCTTTAAAATCATTGCAGAAAACAAATAACGGTATTCAAGTTTGCAGCCAGAAGAGCTTCACGTTGACCTTATCTCCTCCCGCATGAACTTGATGTAGGAGATAGCAAAGCACAGAGCGGTCAACGCTATCAGGCTGGTTAGCTGCGGCCAAGCGATTAGAAGGCTCTGGCTAAGAGGCAAGGGGTTTGGTTCAAGCCCGGTGTAATACATGCTTATCATAAACATAGTAGGGTGGCTGGGTATAAGCAGGACTTGGGTGACTTCACCGTATAACACGCCGGGAGATATGTGCCTGATTGCTCCAGCAATCTCCCCATTTGCACCAGCAACAACCTGGGCAATAATTGGTACGAAAAGGGAGAGAAATATCCACAAAGCTATTGAGGCTAAAGCTGCGGTTGCTATCCTCTTGAAGAGAACTGAAAAAAGAACAGACAAGGACATCCAGAAAGCGCCGTAAATTATGCTCACAAGAATGAAAGCAACGAGTCTGAGTATCTCCTCGGCAGTCGGAGGCACACCAATCATGCGTAATCCCATACCAGCGACAAGAAGCACTATGCTTGTCACTAAAATTGCCAAGGTGACCAGCCCGGCTAGAAATTTACCATTAACTACTGAATCTCGATACAGAGGCTGTGATAGAAGCCGACTAAGATTACCGCTAGCTCGTTCACCGTTTATAGCATCAAAACCGAGGGCTATGCCGATTATAGGTATGAAAAAGGAAAGGAAGAACAAAAATGTAAAAATTTGGTTTTCTCCAGAGATGGTAAAAAACCTCAAAAAAATGAATTGGGTGGTTTCGGTTATCCCGCTTCTAATATTTTGCGCTGCCACATAGATGGTGAATATGCTAGCCAGGTAAATCAAGATGGATAGGATGATAAAGCGCTTACTATTAAAGTGGTCAGCCAGCTCTTTCCAAAAAATCGCCATCAATCCTGACATATTTACTGCTCACGAAAATACTTCATATAGACGTCATCCAAACCATACTCTTCAATTTTCATCTGAACTAATAAACAGTCACTATCAACTATAGTCCTGGCTATTTGAGGTCTCAAGTCTTTGTCGCAAGTAATAAACAGCAGGTCCCCGGAGCTTTCCACCTTGGTCACGCCTTTGATGTTCTTTATGGATTTCACAAGCTTGCCTGTAGGTTCTGATACCTGGACTTCTATTCTAAACTTGCCACCACCTATTGTCTCTCTACCTAGCTGGTCCACTGACCCTTCGGCTACGAGATGTCCTTTGGATAGTATTCCTACCCTGGTACAAATTTTCTGTACCTGATGTAGTTGATGTGAAGACAAAACAATAGTCACCTTCTGCTTAGCCATATTGGTAATGAGGGCAAGAACCTGTTCAATACCCTCAGGGTCTATTCCGGCTGTAGGTTCATCAAAGAAAGCTACTTTAGGGTCTTTAATCATGACATCGGCAATTCCCAGGCGCTGTTTCATACCATGAGAGAAAGTGCCTACCTTCTGTTTAGTCATTTCGGATAACCCAACCATATCCAGAAGTTCGTCGATTTTTCTTGAGGCGACTTCTCTGGGTATGCTATTTAATGCCGCAATATAATCCAAGTTCTCTTTTGCCGTTAAATCCTCATAAAAACCAACCTTTTCTGGCAAGTAGCCAGTAATACGCTTTACCTTGAGTGGCTCTCTGGTAGGGTCGAAACCGCATATCCGGGCTTTACCGGACGTTGGCTCGGTAAGCCCAAGCAGCATAAGTATTGTGGTAGTCTTTCCAGCGCCGTTGGGGCCAAGGAAACCAAAAATCTCGCCTTCGTCTACGTTAAGATTCAATTTGTCCACGGCAATGAATTTGCCGTAGGTCTTAACTAGCTCTTTGGTTTCAATAATGCTCTGTTTTCCCATGCTGTTTTCACCGTCTGCCCAGGCGCATAAACATTACTGCCAGCCCAGCGATAACCAAAACCACAATGCCAATGCCCACCCAACCCCAGATTGTCGGTGTTAGTACAGTGACTCTAACATCTATATTGCTGAACGCATAGCCGGATTCGGGCGAAGCCGATATAGCCACCATATAATCGCCAGCTATAGTCTTTTGTGCTGGCTTGATATTGATTTGGATTTCGCGCTTAGCACCTACTGGTAGTACATCAATGCCTTGTGGGTCAAAGGTGATACTCCAGCCAGGGGGGGTACCTGTTATCTTTGAGCTGAAGTTGACTTTTTGAAGGTCCGCTGACCCTGTATTTGCAACCAAGATGGTGAAGTAGCTATCTTTACCGGCAGTGGCAGTGGTGTTTAATCTTCCGGTAGAAGGCTCTACATCGATTTCGTACTTGGCAGTGATTATAGCCTTAAGCTCAATGCTGCCCTTTATCTCTCCTGAAGCTGCTTCTACAGTAATAGGGTACTCTCCAGGCTCTGGCACTACCCACATGGCTGGCCTTACTGTAACTTTGATTGTGTCCGGATATGTCTTTGCAGGGTCGAGGCGAATAGCGGCTATTTCTGTCCCTTCTCCATAGCTTGATGTAATGGAATAGTTGAAATTAGAAGGCACTTTAACCTGAAGGTCAAAAACACGCGGTTCCTTACCACCCTTGTACTGTAAGTCAATACTATAGGTGAAATAGGAGGTGCCAGTGGGGCTGCTCAGCACGGGATATTGACAGGTGAGTGTTATCTCTTCAGGCCCTGGTGATTGCTGACCTGATGATGGTGAGAGTAGATCGAGACGTGTATCTGACATTGCCGAAGTAACTGGCGCCGCCACCAGCCCACCAACTACCATCAGTAGCAAGGCAGCACAAGTTAAATAGTAACCTGCTTTAAATCTGCTCATAATCTTACAACCTCCCTTAAAATATAAGCCCGTTCAGGGACAGGCATTCAATTGCCTAAGAATCCAAACTACAAGTTTATTACTTTAGCTAAAATGATTTCGCCTGTCAAGTTTGTACTGTGGTACACAGTAATATAGCTTTAACGACGGCAAGGTTATTGAGGCACTATTTACAGAGAAATATTAAGACCAGCTGCTATTGGCTCAGAGGAGCAAGTACAAGATGGCTGGTACATTGACAAACTAGTGGCAGAGAATTAGTATCTATGTAGCTTGCTGAGTGATACGGAGGAGAAAATGCCGAACAGGTTCATTCTGCCGGTATTTTGGGCGTTACTTGGTGTTTTCATTTTAGTTCTTATTAGTTTTAATGTTATAAACTCGCCAATTAGAACCTTGCTTAACGATTTGTACCCGGATGATATTGTCGCTGTCGTTGTTTCAACATTTTTTCAGCTTTCCGGGCTGCTCTTCTTCGCGTTAGGATTGACACTGCTAATTCTGACAGCCAGAGCAAAACCAGATAAACTCTTCAAGGGGTTTTTATTACTGACAAGCTCTTCCGCAGTGGGAGTCTTCGTAAGTATTTTGCTTCACGGTATTGTATATGGCCTGTTTATCCTTATCTTTGGTGAAGACTTCTGGGACAGGATAGGAATACCAGATGAACCGGCATTCTTTATCATGGCACTTATTATTTGCCCAATAGCCTATTTAGTCGGAACAGTAGGCAGTATTGTCCTTATATTACGAAGAAAGAGATACGACACGTTGGCTGTGTAAGTCTTGGCGTTAGCAGCTATAAATTTAGCTAACTCTTGCCAAACCCCGATAATCAGAAGTGGAGCTGGGGTATCAATAGGTAGAACTTTTGAGGTGAGCTTCGGGATAATTATCCTAGTATATCTGACGGACTCTTGGATATGGTAGTTTTGAAAGGCTAATATGTTGATATGATCAGTAAGGCAGATAAGAACTCGGTAGAGTGGTTATTGGAGCCAAATGACATTGGCGTGAGATATCTTGCAATGCGTGATCTAATTGAACACGATGAGAATGAATTAACGGCAGCAAGGAAAAGAGCACACGCCGAAGGCCCTATTGCTAAAGTACTGGCAAAGATGAATAAAGAAGGATATTGGGAACAACCCGGAGCGGGATACTATCCCAAATACACGGGAACAGTATGGTCGATTATCTTGCTGGCCCAGCTCGGTGCTTCTATTCAAGCTGATGAGCGCATAGCCACCGCCTGCTCCTACCTGTTAGAGCATGCCCTGACCAAGGATGGGCACTTGACGGTAAATGGGCTTCCCTCAGGGACAGTAGACTGCTTGCAGGGAAACCTCTGTGCCTCTTTGCTGGATTTGGGATTCGAAGACCTACGTTTGGACAAGGCGTTCGATTGGATGGCTAGAAGCGTCACAGGTGAAGGCATTGCGCCGATGGGAGATAAGTTGGCTCCAGTGCGCTACTATGCCGGGAAATGCGGCCCGAGCTTTGCCTGTGGCTCAAACAATAAACTACCGTGCGCTTGGGGAGCGGTCAAAGTAATGCTAGCGTTCAGTAAATTGCCGAAGTGGAGAAAGACGAAGTTAATAGATGACGCCATTGCTGCTGGAGTCGATTTTCTGTTCAGCAAGGACCCGGCCAAGGCAGATTACCCTTGCGGATATGCCGCCAAACCGAGCCAGAACTGGTGGAAATTTGGCTTTCCCGTGTTTTACGTGACCGATTTGCTGCAGAACGTCGAGGCATTGGTCGGACTGGGCTATGGCAAAGATTCTCGGTTGGCAAACGCTCTCGATTTCATCCGCAAGAAGCAGGACAGCCAAGGGCGCTGGTTGCTGGAATACGACTATACAGGTAAGACATGGCTGGATTTTGGTGCCAAGAAACAGCCTAACAAGTGGGTAACACTGCGAGCGCTACGTGTTTTGAAAGCGTTGGAATAAAAAAATGGAGATAGGGGGATTCGAACCCCCGACCTCCGCGATGCGAACGCGGCGCTCTCCCTATTGAGCTATATCCCCTCAAAGAGCAATACTAGCAAAGGCTGTGGATTCGGTCAAGTTCAAAAATGTCCTCCTATTTTCCTCCAGTATTTCATCCAATGCTATTTATGCAGATATCTTTTGCTGGTTCTCGTTGACAATTTTAGTTGGTATTAGTTAGACTTACAAGTTGCTGTCCGAAAGGCGTGCAAGGCTGTAACATTATGCAAACTCTAAAGATAATGAAGCAATTTATGGAGCCGAAGTCGGTAGCCCTCATCGGAGTTTCACGTTACACTGGCGAGGGAGCTTTTAACATCCTCGAAAACCTGCTCGGCTACGGCTATCAAGGCAGAATATACCCGATAAATCCTAGTGTTAGTGAAATACTCGGCGTGAAAACATATTCAAACATTGCAGAGATAGCCGATAATATTGACCTCGCAGTGATAGCCACACCGCGTGCTCTGGTTCCACAGCTAGTTAAAGAATGCGCCGATAGCAATATCAATGCCATAGAAATAGTCGCCCAGGGCTTTTTAGATGCCAGCGATGAGGAGGGAAAACAGCTACAAAAGGAAATAGACAATATCGCCAAAGCCAGCCAAGTTAGAATATTAGGTCCTAATACCTTTGGTACGGCTAATGCCTTCGTTAATTTCAGCTCGACATTCATAAAAATAAAAATGAAGAAACAACCCATTGGTATCATTTGCCAAACTGGCGCTTTCTTTGTCGGCTTTTCGGAAATGGCTTTTATAGGCAAAGGACTCGACTTGGCAAACGCCTGTGATGTCAGCTTTCCCAAGGGATTAGAATACTTTGGGAATGACCCGGAAACAAAGGTGATTGCACTGCACATTGAAGGCATGCAGGACACGAAAGCCTTTGTCAGCATATCTAAAGACATTACCCGAAAGAAACCTATACTTGCCCTGAAGACAGGACACAGTGAGCAGGCGGCTAAGGCAGCTCAATCCCACAGCGGCTCTTTGACAGGCAGAAAAGAGGTGTGGCAAGCAGCTTTCAAACAGGCTGGGATAATTCAAGTAAGAGATTTGGAGGAATTCATTGACTTAGTCAGGACGTTCTCTGTGCTGCCGCTGATGAAAAAGCCAAAAATCGGGGTTATCACAATTAGCGGTGCATTGGGTGTTATGGCTATAGATGCCAGCAAAAACCATGATATAGGAATAGATACGTTGTCTCCTAAGACTCGGAAGTTGATCGATAAGATGGCGCCTTCCTGGCTTAAGGTTAGTAATCCGGTGGATATTTGGCCGATAATGATAACGTCACAGCCAATTACGAAGCTGCTGATCGATGGATTAGAGGCTCTTCTAGCTGACCATGAACTGGGTGCTGTTTTGTTTATCGGCGCTGCTTTTGATGAAAAATGGGCAACCAGCCTTTGTCAACTTTCAAGTGAACTGGCGGCAGTACATCCGGATAAGCCTTTAGTATTTAGCATTTATGGACCTTCTGCCGGACAGGCTATACAGGAAATGCAAGATGTAGGTAAAGTGGTAGGGTTTCACACACCGGAAAGAGCTATAAATGCCCTGGCTAGGCTAAACGAATACTCACAATTACGAAGCAGGCTCTAGAATCACCCTGGCGTCAACCGCTACAGCCCCATCCTTGTAAGCAAAAACCGGATTAAGGTCAAGCTCCTTTATCTCCGGATTCTTATCAATAAAATCAGACACCTTTAATATCAGAGCTTCCAGAAATGGAATGTCAGCCGGCTCCTGTCCCCTATAACCTTCAAGCAAAGGATACCCCTTTATCTCCTTTATCATCTGACTGGCATCCCTTTTGACCAGCGGAACTATCCTGAAGGAAACGTCTTTCAGCACCTCAACCAGTATTCCCCCCAGGCCGAACATCAATACAGGTCCGAATTGTTCATCCTTAGTCATGCCGATTATGACTTCTACCCCGGGGTGAGCCATTTTCTGCACCGATATACCCTCTATCTTCGCCTTCGGGTAGTGCTTCTTAATCGCAGATAGAATTTCACTATACGCTTTGCCTACCTGAATGGCATTAGCCAAGCTTAATCTAACACCACCGGAATCGCTCTTATGAACAACGTCTGGTGAAACTATTTTTAGCACTACAGGGAAGCCCATCTTCTTGCTCAGAGAAACCGCTTCTGCTTTTGTCCGTGCCAGTTTAGCTTCCACAATAGGTATCCCAGCACTCTTAATAATTTCCTTAGACTCGATCTCGGTCAAATTTGCCCTGTTTTCCTTCCTGGCTTGCTTCAATATCTCGTTTTTAGTCATTTAATGTCCTGCCTTAAAGTTATCAGCCACAAAAGCGACCTCAATTTTAGCCTATTTCATCACTACTTGCAAAGCATCCGGAATGTGGTTCTCGCCAATTTTCAGTGACTCGTTATTTGCAGCTTGCCATCACTACGACCGGGAAGCTCTAGATATATGCCATTGATTTATTATACACTAAGGTTGAAAGGTAAGAATTCTCTATAAAATGCCGGACTGGAGTGTTATCATATAATTACAGAAAGGAGCGAGTGCACCAAAATTGTCACAAGCCAAACCCTCTTATAAGTTAAAGGTTTTAGGTATTGCCGGCAGCCCCCGTCGTGACGGCAACACCGACTATCTGCTTCAACAGGTGATAGCTGGTGCTTCCAACCAGGGAGCCGAGACGAAGACAGTCATACTTAGCGAATTGAATATTGCACCCTGCCGTCACTGCGATGGCTGTATTAAAACCGGTAAATGCGTGATAGATGACGACATGCAATGGATACATAGCGACTTAAGAGAATCTGACCGAATAGTCCTTGCCTCACCTATTTTTTTCATGGGGGTTACTGCCCAAACCAAAGCTATGATTGACCGCTGCCAGGCGCTATGGGTAATTAAATACGTACTTAAGCTTCCGGTAGCGATCACTCCCGGCAAAGAACGCAAGGGTATTTTTGTCTCAGTAGGTGGCACAAGGCTTCGTGACCTGTTTCAGCCGGCCATGGCTACGGTCAAGAGCTGGTTTACAACCATGGATATCAACTATGATGGTAACCTAGTCTTTTCCGGAATCGATGAAATGAAAGCCATCCTTCGGCACCCAACGGCACTGCAAGATGCCTTTGTTATCGGTCAAAAACTAGCTGCTGGTAATACGTAAAAGTAAACTCCAGATCAAATAAAAATCCTGGTGCTAATGCTTTATCAATTGTAGCAACTCATGTTAAAATGTCTCGGCCTGGAATTACAGAATTAGCATAGGAGACCACCCATGCCGAGTAAAAAGAAGCAGGAATGGCAAGAGGTCACATTAACTCCAACTATCAAGCGCTTCCACGAGAGACAAAATAAATTTGTGACCAGCTCCGGGATTGATATCTCGCCTGTTTATACCCCCGAAGATTTACCAAATTTCGATTATTCTGCTGCTTTAGGCTATCCTGGCGAATATCCATTTACTCGTGGTATACAGTCTAACATGTATCGCGGTAGGCTGTGGACAATGCGGCAATATGCTGGCTTTGGCACTGCTGAAGAATCCAACAAGCGCTACCGCTATCTCCTTGAACAAGGTCAAACTGGCTTGAGCATTGCTTTTCAATTGCCTACTCAAATCGGCTATGATTCAGACCATCCCCTAGCTAAAGGTGAAGTTGGTAAAGTCGGAGTGGCTATAGACACCCTAGAGGACATGGAAATTCTATTCAAAGGTATTCCCTTAGACAAGGTCAGCACATCCATGACTATAAATTCTACCGCCCCTATTCTCCTCGCTATGTACATTGCTCTGGCTAAGAAGCAGGGTGTTGACCCAATTAAATTGGATGGCACTATCCAAAATGACATACTCAAGGAATATATCGCTAGGGGCACTCACATTTTTCCACCTCGTCCCTCAATGCGACTGACAACCGACATTTTTGCTTATTGCAGCCAGCATGTCCCGCGATGGAACACTATCAGCATCAGCGGCTATCACATACGTGAAGCTGGCTCTACAGCAGCTCAGGAGATCGCCTTTACTCTGGCTAACGGCATTGCCTATATTCAGGCAGCCATTGCTGCAGGTCTGGAAGTAGATGAATTTGCCGGCAGGCTGTCTTTCTTCCTCAACGCACATAACAATCTTTTTGAAGAGGTGGCTAAGTTTAGAGCTGCGCGCCGCCTCTGGGCCAAGATTATGAGTCAGAGATTTAAAGCCAAAGCCCCTCGCTCAATGATGTTGCGCTTTCATACACAAACCGCCGGCTGTACGCTGACTGCACAACAGCCATATAATAATATCGTTAGAGTAGCTATCCAGGCTCTAGCTGCAACTCTGGGTGGAACACAGTCGCTTCATACAAATTCCTTCGACGAAGCATATGCTACACCATCACAAGAGGCAGTAACCCTCGCCTTACGCACTCAACAGCTCCTGGCCTATGAGACAGACGTTGGTGATGTCGTTGATCCTCTCGGTGGCTCCTATTTCATAGAATATCTCACCGAAGGTTTAGAAAGGCAAGCTGCCGAGTACATTGATAAAATCGACAAGCTTGGAGGTGCTGTGGCTGCCATCGAACAAGGTTTTCAGCAGAGAGAAATTCAGGAAAGCTCTTATCGTCAACAGAAGAACATTGAGGAGAACAAAGCCACTGTGGTAGGTGTCAACAAATTTGTCTCATCGTCATCTAAAATCCCAGAACTACTGCTGGTGAACCCTGAGTTGGAAAGGAAACAAAGGAAAAGATTGGCTCAGGTGAAGAAAAACAGGGACAATGGCAAGGTTACCAAAGCGCTTAAAAACCTGGAAGATATAGCCTGTGGCCAGGGCAATACCATGCCAGCATTTATCGGTTGCGTTGAGGTTTATGCCAGTATCGGCGAGATATGTGACGTACTACGCAAGGTCTTTGGCACCCAGAAAGAATATCTTGTCTTTTGAAAATGAGCAGGTGTATGAAACATTAAAAACAGGAAGGATAGACAATGGATTTCGAATTAACCGAAGAGCAAAAGATGTTCCAGACCATGGTACACGACTTTGCCACCAATGAAGTAAAACCCATAGCGGCAAAGATCGATGAGGAGGGAAAATATCCAGCCGAAATCATAAAGAAGGCAGCCGATTTGGGTCTATTCGGAGTTACTATTTCTGAGGAATATGGGGGCAGCGGCGGTGATTATCTATCTATGGCTATAGCTGCAGAAGAGCTATGCCGGGCTTCAGCCTCCGTGGGTACAGTTTTTCTAGCCAGCTTATCGCTAGCCTGCTACCCTATATACAAATTCGGTAACGAGGAACAGAAACGTAAGTATGTTTCACCTATGGCTAAAGGTGAAAAACTAGCCTGCTTCGCCTTGACTGAGTCCGGCGCTGGAAGCGACGCCGGAGCTTTGGAGACTACTGCCACACCGCAAGGTGACAAATATGTTCTAAATGGCACCAAGATATTTATAACTAACGGCGCTGAAGCTGACATTGCCACGGTCTTTGCAACCGTTGACAAGTCGTTGGGACACCGGGGCATAACCGCTTTTATCGTTGAAAAAGGTACTCCGGGCTTTTCTGTAGGCAAGGAGGAGAACAAACTCGGCATACGTGGCTCATCAACAGCAGAGCTGGTCTTTGAAAACTGTCAAATACCGGCGGCTAACTTGTTAGGTGAGCAAGGTCGTGGGCTAAGGATAGCCCTGGAGGCGATAGATTCCAGCCGGGTCACCGTAGCCGCTCAGGCATTAGGTATTGCCCAGGCTGCTTTTGACGATTCTCTTGCCTATACTAAAGAACGCCAGCAATTCGGGCAACCGATAGCTAACTTTCAGGCAATTCAATGGATGCTAGCCGATATGGCAACTCATATTGATGCAGCTCGACTGCTGACCTACCGAGCCGCCTGGCTCAAAGACCATGATATGCCATTTATTAAGGAGGCAGCTATGGCAAAGGTCTATGCTGCCGAAACATCTAGAATGGTTACCAACAATGCTATTCAAATTCACGGCGGTTACGGCTATTGCAAAGACTATCCCGTAGAGCGCTACCTGCGTGATGCTAAAATAACTGAAATCTATGAGGGAACTTCAGAGATGCAGAGAATGACAATAGCCAGAGCTCTTATAAGAGAAGGCTAACGGAGAGAAAATGATTAAGAAAATACATCATATTGCTGTTGTAGTCAAAAACCTGGATGAAGCGCTCGAACTTTATGATAACCTTTTCGGCACCAAACCCAGCAAGATAGAAACGATACAACAGCAAGGAGTAAAGGTAGCCCTCTTGCCTATGGCTGAAGGCGGTGAAATTGAGCTTCTCGAGCCGATTGACCCTCAAGGTGGTGTAGCCAAATTTCTTGAAAGCCGGGGGGAGGGAATCCACCACATCTGCTTCGAAGTTGAAAACGTTGACCAGGAGCTTTGTGTGCTCGCTGACAAGGGCGCTCAATTGCTTGATAAGCAAGGTCGTCCCGGTTTAGCTGGCAAAGTAGGCTTCATACATCCCAAATCTACGAAAGGGGTACTTATTGAACTGGCACAAAAAGTATAAGGAGAAAAGCCAATGGCGGAAGAAACTAGAATTCGAGTGCTAGTGGCAAAACCGGGACTTGATGGCCACGACCGCGGAGCCAAGATAGTTGCCAGAGCCCTCAGAGATGCTGGCATGGAAGTAATCTATACTGGAATCAGACAGACACCGGAAATGATTGTTGAGGCAGCAGTGCAGGAAGATGTCGATGTTGTCGGCTTAAGCATTCTCTCTGGTGCACACTTGGAGCTTTTCCCACCGATTGCGGAAGGGCTTAAGAAAAAGGGAAAGGCCGATGTTCTATTCGTTGCTGGCGGTATTATACCTGATCAAGATATCCCTGCTTTACGAAAAATAGGCATAAAAGCTATTTTTGGTCCCGGTACACCTACACCTAAAATTGTCGAATTTATTAAGAGCGAGCTCGCTGCCAAAAAGAATTAGACTCGATTATCAGCTTCTGGCCTTTCCGACGATAGCTTCCATATTCTTTAAGTTTTTTCTCTCCATAAATCGCCTGATACCGTCCAGTACATCCAGAGCAGCTTGAGGGCTAGTTAAGTTAGCCGTACCAACCTGGACAGCACTAGCCCCGGCCATTAAAAATTCTAAGGCATCGTCGACACAACTAACTCCCCCGCAGCCTATTATGGGTATATCCACAATCCCAGCAACCTTGTACACCATGTAGAGAGCGAGCGGCTTTATTGCTGGACCGGAAAGCCCGCCAGCAATATTGCCTAAGGAAGGTCGGCACTCATTTATATCAATTGCCATCCCCCGTACAGTGTTAATCAAGGTTACGGCATCGGCTCCGGCTTCGCTTACCGCTAACGCAATCTCTACGATATCCGTCACATTGGGGCTCAACTTTACTATAACAGGCAGGCTACTGGCTGCTTTAACCGCCGCCGTAACCTCGGCAGCAGCTTTTGAATTTGTGCCAAACTCCATGCCCCCACATGCTATATTGGGACAGCTTATGTTGACCTCGATGCCGCTTACTCCAGCAACCCCATCCAGCCTGGCAGCGACCTCTGTATACTCATCGGTGGTCTCACCAGCGATATTGACAATGACCGGCACCCGCCATTTAGCCCAAATAGGAGCTTTCTCTTTTATCACAGCTTCAACCCCGACATTCTCCAGGCCTACAGAATTAAGGATTCCACAAGCTGTCTCCACTAGACGAGATTGCGGATTGCCCTCTCTGGGCTTTAAGGTTGTACCCTTACAAACGATAGCTCCCAGCCTTTGTATATCAACCAGTTCGCTATATTCAATGCCATAGCCAAAGGTGCCAGAAGCTGTCATCACAGGATTAGTCAAAAGCAAGCCCCTTTGGTGGGACGGTGCTAACTGGACGCTTAAGTCAACCATTTCAAATTTTAATTGACGGCCTCAATTTGCGCACGGATTCCACTTTGTCTACCATTGTTGCTGGTCTATCTCGACGGTCATCAATTTTAAGAAAGGTAACTACTCGAGACGCTCCTTTGTTAAAGGGAACCTCGTGCATTTCGTGAATTGCTTCGAGCACTTTACCAAGAGGACCTTCAATGATAGTCCCCATCGGCGTTAGCCGGTAAGATATGTCTTTCCTGCCTTCCAGAACCTCAAGGCACGCAGCAATATAACGACTAAGTCCGGTATCACCGGTGCCTATCGGAATAATTGATATCTCAGCGACAACTCGTCCTTTCATCACCACCTCCAACGTTTAAGGATTAACAGACATCTATAGTATAGCCAAGCTACTGAAGAAATGGTAGTGTGCACTTTTTATCATCTGCAAAGAAATATGCTAAAATCTCAAAGCAATAGCCTTGACGGGCAAAATAGAGGCATTTACAGGCACACATGGGCTATATTATCAGGCGAATGCAAGATAGGGATATCCCGCAGGCACTTGAGATCGACCGTGAGGCTTTTCCGACTCAATGGCCTCATCCCACATATGCTTCCTTCAAACAGGAGCTCCGCAACCGGTTAGCCTGTTATATAGTGGTCACTAGACCAATGGAAACTAAAGCAGCCAAACAAAACACCGACGACGATGGTTTTTGGCAGAAATTTCTGCGCCTTTTTAGCCGCGACCACACTTCCGGTGAAGAAATACCCCCCCAGAATGAATATATAGTCGGCATAGCTGGTTTCTGGGTGATGGTGGATGAGGCACATATCACCACTCTTGCTGTGCGAGACGCTTATCGTCGACAAGGGATAGGCGAACAGTTGCTGATTGAAATAATTGAAAGGGCGGCACAGCTCAACGCAAACGTTGTCACCCTGGAAGCACGTATCTCAAACAAGCAAGCTCAGACACTATACCAGAAGTACGGGTTCCAAAAAGTTGGAGTGCGCAGGGCTTACTACACAGACAATGGCGAGGATGCGGTGCTTATGACTACAGATTCTCTGACCTCCGACACTTTCCAATCATGCTTTCAGCAACAGAAACAGAGCCATATACATCGATGGGGAGACCTATACGTAAATGAACCATCAAAAGTCGCTTGATAACCTTCCTGTATGCCAGCAAACTCTCTTGACATGGGAGCGACACCATGAGTGAGATGAAAAGCGCCTGGGAAAAAGCTATGGAAAAGGCAGAAAAGCTGGGCAAGCTCTCTGAAGAAGAGTTTAAACAACGGGAGTATCAGCCGGCTGGAAACAAACTAGCTGCCAAATACCTTCAAGAAATGGACTATAACCTGGATGCCGAGATGACGAAATACAAAGGCACAGGCATCAGAAAGTACATTCTTCAAGGTGCTGAGGAGATATTCTTGCGCAGCATAATCCTTCCTAAAAACGAGTATGATATGCAGGCAACAAGACGAGCTATGGCAGGCCTCAGGCTGCTGAAAGAAAACAAGAAACTTCTTGACACCGTCCTCGACCGGATAACAAACCTGCTTAATTATTATGGACAAGCCAGACAGCAAACATATCTCCAATTCAAAAAAGATTTCGAAGCTAAACTGCGAGAGCCCAACCAAGCCATGCAACAACAGGTGGGAGCCAAAGTCCGCATTGAACCGGAACAGCATCCACAGTTTATGGAGGAGTGGCGCCGAATTAACAGCCAGCTCGATGCCCAGTACGAAAAAGCGCTTGAGGAACATAAACAGCAGATATTGAAAATGACCTAGGTCACATGGAGAGATAAATTATGAAGAAGCAGGAATTCGAGGAACTACGGAAAGTCTTGAAGGAGATGAACAAAAACTTGGATAATATAGGCTCTCGCTTAGACAAAATAGATAGTACGCTTGAGAAAATAAAAGGCGAAACAAAGAAAAAGCGCGGCTCTATATTCGACCTTTAATGGCAATTTTTGTTTAGATCGAGTCTAACCTTAACATGTCACCCGCCAATGATTTACAATAGCTCCGTTCTTCGCCAAAAAACCTGAAAGGAGAGATAGATGCGTTTTAAGTGTATTCCCTGCGGAATTGAATTCGAGAATATCGAAGAGCTAGCCAGTCATAAAAAACAACACCAGGCAAGTTCGAGAGGTTCCTCAGGAGTAATCTGTTTGGGCTGCGGCAAAAGCATCCCGCTGGAGCCATCCCAGATGAACTACAGCGGCCCGCTCACCTGCCCTAATTGCCATAGGACAATGACGGTGGTCATAGAGGGCGGAGAGGTATGTGTGGCTCGCCTTGGCTAGAAGAGGTTTGGTGCCCCCAAGGGAATTCGAATCCCTGTTTTCAGCTTGAAAGGCTGACGTCCTAGTCCCCTAGACGATGGGGGCGGGAAACTTTAAGGATATACAGGCAAGGCTTCAAGTCCAGCTGTCTCAGGAAAGCCAAACATTATATTCGCATTCTGTATAGCCTGTCCAGCCGCCCCTTTGACCAGATTGTCCAGACAGCTGATAACTATAAGCATGCCGGTCCTAACGTCAATGGTAGGGTAAACGAGGCAAAGATTGCTTCCCCATGTCTGCTTAGTCTCAGGCGGATTATCAACTACCCTGACAAAAGGTTCCCCTTTATAATAACTGCGATAGAGTTTTATTAGTTCCTCTTTTCTTTTAATCGCCTTCCCCTCCTTCGGCTTGGCATAGCATGAACTCAATATGCCTCGAGATGTTGGCACCAGATGAGGCAAGAAGGTCACCGAAGGGGAAAAAGCTGGATTCAATGTCTCAAGCTCCTGAACAATTTCCGGCAGATGGCGATGCCCATGCATGGAATAGGCACGGACATTATCAGTCGCCTCGGCATAATGGGTTGATAAGCTTAAAGTCCTGCCGGCCCCGGAAACACCTGACTTGCTATCAATGATGATATCCGGCTCAATAAGTCCTTCTTTAACCGCCGGTGCCAGAGCCAGCAAGGCTCCTGTGGGATAGCAACCGGGATTGGCTACCAGGCTGGCTTTGGCGATTTCAGCACGGTGGAACTCGGGCAAGCCATAAACGGCTTTCTGTAATAACTCCGGCGCTGGATGAGCAAAATCATACCATTGCAGGTACTTACCGGCATCCTTAAGTCGGAAATCAGCACTTATGTCAACAACCTTGATGCCGCGTTCAACTAAGGGCAATATGATTTCGGCGCTTGCCTTGTGTGGCATTGCTGAAAAGGCGAGGTCTACTTTGTCAAGCTCCGCAGTAATTGTCATCTCAATATCAGCCAGATGCGGAAAAACCTCAGCCAGCTTCTGCCCGGCAGCACTTCTGCCCGTAATTGAGCAAAGCTCCACCTTCGGGTGCTTATAAAGCAACCTTGCCAGTTCAACTCCGGCATAGCCGGTAACATTTATGATGCCAACTTTTATCTTCGACATATCCAAGAACCTACCCGACGCTAATTAGCCTCTATTTTATTTTACCACCCTGAACCTTTAGCTGCTCGTCATTCTGACGCACACTTCCCCTGTTGTCATTCTGAGGAAGCACAGCGACCGAAGAATCTCACCTCATGGTAAACCCTGGCCAAGCCTCCAGATTCTTCGCTTCGCTCAGAATGACAAGCGGTTGCTAAAACAACTCTAATTCAGTTCCCTCAGGTGACAGGTATCGTTGAGCGATAGGGCCGATGGTATTCCACCTCGCACCTCAAAAAGATTAATGGCGCAGACATCCTGAGTGATTTGCCAGAAATGCGAATTATCTAAGCCCAGCAAGCTAAGAATAAGAATCTGGCAGACCACCTTATGTGACACCAAAACAACTGTTTCCTTTGGGTGCTGGGCTATCATACTATCCACCGTTGAAGCTGCTCTTTCTCTGACCATGGTAAGGCTTTCTCCGCCGGGAAATTTCATCTCATGTGGATTCTCCAGCCATTTCGAGTAAAGGCCATCATCCTTGGCGGCAGCCTCCTCAGGAGACAAACCCTGCCAGTCTCCATAGTCTATGTCAATAATACCAGGCAGCGGCTTCACTTCCAAACCGAAATGATGCGCCAGTATTTTGGCTGTGGTCAAAGCACGACAAAGCGGGCTGGAATAAACTGCTGAAACTTGCCAATCATTAATCCTTGCAGCCGCAGCTTCAGCCTGCTTAATTCCTACCTCATCCAGCTCGATATTTGCTCTACCACGAAATCTTTCCACCCGATTCCACTCCGTCCGTCCGTGTCTGACCAAAATGAGTCGTGTCAAAACAAATCTCCTGATACGCTTCTGTCACCCTGAGCAATAGCGAAGGGTCTCACCCAAAGTCTCAATCCTCGACCATCTAGGATAGTCTGCCACCCCCAATATGTAGCCTCGACCCTTTAGGACCGAGGTCAGCGAGGCTAAAGCCTCGCTGCTACATTTTTGAGGAGATTCTTCGCTTCTCTCAGAATGACAGTCGAGCATGTCAAAAACCTCTTACCTTTCTACAACCATCGCCATCCCCTGCCCGCCGCCAATGCACATGGTCACCAGACCCAGGTGCAAGTTTTGCCGCTTCATCTCGTGCAGTATTGTAACCACCAGCCTGGCTCCGGTACAACCAACAGGATGCCCCAGAGAGATGCCGCTACCATGGATATTGGTATTTTCCATGCTTAATCCTAATTCTCTCATGCAAGCTATGGCCTGAGAAGCGAAGGCTTCGTTTAACTCGATTACGTCCAAATCTTTGATGCTTATGCCGGCTCCATCCATGGCTTTCTTGACTGCTGGAATTGGCCCCAAGCCCATATATGCCGGGTCGACACCCCCGGAAGCGTAGGATTTGATAACTCCCATAGGCTCAAGCTTCAATTCATTCGCCTTGTCTTTGCTCATCAATACTACGGCTGCAGCAGCGTCATTAATGCCAGAAGCATTTCCAGCGGTAACCGTACCATCTTTCTTAAACGCTGGCGGTAACTTTGCCATCTTTTCCAGGCTTGTATCCATAGGCCGCTCGTCGGTATCGAAGACCACAGCTTCGCCCTTTTTCTGCGGAATAATTACAGGCACTATCTCATCCTTGAATATGCCCTGAGTTATAGCTGCCCTAGCTCGTTGATGGCTTAAAAGCCCGAGTTCATCCTGCTCTTGCCGGGAGATTTTATACGTCTCAGCGATATTTTCTGCAGTCAGTCCCATATGATAGCCGTAGAATATTTCCCACAGCCCATCGTAAACCATAAGGTCTAAAGCCTCACCTTTACCATTGACATCCATTCGATATCCCCATCTGGCTCGAGGCAGGGCATAGGGCGCACAACTCATATTCTCCATGCCTCCGGCAACTATTACCTCGGCCTGACCAAGCATTATTGCCTGAGCTCCTAGAGTGATTGCCTTTAGGCCTGAAGCACACACTTTATTTACAGTAAAGGCATTTGTCTCTTTAGGCAGGCCGGCATAGATAGTAGCCTGCCTGGCGGTGTTTTGTCCCTGACCTCCCTGCAACACATTGCCCATGATTACTTCATCGACCTGGACCTCTCTCAGTGAATTATCCCAGTCATGGTGGGTTTTTTCCAGCTCTGTCAGCCCAGCATTCTTTACTGCCTTCGGAGCATATTCGAGCAGCTTTTTGCCAACCTTGGGTCGAAGACCAGCCCGTTTCAATGTCTCCTTTATCACCAGAGCACCGAGATTTACTACCGGGACATCTCTCAAAGAACCACCGAAAGCACCAACGGCTGTTCTGACACCGCTAACAATGGCTACCTCTGACATAGTTATCTGCTCCTTGTCTAATTAGGATTTTCTATTTTCCAACAGTTTACGGAAAAGCTCTGGGGCCAGGCTTTTAAGAAGCTCTCGGCTGGAGCCATCAGAATTTCCAAATAAAGGAGTAACCGAAATCCTATTCTGCTCCAGCGCCCAGATATCAGTTCCTGAGGTTAACTGCCACTCAGGTTTACCACGCATAATCCAATGATATTGTCGCTTGCCATCATGCCCGGGTTCGATTCTGTCAGCATATTTACGCTCGCCTAACCTTGTAATCTCTACCCCCTCAAGCTTTTCCAGGGGCAGATTAGGCAGGTTGACATTCAACACCAGCCTTCGAGATAAGCCTTTATCAATCATTTCCTTGGCCATGAGCTTAGCCAGTCTGGCGCCTATGTCGAAATGAAGACTTCCAAAAGCGCCTATAGACAGGGCGATAGCAGGAATATCGTAGAAAAAACCTTGCAAAGCAGCGCCGACTGTCCCCGAGATAAAAACGTCGTCGCCCAAATTCGGCCCCTCATTGATGCCGGAAACTATCAAATCAGCTCCATCTTTCAAAATAAGCTTAAGGGCAAGAATAACACTATCGGAAGGAGTCCCTTCCACCGAATATGCGGCTACTCCATCCAACGGCGCTTTTATTTCAAACATTCTCAACGGATGGCGCAACGTCACCGAAGTGCCAGCGCCGCTCTGGTCTCTATCCGGGGCAACCACGGTTACCTCAGCTATTTCCTGTAGCTCCTTTACCAGTGCCCAGAGCCCATCGGCATATACGCCATCATCATTGCTAACCAGTATCTTCAAAGCAGTCTCCACAAAAACTATTTGAGTTTATCACAACAGCCTTTAGAGGACAAACTTGCATAGCTACTCTCTCGTTTGTTATGATTTCTCAGCGAAGCTACTTCAAATGAATGTGGAGTGAAACTCGATTTCGGCGCCAATGGCTTGGCAAAATGCTCCGGGTGTGGTAAGGAGTATGAAAAGCAGGACAATAAAAAGAGGACTACAGTAAGAAAACTTTGACTATGAAAATTCCTCTGGTTGATCTAAAGGCGCAGTACAAGTCTATTAAAAATGAGATTGATGATGCTGTTCAGCGTGTCCTTGAAAGCACGCAGTTCATCCTTGGACAAGAAGTCAAAGCCTTTGAGTCTGAGATCGCTGCCTACTGCCAGACTAAATTTGCTGTTGGTGTGGCTTCGGGTACTGATGCTCTTCAGCTTGCTCTTCTCGCCTGTGGCATCAAGCCTGGTGACGAGGTCATCACCACCCCCTTCACCTTTATTGCTACTACCGAAGCCATAACCCAATGTGGTGCTATACCAGTATTCGTAGATATAGACCTAACAACCTGCAACATTAACCCTGCAAAAATTGAGCCAAAAATCACTGAAAAGACCAGAGCTATCCTACCTGTCCATCTCTATGGTCAGCCAGCGGACATGGACCCTATCCTGGAGCTTGGCAGGAGGTATAACCTCAAGGTCATTGAGGATTGCGCGCAAGCCATGGGGGCTAAATATAGAGGCAAGATGGTCGGCTCGCTTGGCGATGTGGGTTGTTTGAGCTTTTTCCCCAGCAAGGTTCTCGGTGCCTATGGCGATGGTGGTATGGTGGTTACCAGCAATCCAGAAATCGCCGAAATAGTAGCCATGCTCCGAAATCACGGCAGCAAAGAGAAGTATTATCATCTCATACCTGGATTCAACAGCCGTCTTGATGAGCTGCAGGCAGCTGTCCTCAGAGTGAAACTGAGACATCTGGATGCGTGGATTGAACTCAGGCGACAAAAAGCGTCGCTTTATAATAAGCTGTTTAGTCAAATAGATGGTATTTCGCTGCCCTACATAGCACCTGATAGCTATCATGTCTTTAACTATTACACGATTCGGCTTCAGAACCAGAGAATAAACCGTGATGCATTGCGAGCATACCTCAGTTCAAAGGGCATCGCCACAGCAATTTACTATCCTCTCGGTTTATATCTTCAGGAGGTTTACAGAGGTTTAGGCTACGGAGCTGGTGACTTCCCCGAAAGCAATAGAGCTCAAGAGCAAGTCCTTTCACTGCCTATATATCCTGAACTTAGTAAGAGGCAAACAGAGAAAATAACACAATTTATCTATAATTATTTAAGGTAGAGAATACTACTTCTATAAAGAGGATGGTCACGAGGGAAGGAATATCGGAATGAAAATCCCTATTTCTAAGCCGTATTTAGATGATAAAGAAGCAGAAGCCGTTAATGAAGTTTTGAAGTCCGGCTGGTTGGTTCAGGGTTCAAAAGTAGCAGAATTTGAAAAGATAGTCTGCAAATATACGCAGGCTGAATTTGCCAAAGCATCTACTTCATGTACCACTGCTCTTCATCTTGGCCTTATAGCTCTAGGAATAGGACCCGGAGATGAGGTTCTGCTTCCCTCCTTTACCTTTATTGCCACTGCCAATGTAGTTGAATACACTGGAGCAAAGCCGGTATTTATTGACATTGATGTTGACACATTTAATATAGATGTCCAAAAGGCAGCTCAATACCTGGAACATACCAAGAAATACGGCAAGAGGGTAAGAGCTATCATGCCCGTTCATCTATTCGGGCTTTGTGCTGATATGGATGCTGTTATGAAACTGGCGCAGCAGTATAAACTGTATGTAATCGAAGATGCTGCATGTGCCTTAGGAAGCCTCTATAAGTTGAAGCATGCCGGGACATTTGGCGATGCCGGCTGCTTCAGTTTTCACCCACGTAAGCCCATCACCACTGGCGAAGGTGGCATGTTAATTACTGATAATCCAGAAATTGCCTCAAGGGTACAAAGCCTGAGAGACCACGGCGCTGCTGTCTCCGATTTAGCCAGGCATGAAAAGGGTGGCTCATTGCTACCAGCCTTTGATATTTTGGGCTACAATTACCGCATGACCGATATTCAGGGAGCTATAGGCATAGAGCAGATGAAGAAGTTCTCCTGGATCGTAGAGAAAAGAATCGAGAGAGCCAGGAGATATGATAAAGAGCTAAGGGACGTAGAGTGCCTGCAAACCCCTTATGTCCCTGAGGACTGCAAGCATACCTATCAATCTTATGTTGTGTTACTTCGGGATTCCAAAACCAAGTGCATTCCAGCAAATGAGCTTGAAAAGTTCCACAGTGTCAGAAACGTGATAATGGCAAAGCTCAACGAGAAAGGAATTGCCACCAGGCAAGGAACATCTGCAGTTCATACACTAGGTTACTATCGCCGAAAGTATGACTTGAGTGATGATGATTGTCCTCTTTCCCTTCAAGCTGATTGCTTAACTATTGCTCTTCCTCTATACCCGCAGATGACAGATGAAGAACAAAATTATGTGATTGATAATCTACTTCAAATAGTCAAAGGCATATCGCTTTAGAGGGTACAGCTGTGATACATGAAAGTGTCCGCCTCTACGGTGAAAATGCAATAGATGGAAATTGCTGGATACTAGAAGATGTGATTATAGGATATCCTGATGCCTCTATCCTTAGTAAGATAAAGGAGCGAAAGCTTAAGATTGAGAATTATAAATTCAGCGGGGTAATTATACATGAAAATGCGTTAATCAGGTCGAATACTGTGATATACTGCAATGTGCGCATCGGAAGAAATTTTTGCACAGGACACAATGTTTTGATAAGGGAAAATACAATCATAGGGGACAATGTGCTTATAGGCAGCAATGCGATTGTTGAAGGACATACCTCCATCGGGAGCAATGTAAGCATTCAAAGCAATGTATACATTCCTATGAACTCTGTTATTGAAGATTTTGTCTTTATAGGGCCAAACGCAGTGTTAACAAACGATAAATATCCACCTTTGAGGAAAGGCGGCGAATTAAACGGGCCTGTCATAAGGAAAGGTGTATCTGTAGGTGCTGGTGCGATAATACTCCCTGGCATAATCATCGGTGAAGGGAGTATGGTAGCTGCAGGGGCCGTGGTAACACACGACATTCCTGAATGGCACATTGCAGTCGGTTCTCCGGCGCGCATAAAAAGTCTGCCAGATGAACTGAAAAAAATGAATAAAATCTAAATATTAGGTGGAAAGTATGAAAGTTGGTATTATCGGGGCTGGAACAATGGGTCGGCTTCATGCTCGGGTCTACCGGGAATTAGGTGTTGATTTAGTCGGAGTAGCGGATATTGATCATAAGGTTGCCGAAGAAATAGCTCACAAGTATGAGACTACTGCATTTGGTAATTGCGAGCATCTTCTGGAACAGGGCTTAGACGCAGTCAGTATAGCCACGCCCACGTGGTCGCATAATGAAATTGCCTTAAAGGCAATTTCGCGTAATATCAATTTGCTTATCGAGAAACCCATCGCCGATACTGTGGGAAAGGCAGAGGAAATTATCTCACAGGCCAGGTCTTCACATATCATGCTGATGGTAGGTCATGTTGAGAGATTTAATCCGACAGTAACAAAACTCAAGGAAATCATCGGTGAAGGAATACTAGGCGATCTAATAACACTATCTGCAAGGAGAGTTGGTCCCTTTGTAGAAAGAGTAAAAGATGTCGGGATTATTACGGACATTGGTACTCATGACATAGATATTGCTAGATATCTCGTAGGAACGGAGCCTGTGGAGGCATTTGGTAGACTGCGTGGTATAAAGCACAGAAAAGGCGATTGCGCATTCATAATACTGGATTTTGAAAACGTGACCGCTTCAATTGAGATAAACTGGTTTACCCCACATAAAGTCAGAGGCCTGGTAGTTACAGGGACTAAAGGCATTGCCTATGCCGACTATATGGAGCAGATTATCACTATCTATAACTCGGACTGGAAAATGGAGCCCAAGATTGAGAAAGATGAGCCGTTGCGCGTGGAGTTGAAGCATTTCTTGGAATGTGTGAAGCAGGGCAAAGAGCCGCTGATAACCGGCGAAGATGGTCTCAAGACGCTTGAGATCGCGTTGAAGATAGAGAAAACAGCTTTCAAATGAGTCTGGAGAATAAATCTGTCCTCGTTACGGGTGGCGCTGGCTTTATCGGCAGCCATTTAGTTGACCGTTTGATAAAAGAAGATCCAGCAAACTTGGTGATTGTAGACAATTTTTTTCTTGGGAAGGAATCCAACCTTCAAGAAGCTAAGAAGAATTTTCCGACTCTGAAAATCTTCAATATTGACGCTTCCAATGAAGGGAAAATGAGTTTGTTGGTAAGAAAAGAAAATATAGAGGTGCTTTTTAATCTAGCTATAGTGCCTTTACCTGCCTCGTTGGTCAATCCCCGCTGGGTTTATGAGCATAATATAAGTATCACCCTAGGCTTATGTGAACTAGCTAGAAAGGGCTGCTATCAAACTTTGATACACTTCTCATCCTCAGAAGCCTATGGCACCTGTCAATATGTGCCTATGGATGAAGGTCATCCCTTAAACCCTACTACTTCTTATGGAGCCAGCAAAGCAGCTACTGACCACTTAGTGCTTTCATACCATAAATCCTTTGGAATTGATGCGGCGATCATAAGGCCATTCAACAATTACGGGCCGAGGCAAAACGAGGGGAATTATGCCGGCGTCATCCCTTTGACCATAAAGAGGATTTTAAGTGGAGAAGGGCCAGTGATCTACGGAGACGGAGAGCAAACTAGAGATTATCTATACGTTACCGAGACTGTTGATGCAGCTATCAGAGTGTATAATTGCGCAAGCACTAGGGGTAAAGCCCTAAATATCGCTAGCGGGACGGAAATTTCAATAAACAATTTGGTTAGGCTTATTGCTAAATGCTTGGGCTGTGACAGGCCTATCACGTACGAGAAAGAACGGCCTGGAGATGTAAGGAGACTTGTTGCTGGCATTGCCCTGGCGAAAAGCCTGATTGGCTTCAAACCAGCGTTGCATCTTAATGAGAAGCTCCAATCAACAATTGAATGGTTTCAAAAAGAAAAACTAACCTAGTTGAGACTGCTAGGATTTGAGTGGCAGTTAAGGGACTTCGCTAAAGTATGAATGAGGTCATGAGCAAGAGATTCAGAACGGAGAGGGAGCTCAGAGACAGATGCGGAATAACCCCCCTTTACCGGCAAGACGGTTAGGGAAATTCCTCAGGCGATTATGAAATGAGACTATTGTTAAAATCTGTGCCTGAATCCGTCAAAAGAATAGTAAAGAAGACATGGGCATATAATTTACACTTAAGATACCAACTATTACTCCGTCTTCCTTATGCTATAAACCTTGAGCTTACAAATAGATGTAATCTATCATGCAATATGTGTCCTCGGTCTGACATATCTGGTCTTGATGTTGGGGATATGGACTTTAAACTGTTCAAGAAAATCCTTGATGATTTGCGACCTTTCATCAACTGGAACACAAGCCTAACCTTGGTTGGTCTTGGCGAGCCATTTCTTTATCCCAAACTAGCGGAGGCAATTGCCTATGCCAAGACGACATATCCAGAAATTCCGATAAATCTAAGTACTAACGGAGTATTATTGGACAGCGACCGGGCTCATGCCCTTACTCGGCTGATGGGACAAGGAGACTGTATTTGTATAAGTGTCAACGCAGACAATCCAAACACGTATAAGTGGTTAATGGGCTCCGATAAATTCGATTTAGTGGTGAGCAATACAAAACAGTTTCTGTCAATTCGCAAGACAGGTAGAAGCGGTCAAAAATTGAAGGTTATTATCCAAATAATGCATACCAAGAATACGGGAGACAATGCATACCAAGAATACGGGAGACACGGAAATTCGAGAGTTTAAGAAGCTCTGGGCGCCTTTTATGCTTCCTCACGATGAAGTGGGTGTTAAATCAATCCTAAACTGGGGCGGTAAGATACCCGTAGAAAATTTCCATTCACCCCCCGTAAAAGTCAGGAGATACCCGTGTCTTGATTTATGGATTAGCATGGCGATTGATATTGCCGGGAATGTATATCCTTGTTGTGAAGCATTAACTTCTAGGAAAGACAGCTCGTTAATTTTGGGTAATATGCAATGGGAGCCGCTGGCTCAGATATATCTGGACCGGATCGACCATTTTCGCCAGGCACACATCAGGGACGAGCAAAAGTTAATCCCTGATTGTGCGCACTGTGATTTTTATACAGCCTATCCCAACGTTTGGATAAGGAATACGCTGCCGTATACTACCCGAAGATGGATTTAAGGGAGATTAGCAACCGTGGGGCAGGCTTTAGCGGGACAAAACTATGCAGCCTGATTGCAGACGAGAGTGAGATTTTTATCTATGATAGCCTACGCCCCATATTGAGATAGGTTTGAACCATGATGGAAGAGCATAGCCAGAAGGACTTAGATTTGGAACTTGTTAATGAATTAAAGCGAATCTACAAGTTTTTGCAAACCCAAATGAGGGAAAAGTGGAATCGTGACCTACCATTGGAGGAACTACTATTTGATAGGTGGGAAAGAGCAAGGCAGTTAGGCTTTGGCGAGGGAACAAGCATTTATCACAACAGTTATGTTTATGGAGACGTGAAGGTGGGCAAGCACACATGGATCGGGCCTTTTACTTTGCTTGACGGCAGCGGCGGTTTGGAAATAGGTGACTACTGTAATATTTCATCAGGGGTGCAAATCTATACTCATGATACTGTAAAGTGGGCGGTTAGCGGTGGCATAGCAGAATATGAAAGAGCACCTGTAAAAGTAGGTAACTGCTGCTACATTGGCCCACAAACAGTCATAGCTAAAAGTGTGATTATAGGTGACCATTCCATAATTGGAGCTTGTAGCTTCGTGAATCGTGATGTCCCGGCTTATTCAATTGTTGCCGGCATGCCAGGGAAGGTAATTGGCAGGGTAGTAATTGACGGCGACAAAATTAAGTACGAGTATTCCCAAAAAGCAGAGTAGGAGATTACACTTTCAAGCCCGACCGTAATATTTTTCAAACAGTTGGTCATAAATATCAACCAGTTGGTCAGTAACAACCTCCCAACTGTAATATTTGTGGGCAATCTCCCGGCAGTTTTGGTAGAGCTCAGGATGTTCCAAAACGTCTACGATACATTTGACTACGTCGTCCGGGGTTACAGGTATCTTGCCTATTCCCTTTAAATCATCCTCGTCACCAAGGAAGTGCTTTAGATTTGTGCCAACAACAGGAGTCCCGCAGGCTAATGATTCAATAGATGCTATGCCCGGGCCCATAAACTCTTCCAGCCTTTCCTGAGCTATGCTATGATAGAACCTGGTAAAAAGATATACATCAGCAGCGCTGTAGTAAGGTATCAGCTCATGCTGTGGAAGCCACTCATGCACCCTGGCACCAGACTTGACAGCTTCGCCATAAAGCGGGTCAGACCTAAGACCGCCGATCAGTATGAGCTCTAAGTCATATCTGCTCCTCAGTTTCCGATAGGTCTTAAGTATTACATCAAGGCCCTTTGCCGAGTCAAAACGCCCTACATGGAGCAGAACACGCTTATTTAGTGGAATTCCAAGGGTGCTCCTTACTTGTTCTTTTTCAAGTGGTTTCAACTTGTTAAAATCTGTCGCCAATGTTCCGGGGGAGATAATAACATGTGAGTTCAATTTCGAAAAGCTTTCACTGATCTGAGTGCTTGATGTAAGTAGTATATCTATGTTACTCAAGGCCTTCCGCTCTAAGAAGCTCAAGGGGAAATTGTAAACAAAACTCGAAAATGCGAAGGTATAAGGAGCACCGCCAATATGGGTCCCAACTATAGGTACATCACTAAAATGCAGGCAAATCAGGTAACTGAGGTCAAAAGGAACCTGCAAGAGATGAATTAAGACCTCGCCATCATGGCATTCCTTTTTGAGTTCCCTCATCAGGGATACCGAGTATTCGCGCCAGAGTCCCCAGCGCGCCTGAGGAATAAATTTGGTTACGCCCTTGTAAACAAATCTGTCTAATAATCCAAGAGTCAACCGAAACGAAGGGAACGCTCGATAGATTATACCGTCTTTTTCGCCGGAAATAGCCTCTTTAAGCTTCCTCTCCGGTCTCCAGCATTCCAGTTGGTATTTCTTGGTTCGCCGCCAAACTTGTTGAGCTGTCTTAGAATGATAGCCAAAACCGAAAAGGTCGACATCGAATTCCCGTCCGGTTACTAAACTAGAATATGGCAGTATATATATAACTTTCACGCCTCTCCTCCTGCACATAATACTATATCAGGAAGCTGCTATAGCATACTGCGGAAAGGTTTGAAACATCCTGAATCTCAGATTAAAGGCCCTTGCTTATTCAAACCCTGACTGTAATATCTTTCAAAAAGATTGTCATAAATATCAACCAGTTGCTCGGCAACACCTTCCCAACTGTAATATTTGCGGGCAATCTCCCGGCAGTCTTGATAGAGCTCGGGATGTTTTAAAACGTCCACAATGCACTTAGCCACGTCGTCCGGGGTCGAGGGTATTTTGCCGACTCTTTTGAGCTCGTCATCAGTGCCAAGAAAATGCTTTAGATTTGTGCCGACAACTGGAGTCCCACAGGCTAATGACTCAAGCGGAGCTGTGCCAATGCCCATCCACTCCTCCAAGTCCTCGATGCCTTCACTGCTGTAAAACTTAGGGAATAAGTAGATGTCGGCAGCACTGTAGTATGTGACCAGCTCAGGCTGCGGCACTTGCTCGCAGACTATGGCACCGCTGCTAATTGCCTCATCATAAAGGGGGTCAGATTTCAGTCCACCGACCAGTAGAAGAGACAAGTCATACCTCTTTTTTAGTTCCTGGTAAATCTTCAGGGACAGATCGACACCCTTTACTGAATCATATCGTCCTACATACAGGAGACCCTTTTTATCAGATGGTATGCCCAATGCCTGTCTCGCCGTTTCCTTTGCCAGCGGCTTAAATTTTTCAAAATTGATACCGTATGGGAACATCAGCTTGATATTCGCCTTCGGGTACAGCTTGGACAAGCGCTCGTAAATCCATCGGCTGCTGGCGAGTATCACATCTGCAGAGGCTGCAGCTCTTTGTTCCAGAAGGCTGACGGGGAGGTGAGTGATGAAGTGCCAAGCCGAGTAGCTGGGGGGTGGTCCACCCCCATGTGCAGCAACTACAGGCACGTTTGAACAATTTAGAGCTAGCAAATGAGTGAACTCAGAAAAGAAGCCACAAAAATGAATTAGAACCTCTTCTTTCTGGCATACTTTTTTAAGCTGTCGCAGCATCGACAGCGAGTATTCGCGCCATAAAGCAAACCTAGCAGGGGGGAATGTTGCCAAAGAAGTCCGCCAGACATGCCTATCTAAAAAACCAAGGGTAGGCCGGAATGAAGGGAATGCTCGATAGATTATGCCGTCTCTTTCGCCCGTTATTGCCTCTTTAAGTTTTCTTTCTGGTCTCCAGCATTCCAACTGGTATTTCTGAGTTCGCTCCCATATCTGTTGGGCTATCTTGATGTGAAAACCCTCACCAAACAGGTCAACCTTGAAGTCCCGGCCAGTTACTAAACTAGAATAGGGTAATATGAGTATAACCTTCATATAAATCTCATCCTTGTGATAATCTCCATTCAGCCTTGCTCATTCTCTTCATACTTTAACTACTGAGGCTGTTCGGCTGTTATTATGTTGGCACTATAGGCTCTTACATCCTCCATAACAGCAGCCAAGGGAGTGGCATTATAACAATTTTTTATGTTACTACCCAAACAGAATAAGCTTAGACGAACCTTCGTAAAATCTTCTTGGCAATCGCAAAGCTCATGCCGCTCTTTTTCTCTACCTCTAAAAGCATAGCTATATCCTCACGGTCAAAGCTTCGTGTTAGCAATATGGCTAGGCCATATACTACGTAATACAAAAGGAACAGCAGCAACAGTAGCCACCAGGTAACGGTAGAAAAGCCACCGATTATAAACTGGAAAAGCAACACCAGAATTGTAGAAGCTATGGCTGGCTTGAGCAAATTCTTACTCATCGGCTGTATCCGATATGATAAGTAAATTTTTACTGACTTAATAAGATTAAATAAAGTAAGCGATATCACCGAGGCAATTGCAGCGCCAACCACACCCAGCGATGGGATGAGAACGATATTTACAACCACATTCACTATGGCTGCCGCTAAAAAAGCCCACATCACGAATCTAGACTCACCTATAGCTAATAGTGTATTCGTGCTGGGACCAAAAAGATTGTTGATAATAAAGCCCAGGGACAAGATACGCAGGGCAGGAGCAGCAGCAACATAAGCCGGGCCAAAAAAGAGATTGAGCACAGCCTCAGGAAACAAGCACAACACCAAAAATACAGGCAGAGTCAGAGAGACAATCCACTTGGTTAAGATAGTATAGTTATGCCGCAGCTCAGCTATCAAATTCTGGGAATACAAGCCAGCAGCCACCGGAGTATAAATCAGGACTAATGCAGTTAGAGGTGTTGAGATGAACTCACTTAGGGGATAGGCTGCATTATACAAACCGACCAGCTCAGGAGTGCCAAAATAGCCCAATATCAGGGTTGCTGCCCAAACTATTGTGACAGAAATTACACTTGAGCCTAGAACTGGCAGTGAAAAAAGCAGCAGCTCTTTCCGTATAGAACTGTCAAGTTCTTCACCGGAGAATTTCACTGCTAGAGGCAATTTTTTAACGGTATATGCTACCAGGGCAACAAAGGTGAGAAAGAGAGCTGCGACATAAGCATAAAAAACAGCGATAAAAGGTCTGCTAAACAGAGCTACTGCCGATAGAAGCAACAGAAAAATGACGTTCAGCAAGATAAGATAAAAATAGGCGAAAGGTTTTACCTTGTCGAAACCGCGAAAAACAGCAGCAAGGACATTTATAAGGGTGAGAAAAGGTATTCCACAGGCAAATATCTTAAGTGCCAGCGCTGAATCTGGGGCATGGAAGATATTTGAGGCAATAGCCTCGGCACTCAGGAAAAGAGCCACCGAAGTGATAATACTGGCGACAGTTGCCAGTTGTAGCGAAACAGCTATGGTTCCACGAACTTTGGCTAAATCTTTCCTACTCCGGAAGTAAGCAATGTATCTAGTAGTTCCTTCGTGTAAGCCGAGGCAGGCTAGGACTGTAACAAAGGTAAAAGCCATCAGTGCCAGCGAGTAAACACCGTAATCGGCCTCTGAGCCGTATCTGGCAATGGTAAGCCTGATGATAAACCCAAGCAGAAGTGAAATGAAAGTGCCTATTAGGGCAATGCTAGTACCACGAGCTATTATCTTCAGGGATGCGCTTAAAGGTTCCAGCATGTGAATCTTTACACGTGCACCATGTAGACCGGGCTTTTTACATCTAAATCAATCTCATCGGCCATTAAATCAATGAGCAGCCATCTTCAGCGGTGTAGAAGCACCTGTGCGCTGCCGTTGTTATAAATTCTATCGCTTTTTATAATTGCCAGTGCAAACGAGGGGAGGTCATCAAAGCTAACGCTCTGCCGCGCTGCATAGCTAACATTAAAAGCTAACTCCCTTTCTTGAATATTCCGAGTCCTCAAGTAGATATAGCTGGGAGAGGGTATCTCTTCACTCAGGTAGAAGTATTGGTTCAGCGGACGCTTACCAGCTATTGTTTCAGCGCCGAACTGGGCACCAAACCATCCGACATGGTGGTCGGCAAGAATTTGATATTCTTTATTCCTTACTGCGAAAATCCATTCGGCAGCAACAATATCTTGCCTATTCGAAATGGTTGTTAACTCAACGCGGTGACCGGACAGAGAGATGGAATAGGGAGTATCGATAAAGTTGCTGGTCTGGCTTCGGCTTAGCTCGAAAACGGTACCGCTATTGAAGATAAAGTATGGTATCAGCACAAAAAGGACGGGGAACCGCAGCAGAGCCGGGTTATCAAGGTTTAACCAGGAAGCACTAATTCTCCTTCTGAATACTCTGACCAGGTTGATTATGCCATATACTATGAGTTCACCGCCAAGAAGAAACAAAGGTGATAAGAAAAACAGAGTGATGTGAAAGACCCGAGTAACGCCCATACCATAAGAAGAGGCAGTTGAGAAATACACACCTGCTAAAACCAGGCCGCTTATCAGTACCATGGACAGGAATTCCATCTTGACCTTCATACCCCTGGGTTGGAAAACGAGTCTCAAGAAGCCAACAACAATGAAGATTTCGACTAAGTACTGGAATACACGCCAGATTTTTCCCCATGGAGAGGCAATGGCAAAATCTAGGCCGATAGCGGTTTGGGCTAAAGACTCTCGAGCAAGAGGATTTAAGAATGGAAACCTGTCGATAATGTTTAGAATGAAACCAGGCAGCTCAACTGTTGTTGGTGTTGGTGGTGGCGTGCCTATCTGCTGAGCAGTGCTTTTGAGAATATTGGTAAGAACATTAAAACCACCAATGGTTTGTCCCGAAGCCGTGACAAAGTAGTAGGTTAGTGTGCCAACCAAAAATACGCCGATGATACCCCACATGGCTTTGCTGGTGAAAGCTCCGGAAGAGGTTAAATCAGCAGGTAAGGCACTGCGCTTTCCAGTCACCCATCGCCATAAATTCCGCCCGGGACGACTTTTAATCAGAGAGAGTACCAACCAACACAAAATCAGATAGCCGGTGAGTATAGGTCCCATCCCGTAATAGGTCACTGACCCTCCAAGGCTAAAGATAATAGCTAAAATCGCCTTCTGTGTTAGCGATAGTTTGCGGTCTACTAGCAGCAGTATGACCAGGACAAAGAATAGCTCGGATATCTGCTGCCTGGCTAATTGAGCCATATCCATGGTGAACATGGGCATGGCGATAAAGAAGAAGGCAGCAAAGAAAGCATGACGCGGGCCAAATTGCAGGCGATATATGCGGTAAAGTGCCAGCGGTACCAGACAGAACAAAAACGGGTAGATTATTTTGAAGAGCCAAACAGCGTCCATGTTGAGTAAGAGCCAGTACACAGGCGCTAGCATGGTGATACTCAGACAGGCAGTTACTGCGTTATGGATAGTGGCATCCCAATAGCCACTCCCTACTACTAGCTTGGCGAAGTAATACTCAAAATGAATGTCGCTGCCCACAAGGTAATTAGATATAAAGGTGGTCTGGTACAGGAGTGCCAGCGCCATCATGAATATCATAAAAGGGTAAACGGAGGGTGGGATAAATTTGTTGAAGGCGACCAGACCAATGATGATGGCGATGACAAATATGAGAGCAAATATCAGGGTATCGTTATAATAGGCATTGACCAGGTTGGCTCCCAGGATAGCGAGGAGGGGCAGCAGGATAGCCAGCAGGTAGGGACTGAGTTTAGCCCAGAAACTTTGACCGCCAGGTTCCAAAGTCTGGCTATCACTCTGGCTGGACGGACGGAAGTCTTTATCCCGTATATAGGCTAGCAGGCAGAGTAGCAGTAAAGCGAGGGTGATTATTAATAGCAATGGCAGCAGAGCAATAGGTCTTGAGATGCCCAGAGGTGGCAGGGCGAAGTTAGCCACCACACCCGTTGCCATGACAAATGCCAGGCTAAGCCCCACCGAATAGAGCAGGCTTTCTATTATATGCACATTGTGAATCCTGAGGATTCTGAGGAGGAGAAGGCCAGGGACGAAGCTGAGGAAGATAAAAACCACTATCTGCCGTAGCACCGGTATATCCAGCCCCAGAGCCCCGAGCCCGATGAGCCCCCATACAGCCAGCAGCAGGCTACCGGACAGTGTCAGACAGGCGCCTATTTTCCAATCGTTAGGTGCTCTCATCTTGCTTGCTTCAGACAAATTCCCTATCTCCCGCGATCCAGCAGTCATACCACCGGCTTAAATTAAAGAGTGTCCAGAGACGGGTGCTGTTGTCAGACTTCCCGTACTGCTGCCTCCTCAGCATGTTCTCAATAAATGCATAGTCAAATAATTGTCGCTCCCTGAGCCGGGAGTTTAGAATCGAGTCAGTCATGTATCTGCCGAGTTCTCCAGCGAACCACTCTTTTACCGGCGTGGAGAAGCCCTGTTTCTTGCGATAGATTATGTTGTTTGGAATGATGCCCTCTACAGCTTTTTTGAGGATATACTTAGTCTGTCCGTTCTTAACTTTAAGCTTCGCCGGTATCCCCATGGCAAACTCCACCAGCTTCTGGTCCAGATAGGGCGCTCTGCCTTCCACAGAGGTGGACATAGTAATCTTGTCCACACGCATCAGCAGGAGCTCTGGCAGGCGATGTTTCAATTCCAGGTAGGTCATCCTCTCCATAAAGTCTGCGCCTGGCTTTTGGCTATCTATCCTGGAGAGCGGTTGCCTTACGATGTTGAAGGAATTGAGCCCTTGCCAGTCCATAGAATTGCTTATCAATTGTTTCTTCTGCACCTCGCTGAAGGCAATGGCTCCTCCCCAAAACAGCTCTTCCCCAGACGCGGCACAGCGCAGGAGTTCCTTTAGGCCGGGCCCACGGCCAATCAAAGGCGACAGCGGCGATGCCAGTGAGTACACAGCCCGTCGAAGCGCTCCGGGCATCTTCATGTAGGGTTTCCAGTAGTTATTGTAGATGTTCAGGTAGGTCATGTACCCATCATAGCCAAAGAAAATCTCATCGCTGCCTTCGCCTATCTGGATGACAATGGTACCGTTGTCCCGGGCTAATTTGGAAACGTAATACAGCGGCACGCAGACCCAATCGGCCAGGGGTTCGTCCTGGTGGTAGACCAAGTTCGGAATGTAATCCATCAGGTCGTGATGGTCAATAATGACTTCGTGATGGTTGGTCTTGAATTCGGCAGCCACCTGACGGGCATAGTCAAATTCATTATATGCTGGCTGGTCTTTGAAACCTACTGAAAAGGTATCCACGGGGCGGTTCATCAGCTTTGCCATTAAAGCAACATTTGTGCTCGAATCTATGCCACCGCTTAAGAACACGCCGAAGGGAACATCAGACATCATCCTTTTCTCGATCGATTCTGATAGCAATCGTCTTATTTCTTTTATACAGTATTCCTCAGAGTAGTCCTCCGCCGGCATTTGAATAATGGCATCCCAGTATTGTTCCTGCTTTATGTTCCCATCCTTATCGCAGACCATGATATAGCCGGGCGGCAGCTTATTTATGCCATTGAACAACGTCATAGGAGCCGGCGTTACGTATAATGTCAGATAGTGGTAAAGTGCTGTGGTATCTATATCTCTTTTTATGAGCGGATGCTCTAATATGGCTTTTATCTCCGAAGCGAAGATTAGCTGGCCATCTTGAATGGCATAATACAACGGCTTCTTACCTATCCTGTCTCTGGCGAGGAGCATCTGCTTTTTTTTGTTATCCCAGATGACGAAGGCAAACATTCCCTCAAGGTTGAGAACACAGTCTCGTCCTTTTTCCTCATAAAGGTGAAGTATGGTTTCAGTATCAGTGTGAGACTTATAGCGGTGACCTTTAGCCTCTAGCTCTTCCCTCAACTTCTGGTGATTATAAATTTCACCGTTGTAGACTATCCAGATCGAACCGTCTTCATTACACATGGGCTGGCACCCCATCGTTGACAAGTCTATGATGCTAAGTCGCCTGTGTCCCAGTCCCAGCTTCTTATCGGGTGAAACATAAATGCCAGCGTCATCAGGACCACGATGAATCATAGTGTCTCGCATGTGGGTGATTAGCTCGGCTGTCACCCCGAAATTAGTACCGGCGTAGTTAAAGATTCCGCAGATTCCACACACTTTGAGAGTTCCTAGCTCTTTTAATTGCTGAAGTTCGCTTCCTTTAGAGTTTTTGCCCTCGAATAACTAAAAACCATCCCAGACGTTTGGGTACAAGATTGCCGACCCATTCGGGAAGATACTTGTCTCTTCCATAGCGCAGGTCATAAGGAGTAAGACAAATATCGACCTTCAGTTGCCGAAATGCCGAGAACATCTGCTGAGCTTCAGCTACAGTGTATGCCTTCGTGCCTGGACTTTCATGGTGATTGGCAAGTATGTCTTTCAAGCTCCTCAAAGGCTTAAAGGCGAAAAGGCCATACATGAGAGATAGCTGCAGGGCGACCAGCGAGTGCCTATGGTAGAGCATGACGCAGATTTCGCCACCTGGCTTGGTAACGCGGCAAACTTCTTTTATAGCCTGTTGTGTATCCGGTGTATGATGCAAGACCCCCCAGGAATATACCAGGTCGAATGAATCTGTTTTAAAGGGCAATTGTTCGGCATCGGCTATTAGCGCATCGCCCTGACAATTATAAAGGCGCAGCCTGGTCTTTGCCAATAAAGCCGAGCGTGGTGATAAATCTATGCCCGTGGCATGAGCACCTGCTTTAGCAAAGCGCAGCAGGTCGCTACCAGCGCCGCATCCCACCTCCAGTACTCTTTTACCTGCCCATCTATCAAACTGGGCATAGTCAGGGATAAAGGGCTCCAGTTTGTTGCGTCTTTCCGATATAGCCTCAAAATATTCAAGTGTCCCAGGCTCAATGTTAATATCGCCAGTCCCACAGGGAGTCGTGTTCCAGAACTGCTGGACTGATTTCTTTTCTTTTTGTGACATCATGTCATGGTTCAGTTTCACCTTAGTATCTGGTATCTTAGTCAGCATAAGACGGTCTACCATATTTTTCATAGAGGCGATTGACTATCATCTCCATTACCCTTATAACCTCCCGTCCTTCTTCACCTGTAACAGGCGGAGTCGTATCTTTGATAATGCTATCGACAAATAACTCCACTATTTTTTCATGTCCCACCTTGAACTGGCCGGTGATTGCCTTGAACCCGTTGGCTATGAGGCCGCCAATAATTTGAGTTACAGTGCTGAGAGATGTTGAGACTAACTTAGCAGAACTGAGCGTTTTCTTCGTGCCATGTTTCACCAGCAGCATGCTCTGGAGGTCTATAGAAAGAGCACCTTCTGAGCCGAATATCTCGACCTCAGCAGCATATCGCTCACCGGAATAGGAGATAGCCACGGAGCTCATGCCATTATCAGCATCAAGTTCAAGCCTGAACTCGTCAAAACGCGCCCACGGATGCTCCAGGTAATTCTTGGCGAATATTTCTACATCGTTAACCTTATCCAGAAAGGCCAGGGAGATATAGACAGGATGAGGACCAGTTTCACCAATCAATCCACCAGGCAGCTTGTGTATCCAGTAGTCTTTGCGCATTATCATTTCATCCTTGGGGTCTGATAACAGGATTCTCATACCTATGAAGTTACCTATGGCTCCCTCTTTGACCAGCTCCCTGGCTTTGATAAGCGGGGGATGAAAGAGCACGTTATGAACAACACAGAGTTTGCGGTTGTTCTTTATTGCTGCCTCTATCATTCTGTCACAGTCGGCAGTAGTAAGTGCCATGGGTTTTTCCATCAGCACATGGCAACCAGCTTCAAGCGCTTCTACTGCTATAGGAGCGTGTATCTGAGGTGGAGTGCAGACATCAACCATGTCAAATTTTTCAGCTTTGAACATCTCTGTCTGGCTAGTGAATACCCTGGGAATTCGGTGTCTCAAAGCGACTTGTTTTGCCAGTTCTTCATTTTTATCACATACAGCCCGCACAGTTACCTTGTCTTTCAATCTGGCAAAACTGGGGATGTGACGCTTATCGGCTACAGCGCCACAACCTACTATAGCAACGTTAAGCTTAGCTGGCATTATTCCACCAATAAGCTAAAATCTGGCACACTCTTCTATCTTGTCCCAGTTGGACTTTATCCACCGGTGAACCTCCAGGATGCCGTCTTTTACCTTCATCTTTGGACTATAGCCGAGGATTTTTCTGGCTTTTTCTACGGAGGCTTTCCGGCGCGTAATCTGGTCCCAGTCGCGGCGAGGTTTAAAGGTGACGCCTGATGGGTTTCCTGTTATCTCATTAACCATATTAGCTATATCGATTATCTTGGTTTCTGTTTCTGATGCTAGATTGAAGGCGTCGCCCACAGCCTGAGGTATTACTCCGAGTCGCAATGTGCCGTCAACTATATCATCAACAAAGGTGAAGTCTCTGGTCTCTTCGCCGGTACCGGTTATAGGGAGGGGTATTTTGTGCAGTGCCCAGTAGATGAAATTGGGAATGACATTACGGTAAGCGCCAGGTATTTCACCGGGACCATAGACATTGAAATAGCGGGCTATGGCTACTGGCAAGCCATAATAGTTATGGAAGAAATTGCAGTAGAGCTCGCCGAGAAGCTTGGTGATTTGATAAGGAGTGTCGAGGTGTAGCGATACGTAATCCTCTTTTAGAGGAAGAGGAGCCTGGCTGCCATAAACTGAACAGCCAGATGATGCAAAGACGAACTTACTTACTCTGGCAAGGTGAGAATATTGCAGGAGCTTGAGAGTGCCAAGCCCATTGACCTCGAGATCGGTCTCCGGATTATCAACCGAGTTTTGGTTGGCAAAGTGCGCTGCTAGATGTAAGATAAAATCGAGTTTTGTAGAGAACGCTCTCTTCAATATTTCTTCATCCAATACGCTTCCTTCGATAAAAAGTACGCTTGGGTCAACAGGAATATTCCACCTCTCAGCAGCAGAAAGGTCATCAAGGACGATTATCTTAGCTGCATTAGCCTTTATTAGGGCTTTGGCGAGGTTACTGCCGATACAACCAGCACCGCCAGTGATGAGGATATTCTTACCCTTATACTCGCTCATATATTGTTTCATGTTACTCCTTCTAGGTTCTACGTTCTAGGTTCAACGTTGAACTTTTCTAACCTGGAACTCCTAATAACTCCCTCTATAATTTTCTCGAATTCGTCGGTTATACTATCCCAACTGTATTTTTGGACAAGCTTCCTAGACTTAGCGCCAAGCTCGCCTATTTTACCATCTTTGACAAGGCTTTTGGCTTTATCAATAGCATCAGCGGGTTCATCAACATAGACTACGCCATTATCTTCGCCAAACTCTCGCATTACTCCAGATAGCTTGGTGGAGATGACAGGCTTTCCCATTGCCATATATTCATATAGCTTAATGGGCACTATGTCATGCATTGTTTTTTCCCAGGGATATGCCGGAAGTAGGCATATATCCGAGGCAGCAATGAAAGAGGGCATCTCTGTATAGGGTCTCTGCCCTGCTAAAATTATCTTATCCTGCAGGTCCCATTTATTTCTTATCCGTTCAAGGTCTCCAAAGGCATCGCCTTCGCCGACTACGAGCAATTTCAGGTTTTTATTAGTTTCTTTTGCTAACTCCTGGGCTACTTCTTTTAGTCCAGAGAAGTGATAAAGCCAGCCCATGAAGAATAATACAGTGTCAGTTCCCTCAAGTCCATATCGTTTCCTTAAATTGCCACTACTAGCTGATGGCTTAAACTGTTCCACATCTATGCCGGCTCTAATCACCTGCGTTTTGTCAGATGCGGCTCCAGAGGCGACAACGTAATCCTTTAGCTTGTCATTGATTGTCAGCATCCTGTCCGCTTGTCTTAGTGTTTTCTGTTCCAATATCTTGCCGATGAACTGCAAGGGTCTAAAGGGTATAAGGCGGTGCAACACATCTATCCAGTAATAAATGAAAGGAACGCCGTTTCTCCTGGCTGCCTTTACTGCCAGGTAACTATTTAGAATGCCGAAGCCGATAATGGCATCCGGTTTGAACTCTTTAATTTGCCTGTTAATTTCTTTGTGGTGAGTGAAAACAATAGAAACATAGTCAAGGAGAGGTATTTTGATTATGCTAGGACGAATTACGGTAACCTTTGCCGATGGGTTTATCTTCCATACGCCTTCAAATACCTGGCGCTTGGAATAAAGTTCACTTTTACCTCGCTCTCTCCATAGAATCTCGTAATCGATAACCCGAATCTGGTGCCCTCTAAGCGAAAGTCGGTCTGCTAACTGATGTTGTTGGTGTGGCCCTCTCTTGAGCCAATCGCTCTCTTGGACAATAAGGATTTTCACTGATATCTTTTACCCCTTGATTCCGTAAACCCTTTTCATCCATTCGATGGTACGAGGAATGCCCTCTTCAATTGGTATCTTGGGGTCGTGTTTTAGGTCTCTCCTGGATTTAGAGAAGTCCATATGCTTGAAGCGTGTGGTAAACGGCTCCGCTTCCTTATAGGCAACTTTGGCATCAGTTTTATCCAGATTTTTTAATATCAAGTCGGAAACATACTTGATATCGTGTTCCCACGCCTCTTTGCCACCGATGTTATAAACCTCACCGGGTATAAAATTATCTACAATGTTGGCGAAAGTGCAGCAAGTATCTCCTACATAATCGAAGATGCGCTTGTGTCCCTGATAAACTGTATATGGCTCATCATGCAGAGCCTTATAAATGAAAGCCGGTATTACGCCACGGTAGGGACTGTAGTGCTCGTGTGGCCCGTAAGCATTGACCGGTCTAACCCTGACGGTCTCTGTGCCGAACATGGCTTGAGAGTTCAAACACTGTAGCTCCCCTACCCATTTGGTTATAGCATAATCATTCATCTGTTTTATGGGAAGCTTGTCCATCACTTCTTCACTCATTACCCCATCATAATCACCGTAGACCTCGGCACTGGAAAAGAATATCATGCGAAACCTCTTCTGTTCCTGAATTCGGAGCATATTCTTAGTGCCTATCACATTGGTCAGCCACAGATTCTCATAATAGTCTTCACCATTCCAGCGGCCATATTCTGCCGCCAGATGATAGACATAATCAAAGTCGTGTTGCTCGAATATTCTCGCAAGCTGACGGTATTTGGTAACATCACAGCGAATATATTTTGGGCCTTCTGACTGGCCTAAGTCGCACACCCAGACATCGTGTCCTCGTTTTCTTAGTTCAGGGACAAGGTTTGAGCCGATAAACCCCTGCCCCCCAGTAACTAATATTTTAGCCATGTTCATCTCCCACTATTATATTTACTATTCTTTCTCCTGCCTTGCCATCACCAAACGGATTCGTCCAGTTGTTCTCCCTACTAAGCATAAACCTGACACAATCGATTATTTTATCTGAAGATGCGCCAGCCAAGATGTTAGCGCCAACCTCAATGGTCTCCGGTCTCTCAGTATTATCTCTCAAGGTAACACAGGGGACTTTGAGTATGCAAGCCTCTTCTTGAACTCCGCCAGAATCGGTCAGGATAAGTCTGGCATTGCTCTCAAGCTGGAGAAAACCCAGGAAGTCAACGGGCTCAATAAGAGTAAGTTTTTGAGACTCCAACTCAAACTGAGACATCATTTTACGAGAGCGGGGGTGGATGGGATATATTACGGGCAGACGAAACTTAGCGGCTACTCTCTCTAACCCTTCTAAGATTGGAGCAAATCTTGCGGGGTTATCAACGTTCTCTTGTCTGTGAAGAGTCACTAGGAAATATTCCCCCGGGGTAAGATGCAGGGTGTTGAGGAAATTCCCTGCCTCTCTGGCTATTTCTAGGTTTTGGTAGACGGCGTCAACAATGGTATTACCGGTCACAAATACGTTCTCTTCAACGATACCTTCACCGAGCAGGATTTGCCTGGCTTTTGGGGTGGGAGCAAACAAGTAGTCTGAGCAATGGTCAGTCAGAATGCGGTTGATTTCCTCGGGCATCTGCTTATCATAACTTCGTAGACCAGCTTCGACATGCCCAACTGATATATGAAGCTTAACTGCTGCCAGTGCACCCGCAAACACAGAGTTAGTGTCACCCTCGACTAAGACAATGTCAGGTTTTTCAATTTCGAGAACTTTTTCTATGCCAATAAGTATTTTCGCTGTTTGTTCCGCGTGAGAGCCAGAGCCGACCTCCAAGTTGCATTTAGCATCTTGTAATCTTAGCTGTTCAAAAAAGACCCTATCCAAGTTATACGAATAATGTTGACCTGTATGAAGGATAAAGTAGCTTACTCTATTGTTCTCAAGCTCTCTTACTACCGGAGCCATCTTGATTATTTCAGGGCGAGTACCCACAATTACAGCAATCTTCATCTGCAAATCTTATACTACACTAATGCCTCACTGAGTACCAATCGTGTTTTAACACTGTAACATAATGAGGCAAGGCTGGTAGTTCATACGAACAACCAATTTGCCCTGCTATCGAGCTGGATCCAAAAAATAGTTCAATTGGTCATTAATTATTTCCCTGAGACTATGCTGCACTTGAAAACCGAGTTCCTCGATTTTAGCTGTCCTGGCTAGCAAGATAGGCACCTCGGCTGGCCTGAACTTTTCTTTATCAAATTCTACAGTTATTTTCCCTTTATCGGTGATGACAACAACCCCTATGTCCGAAAGCTGGAACTCCAATTTACCTTCTAGAATCAGCTTATCCACCTTGGTCTTTTCAAAGCGAAGCCCGAACATCTTTGAGCTGTCCAATTCGTTGGGAGTATCTACCACTTTCTCGCCATAAAGCGTTTCAATTCTATTCACAGCATATCCGGCACACTCCAGACTAAGCAGAAGATAGCTCAGCACCGAGTTAGTTCTTTGTGAGCCCTGGTTGTAAACGTCTCCATATCTGCCTTTTTCAGCTAGTAGGCAATAGCCCTTCAAAACATCATCGATATGCGACCAATCCCTGAAGGCATTGACATTGCCTATGACCAGCTTGTAGATTTCACCACGCTTATATTGCATTACCTGGCGAGTTATCGATGAGGTTACAAACATCTTACCTCTACCGGCACCTTCATGGTTGAAACCTCTGGAGACGACTGTCTTTAGACCGAAACATGTATGATAGTTTCTCATGAGATAATCAGCGTAAACCTTGCTGACAGCATAGGGAGACATAGGACGGAGAGGATTGGTCTCGATGACTGGCAGTTCAGGTATAGCAGCGGCCGGTGGGAAAATCGTGCCGTATTTTTTCTTGAGTTGCTTATATTGTGAATCTGAAAAGATGACCAGTCCATATTCCTCACTGCTGCCGCCAAATACAATTATCGGGGCTAGCTCCTTGCTTCTAACTGCTTCAAGAAGATTAGCTGTGCCCAGGCAATTTACCTCCATAGTTTCACCCGGACACGAAAACGACCTGGGAATGAAAGACTGAGCGGCAAGATGGAAGACAACGTCCGGCTTGCTCAGGTCTAATGCAGAGGCTATGCTAGAAATATCCCTTACATCACCCTCCAGTAATCTGGTCTCGTTCTCAATCCCCAAATATCTGATGTTTTGCGGCGTAGCGCCATCAGCTCGTCTTCTGACCAGCCCGAAGACATTCGCTCCTTCATTGAGTAGATGTTTAGCCATGTGTGAGCCGACAAAACCACTTATGCCGGTGATAAGAATGTTTTTATTCTTTAAGCTCATCTTTGTTTCTCCTCTTTGGAGTAAATAGTTCATTTCTAAAGCGAAGCTTAACTACTCTCCAGGCAACACCTAGCCCGTGTACTACCGGATTAAGGCTAGAGCCTTGAGAGTGATAGACGCAGGAGATGGGCATTTCTCTGATAACAAAGTCCTTTCCTCTGGCTTGAATTAGCACCTCGACGCTGAAACCAAAGCCGTTTTCGGTAATGTTTATGGCCTCCAACAGCCTTCGGCTATGAGCCCGGAAGCAACTCTGAGAATCCGACACCTTTATCTTCGAACCGAAATTGTATAACCACGTGAGTACATCGATGCCGAATTTGCGGTAACGACGAATATTAGTTCGTTGAGTTCCTGGGGTTTCTTGAGTTTGTTGAGTAGGTTGGAGAAAGCGGGAACCAATGACGAGGTCAGCTTCGCCATTGAGTATAGGAGCCAAGACCTGAGGAATCTCGTCAGGATTATGCTGCCCATCACCGTCCAAAGTTATCAGTACATCGGCATCATGTGTTTTTGCCGCTTCGAATGCTGACCTGGTAGCTGCTCCAGCCCCTTGCCTTGCCTTATGCCTTATGACCTCAGCACCCGCAGACTGAGCAGCTTCAGAGGTATTGTCAGTTGACCCATCGTCTATAACAATTACTCTATCGACATATCTCCGGGTCCTAGTCACTATATCGCTGATGAACTGTCCTTCATTGAGGCAAGGAATGGCGGCGATAATCCTTGGTTTGGTTCGTTTGATTGACATGACTGAGTCACTAGTTTTCTACTTCACTGTGACTGACTTTGCCAGGTTCCTTGGTCTATCTGGGTCGTATCCCCGGCTAACCGCCAGATAGTATGCCAGAAGCTGAAGTGGGACTACAGCGACTATGGGGTATAGGAGCTCATCGACTTTGGGAATCTTGACCCAGAAATCATAAATTTCATTCTTTCTGTCGGAGATGGCAATAATATAAGCACCACGCGACTTAGCCTCCATGGCATTGCTTAACGTCTCACGATAAGTGTAATCATCAGGACAGATTACAGCTACGGGTGTGCCCGGCTCAATCAGGGCTAAAGTGCCGTGTTTCAGTTCACCGGCTGGCATGCCTTCGGCATGAATATAGGAGATTTCTTTAAGTTTCAGAGCACCTTCGGAGGCGATGGCGAAGTTTATTCCCCTGGCTATATAGTAAAAATCATTCTTGGTCTTTAATTCGTGGCTTAGTCCCTTAAGTTTGTCATTGTTCCATTCAATTGCCTTAGCCACCTTATCAGTGATGCTTTTAAGGTCGGTAACAGCCTTATCAAAGGAGTTGACCATGGAAAACGCCAGGAGATAGAAAACCACTAGCTGACTAATGAAAGACTTAGTAGCTGCAACACATAGCTCAGGACCACAATTAAGATAAATAACATGGTGGCTCATCTCAGCTAACTGAGAATATGGCCTATTAACAATAGAAACAATTTGGGCACCGGCGGCTCTAGCCCTTTTCACACCTTCAATGATATCAGCCGTTTCGCCACTCTGAGAGACAGCCAAGACCACAGTATTCTTATCCACAGAATCGGCGAAATAATGAAATTCAGAGCCCATAACCACATCACAAAACTTCCTGCCGACTTTGGAGAAGAGGTATCTGCCAACCAGCGCAGCATATCTGGAAGTACCGCAAGCAGTGACTATCACTTGACCGGCTCTGAGAATATCCATGGCCACCTTGGTAAAGGCCTCTTTGTCCTGATTGGTAGCTGCCTCAATGGTCTGCGGTTGCTCCATAATCTCTTTGAGCATGAAAAACTGGTAGCCTTGTTTATCGCTATCGCACCATTTCAAGTCAATGTATCTCGCTTCTTTTACTAGCTTTTTGCCAGCAGCATCGAAGAATTCAGCTCCCTCTGCCCTCAGCACTGCTACCTCAGTATCAGCCAAGGGTATCAGCTGATTAGCCAACCCGGAGAAAGCCAGGGCATCACTGGCAACGAAGTAGCCATGTTCGCCTACTCCAATAGCCAGCGGACTATCTTTTCTAGTGCCGACAATTTTATCCGGGTCTCGGGATGATACAACAAGGAAAGCGTAGGAGCCTTCAAGCTTCGGTGCCACGGCTAAAACTGCCGCTTCGAGAGAATGCCCATTTTCCATCTCTTCTTCAATTAGGTGAGGTATGACTTCAGTATCGGTATCTGAAGTAAAGCGATGCCCATTGCTTACGAGGTGTTCGCGAAGCTCTTGATAGTTCTCAATTATGCCATTGTGAACGACGGCTATTGTGCCGGTAGCCGCACAATGTGGATGGGCATTGGCCGGTGTAACACCGCCATGAGTTGCCCAGCGAGTATGACCAATTGCTATATTCCCTGGTAACAAACTTAGATTGTGCTTTTTCTCAATCTCCTCAAGTTTGCCGACATCCTTTTTCACAAACAGCTGTCCATCGGACAGGGTAGCCATGCCTGCCGAGTCATAGCCTCGGTATTCAACACGCCTCAAACACTCAAAAGCAAGCGGGGCTGCTGCTTGTTTGCCGCAATAACCGATAATGCCGCACATTTTAATCTTTTACATAGCTAACTGTTGGTTTTTCCGCACATCTATCACAATTACAGTAAATTATATAGTTATGACGGTTAATTGGCAAAGCCACAGTTCTATTAGCATCGTCTGTACTCACTTTTAGCTACGAAATTCGGGTGTAGAAATCCCCATTGAGTTGGCACTGTCAGGAACACGCTAGAAAAACAAACCATAAAGGATAGAATCGGTGAGCTTCCAAAGAAAGGCTACACTTGCATCCAGCTGATTAATGACTTCGGTTATGCTGAGCGAACCGTTGACGCCGCCATCAAGAATATAGATAGTTGTACGGCGATCTCTTTGGGAAATCAAAGAAGGATAATGGGCCCATTTACAGCACATTCTTTTTCTGGTATATTTAAAGTATAGTTAAGGCGATGAAGCTCGCCTGGGGATAATCCCCGAAAAGCCCCTTAGTGGGACGATAGCCTCTATTGGCATTGCTGGTAGAGGTTTTTTTCTTGCATTAGTGGTTTCGTGAGAATATAGAAATACGCTTTATGAATCAGAGATATTTGTTGAAGGAATACGAGACTTATTGCAGGATGGGCGGCACCTTTCGCCGGAAAGTAGTCAACTATATTGAAAGGTGCCACTTAGATGACGGTGGCTATTTTTTTGCTCGTATCCCGCCCTCAAGTGGTACGGATACCTACTTCGCGGTAAAGAGCCTCGCTCTTCTGGGTGTGAAGCCCCCACATCCTGAGGTTGTGGCCAACTTTTTCCTCCGGCAGATAAAGGAAGGTACTCTTGGCGGCATTACAGGCATCTTCAATGCAGTTGAGGTCATAAATGAAATCGGCCAGATATCGGATGACCTCAGGAGTTATGCTCAGGAGCACATAACGGCCTGGCAAAACAAGGCAGGAGGCTTCGGTGCCGTGGAGAATATCTATGTAGAAGTGTCTTCGGAGTTGGAGGAGACCTACCGTGCTGTAAAGATTCTGAAAACCATCGGCGCCACATTTGATGAGCAGGTGGTTAGTGGCTTTGTTTTCAGCTTGCTGAACCGGGACGGAGGGTACGGCCGGAATGGACATTCAACTCTGGCGTCAACTTTTTACGCTACAGAAATCCACAAGCTGCTGGGAGTTGATATTCAGAAGCTTGCCGGTACTAGAGCCTACCTTAGGAGGAGAGAGGAGAGTTGGAAGATACAATTCATTGAGGACCTTTTCTGGTTGGCTGAAGGTCTTGCCAACTTGGGTGATAAGCCCATTTCCCCGGACAAGGTTACCGAGTTTGTTCTGGAATGCCAGAGACAAAGTGGTGGTTTTGCTAGAGCTACCATTATGGGCATTCCTACCCTGGAATACACTTTTTACGCACTTTCTATTTTGAGGGAAGTGGGGGTTCTGTAAGGAGTTTGCTATGAGAGATAAGAATCAGGAAACTGTAAGAAATACTTCGTGTACACTGGGAGCCAGTCAGGAAAGCAGTGTTCAGGCACTTTTCTCTGTCCTTGGATGCGCTAGAGAGCTATTTGGCGAGTTAAGTGGGGAGTTTGCGCCGGAGCAAAACCGCACTAAGGAACTGGCAAGCCGGCTTGTTGCAGCTCGCTTTAATCTGGCGGTGCTCGGACAGTTCAAGCGTGGTAAAAGCACCCTGCTCAACGCCCTGCTGGGAGAAGAGCTGCTTCCGACAGCGGTGATTCCGGTTACCTCAGTCCCAACCTTCCTGTCGTGGGGACCGAAACGCCTCGTTAGGGTGATTTTCCTGGATGATCATACAGAAGAGAACTCTTCGGAGAATCTTCAAGAGTTGAGCGCATTCTTGGCCAGGTATGTAACCGAAGAGGGCAACCCAAAAAACCATCTGGGCGTATCGCGTGTTGAAGTTGCCCATACCTCACCACTGCTCCAGAAAGGGGTGGTGCTGATTGATACTCCGGGTATCGGCTCTACTCTCCAGCACAACACCGAGGCGACACTCAACTTCCTGCCTCAATGTGACGGGGCTTTGTTCCTAATCTCGGCAGACCCTCCCATAACCCAGGTAGAAATAGAGTTCTTAAAAGCAGTTTATGACAGGGCAGCCCGTATTTTTTTTATCATAAACAAGATTGACTATCTTGATGAAGACGAAGGCACAGCAGCCATCGAGTTTTTCCAGGCAGTGCTTCGGGAGCAGTTGCGACTGGATGGCCCTGTGCTTGTTTTCCCTGTCTCGGCGCGCCAGGGTCTAGAAGCTAAACTGAAGGGAAATGACCGCTT
>Ga0315282_10000358_pt1 | contig 92020 bp, 65 predicted proteins | sample YL17G07_20_MG_FD_203693 | JGI IMG/M metagenome (GOLD analysis project Ga0315282, IMG submission 203693) | Sediment microbial communities from Yellowstone Lake, YNP, Wyoming, USA - YL17G07_20 | ecosystem: Environmental > Aquatic > Freshwater > Lake > Sediment | place: USA: Wyoming | collected...
CTAGCCCTATGAACGCTCCGGCCAGTATCGCGAGCATGAAGGTGCTCACGAAATCCTGCTTCGCTTTGGCGACACCGACCGTCTCGGCTCTCTGCGCAATATCTCCAGGGGAATAGGCGTCCATCGAGGTCTAGTTCGCCGCAGCACGGCCGCTCTCCTGCCTGCGAGCGCCTATGCCGTGGGTGGAGCATCCGGCCGCCGCGCGGCGGCCGATCGTTCTATCCCGTGGCGAATGCTCCGCCCCAGGTTCCACGCGATCCTCATACCTTGTCCGAATGGCAGGTGCCGCAGAACTCTTTCTTGTCGTGGCACTTAAAGCAAGGGGACTTGGCCTCGAAGCTCGCGCCGTTGCCAGTGTGGCCCATCACCCAGCCGGACGGGTGCGGCATCTCGACACCGCCGTGGCATTCGACGCAATAGCTCTTCTCATGGCACGTCGAGCAGCCCTGCCTGCCGGTCGTCGTGCTCTTGCCGTGGGTATGAAGCCAGTTCGCGCTGTGGGATGCCGGACGAGCGCTCTTGTGGCAGCTTGTGCAGAGGTTGCGCGTATGGCAGTTCATGCAGGAGCGGTCGGACTGCCTGGCCTGGGCGCCGTGCTGTCGAATCCATCCCGATGTATGGGAGGCCGGGCGGGCACCCCTGTGGCAAGCAGCGCAGTAGGCGGGCTGGTGGCACCGGCCGCACGAGGCTCGGCTCTGCTTCGCGGCCTGCCTGTGGAGGCTCTGCCAGTTCGCGGGATGCGGCATGCGTAACCCGTGGCACTGCTGGCAGTAGGACCCGGCATGGCATAGGCTGCATGGAACGCGGCCTGCGGACGCCTGGGCGCCGTGCAGCCGCCGCCAATCGCCGCTGTGCGAGGGCAGCTTCTTGCTCTTGTGGCAGCCCATGCAAAACGCCTGCTGATGGCACGACCGGCAGCCTCCGCCTTCCTGCTCAACGGCAAGCCCGTGGTTCTCAGCCCAAGTGGCCGCCTGGTGCGAAGCAGGCAGCCCGTTCTGATGGCAGCCGACACAGAACTGCTCCGTATGGCACGTGTGGCAACTCTCCGGCTCTACTTTGGCCTGCTTCGGATGGGTCTCGATCCAGTCGGCCGGGTGATGCTTGTAACGCTTGTGACAGTCGCTGCAGAAGTTCCGTTCGTGGCAGGCGTTGCAGAACTTCGCATCCTTCCGAACCGCGGCCGGATGCTTCGCTACCCAGTCCAGCTGGTGTGCTCGCCGGACGCTGTGGCATTCGTCACAGAAGCCCCTCCAGTCCGACTTCGGATGGCACGCGAGGCAGCCATTCGGATCCTGGTTATACCGCTCGGGATGGATCTGGATCCAGTTGCTGGGATGAGGAGTCACCATTCGATGGCAACTATCGCAAAAGCTGCTGTCGTGGCAGCGCAGGCAGTCCTCGCGCCCCTCATGCCTGACTTCCTCTTTGTGTCCCTCGACCCACTGGGAGCTGAACGCCGCTGCCTTCCTCTGGCCAAGCGTCTCGTGGCAGGTCCCGCAGGCATTCGGCGCGGTTCTGCCATCGTGGCACTCGAAGCACATCTGCATGGTCGGCACGTTTCTCACGCCGCCCTGCCTGCCGTGGACGACTCGCGCGTGGCATCTCAAGCAGCTTATATGACGGTCCCAGTGCTGCCTGTGGGTGATCTTGAGGCCGTGATAGACGATCACGTCCCGCGTTTCGGTGTGGCATTTTCTGCAGCTCTCGTCCCGGACCCGGCCGTGGGGCTCCGATGGGTTGCCCCTGGCCGATGCTGCGCCGCGTTCCACCCCTCCCAGCTTGGCTTTCATCATCCAGGTCCAGCCGGGCATTTCATGGCACTGGTCGCAGGTGACGTCCTTGTGCGACGACTGGCTCCACGAGCCGAAGTAGGCGCGCATCTCGTGGCAGGAACTGCAAAGGACGGGACGGTGCGTCAGACGGCCCGCCGTCGTACCCGCGACCACTGCTGCGACAACCACCAGTACGGGCACGCCGCTCACCTGCCGACGAGTGAACGGCACCCGCACCTTGAACCGGAGCCGGGCCGCCAGTTTCCTTCTCGTACCTGTCAAGTCCAAGCTCTGCCTTTCCTCATTGCTGCTAGCATTCACCCGAGCTGGACAGGAGCGCCCGACCTACCGGGCCTCCGGTCGCTCCCGAACTGCGGCCTCACGGGGCTGCTTCCTCTTGCCGTCCTTTGCCCGCTTCCCTTTGATTTCGGCACGGAGAGCCTCCTCGCGCATGATCCTCTCGTACTCGATCGGATGATGTTCCTTCATCTCGTGCTCGGAGATGAGGCCGGTGAGCCAGGTCTTGCTCATCGGGAAGACTTCCGGGTTCAGATGCACGTGGTACAAGTGCCAGATGATGATCGCGAGGAAGGCGAGGAGCGCTTCATAGCTGTGAATCACCCTGGCGACGTCAAGGACCCAAAGCGGGAGGACAAGCATCGCCTGGCCCTCGAACCATAGAAGAAGCCCCGTGACAGCCATAATGACCGATCCCCAGCCCATCGCCAGATACTCGAACTTCTCGATCCAGTTGAACCGATCGTACCCGGGTCTGGTCGGAGACAGCCCGAAGTAGTACTTGAGCTGCTGGATCAGGTCGGTTGCGTCCTTCTTTCGCGGGATCAGTGCGATGAAATCGTCGTGCCCGCGCTTAGTCAAGAGCACGAAGAACAGGTGGTAGATGCAGACGCCGATCAGGCCGACGGCGGCGATCCTGTGGAGGACGCCGCGCGCCGCCATTCCGCCGATCGACTTCACAATGATCCCCGAAGCGCCGGAGTTCGGGTAGCGGACCGGCAGGCCGGTGATGACGAGTGCCATGAAGCAGATCATAAGAACGATGTGCTGCGCCCTTTGCGAGAGCGAGAACCGTTCGAAGTAGCGCTCGTTCTTATCGGTCTTACGGTTCATCCAAGCTACTCCCTCCGGCCGCGGCGGCTTCGCCGCAGGCATCTGGACACGAGATCGAGACCGACGTAGGCGGCGAAGCTGCTGATAAGTCCGAAGACGAAGATGCTGTAGAGTTTCCGAACCCAGTAGACGCCTCTGTCCTTGGCCCGGCTGGGGGCGAGATGAATGCTGCCCTTGGCGAAGTTAGCGGTGGCGCCCGGGTGGCACTTGCCGCAGGTGTGCGGCAAGTTACGCCTGTTGACTAGAGACCGAGCATCGGTCGAGGGCAGGATGTTGTGCGCGCCGTGGCAGGTGGCGCAGTTGGCGACGGTTACCTGGCCGAACTTGTTGGCTACGCCGTGGTACGAGCCGATGTACGTCGTCAGGCGGTCTGCAGGCAGGCCATAGGTCTTCGCCATGCGCTCGCTCGCATGGCACTTGGAGCACGTCGCAACCACGTGTGTCGGGTAGACTGTGGAGTCGGGCGACGAAGGCGACTGGATCGTATGCTCGCCGTGGCAGTCGGTGCAGACCGGCGCGTCATGGATCCCCTCCGCCCTCGCCGTGCCGTGTATGCTGGCCTTGTACTCTTCGAGGCCTTTCTCGTGGCAGCGCCCGCAGGTCTCCGGGATATTCGGACGGTTCACCTTAGAGTCGGAGTCCGTCGCAGCCTTGATGCCGTGGACACCGTGGCAATCGGTGCAGACGGCGGCCGAGAGCAGGCCCTGGTCGGTGACAGCTCGGCCGTGAACACTGTTTCGGTACAGCTTCAGAGGCTGCCTGACGGGGATTCCGTGTCTAGCGGCCATGTTCGAGTCGCTGTGACAGCGCGCACAGGTCTCAGGGATGTTCGCTCGGTAGGTGCGCGACCTGGGGTCGAGGTGGCTTCGGACGTCGTGGTAGCCGTGGCAGTCCTTGCACCCAGGGGCGTCCGGGTCACCGCGCTCCGCTGCCTTGCCGTGAACGCTGTCTCTGTACTGGTCCATCGGGCTGGCCTGCGGCGCGCCCACGCCATTGCCTACGTGATGACATCGGATGCACTGGACCGGCTGGGCGGACGGCTTGTGGGGGAGGCGCTGTCCTGCCATATCGGCGTGGCAGTCTGTGCAGAGCTTGCCGCCGTGCACCGACGCTTCGAGAGTCGGCTCGTCAACATAGAGTGAGATCGCCCGGCCGCCAGCTCCGGCCTTGGCGAATCCCTTGGCGCTGTGGCACATAAGGCAGCGATCGTTGGGCGCCGCAAAGGCAGGCGCGCAGACCGCCAGGAACAGCATAAAGCTCGAAATGTGAAGCGTGAAGCGGAGCACCTCACACACCTTTCCTCGCCTCCGGCTCGGTTCGTGAGAACCTGCACGGTACCGTCGGCACAAGACAACCCAGCAGGAGCGAACCCACGCGCCTCACCGCTGGGAACAGAGCGCTCACCAGGCGACTCTGTGATGTCTTTCACACATACTATATCTTACCGCAGGCTGCTAGTCAAGCAAGACCGGGAGACTCGAAGTGCCGGTCCCTGGGGGCCCAGCACGAGGCGCGACGAGAGACCCCGACGGCAGGGAGCCTAAGCCGGGCGCCTTGCCGGTTGAGCGGAAGCTTTGCCTTCCGGCCCGCACGACGTGCTGAGACAGGCCCTTGTCTTGCGTTCACCTACAGTCCTCTTATTCTCCCTTTATACGTCCGCCGGAGGCGGTCATTGTGCTCGTCGCTTCCGTCGAGGTTCGCGCTGATGAAGATGGGCGGAGCAATGCCCATATTCACCAGGTTCTCCGTTGTCTGCACCAGGATGGAGTTGATGATGAACGTGCAAGCTACGGATGAGGCTGCTCCTACCTTTCCGGGCGCGCCTTCGATCTCGACGACGGCGTCGCCCGGCTCACAGCAGTTGTCCACGACGATGTCGGCGATCTCGAATAGGCGCTTGCCGCTCGGGTGCCTCGCTGCGACGGACTTCGAATGCGCAAGCGACGTAAGCGCGATGACCTTTGCGCCGCGCTTGTGGGCCTCAAGCGCTACCTCGATCGGCAAGGCGTTCCGGCCCGAGTTCGAGACGATAACAACTACGCCGTTGTCGATCTCGTAGTCTTTCAGCAGGTACTCGGCGTAGCCCGGAAGACGTTCGATCTTGCCGAAGGTCTTGTCGAATATGACATCGACCGGCGCGAGGCCGCCGGCGCGCCCCGAAGCCTCCAGCGCCGTGATCAGAGAATGGCCGCTGCCCAGTATGTAAAGGATACCATCCGAGGCTATGTGCTTAGCGATGATATCCGCTGCAGCCCGGATCGGATCTTCCTGTGTGTCCACTACCTTCTGCAGGATGGTGAACACCTTCTTCTGGTAGTCTTGATAGCTCGGCAATGCTCGTTGTCCTCCACCATGCCTTGGTCGGTCTCCCGGCGGCGGCCTGCGGGTAGGACGCTCGAAAAGGCGCGCTCGCCGGACTACCCGCTGCTATGTTATCATGGCTCACAGGAGCCAGTCCATCGAGCCGGAGATGAGAAGTGTGAAGTGAGACGTGGGAAGTGGGACGCGGGAAGTCGGGGCAGGTAAGGCTGCCATCTCTCACCTCTCACCTCCCCCTTGACAGGTCTTCCGGCTTGATGTTAGACTCACACTCAGAAAGGAGGGGATCGACACGAAGCGATTCTCGAAAGGACAGGCGAACCAGACCATTCTCTTGGTGGTCCTAGTCGTAGTGATTGTGGCCGCTATCGCATTCGTCATCTATTACTGGCGGTCGCAGGGCGCCGCGCCGCCTCCGCCCGTGATTCAGCCGCCTGGAGCGGCTGGGGTCGGGGGTACCGCGCCTACACCGGGCATGCCGCCCGGAACGGCTCCGCCAGCCACTGGGCCGCTGACACCGCCTACGGCGCCGCCACAACCTGCGCCTACGACGCCCGGACGGTAGCCTCCCGGCGTAGGGGTTCGGGAGCCATGAGGACTGCCCTCGTCCCGGCCTGCTCCTGCCCGTCGGGATGTCGGGGGTGAGAGGCCATGGACGAGAGACTGCAGCACGAGCCTTCTCACCTCTACGCTAGACGGTAGAGGGTTAGGGCGAGGGCGATGCTATCTCGATCTGTGTGAAGAGCCGCCTGCCGGCTTTGACAGGGCCTGCTGCATATGGTAAACTGCAACTGGCAACTGACCAGGCCGCTAGGGGTGCTGTCTCAGGCTGAGAAGCTCGTCATTGGTGAGCTAACCCTTTGAACCTGAGCCGGGTAATGCCGGCGTAGGGAGGCGGAAGAAAGGCATCAAGGCCGCAAATCCACCTAGCGGATTTGCGGCTTTTCCTTTTGGGGGCTGCGTTAACTCGGGAGGACAGCGGGCGTGTCGAGCCGGAGGATAGACGCGATCTATGTGGTGACCGACGGCCCCGCGCCGGAGCGGCACGAGGCAGTGGCCGCCGCAGCGGTCGCGGGTGGCGCGAGCTGGGTGCAGCTTCGCGAGAAGAACCTCACTGACCTGCAGTTGCTCGCAGTTGCCCGGGCGCTGCGCCGCCTGACGCAGGACACCGAGACCGCGCTGATCGTGAACGACCGCCTGGACATCGCGCTTGCCTCGGGCGCGGAGGGCGTGCACCTCGGGCAAGAGGACTTGCCGGTGGGCGCGGCGCGGCGGCTGCTCGGGCCGGGCGCTGTCATCGGGGTCTCGACCGGCTGCGTGGAAGAGGCCATGAAGGCTGAAGCAGACGGCGCGAGTTACGTCGCAGTCGGGCCTGTCTTCCCGACGGCGACGAAGGCGGATGCAGGACCCGCCGTCGGGCTTGAGCTTATTCGGCAGGTCAAGCAGGCGGTAAGCATACCAGTGGTCGCCATCGGCGGCATATCGGTCGCGAACATAGGGTTCGTAGCCGCAGCAGGAGCCGACGCGGCGGCTGTGGTATCGGCTGTTGCGGAGGCGCCGGACATGGCCAGGGCGGTTCGGGCGCTCGCCCGAGCGTTCGCCGCAGGCCGCACACCGGAGGCTTCACAGATCAGCCGCTCGGGTAAAAGATCACAGCGCTGAGCGGCTGCCAGCGCGGCGGCGTGCTGGCGATTGGTCCTTTGGAGGAATGGTGGGTTGACCCAACTTGAGTCGGCGCGGGCAGGAGTGCCCACGCCGGAGATGAAAGCAGTCGCGGAAAGCGAGCGGGTGAGCGTGGATGTCCTGACGCAGAACGTCGCGTCGGGCCGCGTCGTCATCCCACGGAACGTGAACCGCGCCCTTGTGTCGCCGCTCGGCATCGGGGCCGGGCTGAGGGTGAAGGTGAACGCCAACCTCGGCACCTCTGCCGACTACTCGGACATGGAGCCGGAGTTCGAAAAGCTCAGAGCGGCGCTCGAAGCTGGCGCAGATACGGTGATGGACCTGAGCACCGGCGGCGACATTGGCAGGATCAGAAGGGAGATCCTCGCGCGCTCGCCGGCGCCTGTGGGCACGGTGCCGATCTACGAGGCCGCGGTCTCGGTGATCGAAGAGCACGGGTCTGTCGTCGAGATGAGGGAGGCGGACCTATTTCGGGCCATCGAGCAGCAGGCGAAAGACGGGGCCGATTTCATCACCGTCCACTGCGGCGTCACGCGCGAGTCGATAGCCAGGCTGCAGCGGCAGGGGCGGGTGACGGACGTGGTGAGCCGCGGCGGTGCGTTCCTGGCCTGCTGGATGATAGCGAACGAGGAAGAGAATCCGCTTTATGTGCGCTACGACGACCTGCTGGAGATTGCCCGGCAGCATGACGTGACGCTCTCGCTCGGCGACGGCCTCCGGCCCGGCTCGATCGTTGACGCCACGGACCGCGCGCAGGTGCAGGAGCTCATCATCCTCGGCGAACTGGCGGCTCGGGCGCGGGCGGCGGGAGTCCAGGCCATGGTCGAGGGGCCGGGACACGTCCCGCTCGACCAGATAGCAGCGAATGTCACGCTCGAGAAGCAGCTCTGCGACGGCGCGCCGTTCTACGTCCTCGGCCCGCTCGTGACCGATGTCGCTCCGGGTTACGACCACATCACCGGCGCCATCGGCGGGGCGATTGCGGCCATGGCCGGCGCCGATTTCCTTTGCTACGTCACACCTTCCGAGCACCTCGGCCTGCCGACCGTCGAGGACGTCCGAGAGGGCGTCATAGCGGCGAGGATTGCGGGGCACGCGGCGGACATCGTTCGAGGAATCCCCGGCGCGCGCGACTGGGACAAGCAGATGTCGGAAGCCCGGAAGTCGCTCGACTGGCAGCGGCAGCTCGAGCTCGCCATCGATCCGGCCAAGGCCCGGTCCCTTCGAGAGAGCCGCTCAGCGCGGTCCGAAGAGGCCTGTTCTATGTGCAGTTCCTACTGTGCAATGAAGGTCGTGGAGGATTACCTGGACTCGCGGAGGACAGCGGACACCAGACACAGAACAGGGGATAGGGACTAGGAGGTCAGGAGATGGCAGCGGCAGCCGGAAGGGGCGCATTATGCTTGCGAGGGTAATCACAGGCCTGATCGGCGTACCGATTGTCATAGCTCTCGTGTTCTACCGCAACGGGCTGCCATTCACGATCCTGGTTGGCCTGGCGGCGATCATTGGCCTGCTTGAGTTCTACGCCGCGGCGAGGAAGGGCGGCGCGCACCCGAACCGGCTGCTGGGCCTCGCGGCGGGTGTGCTCGTCATCTTCTTCGGTAGGGGACTCGGCTCCGACTTGGACGGCATGGCCCGTATGGTGTACCTAGTGCCTGTGTTCACGGGCTTCATCATGCTTTCCCTCGCCTATGAAGTCTTCCGCAAGGACCGAGCGCCGTTCGTTAACGTGGGCGTGACCGTTCTCGGGGTCACTTATGTCGCCTGGCTCTTTCTGCACCTGATCTGGCTTCGGAATGCAGATAGGACGATCATGGTCGGCAGGTGGGAATCGGAACTCGGCGCCTGGCTTGCCCTGTTCGTCCTGCTGACCGCATGGACGCTCGATACTGGCGCGTACCTCATTGGTAGGTTCTACGGCACCAGAAAGCTCGCGCCCGTGCTCAGCCCTGGGAAGACAATCGAAGGCTCCGTGGCGGGATTCGTCCTTGCGGTCGTGATCGCGGCCGTCGCAGCGGCCGTGATCCGGATGCCCCAGCCTCACGGGCTGATCCTCGGCGCTCTGATCGGCATTACCGGCCAGGTCGGCGACCTTGCGAAGTCGGGCTTCAAGAGAGAGGTCGGGATCAAGGACTTCGGGTCTGTCATCCCCGGTCACGGCGGCGTGCTCGACCGGGTGGACAGCCTTCTCTTCGCGGGTCCGGTGACGTTTTGGTATCTCGTAGCGTTTCTGCCTGAGTGGCTGTGGCGGTGACCATCGGCGGATCGGTGCCGGAACTCGCCGGGCCATCGTAAGGCGGTGTCCTTCGCCCCTCGGCAGGCTCCGGGTGCTCAGTATGCCGCCGCTCTCCGCAAGAATGCCGCCTGGCGAGTCCGGAAACGTCAGAAAATCCCCGGCGCCTTGTTGAACCGCGGTTGCCTCAGCCCATCCATACGGCTGGGCTTGACTGGCCCGGAACTCGGCAGACTCGGAGTCGGCACGGCTGACGTCCGCAGCAACGAGGTTCTTCTCGGCGGAGAGCGTTCCACCGGCATCTTCGTACACCGTCGGCCGTGCGCCCTGCCAGGCCGACGTTTCTACTGGCTGCCGGGCGGAAAAAGGAGGAATTCTGTGGCTGCCTGGCGAAGGATTTCTACAATGCGTTTCGGGGCGCTCTTGCATCCGGATTGCGGCCCGGCATTTTCGGGGTAATCATTATAACTGCTGTCGCGCCAAGTCAGAGAGAACCCCATCACCTCACGGAGGGGTCCTCGCACCGCCGTCCGGCGGAGGAAAGGGGAGATGGTAGAGGTGCCACTGATATTCGACGAAGCGCTCAGCCAGCTCATAAGAAAGCGCCTTCAGGAAGATCGGCGCACGGCCGGAGCAACAGTGGACGTGACCTGCAGTGATGGCAGCATTTGCCTGCTCGGCTATGTTGACACTGAGGAGCAGAAGGATGCCGCGGTCTTCCTGGTGCACGGTCTGACCGGAGTGCGGTCGGTGACGGATCAAATCATCGTAAGGCAGCCCGGCCTCGCTCGCCAGGTCTAGACGGGGACGCAGTTGACGCCCACGAAGGCTGTGCCGGCGCGCAACCTCTCGATTATGCGGTTATCCAGGCTCGGCGTCCTCTTCGAGCGCCGGTAGATAGGGGGCCATTGCTAACTGCGCCAACAGGCAGGAGACCGTGGACTCGGCCCCCTGGTTCGAGTTCGGTCCCGAAGGAGTCAGCCCGTCACAGCAGCCCCCTGTTACAGGATCGTAAAGCGGTTCGCCGAGACTGTTCTGCTCGAAAAACCAGTCGAACGCTGTCCTCGCGTACTCGAGATACTTGCGGTCTGATGTGATGTCGTAGGCTGCAAGATTAGCCATTACCGAAGACATAGGATCGACCGGCTGTTGGTCGAACCAGGCCCTCTCCGATCCTCTGACGTACCAGCCGTTGCAGCCGATGGGCTGGTGAAGGCCGTCGATGTGGGTCATCTCGTTCAGGAAACCGAGGCTGCGGATAGCTGCGTTCAGGTAATCCTCTTTGCCCAAGACCTGGTAGGCCAGGAACAACGCTCTCGGCGGAATCCCGTTCGAATAGGTCAGGTAGGCGTCAAACCAGCACCAGTCCTCGGTCGCGTTCTGTCGGAATATGGCAGCGAGGGAGTCCGCCATCGTCTCAAGGTGGCTTCGGATCGCATTGGCTTCAGGCTCGGCCTTGAGGTAAAAGTAGCATCCGAGCATGGAGTAGGCCTTGCCTCTGAGCGAAGCCATGGTGGGCAGCCAGCGGACGGCGTCATCGAACAGCCGCCTGGCCACCCTCTTCACGTTGTCGTGGATGTTGGCAGCCAGCGCCTCGCCGCACGCCCAAAGCACCCGGCCAAAGCAGTCCTCGGAACCTTCGTCGTCGAGGAAGACCTGATCGAAAGACATGAAGTTGTGGAAGCGACCGTTCGGCGTTTGGGCATAGTGAAGAAAGCTGAGGTAAGTGCTGATGAGCTGGAGCAGCCGCCGGTCACGTGTGCGCTCGTATTCCTGAAGAGCAACGATCAACGCACGGGCGTTGTCGTCCGTGGTGTATCCGGTCCTGCGGTTGGGGATGGAGAAAATCGCGTGCTGGATGATGCCGGTACGGTCTGTTAGGGTCTCCAGGTGCTCCAGGACAATGGGCGGGTAGCTCTTCACTTGTCAGCCTCGACCAGAGCCTCGTCCTTCCGCAGCCCCTGCTTGGGCCGTGTCCGCTGCAACACCCTGTGGAACATGTCCAGATAGTCGATTGCAACGTTGAACCAAGCGGTTCGGCGCCCGTACTTATAGGCCAGGTCCTCCATCTGCTGTTTCCTCGCGGGGTCACCGAGCAGATCGATCACTGCGTCGGCTATGGCATCCGGAGATCGAAAATCGACGAGCACGCCCCTGCCGTCAGCAAGGGCCTCCTCGGCGTAAAGGTAGGGAGTTGACACAATGGCTTTGCCACATCCCAGAGCGTATGCCAGGGTGCCGCTCACTATCTGGTCTTTGTTCAGGTAGGGAGTGATGTAGACGTCGGTGGCGCAGAGAAAGCGAACCAGCTCGTTCAGCGAGAGGAACCGGTTGCTGAAGCGGACGTGGTTCTCGAGCCGAAGCCGCCGGACGGTGTCGAGGAGTTCGTTCCGGTAAGTCTCGCCCTCCCACGCCCTGACACCGGGATGGGTCTCGCCGAGCACGAGGTAGAGCACGTTGGGGTATCTGGCTGCAATGCGGGCAACGGCCTCGATCGCGTACTCGATCCCCTTGCCGCGGTTGATCAAGCCGAACGAAGACAGTATCTTCCTGTCCGCGATGCCAAGAGCCTTCTTGACCGTAACCGTAGGGACGCGGTGGACGTTCGGGACGCCGTGCTGGATGATGGTTATCTTTTTGGGATCGATCCCGTAGGTATCGATAAGGATCTGGCGGCCCGTTCGTACCATGACCACGACAACCTCGCAGAGGTAGGCCAGGGCCTGCAGCACGTGCTTCTGGTCCGGCGTCGGGTTGTGCAGCACGGTATGGAGTGTGGCCACCGCGGGCTTCTCGAGCGCGCGGATCAGGTCGAGGATGTGATCGCCCTCTATCCCGCCAAATATCCCGTACTCATGCTGGATGCTGACTATATCGACGCTCGAATCGTTCAGGAACTTGGCAGCGTCGAGATAGCTCTGCCTGTCGTCTCTCAGTATCTGGCATCGGACGACTCTGCCGTAGGTCTCGATCTCCTCTCGACGCTTGACGGCGACGACAGTCGGCTTGGAGAAGGGCGTGTACTTGGCGACGGAGGTTACGATGTCTTTAGTGAAAGTCGCGATTCCGCACTCGGTGGGTGGATAGGTGGCGACATAGGCAGGCTCGATCTTGTTCATCGCTTCCTTCAGGACGCGGAACAGCCTGATGTCCTCAGTTTTGAGCCACCTTACCTCGTCTCTGAGGACATACTCCTCCGGGACTTCCGCCTGGTAGGGTGTCCTGCCGTCGTCTCTTGCCTTGCTCTTATACATGGTGGTGTTATATGCGGCTGGTTGGGTCTAGCTGATCCGGTCCTTGCGCCGCCGCCCGAGGGAACGCGCGGCGTCCGCTTCGTCCTCAAAGACCGGGAAGACCTTCTCGAGTCCCGTGATCTCAAAGACCTTGCGGATCTGGTCCGAGCCGCATACGACAGCGATCCTGCCCCCTTGCTCGCTTGCCCGCTTGAGCCCCCCAACCAGCGTGCCCAAACCGGAACTGTCGATATACTCCACATCGGCCATGCTGACAACAACGTTCGGGTGGCCTTGGTCTATCGTGTCGATCATAGCCTCTCGGAACTGGGAGCACGTGTACGCGTCCAGCTCGCCGCTGAGTGCAATCACGGGGATCTCTTCCACCATCCTTGTGCTGATCTGCAGATCCGTTTCCATCATACCGGTACTCCCTCTCCTGCAAGTGGCGCGAGCATGTAGAGCGGTCGTCTGTGGTTCTGATCAGCTGCTCCGTGAAGGCGTCGGTCGGTGCGGCACGGCGAGTCTCCGGCGCCGCCCAGAGTCCTTATTCCGCCGTGACTCCGCGTTGAAACATCAGCGGCCTATCGAAGCAGCGTGCAGGCAGTTTAACACCTATCTTGGGTTTATGTCAAGGAGCCATAGACTTCCTAACTGTCAAGGATCGGGCCGGGACGAGGCGGGTCTCATCGTCTCTGGATTCTGACAAGAGCCGAGCGTCGGCCGGGGATACCGTTAGGAAAACGGAACCGTTTGCCGATAATAGGGGAAGCGACGGACCGCCGTCGCATCATCTATCTCTGCTGGGGCTCAGGATGAGATTACCTCGGCTCTCTCTGCCCTTACGCGGCAAGGTGTTTCTGGTAAGCGCGGGCCTGGCGCTGGGCGTCTCGCTCTGCGGGAGCATAGTGCTGTACCGCGGAGCGAGCCGATCGCTGCGTGAGGAGGTCCGGGCACACCTGAGAACGGTGGCCGCTACGGCCGCGCTGCAGGTTGACCCGGAACTGCACGAACGGATCAGGAATACATCCGACGAAGCCGGTGAGCCTTACCGTAAGCTGAAAGCCGCTCTCAAGGCTGTGCGCGACGCGAACTCCGGCATCCGGTACGTCTACACGATGCGCAAGACCAACAGGTCGAGCAAATATCAGTTTGTGGTGGATGCCGAAGAGGACCCTGCGAACCTCTCACACGTGGGCGACGAATACGACACCAGCAGGTATCCGGAGATGCAGAAGGCCTTCTCCGGGCCTGCGGCCGACACCGAGCCGGAGGAGGACAAGTGGGGAACGTGGCTTTCGGCCTATGCGCCGATCAGAGATTCCCAGGGCCGCGCGGTAGCGATCATCGGATTGGACATGTCGATCAACAGGCTGCGGCAGGAGGAGGCGATGCTCCGGAGCGCGGTGGTGCACCAGGCGCTTGTGGCCTTTGCGCTGGCTGTCGCACTGAGCCTCCTCATCACAAAGGCGCTTCTCAGACCCCTTTCGTCGCTCACGCGAGCTGCGCAGAGAATCCGGAACGGCGACCTGGACTTCCAGGTCGATATCCACAGGTCCGACGAGCTTGGGCAGTTCGTGAATGCCTTCAACGGCATGATAGCCGGCCTCAAGGACAGCCGCGAGCGGATGGTGGAGCAGGCCACGCGAGACTTCCTGAGTGGGCTTTTCAACCATATGCACTTCCAGGAGCGCCTCCAGACGGAGATCGAGCGAGCTGAGCGTTACGACCGGCCTCTAGCCGTTCTGGTCCTGGATATCGACCGCTTCAAGTTAGTGAACGACACCCTGGGGCATCAGATTGGAGACAGTATCCTTAGACAGCTGGGAGCGCTTGTCAGCCGAACCATCCGGAGCATGGACATAGCAGCGAGGTACGGTGGGGATGAGTTCGCTGTGATACTGCCCGAGGCTGACGAGGAAACGGCTTTGGCAGCAGCCGAACGCGTTCGGGCAGATGTCGAGGCGTATCCTTTCCAGGCAGTCCGCTTAGACGAGCTGCCACCTGGCGACCTCGTCCCCGAGGGTACGCGCTCTGTGCAAGTGACGGTTACGATCGGCCTAGCTGTCTATCCTAACCACCATCGCACCCGGGACGGGCTGATAATGGCAGCCGACATCGCTCTCTGCCGGGCCAAGCATATCTCTCGGAACAGCGTCTGGTCGTATGATCCCATGCTAATGGGAGAAGAGCAACTGGATCCTCACGAACTCTACCAGATGCTTCGAGATCCCAACGTTGCCGCGATCCAGTCGCTCGCTGCCGCCGTGGACGCCAAAGATGCTTACACCCATGGGCACTCGGAGCGAGTCACAGATTACGCCCTTCAGATTGGACAGGCACTTGGCACCGGACAGGAGCTGCTCGACTCACTCAAGGTCGCCGGCCTGCTGCACGACCTGGGCAAGATAGGAGTGCCCGATTCCATACTGAACAAGCCCGGAGCTCTGACCCGCGAAGAGCGGGAGGCTATAGAGCAGCACCCATCCGTCGGAGGTAAGATACTTCGCCGGGCGCCGCAGCTAGATCAGATAATCCCCGCCGTCATGTTCCACCACGAAAGATGGGACGGAGGCGGATACCCGGACGGCCTCCGAGGCGACTCCATTCCGCTGATGGCCCGAATTCTGGCCATAGCCGATGCATTCGACGCGATGACCTCCGACCGGCCGTATCGGAAAGCGATGACGGTCGAACAGGCCGTACTCGAACTTCGGGTCAATGCAGGCAAGCAGTTCGACCCGGATCTCGTCGAGATCTTCTTGCAGAATCTGGCTTCACAGATGAGGATGAAGGAGGCTGCTTGACGGCGCACTCCGGTCTTGCGCCCGGATGGCGCCGGCCTGCCGCTCTAGCTTCACTACACAACCAAATGGAGGTGCATACTTGTTGAAGAAATGTGCTACGCTGGCGTGGATCTTCGTGATCGCCGCCGCAACTCTGCAGGGAGCCTGTGGCTACCCGACCTCGTGCAGCATTATCCCGACGGCGGATATACTGCAGACTGGGTCCGTGCGCTTCGAGTTCGAGAACGACGGTCTGGCGAAGGTCGGCGAGTCCGGCTCGATCTACTACGGGTTTACCCAGATCGGGCTGACTCCGCGGGTCGAGTTCGGAATCGACCGGTACGACGTCTCGGGTGAGCCGCAGGACAACTTCAACGCGAAGTTCCTGCTTGTTTCGGAATCGCCCAAGGCGCCTGCGCTTGCCGTTGGGATAATGGATGTGGCGGACGGAAGCAAGGCAAGCTACTATGGCATCGCCACACGCACGTTCGGCCGGTTCCGGCTCCACGCGGGCTACATCCACGCCGAATACGCAAACGGCGCGATGCTCGGCGCCGAACAGCAGGTCGCCAAAGGAACCTATCTGCTGGAGGACTGGACGGAGGGTTCGGGGAACTACCTGTCCCTGGGCATCTACCGCGAACTGAACAAGAACTGGGGGGTCACGCTGCTGCACGGCTGGGCCAATGGATCAGGCGCCGAGGACCTGACAGCAATCAACCTGAGTTATACGATTCCGCTCTGGAAGCCGGCCGGCGCATCAACGGAATAGGCAGCGCCTTCCTCCCTGCGTCTCTGGTCCGCCGCCGCCCCGTGGAGGATAACCGGCTCTTTGGGCAGAATACCCAGAGATAGTGCGGAACGGGAGGTAGGGGCTGTGCACGGGGAAGGGCGAGCGGCCCAGGGGTTCGAGCAGGAAGTTTCCGGCGGGTGGGTCTTCGAGATAGGAAACGAATGGCTCACCCGCCGGATTCACTGTCTCCAGGGGCGCATCGGCACGACCTCGCTTGCGCACGGCGCAAGCGGCGAAGAGTACCTGGAAGAGGTCGTCGCGGAGTTCGGCGTGGTCCTGTCGCGCAGCGGCGAGCGCCGCGAGCTTTCCTTCCGTGACTTCGAGTACACCGGTCACTCGCTGCCGCGAGCCGACCACGAGGAACGACTGCTCAGGATCGACCTCGAAACCGACCTGGACGGCGCCAAGCTGCCCCTCTCTGTTTTCTACCAAGCGCAAGCCGGTCGGAACTTCACCCGCAAATGGATCGAGGTGCCCCCAACCGATCTGCCGGGCTGGGTCATCGAGTGGGTCACGATCGAGCATCTCAAGTTCGTGGAGGCGGTCGAGGGCGTGGTTCCGTTCCCTCGTTACCCGAGCAGCTTCCCGAACGGCGAGGACAACGTGCACTTCTCGCCGGATGAGGCGCGAACTGACGAGCGGCTCAAGCGTTTCACCTTTGGCGACCGCGCCAGATGCGTCCTCACGCACTGGGGGCTGGACGAAGGTTTGTTCGTCTTCACTGCCCATCTGCTCGGGACGGAGAGCTTCAACCGGCCGACCGGGCTGCTGATGCGGCAGAAGGCTTGTGCTCCCGTGGCCGATGGCCTCAGGACGGGCGAAGCGGTGATTGGCGCATACTCGGGTCCGCCGGAGATCGGCTTCAAGCGCTACAACGAGTTCCTTGCGAGCGACTGGTGCGTCGTGGACGAGAAACCGGCGCCCGTCGTATGGAACACCTGGACAATTACCCTCAAAGGCAACGAGCCGCTCGTCTCCAACTACGACCGCGACTTCCTGATCGACTCGCTCGAACTTTTGTGCGAGGCCGGCATCTACGACGTGCTGCAGCTCGATCTTGGTTGGGAGGCGCACCGGCTGCTGGAGGTGGACCGGGGCAAGTTCCCGAGGGGCCTCGACGAGATCGTTCGTCGGGCGAAGGGCTGCGGGCTGGACATGGGCTTCTGGGTGAACCCATTCAGCTCGAGCTATTGGAAGTCCGAGATCGAAGACGAACATCCGGAGTGGCTGAACCCCGGCAAGGTGTCCGGGCGCTCCGGCGCGCACGCCATCTGCCCGATGACCGGCTACTTTGTCTACGTCCTGGACCGGTTCCGGGAGCTTGTGAGTCGGTACAACGCGCGAGTGATCTACTGGGACGGCGGCGACTGGAACATCCCGGCCTGTGCGGCAGCCGACCACGAGCACGCAAGCCAGCACGAGATGGAGGTCCGCGCGACCGAGCGGCTTGCCTCTCTCGCTTCCGCCGTGCACGAGGCCCGCCCCGATGCTCTCATCGTTGGGTTCAACCTGCCGTTCGACAACCACCGGCTCTGTGCGCTGGACAAGGAGCAGGTCTCCGACACTCACGAGTTTGCGACGGGCAAAAGCGAGCTGATCCAGCGGCAGCAGATCTACCAGATGACGTTCGAGCACCCCTATCGGGCGATCTGGGGAAGCTGGTACGGCCCGGGCTGGCATGAGGCTGGAGACGACAACCTCGGCCGTCCGCTCCGCGAGCTGGTGCATGCGGAGATGAGCATGATCGGGAATGGGGCCTGCCAGGCCGGCGCCAGCATTGACCTAGCGCAGGCGAGACCGGAGTTCGTCGAATTCCTTCGCAAGATGCTCGCCTGGCGGAAGAGGTTCGAGCGCTACTTCACCGTCTACCAGCACATCCTCGGTTTCCCCGACGGTGAGAACGTTGACGGTGAGGGGCACGTCATCGATGGCAGAGGCTTTCTCGTGTTGGTAAACCCCACGGATCAGGAGAAGACCGTGAACCTACCGCTCGACGAACCCGAGCTGGAGTTGTCCGTCGGGGGAATCTACCTGGTCTACGACTGGAGTGACTTCGAGACGCCCAAGCGGCTGGGCAAGGCGAAAGTCGGCGGACAGTTCGAGCTGGAGATGGCGCCGCTTGAAGTCAAGATCATCGGCTTAGACATCGGCGAGGGCGAGGCACGATAGCCGTAGCGTGGCCCAGATCCCCGCCGGACGCGTGTGGTCGCTGACAGGCGCTCGGACCAAAGTATGCAGGCGCCGTACACCCGACATTGCGGGGCAGGCTTGGCGGGTCAAGGGGCCTCGCTGGCCACTTGACAGTTGAGCCGGGTTGCTATACACTGCATCATGAGAGTGGACTTCCCTCTCGCGTGCTTAGGAGCCCGCCGTGACGATCCGCCAACAACAGCTCGTGATGGCGCTTGCCGTCTTTCTGCTGCTTAGCCTCTCATCCATCGCGCAGTCCGTGGTGTACTATGTCAAGCCGGGCGGCAGCGACCTTAACAGCGGACTGAGCTGGGAGGCTGCCAAGAGAACGGTCCAGAGCGGGGTGGATCTGGCATCGGGCGGCGGGGAGGTCTGGGTTGCGAATGGAATCTACCGCGAGCGCATAACGCTCAGGCCCGGTGTCGGGCTTTACGGCAGCTTCACGGAAGGAGCGACGAGCAAGTCGGACCGAGACCTCTCCGCCAGGCTGACGGTTCTGGACGGGATGAAGCTCGGCAGCGTCATGACCGCGAAAAACCTCTCGTCTGCCTGCATGATCGACGGCCTGACTATCCAGAACGGGTCAGGCACAGCGGCGCTCGGTGTCTCTTACGGCGGCGGGGTCTACTGCATCAACTCCTCTCTGACTGTGGCCAACTGCACCATTACGATGAGCAGCGCGACGGGCTGCGGCGGAGGCATCTACTGTTACGACTCTTCGTTCACCATCACATCGAGCACCATATCCGGGAACAAGGCGAGCGGGCTGGGCGGGGGCCTCTACTGCCACGGAGGCTCCGGATCGCTCGCCATCACCGGCAGCCTGATTGCGAGCAACACGAATACCGGGCTTTACCTCGACTCGTCATCGCCGTCCGTGACGAGCAATACCATCAGCGGCAACACAGCCGGCGGCATCTACTGCAACCAGTCCGCGCCGGCAATCTCCTACAATACGATCTTCGAGAACAGTGCGGACGTCGGCGGCGGGATCACCTGCTCGTCGTCTTCTCCTCTCATCTTTGTGAACCTGATATGGGCCAATACGGATGGCATCGCTTGTGTGGGCTCGTCATCTCCACAGGTGGTCAACAACACGATCGTCGGCAGCACCGGGCGGGGGGTTTACTGCGAATCGCCTGCGCTGATCGCGAATAACATTGTGGCGTTCAACTATGCGGGCGTCGCGAACAGCGGTGGATCGCCGACGCTTCGGTGCAACTGCTCCTACGGCAACACGGCTGGTGATTGGTTGGGCCTGGGCATGGACCCGACCGGGGTCGATGGGAACATGTCGGTGGACCCCGAGCTGGCGAGCGCAGTATACGGCAACCTGCACATCCAGTCGTATTCTCGGTGCAGGGACGCTGGCGACGGCACTGCCGTGGACCCGGAGTGGACGGACATCGACGGCCAGCAGCGCGCCGTGGGAGCTGGCGTGGACATCGGGGCGGACGAGTCCGATGGCACGACCTGGCACGTAAGCCCGAGGATCGTGCGCGTGGCCACGACCGGCAGCGACGGTTACGACGGCTCGTCCTGGGAATCCCCGAAACGGACGGTTCAGGCGGCTATAGATGCCGCTGCCGAGCGGGGCGGCGAGGTGTGGGTGGCCGCGGGTACCTACAGCCAGCGCATTACGCTTCGCCCGTTCGTGTACGTCTACGGTGGGTTCAACGGGTTCGAGGTGAGCAGGTCCGAGAGAGACTGGCGAGCTAACCCGGTTATCCTCGACGGCGGGCAGGCCGGCACGGTTGTCACCTCGATCTCGGACGGACACAGGCTGAGCGCCATTGACGGTTTCACGATCTGCAACGGCAAGGCTGCCGACGGCGGCGGAATCTACTGCAGCTACTCCTCACCGAGCATGATGAGCAATATCATCAGGAACAATGCTGCTGCAGGAACCGGGGCCGGCTCGGGCGCTGGGATCTACATCCGCCATTCGTCACCTCTCGTTGCGGGCGACATCCTCTGGCAGAACATGGCGTCGGCGAACGGCGGCGGCATATCGTGCACTGATGGGTCCGCTCCTCTCGTTGCGAACAACACGCTCGTGGCCAACTCCGCGCTGCAGGGCGGCGCGATCTACAGCTCGGAGTCCTCGCCCGAGATTTGGAACAACGTCGCGGCCTGGAACTCCTCCGGCGTCTGCAGCGCGGCCGGTGCCGCCACGGTGGTCAGGTACAACTGTGTCTACGGCAATACCCACTACGACTACTCGTGGCTGCCGGACCCGACCGGATCGGACGGCAACATCTCCTGCGACCCGCGCTTCGTTGACGCAGCCGCCGGAGACTTTCACCTGCAGCCCGACTCGCTCTGCATAGACGCAGGGGGCGACGCCGTTGTGCAGCCGGACTGGCTCGATATGGATGCGCAGCCGCGAGTCTGTGGTCTCCACGTCGATATCGGCGCTGACGAGTGGCTGCCGATCGACACGGTTGCCGCTCCTCTGTTCGACCTGCCGGGAGGCGTCTACTATGCTCCGATTGAGGTGGTTGTGACCTGCCCGACGGACGGGGCGGTCACCCACTATACGACCAACGGACTCGACCCAACGACGAGCGATCCCGTGGCTGCTTCCGGCTCGACGGTTGCCGTGCCGAGCAGCCTGACGCTGAAGGCGAGGGCGTGGAAGACCGGTTGGGTGCCGAGTTCGGTCACGAGCGCGGCTTACACGATCACCGGCGCCGTGGCTACTCCGGCTTTCAGCCCGGACGGAGGCACCTATGCCGCCGCTATCGGCGTGGTGGTCAGCTGCAGCACTCCGGGCGCTGTTATCCACTACACGGTGAACGGCGTGGCGCCGACGGAGAGCGATCCGGTCGTGGCCTCGGGCGGGTCCGTGGCCGTCGGCAGGACGCTGACTCTGAAGGCGAAGGCGTGGAAGACGGACTGGCTTCCGAGCGAGGTGGAAAGCGCCGACTACAGAATCAGGCCTCCGGGCATCCTGTACGTGAATGCGAAGGCCAGAGGCCCGACGCACGACGGCATGTCGTGGGGCAGCGCGTATCTGACGATTGCCGATGCTCTTGGCGCGTCGATCTCCGGCGACGAGATATGGGTTGCCGCCGGCACATATGTTGGGAGCGTCACTCTGAGAGGGGGCGCTGCGCTGTACGGCGGGTTCGCCGGAACGGAGACTGCGCGATCGCAGAGAGACTGGCGCAGGAATGTGACGATAATGGATGGCGGCAAGGCGGGCCGCGTAGTTATGGCGCCTGCCGGCATAGCGGCTACCGCTGTGGTGAGCGGGTTCACGATCCGGAACGGGCAGGCAGAGGTCGGCGGGGGCATTTTCTGCGACGGTTCGACGCAGACGATCACGAACAACACAATCACCGGCAACAGCGCGGGGGACGGGGGCGGCATCTACTGCGCGAGCGGCGCGGGCGGGCCATTGATCGCGAACAACCTCATCTCGAAGAACACCGCTTCGCGAGGCGCCGGGATATTCTGCGCGGGCGGCTCCCCAGATGTCACGAACAACACGGTCGTCTCGAACACGGCGACAGTTGGCGGCGGCCTGTACCTGGAGAGCTCATCCGCACGGGTCCGGAACAACATCATCTCGACGTGCTCGTCCGGGGTGCTCGTCTCCGGCGGCGCGCCGGTTCTCCGCAGCAACTGCGTGAGCGGGAACCCGGACTACAACTACCAAGGGATAGCGGACCCGACGGGAAGCAGCGGGAACATCTCGGCCGTCCCGGGGTTTATCAGCCCGGAGGGGGGCAATTATCACCTCCAGACCGGCTCCCCGTGTATCGACAAGGGCGACGGTTCTGCGGTCGGAAGCGGATGGACAGACATAGACGGCCGGCTGCGCGTCTATGGTCCGAGCGTGGACATCGGCGCGGACGAGTGGACGACGCCTGCGAATGTGAGCCTGGCGCCGAACAGCGGCGGCCTGCCTACCGGGACGAAGCTGACGATCAAGACGACCTACTGCGACCCCGACGGCTGTACCGACCTTGCCTACGGCTGCCTGCTTATCAACACCGTGCTGAGCGGGACGAATACAGCTTACTTCTACTACGACGCCGCTGCAAACAAACTGTATGTGCGGGACGATGCCAACACCAAATGGGTGGGGGGATATGCTCCAGGCTCCGCGAACACGATCGAGAACAGTTACTGCCGGCTCTACTGTGCGGAGAGCACCACAAGCGGGTCGGGCACGAACCTTACGGTCAACTGGAAGATCCTGTTCAAGGCGAGCATGTCGGGCAGGAACTGCGCTGCCTGGCTGCGCGCGTGCAACTGGGCGGGTGTGCGGACTGGCTGGGACCAGAAGGCCAGCTTCAAGATCAGCCAGGCCCCGGCGAATGTCAGCCTGGCGCCGAACAGTGGTGGCCTGCCTACCGGGACGAAGCTGACGATCAAGACGACCTGCTCCGATCCGGATGGCTGCGCCGACATTGCCTACACCTGCCTTGTCATCAACACCGTGCTCAGCGGGACCAACACAGCCTACTTCTACTATGATGCCGCTGCAAACAAGCTGTATGTCCGAGACGATGCCAACACCAAATGGATGGGAGGATATGCTCCAGGCTCCGCGAACACCGTCGAGAACAGCTACTGCCGGCTCTATTGTGCGGAGACCACCACAAGCGGGTCGGGCACGAACCTTACAGTCAACTGGAGAATCCTGCTCAAGGCGAGCATGTCCGGCCGGAACTGCCTCGCATGGGTCTTAGTCGCGGACCGCGCAGGGCTGCGGGCCGGCTGGGAACAGAAAGGCAGCTTCAAGATCAGCCAGCCTCCAGCCAACGTAAGCTTGACTCCGAACTCCGGGACGCTTGCGACGAATACGAAGCTGGCGCTGGCCACCGTCTATTCCGACCCCGACGGCAGTACCGACCTTGCCTACGGCTGCTTCCTCATCAACACGGTGCTGAGCGGGACGAATACAGCCTACTTCTACTATGATGCCGCTGCAAACAAGCTGTATGTGCGAGACGATGCCAACACCAAGTGGGTAGGAGGATATGCTCCAGGCTCCGCGAACACGATCGAGAACAGTTACTGTCGGCTCTACTGTGCGGAGACGACCGCAGCCCCCTCAGGCACGAACCTCACGCTCACCTGGAGAATCCTGCTCAAGGCGAGCATGTCCGGCAGGAACTGCTCTGCCTGGATGATTGCCGTGGACCGCGCCGGGCTGCGTGCAGGCTGGGAGCAGAAAGGCGGCTTCAGCGTGAGGTAGCCGCGGCGCGCGATCCGGTCGGCCCGTACCCGAAACCGGCCTCGAAATCCCTGGCGAGCAGGAACTTCCCTCCGCTTTGCCGCATCCATGTATTGGACGAGCTTGCTCGCTGCCGTCCTTCCCGAATGCTCGGCAGCGAGTTGGAGGCAAAGTTGTTGTGAGCGAAGTGGTTAAGAACCCCCTTTTCTGGAGCAGACCTGGCTTGGCGCTGGTCCTGTTCCTGTCCGCGGTCCTGTTTCCCGGTATCGGATGGGCGGCTGACGGCCCGCCTGCGCCAGGTGCGCCCGCGGCTGCTGTGCCGTCCGATCAGCCCGCGCTGGAGATCACGGCCGGGGACAGCGGCATCTCGGTCCACGCCGTAGCAGTGCAGGCGGATGAGTTTTTCACGAAGCTTGCCCGTGCGACCGGTGTGGGCATCATCATCGACGATACTGTCGGCCGGAGCAACGGCGGCGCGTACACCTGCCGCAAGGTCACCGTCCATCTGACGAACAAGAAGGTCAGCGAGATCATCGAGAGCATCTGCACCGCGTACGGGCTTTCGCACTCGCAGGTCGGCGGGGTCTTCATGATAAGCGAGGGTATACCCAAGAACCCGTCGTCCTACCTCATGAGCGACATCGACTTCGTCACGACCCAGTACGTTCCGGCCTCGAACGCCAAGTCGCTGCTTCCGGTGTTCCTCCAGGACCACGTGAAGATCAACGAAGAGCAGAACGCCGTTATTCTGTCCGCGCCAACCGAGGTCATAGCGAAGTTCCGAGAGGACATCAAGCAGTTCGATGTTCCGGCGGCGCAGATTATGATCGATGTCTTGATGGTCGAGTTCACGGACGCGGCGGCGAAGGAGCTGGGCTTCGACTTCATCTGGAGCAACTCCGGCAAGGGCGTCGCAACATCGTCCGGAACCGGCGACGTGATCTTCCGGTCGATTGCGACGCTGCCGAAGGAGTTCACGGCTCAGATAAAAGCGCTCGTAGAGAAGAGAGTGGCTCGGGTCCATGCGAACCCGAAGATAGCGACGGTGAGTGGGCAGAAGGCGACCATCTTCGTCGGGCGGCAGAAGTATCTGAGCGAGCCGGTGGAGGTGCATGCCGAGGATGTCCCGTGGTCGGGGAGCATGAACTACATCGATGCCGGCATCAGGCTTGCCATGACCCCGTGGACCGGCGGCGAGGGGGAGATAATCGCTGAGATCGAGCCGGAAGTGAGCGTGCTCAGCGCCCCGGACCCGGTGACGCGGCTGCCGGAGAAGACGACCAGGCGGGCGGATACCATCGTCCGGGTCCGCGACGGCGATACCATCATCATCGGCGGCCTTACCCAGAGCGAGCTCCAGTCCACCAAGACGAAGATCCCGCTGCTCGGCGACCTGCCGATCATCGGGAGGCTCTTCACGGGCGTCAACCGGACGAGGACGACGACGGAGCTGGTCATCTTCATCACTCCGCACATCCTGCGCGATACGGACCGCCTGAGCGCCGAGGAGAAGCAGAAGCTGATGGAGAAGCTCGAAGCCGAGCCTCGGGAAGGGAAGCGCTGACGGATGCGGAACGGGGCCTGCGGAGTGCGCTTTCTTTCCTGGCTTCTCGTCATCGGCTGCGCGGCGCCGCCTGCCTATGCGGTAGGCGAGGCCTATTGCAACATCACCGCGATCAGAAGCGACCAACTTCCAAACGGTGTCCGCGTGACGATCGAGGCCGACGGCGCCATCCCTCTGAACTACGACCGGCTCATCGACGAGTGCATTGACTTCGGGAAGCTCGTGCAGACCCACCGCCTTACACCTGACGTGTTAAGGCCGACGGACCGAATCAGCCTGAGCCTGAGGAATGCCCGGTCGCATGTTGGAAGCTTCGCTTACATCGGCAAGTATCCGGTCAGCCACGTGGAGATTTCGGTGCCGCCGGGGCACGTCGGCAGCTTCAACCTGGACATCGCTGTTTGCCTCTACAGAAAGCTGAAGCTGAGCCGATTTCCCGAGGTGTCGCCGCAGAGCAGCCTCGCAGCGCTTTCGGAAGGGGAGCCGAGATTCGAGGTGAGTCTCAGCCGAGACCAGCAGAGGATCATCATAATCGCTCTCAGCGACCGGCAGGCGGAGATCCGGCGTCGGAGGGACGTCGAGGACGTGCCGCCGGCTGACCGGGAGTTGAGGGTGAGCTTCGAGAATGGCCTGCTCGACGTTCACGCAAAGAACGCGCGGCTTTCGGAACTGCTGAAGGCGGTTACGCAGGCGACCGGGGAGCAGATGACGGCGGATACCCAGTCCGAGCGGCTCGTGACCGCGGAGCTGCCGGGTGTTACCATCGACGAGTTCTGCAGCCGGATCTCGGAATGCTATGGACTGGCGGTTGACGGGGGCGCGGAGCGCAGACTCTTCGGCGACATGTCCGCGCTCACGACCAGCGCCTATACCACCGTCACAACGGCGCAGATTCCCCTGCGCTGGCTGAAGCCGGCTGCGGCTCGCGATCTGCTTCCGAACTGCCTCTTGGACTATGTCAGAGCGGGCAGCGAGCAGAATGCTCTCACTGTGACGGGATCTGTTCCGCTGGTCGAGAAGGTTAAGAAGGACCTGGAGAAGATAGACAGGCCCGGGAAGGTGGTGGCGGTGCAGGCGGTGCTCGTGGAGTCCTCCACTACTGAGGAGCTGGCCACCGCCCTTGCGCTCGACTATTCAGGCGCGGTCCGAGACTACCGCATCGCCATAGACGACGCGGCGAGTTCGGTTGTGTATTCCAAGGTCGGCGTGCTCGAGCCTAGCTTCCGGGCGAGGCTCGGTGCGCTGGTGGCAAGCCAGACAGCGAAGATCAAGGCGGAGTCGAGCGTGACGTTGATCGGCGGGGAGACGGGAGAGATCTTCTCCGGGACCAGGAAGTACATTCAGGTTCTGGATATCTTTGGTGAGAAGCAGGCAGTGCCCGTGGAGGTCGGAGTGAGACTGCGGGCCACGGCGTGGACCGGCGGCGATGCAATCACGGTAGCCGTCGCGTCCGAAGTAAGCAACATCGGGGAGGTCGATCCGCTGACCGGCCTGCCGACGGTTGTGACCCGGGACGCGCAGGGGACGATCCGGGTCAGGCCTGGAGAGACAATAGTGATCGGTGGCTTGTCGCAGGTCCAGAACCGGAGCAGCGTGCGAAGGATTCCGCTGCTCGGCAGCCTGCCGATCGTCGGGAGGCTCTTTCAGAGGAGGCACCACGAACTCGTGCGGTCGGAGTTGACTGTCTTCCTAACGCCGACCCTCGTAGGGCCTCAGTGCTGAGCGCAGGAAGCAGGTGTGGGGTGGGAAGTGAAAGACCGGGACGATGAGGTTAGCGGGCTCACGGTTTGGGCACTGGTGTCGGTCGTGGTGCTCGGCATTGTATGCGCGGCGCCAGCGTGGGCTAGGACATATACGACCATTACGGACATCACGGCGGCGCAGCGGAGCAACTGCGTGCAGATCGAGGTCAGGGCCGACGGGATACTTGACTGGCGCGCCGAAGGCGGAATGGGGGGAGGTGGCATGGAAGGAGGCGGTATGCGCCGCTCGGTCGGCAGGCGCATTCAGGTACGCTTCCCGGAGGCCAAGTCTCGGGTCCGGAACTTCATTGACGTGAGCCTCCGGCCGGTCAGCTACGTCCAGACGTCGATCCCGCAGGATGCGAAAGAAGGCGTCGGAATCAGCATGGACGTGGCCCTTTTCGATCCGGCTACCTACGACATCAGCGAAACGGAGGATCGGCAGGGGGTCATCATCTCCGTTCGTACCGAACGCACACTCGAAGCAACCGGCCGGGCTGAGGGCGCCACCATAGGGGAGCAGAAAAGCGAGCTCATCTGCCGCTCGGAGGGCGGCATGATGAGTATCGACGCCCTAAAGGTGGATATGCTCAGGGTCCTCGGGGAGATCGCGAAGGCGTCGGGCTTGAACATAGTCGTTGACGACGCGGTGGAGAAGCGGACGGTGAGCATGTCGCTCGACAACATGCCGCCGGAGGAAGTCGTGAAAGCCATCGCCACGGCCTACGGCCTGGCCTGGATGAAACAGGGCGACGTCTACATGGTGAGCGAGGGGATTCCGACAGATCTGGCGACTTACCGGCTGAGCGGCACGGCCTCCTTCCCGATGAAGTTCGTTCAGGCTCAGACGGCTTCCGGCCTGCTCCCCGCTTTCCTCTACAGTTACGTCCACGTGAACAGCGAGCAGAACGCGGTGGTGGTCTCGGCGCCCACGCAGATGCTCGAGAAGATCAAGACCGACCTTTCGAAGGTTGACACCGCGCCTCCGCAGATCATGATCGAGGCCCTGGCTCTGGAAGTGTCGTCAACGGAGGACCTGAGCGCTTCGCTCCGGCTGGAGAGCCATCACGGGGAGAGGGAGTTCACGTCGGACTCTCAGATTGGTGAGATCACCTACACGACCATTGGGGAGTTGCCCAGCGGCTGGCAGGCGGGCATCAAGGCGCTTGTCGAGCAGAACAAGGCCAGAATCCACGCGAACCCGCGTATGGCTGTCGTGAACGGTCACAACGCTGACATTTTCATAGGCGCTCAGAGGTTCATCCGTGTCCAGTATTCGAGCTACGGTCAGCTTATCGAGCGAATTCAGGGCGTGGATGTCGGCACGAAGATCGCCGTGACGCCGTGGACCGGTGACAATCGCGAGATAACCGTCAGGATCGCTCCGCAGGTGAGCAACATCGTTGAGCTGGAACGCAAGACGGGGCTTCCTACGCTTTCGAGCCGGCAGGCTGCGACGACTGTCCGGGTGAAGGACGGTGAGACGATCATGATCGGCGGCCTGACCACTCAGCAGTACTACGACACCAAGCGCCGGGTGCCGATCCTCGGCGACCTGCCGCTCATCGGCCAGCTCTTCCGCAGCCGGGACAGGACGAAGATCGAAACTCAACTGGTTATCCTCATCACGCCCAGGATACTCAGCGAATCCGGGCACCTCCCCGCCGAGGAGGAATCGAGGATCAAGGAGCGGATGCTGGGGCACTGAGGCGGCGCCTGCCGGGGCCGCGATCCTTCGGGCCGGGCTGCCGACCATTCCTCCCAGGTACTTCGACCGGGTGAGGATGTGCCCGGCCGCTCCATTTGCCAAGGCCCTCGCTCCTTATCCACACGTAAGCGCGGCGCCCAATGCCTCCGCACGGCGGAGGAAAGCCGCTCCACGCCGCGAATACATGGAGAGGAGCGGAAGAAAGGAGGAATCCACTGATGACAAGCTCTGAAATGACGAGGCGCGAGTTTCTGAAGTCGTCCGGGGCGGCGATTGCTCTGGCGGGCGTTGGCGTGGGCGCGGCGCCGGCCTTGGCCGAGGAAGGGAAGGTCGCGCCGAGCGAGAAGATCGTTCTCGGGTTCATCGGAGTGGCTGGCCGCGGCAGCGCCCTGATGGAGGAGTTCATGGCCCAGCCGGACGTCGAGGTAGGGGCGGTGTGCGACGTATACCAGCCGCATCTCGACGCGGCGGTTGCGGCTGCGGGCGGCAAGGCGAAGCCTTACAAGGACTTCCGCAAGCTCCTGGAGCAGAAGGACATTGACGCCGTGGTTGTGGCCACGCCGCCGCACTGGCATCCGTTAGTCTCCATCTACGCCTGCCAGGCGGGGAAAGATGTGTACTGCGAGAAGCCGATGTCTCGGTTCCCCGCCGAGGCCCGGGCGATGCTCAAGGCCGCCCGTGACAACAACAGCGTGACGCAGGTTGGGACGCAGATTCACTCGATGGATAACTACAGGCGCGCAGTGGAGATCGTCCGGTCGGGGATGCTTGGGAAGATTGCGACTGTCCGAGTGATCTGCACGATGAACGAATATCCTGGAGGCATCGGTCGTCCCGCGGACAGCGAACCGCCGCCGGAGCTTGACTGGAATATGTGGCTGGGCCCAGCGCCGAAGGTGCCATTCAACCCCGCGCGGTTCCAGGACGGGCAGCACCGCTACTTCAAAGACTACAGCGGAAGCTGGCTGCACGAGCTTGGGCCGCACATCGTCGATCTTGCCTGGTGGGCGATGGCGCCGAGCGAGCCGGTCGCGGTCTCCGCCTCAGGCGGCCGGTTTGTGGCCGATGACATCAGCGACATCCCGGACACTATGGACGTGCTCTGGGAGTTCCCGGACTTCACGATGAGTTGGATACACACTTCGTGCAACAGCTTCAACTTCGGGTTCGGCGACCCACCGGACACGGGCCGGAGGCTCGGCGTGCTCTTCCATGGCACGAAGGGCACGCTGATGGCCGACTACTTCTGGCATCAGATCGTGTCTGAAGGCGACCGGCTGAAGGATGTCGCGCCGCCGGCGCCGAGCATCCCGCCGTCGCCAGGGCAGGGCCGGGAGTTCCTGGACGGGATCAGGTCGCGCAAGCAGCCGAACTGCTCGTTCGAGTACCACGCGCCGCTTGCCATCGCCCTGAACCTGGGTCATCTCGCGCTCTATTCGGGAAGCAGGGTCCGGTGGGATGCGACAGAAGGCAGGATTGTTGGCAATCGCAAGGCCGACCGGCTCGTCCACCCGAACTACCGCAAGCCATGGGAGCTGTCTAGATGAGCGAAGAGAGACAGATCAACCGCCGACAGTTTCTGAGGAAGACGGCCGGCGCGGCGTTCGGCGCGGGGATTCTGGGATCGGGCATCCTCCACCGCCGCGCGTACGCGGCGCCGGAAGCCGCCGCTGCGGCCGGAAAGCAGCAGCCGAAGCTGAGGAAGGCTGTGGTCTTTTCGATGCTTCCTGAATCTCTCAGCGTCGAGGACCAGTTCAAGCTCGCGCGTGACGTTGGGTTCGAGGGAGTCGAGGTCGATCCTATAGCCGATCCCGCCGAGCGGGCCACGATGCGTGCCGCGGCGGAGAAGTCCGGAGTCAGGATTCACTCGATCATCTTCGGGGGTTGGGGTGCGCCGCTCGCCAGCCCCGATGCGGCGGTCGCGGGGCGCGGAGCGGCCGAGCTGGAGTCGGCCCTGAAGTGCGCCAAGGAGCTTGGGGCGGAGAACGTGCTGCTCGTGCCGGCAATCGTGGATGCGAAAACGCGTTACATCGAGGCTTACGAGCGCTCACAGAAGCGAATCCGCGCCCTCGTTCCGACTGCGGAGAAGCTGGGCGTCATCATCACGGTCGAGAACGTCTGGAACAACTTCCTGCTCTCGCCGATCGAGTTTGCGCGCTATGTGGACGAGTTCAAGAGCCCGTACGTGCAGGCTTATTTCGACGTGGGGAATGTAGTTGCATTCGGCTGGCCTGAGGACTGGATTCGCACGCTCGGTCGTCGGATCAAGAAAGTGCACCTCAAGGACTTCAAGCGCGGGCCGAGGCAGTTCTGCAACCTGCGGGACGGCGACGTCGACTGGCCCGAGGTCAGGAAGGCCCTTGCCGAGGTCAGCTACAGCGGCTACCTGACCGCGGAGTTGGGTGGAGGCGACGAAGCCTATCTCCGCGATCTCAGCGCGCGGATGGACAAGATCATCGAGGGGAGAGCCTAGTCTTGCCCAAGCCGCTCCGTCTTGGCATCTCGGGCAGCTCGTTCGTGAACGTGATGCCGTCGGAGATACTGTCCGCGGCCTACCTGACGGCGCTCAGGGATAGGCCCGGCAGGCTGGACGACCGACAGAACCGCATGATGGCGGACTTCATGCGCGATCTGATGCGCGCCGTGAGCTCGTGCGGGATCGAGGCGATGGAATGCTACCACTCCACGAGCTGGGACGATGATCTTGTGCTGCAGCCGGTCGAGGAAGCGCGCGGCGTGGAGCTGTGGTCGGTGCACGCTCCGTACGGCCGGTACTTCGATCCCTCTTCCCCGGACGAAGAGGCTCGGGAGAGCGCCGTCGCTGGGCTTCTGGACACCGTTGCGGTGGCGAGGCGTTTGGGGATAGAGCTCGTTGTTGTTCATCCAGGCGCCAACATCGATTGCGACGTGCCCAAGCGGGCCAGGCTGGATCTGGCCGTGCAGTCGCTTTCGCGTGCTGCCGACGTTGCCGCCGAGGACGGTGTTGCGCTCGTGGTCGAGCCGCTGCCGAAGAACGAACCCGGCAACTCGCTCGACGAGGTGATGTGGATCATCGCTCAGATCAACCGGCCGAACGTGGGGATCAACTTCGACGTAAACCACGTATTCCCGCCGGAGGAGATGCCGGGGCTGATCAGAAGGGCCGGCAGCCAGGTAATGAGCGTGCACATATCGGATCAGGACGGGCAGGAGCGGCACTGGATGCCGTTCGAGGGGCGGCTCGATTGGAAGGGGATCGTTGAATCATTGCGCCAGATCGGCTACCGCGGCCCGCTGATCTACGAGGCGCATGTGAAGGGCGCAAAGAGCTGTGAGGAGGTCGCCCGTGCGGTTGTGGAGAACTACAGGCGGCTCGCGGCTGTTGGCGGTGTTGGGTGTTAGGTGTCGAGTGTCGGGCAGTTCACGGAGATAGCTGAGCATTACGACGCGCTGATGGCAGGCGTGCCGTATCGGTTCTGGGTGGACTACGTCGAGGACATCCTGCGGCGCTTGCGCTACCATCCCCTGACCGTGCTCGACCTCGCCTGCGGCACCGGGACTGTGGCCGAAATCCTGGCCGAGCGGGGCTATCGGGTCACTGGCGTCGATATCTCGCCTGCAATGGTTGACGTCGCTCGGGCGAAGACCGCCGCTACGGGGAGCCGGATCGACTACCACGTTCAGGACGCAGCCGATCTCTCGCTTGGCCGTCGGTTCGACCTCGTCATCAGCCTCTTCGACAGCCTGAACTACATTCTCGATGATCCCCGGCTTGCCCAGGCCATGCACCGGGTCGCCGAGCACCTTGTCTCCGGCGGCTGCTTCATCTTCGATGTGAACACGGAGTACGCGCTGTCGCACGGCTTCTTCAACCAGTCCAACATTGGGGCAGATAGTTACCCAAAGTATGTCTGGGCCAGCGATTATGACCGGGAGACGCGGATCTGCACCATCAAGATGGTTTTCGAGGTAGTGGAGGGCGACAAATCCCGGCAGTTCACCGAGGTGCACCGGCAGAAGGCTTACCGGCTGGAGGATCTGGACAGGATGCTTGCGGATGCGGGCCTTGGAACTGCGGCGAGCTACCATGCGTATAAATTCAAGCAGCCCGGCCGGCGGTCCGACCGGGTGTTCTTCGTGGCGAGGAAGCAATGAGACGGGCTATCTTCTTCTTGGGCGGGTTCGCTCTTGTCATACTCGCCTTTCTGCTCGCCTTCCACCCCGGCAAGCACTCTCCGGGGCCGCCTGTCCGGCGTTTGCCGATTAAGAGGCTCGACCCCTGGATTCTGCAGTCCAACGACCCGGATGATCCGTACGGCACGTACCTGGGGAACGGTCACATAGCAGCTCGGATCGGCGCCGAAGGGGTCGGCCGGAACGGTCCGTGCCTGATGTCCGGCCTGTACGAAGGGGAAGCCCTCAAACCCCTGCCTATCTGGAGCGACTTTCTCCTCTACGACGAGAAAGGCCGGCGCTTCGAGCTGGATAGGGAAGCGCCCTACCGCCAGACGCTGAATATGCGGGAAGGCTGCGTCGAGACGGAGCTGACGCTGAAGGCCGGCGAGCAGAGGCTTAAGGGCAAAGTGATCTTCTTCATCGCACGCTGTGCGGTAGAAATTCCTCTTGCGCATCCGACCTTCGGCGTGATCCGATACGAGCTGACCCCGACCAGGAGCGGCGGTGTGCTCGTCAAGGACCAGTTGATGCCGGGGCCTGAGTGGAAGGGTAAGTCTGAGCCTCTCGTCGAGAAAGAGGGAAAGACGACGTTCCTGGGCCGTACCGCCAGCGGGGACGCCGTAGCAGTCTGCACTGCTGTGGTCGATAGGGCTGGGCTTGTGCTGGATGGACGCATCCGGGTGTCGAGGGGCAACGCGCTCGTACTCACCAAGTATGCTTCGGCATCCCTGATGCCTCGTGCGCCTTCGGACGCCCTCAAGGATTTTGCCGCATCCGCCTGGCGGATGGTTGATGATGCTCGGGGCTTGGGGTTCGAGCGGCTGCTCGGGCTTCACACGCACGCCTGGAAAGACATCTGGAAATCGGACATCGTCATCGACGGCGACCCGGAAGCCCAGCAGGTGATCCACGCGATGATGTTCTACCTCCTCTCAAGCGCCAGCTCCGAGTGGAGCATCCCGCCGACCGGCCTGTCATCCGGCGCCTGGCGGGGGCACATCTTCTGGGACGCCGACACGTGGATGCTGCCCGCGCTGGTCCTCCAGCATCCGGACCTGGCCCAGGGCATCGTCCGATACAGGCTCTCGACGCTGGCAGGGGCGCGCGAGAACGCGAAGCGGCGCGGCCTGAGTGGTGCCGATTTCGCCTGGGAGAGCGCCCGCAGTGGGCGGGAGACCGTCGGCAGCCCATTCTGCGACGAAAGGCATATCACCGCGGATGTGGCCATCGCGTCGGATCTGCTCTCCGGCTTCGAGCAGCAGGCCTCCGGTTCGGCGCCTGTGAAGAACCAGCTTCTTCTGGAGGCAGCGGCGTGCTGGGCCTCCCGGGCCAAGTGCAACAAGGCTAAGGATCGCTATGAAATCCTTAACGTACTCCCGCCCGACGAAGATGTCAACAAGACGGTCAGCAACAGCGCCTATACGAATGCGGCGGCCAAGCGGACGCTCGAGCTTGCCGCCGAGTCGGCGAGGAGGTTGGGCCGCGGCAACTGGCGCAAGTGGGAAGAGATCGCGCGGAGAATGTACATCCCGTTCGATGAGAAGAACCGCCGTTTCGTCGAATACGAGGGCTACAGCGGCAAGAAGACGAAGCAGGCCGATACGGAGCTCTTGATCTACCCGCTCGTATATCCGATGCCGGAGGACGTGAAGCGCAACACGTTCGACTACTACAAGACCAGGACCGATCCTCGGGGGCCGGCTATGACCTCATCCATCCACGCCATCATCGCCGCCGAGCTTGGCCGGCATGAGGAGGCCTACCAGCACTTTCTCGCGAGCTACAGGGACTTCCTCCGCGGGCCGTTCCTTATGTTCAACGAGAAGCGGTCCAAGACCTACGAGAACATGTGCTTCCTCACGGGCTGTGCGGGCACGATCCAGAGCGTTCTCTACGGCTTCGCGGGTCTGCGCATAGGCCGGCATCCGCCGGGGTTCGAGCGTATCCTGCCCGACCTCTACATCAAGCCTTGCCTGCCTGCGAAATGGAAGAAGATCGAGATTCGCAATCTCCAGTGGCGCGGAAAGGCCTACGACCTCACCATACTGCCAGGGAACAAATGGCGGCTCAGGGAACAGGGAACAGGTAACAGGGGCAGGGGACGGGTGATGGGTAGGCCGGCGAGGCCTGCGGCCGGCCGCTACTTCGAGGTATGCTCTACGCGTTTGTAGTAGGCCGCCGGGTCGAAGTCGGGACTTCGCTCCTTTGTGTGGCAGGTGGGGCAGGTCCCGCGGATCGCTGCGGTGTCGCCCTTCCTCCTGTAATCCACCGTGTGAGGGATGACGTTGGAATGGCACGACTCACATTCGACTGACCCGGCCTGGCCCTCCCTGATCACGACTCTCATCGTCCGCTTGTACTGCTCGGAGTGGCAGGGCAGACAATCGGCAACCGCCTTCCCCTTCTCGAGCAGCGTTCGGAGCGCCATCGCGTGCTTCGTTGTCTTCCACTGCTCGTACTCCGGCTTGTGGCAGCCGGTGCAGGTTTCATAAGAGTGGAAGGTCCCGGTGTATGTACCGGGAAGCGATCCCGAGGACACGCTCGCGGTCCCTCTGCTATAGTACTCCCTCACGATCTTCAGCACGTCCGGGTCGTCCGCAATGCTCTGATCCAGCAACTGGCGCGAGCAGGTCATCTTCCTCTCCGTGGCGGTGATGTCGATGTCTATCCTACCGACATACTGGCCCATAGTGTTCGTCTGCACCACCATTGTCTGCCCGACCTGCTTCGACCCGGGCACGCTGGCGCGCGTCGCTCCCCCGATCACGACGTCCGGGGAGCCAAACCTTGTCCCGTTGCGCTGGAGCCAGTCGTCGGTTGCGACGTTTGCCTGGTCGAGAAGAACGAGCACGTCGGAGCTGCGCCGCGCCTCCATGAACGCCCGGTACCGCTGCTTGATCAGCTCGAAGCTGTTCTTACGTTCGGAGGGCACCCCGCCAAAGGAAACGACGCCCACCTTCACGCCGTCGATCAGCTTGACGAGGTAAGGCAGCGCGCCATCGTGCTCGACGATGTCTGCATGCACGATCGGGACTCCTCTTGCTTTGAGAACCTTGTAGTAGTTCTCGCCAAAGCGGATATCCATCGGCCCGACGCCGACGGCCGTGTAGCCCATCTTCTTGAGGGAATCGGCCACTGCCTCGAGCTGCAGCGTGGGGCTGCTCGGGATCATGCTGACGGCGAGGTCACCGCTCTCGACCACTATAGAGTTCGGGTTCTCGGCGATGATCTTCTTGATGAAGGTAGCACGTCGGGGCAGACCGCCCGACCCGTGGCCGCCTCACCCACACGGTTCCAGAGCTCCGAGAGTCTCCGCAGTGTAGATGATCGTGATCCTTCTCGGCCTTTCGCTGGCAAGGATCAATGTGCCGGTCGCCCACAGCAGGGCAACGGCAAGCACTGACGCGAACAGCCCAGCCAGAATCCGACCTTCTCTCGTCAGCCTCATCTTGGCGCTCCACAAGCTGGTTGAGATGAACGGGGTTCGCGCGGGAGAGCAGACGCCAGGCCTCCCACGTCCTCAGTTTACCTTCGGCCGGCTGAGCTTGTCAACTGGTTCGGCCGTGTCGGCGCGGGAGATCGTATGCCGGACGAGGGACGGGAACACCTCGGTTGGAACCCATGCAGGTATTCCGACCCGCCGAAGGGAACCGTGTCACAGCGGACGGGCGCGTGCCGACAGGATGTGCCGGCTGGCCCGTCGTGTCGCTGACTACAGGAAGTGTTCGGGAGGAACGAGATGAGGAGAACTGCTTTATCAGTGCTGCTCGCAGCTTTTGCGCTCTGCGCTCTCTCCGGAGTTCAGGCGAAGGACGTGAAGCTCGAGTACAAGTTCAGAAAGGGCGAAGTTGACAAGTACAAGGTGACGATGGGCATGAAGATGAGCATGCCGGGCATGCCGAAGGGCGCTCAGATGCCAGGGACTATGATTGTGAGCATGACGATGGCTCAGAAAGTGCTCGACGTATTGCCGGACGGTTCGGCAAAGATCCAGGTTACAATGAGCAACATGAAGATGTCCGGCCCTGGTATGCCTCGGAATATGGGGAGCATGCCAGCGCGGACTATGACGGTGACGATGACCAAAGACGGCAGGACGGCCGGCGGCGGGATGGGCGGGATGATGGGTGGAATGGGCGCGATGCCGGGCAGCGACCCTATGGGCTCAATGGCCTGTGTCCTCCCCACCAGAGCGGTCAGGGTCGGCGAGACCTGGAAGCAGGCTATCCCGATGCCGAACAACTGCGGGAAGATCAACTGCGTCTCCACCTTGCTTTCGGCCGCTCTGCCGATGGGCAAGACAACCGCGTCAAAGATCAAGCAGAGCTTTTCCGGCCGCCTCGACCTTGGTAAGATGATGGGTGGAGGGGCCGGCGGCGGGTCGGGAGATATGGACCTGAAGGGCTCGTCCATCATGTTCTTCTCGCCGAGTCAGGGCAAGCTGCTGAAGACGAGTAGCAAAGCATCGGCCAGGATGAGAATGTCCACGCCTCCTAATCCGCAGAGTCCCGGCGCGCCGACAAAGATGAACATGCTGATGGATATGACGATCGACGTGACCAAGGTCAAGTAGATCAACTGGAGGTACACACAATGAAGCGCATCGTTTTGTCTGGGTTCGCGGCCGTTGTGGTCCTGTCGGCGGTTCTTGCCGTGCAGGCAAAGACGGTCAACCTGGAGTTCAAATTTGCGAAGGGCCAGGTAGACAAGTACAAGATCATCTGTGATATGACCATGAAGATGCCCGGCCTGCCTGGCGCCCCAACCACGCCCATGACCATGAAGATGAGCATGATCGCCACGCAGAAAGTGCTCGACGTGCTGCCCGATGGCTCTGCCAAGATCAAGACCTCCTACAGCGGCCTCAAGGTGTCCGCGCCCGGACTCCCCGAGGGGGCTGAGCCGGAGAACATGCCGATGAAACCGGTGACGCTGACCGTGGCGAAGAACGGCAGGATCATCGAGGTCGAAGGTCTGAACGCGGCTCTTGCTGGTATGGGAATACCCGGCACGGATATGAGCCAGATGCTCAACCAGGTGGGGTACTATGGCGTAGTGCTGCCGGAGAAGCCCGTGGAGGTCGGCGAGAGCTGGTCGCAGCAGTTGCCCATCCCGTTCGGAGGTGGGCAGATCAAGGTCGACTCGACGCTGGTCGCCGCTGCGCTGCCGGTCGGCAAAGAGGTCGCCTCGAAGGTGAAGCAGTCGTACGGCGGCCACTTGGATATTGCGGAGCTGATGAAAGCGGTTGCAGGCTCGGTGCCCAGCCAGGGGCCGGAAGCGCAGCAGCAGATGCAAGCTATGGCTGGGATGTCCGGCGGGATGGATATGAGCGGCTCGTCCGTCTTCCTCTTCTCCCCAAGCGAGGGGAAGATTGTCGGCATGGATGGCGACGTTGTGATGAAAGCGATCTTCAACTTCCCCGAATCGCTGCAGAAGCAGGGCGCGCCTGCAGCGATGAACATGGACGCTAACATGACTTTCAAGGTGAGTAGAGTGAAGTAGGGCCGCGCTCAGCAATAGCAATAGGGTATCTTGCTCCGGCCTACGCGGGAGGAGTCTCGGGTGACCGTGCTTCTCGTCGTTCCGGAACTCCTACCAAACGCCGAGGCGCGGCGCGTTGGCAAATCCCGGTTCCGTGCGCTCCCGCATGCTGTCGGTTGACGATGCCGTGTCCGGCGTTCCGCATCCCGATACCCCCACTCCAGCCGCGGGCCGATTCTCCCGACAATCTGAGTAAATCCATCCAGAATAACCTCCTGCTAGGCGTAACGGGCCGCGGGCTGCAGCGGCGCGGCCAAATGCGGGCGGGGCCTTTTCAGCCGTATGGTAATTAGCAAGTTTCGCCGTGTACACGGCCCGCGCGAAGAGAAAAGGCGCGCACAGCCGCTTCGTGGAGTCGGTTCCATGAACGCGTTCCTGTTCCTCGCGGTGCTTCCTGTGGTTGCCTATGCATTCGCGAGCCATGGGGTGACCCTCTCGAAGTTCGAAGAGCAGGAGGCGGCGGAACGGAAGCGCGGAATGCGCATCTGCCAGGCCTTGATAGAGGAACGCTGTGCATCACTCGTCAAACAGGTCCTGGACTACGCGAGTTGGGACGAGGCATACGACGTTGTGCGCAAGCCCGACCCAAGCTGGCTCTACGAGAATCTGACCAGTTGGGTCCCGAGCCATCTGGACATCCAAGTCTTCATTCTCGCCGATGCGAACCGGCACGTCGTGGCTTCGGCAGGAACCACACCTTCACTCACCCACACGCTGCTCGGGAGCGCTCGGTTCGGGCGAGCTCTAGCCGCGAAGACTTCGCACGGACTGGTCCGCGATGGCAGCGAAGTGTACATGGTGGCCGTGGCCCCGGTCGTACCGACCACCTATCGCGCAGCGCCGGACGGCGCGCTCATCTTCGCAAAGCGGCTGAACTCTGCGTTCGTGACGCGGCTAGCGGTCGTCGCTGATCTGGGTCTTGCGCTCTACGTGGACAGGCAGCTCTCGGCCGTTGCCAGCAATCTGCCGGCTACGGACCTGCCCACCGAGCCGGTTCCTGCCTTCTCGCGTCCGGATGAGATGGCGGTGCGTGTCAGACCGGACCAGAAGCGCATCTTCGTCTGGCGCCGGCTGAAGGACTGGAATGGCAGGGACATCGCGGCCATGGTCACCAGCACGAGCAGGCAGATAACCCTTGGCAACCGCTTCGACGCTTCCCTGCGGTCACTTCTTCTTGTTGCGACCTGTCTCCTCGCGGCTCTGCTGGCAGCCCGACAGGTGCGGGCAGGCATCCTCGCCCGCCGTGCCCTTGTAGATGAGCTGACCCAGCTGCCCAACCATCGCTACCTCCAGGAACGCCTTGCCATGGAGATCAGCCGGGCGGACCGCGGCCGGTGCCCCCTCTCAGTTGCGATGCTGGACATCGACCGCTTCAAGAATATCAATGACGAATTCGGCCACCTGGTAGGGGACCAGGCCCTCAAGCAGCTCGCCGACCTGCTTGCGGACGCGATGAGAGAGAGCGACGTGGTGGCAAGGTATGGTGGCGAGGAGTTCCTGATCATCATGCCGCGGACCTCGCTGAAGGCAGCTATGGCGGTCGCGGAACGCCTCCGAGAGAAAGTCGAGGATGCCGTGTTTGAGGCGCGCGTGCACGGGGCGACGGGGCGGCACGCATCGAAGGTGTGCGTGAGGTTCACCGTCAGCCTCGGCGTTGCGGCATATCCAGATCACGCGCAGCGCGGTGACGAGCTGATCATGGCCGCCGACCTGGCGCTTTTCGCCGCCAAACACGCTTCGAGAAACGCGGTCTACTCCTACAGCTCGATCTCCGGTGACGAGTCAGCGTCGGGACACGATCCGCTGAGGATTCATCTGGAGATGCGGGAAGGAAGCCTATCGGCGGTCAGATCGCTTGCCGCGGCGGTGGACGCGCGCGATCACCGCATGCGCGGGCATTCCGAGAAGGTGGCTTGCTGCGCGCTGGCTATCGGCCGTGCGATGGGGCTGTCGGTCGAGGAGATGAGCGCCCTGCGCGGCGCCGCGCTGCTCCACGATCTTGGGAACATCGCCATCCCCGACGCTATTCTGTGGAAACCAGGCCCGCTGACGTCCGAAGAGCGGGCGATCATGATGACGCACGCCGTGAGGGGCGCGGAGATACTTGCCAAGGCGCCGCAGCTCGCGCAGGTGGCCGAGATCGTCAGGCATCATCACGAGTGGGTGAACGGGCAGGGCTACCCCGACGGCCTCGGCGGCGACCTGATACCGCTGGCGTCGCGCATAATCGCCGCAGCCGACGCATTCGACGCGATGACGAGCGAGCGTCCTCACCGGCCGGCTTCCGCTGCCGCACAGGCGCTGCGGGGGATGCAGGAACTGGCGGGCACACAGTTCGACCCGGACGTGGTTAGGGTGCTCGGTGAACTGCTCGAAACGGACAAACTGCTCGAGGTGCTTAGCTCCTATCAAGAGGGCATGGACCTCGCAGCCTGAGTGGCTGGGTGGGACGCTGCCCGCAGCGCAAGTTCGTCCGGCCCGGCGGCGCAGTCTGCCTGGAATGCTCAGGTCTTCACGTACTTGACCAGCTTGACTGTAGTGCCGCCGCAGAAATGGAACGAAAGCTCGTCCACGCAGTGCCGCATAGAGCCGATGCCCATCCCGCGCTCGCATGCGAAGCCATCGTCAGAGGACCGCGCCGCGACCGCATCTGGATCGAATCCCGGGCCTGCGTCGGAAATCTCCACTACGAGCTTCTCCGGTGTCGCAACGCACCTGACAGCCACCGTTTCGGAGGGCCGCTCTCTGCATCCGTGCCGAACGGCGTTCGCGACCGCCTCTCCCACTGCCAGCTTGACCTCGCCCTGCTCCGCTGAGGAGAACGGCGCGCGGGCTGCCATCTGGCAGACTCTGTCCCTCACCACCTTGCACGATTCCAACCTTGCTGCGACCGAGAACGACCGGATCTCCCAGTCTTCTGCGGTAGCCAGACAATCAGTGATCGGTTGGCCGAAGGGCGGGGGAGGAAGCAAGCGCTCCTCGGAACCGTGAAGCACGTCCGAATGGCCTGCTGTTTCGAAGAGCTCGCGGACCAGTGGGTTGACAGAGATGACCTCGAGATTCCTCTCGTTCTGGCGGAACTGGTGGCGCCAGCGGACCACAGCGAGCAGGCCGTCGGTGTCCATGAAGCGGACTCCGGCAAGGTCTACGCGAGGAGATGCGCAGCCGGAATCGAGCAGCTCCGACAGCACCTGCTCCATATGTTCGCTGCCCGATGAGTCTACTTCACCCGCAAGCGTCACGAGCGGTGACCATCGGACATCTACATCATCGATGGCCGCCACTCAGCGCCTCCTGGCTTGGCCTGACACCCGGTTCTCCGGCGCTCAGCGAGCAGCGGCCGTAAGTACTACCCATTATTGCTGAAAGCCCACCCGAGGGTTGACTGAACTCGTCCCGCCGGTATGCTAACATGCTCTGCATTAATGGTCAAGCCCCAGCTGTTGACCGGGCTTCGTGCTGATGCTAAACTGGCTGGAGCAGGATCGAGGAGGCTTCGATGTACGTTGGGAGGATCGCAGTCGTCGGCAAGACAGGTTCGCCCTTTGCGGCTTATAGGGTATCGTCTCGGTCGTTTCCGAACCGCGTTGCGAGGATAACCGGCGAGGGCGTGGTTGCCATCCAGCCGGTTGACCCGTCGGAAGTCGAGAAGAGCCCGTATATTGCCTACAACTGCATCCGGGTTTCGAAGCGCGGCGTCGTTGTCTCGAACGGCAGCCACACGGACCCGATCTATGAGGCACTGCAAGCCGGCCGCGCGCCGGAGCAGGCCCTTGCTGGGGTGCTTGCCGAGATGGGCTACGAGCACGACCAGTACAACACTCCCCGCATCGCCGGCATCGTCACCCCGGACCGGGGTTATCTTGGTATCATCAGGGCCGACGGGCTGGACGTGGACAGCTTTCTCCTCAGGGACGGCTTCTGCCGGGTGATCTGCACCTACGAACTGAATCAGATCGAGGAGAAGGATTACCCGTTCTGCGCGGTGAATGCTGAGGAAGCCGCGAAGTACGTGGTGCACGGTGGGTTCTTCGACACACTCGATCAGCCGATATGCTCGGCGGCATGGCTGGGCGGCGAACTGGCGGCGTACAACCCAGGCGAGGGAGTCGAGTGACTGGGCCCGTGCGCCCGAACCCGGCGCTGGCTGCGAGTTCCTGCCGCGGAGAGGAACCGAAACCGGTGGTGACCTCACGACATTCGCTATGCAAGTCCCGGCAGCTTGTCCTCGGCGCTGGGATGGGCGATGAAGAGTATCTCATCGCCGGGTTGGATATCGAGGTCGCCCGATGGCACCAGGATGTCCGTCCCCCGCAGCACGGCCGCCATGACGCAGTGGTCGGGGAGCTGGATGTCCTTCACCGCTTTTCCCGCTATCCTGCTAGTCGGGGGCACGGTCATCTCGGTTACCGAGACCTCGCCTCCGCGCAGCTTCAGCAGAGTTACGAGGTCTCTTAGGGTCGCCTCTTCCTCGATGACCTTGGCAACTATCTGAGCCGAGTCAAGTGCAACATCGACACCCCAACTGCGGTTGTACAGCCATTCGTTCTTCGGGTTGCGGACTGCGCCGATGACCTTCTTGACCTTGAACTCGTTCTTAGCCAGGACAGCGATGACGAGGTTATCCTCGTCGTCGCCCGTCGCGGCGACCAGAACGTCCGCCCTGTCAGCCCCGGCTTCCAGAAGCACGCTCGGGTCGCACGCATCGCCGTTCACGACCCGCAGGTTCAGGAGGTTCTCTATGAACCTGGCCCGGCCCTCGTCGCGCTCGATAACAACAACCGCGTTCCTTTCCATGATGATCTCGGCCACTCTCCTGCCCAGTTTTCCAGCACCCGCCACTATGATCTTCATCTACTTCAGCCCCATCATCTTCTGAAACTTCTCGACCGCCGTCTGGTGCACCAGCACGTGGACGTGGTCTCCTTCCTCGAAGCGCGTCCCCGACACCGGTATCATCGCTTTGCCCATCCGTATGATCGCGCCAACGGCGATCTCGCCCGGTGAGCCGAGCGAGCTCGTGGGCTTGCCGATCAGGTGCGCGGGGGCCGCAGCCGAAAGCATCTCGACCTCCCCATTGCCAAAGACACAGTCCCTGCCGAGCTGGCCGCTCGTGATCATCTCGATAACCTTGCCTCCGCCCCAGACCGTCGGCGCAAACGTCATCACTCCGAACCTGCGGTATATCTCCGCCCGCTGCGGGTCATAGATCCGGCTTATGACAATGGGCACACGGTATACCTCTTTGGCAACCCTGGCCGAGACGATATTGGTGTTGTCGCCGTTCGTAACCGACACAAACGCATCGGCATGGGTTATGCCTGCTTTCTCCAGTACTTCTCTGTCATAGGCAATCCCACAGAGGGTTGTGCCTGCGAAGGTCTTTGGCAACCGGCGGAAGGCCTTCGGCTCACGGTCGATAATCACCACCGAATGCCCCTCTCTCGCCAGCGCGCCGGCCGCATAAGCTCCAACTCTTCCGCAGCCAACAACGATTATGTGCATAAAGATCACCTTCCTACGGCCGCTCTTCCTTCCGGCGCAGAAGCCACTTCCGTGTCTCCTCTGCGACGAAAAGCGTTGCCGCCGTCGCAACGAGGATCAGCCACTCCACGAAGCTCAGCGGGCCGGTCCTGAACACCGACTGCAGCGGACCCCAGTACGAAATCCCTATTATGATCAGCAGACCCAACAGCTCGCCCGCAACAATGCCGCGGTTGCTGAACAGGCCAACCTTGAGTATTGATGCCCGCTCGGTCCGGATGACGAAGCCGTTGGCAAACTGCGCGAGAACGATTCCGGCCTGCGTCATTGTCATAGCCTCTCGGTAGAATATGTTGTTCGGGTTGCCTGGGTCCGCCCAACTCGCATCGCCCCAGTGCCAGCCATGCGAGAGCAAGACATACAGGAAGCCGATGACGGAGCCGATCGATTGTACGGTTCCGAGAAATGCGATGCGTTTGAGCGTCGCCTTGTCCATGAGCTTCTCGGTCCGCGGCCTCGGTTTTCGCCGCATGATGCCGGGCTCGGGCCTCTCGGTGCCCAGCGCCAGCCCTGGGAGAACATCCGAACCCAGGTCGATGGCCAGCACTTGCAGCACTCCAAGCGGAACCAGATGAACTCCTGCCAGCGTTGCGAACACGTAAGGGAATAGCTCGCCGCAGTTGTGCGAGAAGAGATACGTGACCATCTTCTTCAGGTTCGAATAGACTCCTCGCCCCTGCTCAATGGCCTTGACGATGCTCGCGAAGCTGTCGTCCAACAGTATCATAACCGCAGCTTCGCGGGAAACGTCGGTGCCGGTCAGCCCCATCGCGATCCCGATATCCGCCCGTTTCAGCGCTGGCGCGTCGTTCACACCATCTCCCGTGACCGCGACTACCTGGTCCATTTCCTTCAGAGCGGACACGACCCTGAGCTTGTCTTCCGGCGCAACGCGCGCGAACAGCAGGTCCTGTTCGGACCCAAGCTCCGACTTCAGCGCGTCGTCGGTCATGGCGTCCAACTCAACGCCAGTTATGACGCGGGCGCTTCGTCTCCTGACGATTCCTATCCTCCTCGCGATGGCTTCGGCGGTCAGGCCGTAGTCGCCAGTGATCATCACAATCCTGATCCCGGCGGAGAGGGCATGCTCAACGGCATCGCTGACCTCAGGCCTGGGAGGATCGATCATCCCGACCAGCCCTAGAAGTGTCAGGTCGGTCTCGACGGTTTCAGGCGAGTAATCCACGATCTCAGCCGGGAGATCGCGCTCGCAAACAGCCAGGACTCTCAGCGCATTTCTGGCCATCCCGTCGTTGCTGGCCAGAACCTGTTGTTTCATATCATCCGTCAGCGAAACCACCCTGCCATCGATCTTGATCCTGGTACACAGGTCAACCGTCTCGCGAGGAGCGCCCTTCACGTAAGCCTTCTGCCCCTCGTCCTCGACATGCACGACCGACATTCGCTTGCGCACTGAGTCAAACGGCAGCTCATAGATTCTGGGATGATGCACCAGTTCTTGTTGTAGGTCGAACCTCCCCTTCTGGGCGGCCACGACCAGAGCGCCCTCGGTCGGATCGCCGATGACCCGCCATCCGCTCCCTTCCTGCGGAGGAATGACTTTCGAGTTGTTACAGAAAGCCATTGCCCGGAAGAAGCTCGTGAGTTTGCCCGTGACCTGCTGTTCCGACAGGGGAGCGCCGTCAACTCTGAAGTCGCCGGTGGGGTCATACCCCGCGCCAGTGACCTCGATGGAGGTCAGGTCGGTGAATATCTCCTTGACCGTCATCTCGCCCTTGGTGAGAGTTCCCGTCTTGTCCGTGCAGATGAAGCTTGCCGACCCGAGCGTCTCGACCGCCGACAGCTTCTTGATGAGCGCCTTTGCTCTTGCCATCCTCTGGACGCCGATAGCCAGGGCGACGGAGAGAGTGGCAGGCAGGCCCTCCGGCACGACCGCCACCATCACGCCAAGCGCGAACAGCACTCCTCCGATCCAGTGCAACCCGAGAAAATGTGCCATGAAGAAGAGTAGCGCGCCGATGACCACAGCGATCCTGGACACGGTCCGGGCCATATCTCCGATCTGCCTCTGCAGCGGCGACCTCTCCTCGCGGACGGCCGATGTAAGCTCAAAAATGCGGCCAAACTCGGTCTGCATTCCCGTCGCGAAGACGGCCCCCCGGCCGTTTCCCGTCGCGACGCTCGTGCCCATGAAGACCAGGTTCGGCATGTTGATCTTCTCGAGATGCTCTTCGAGGATCGGGTCGGCGGTTTTGCGGACCGGGTCGGATTCACCTGTGAGCGCGATATTGCTGGTGCTCATTTCGAACTGACGCACGAGTCTTGCGTCCGCGCTTATGCTGTCGCCTTCTTCGAGCAGGATCACGTCCCCAGGCACGAGATCGGCAGCCGGGATGATCGCGAGCTCTCGATCCCGGATGGCCTTCGCGTTTTGAGGCACGAGCTTCTGAAGCGCTTCGGTCGCTTTTTCAGCTCTGTATTCCTGGAGGAATCCGATTGCGGCGTTGAGCAGAACGACGCCGACGATGGCAATTGTGAGGTGCAGGTTATCGACCCGGTCTGAGCCGGTCGAGAGCAGGGCTGCGATGAAGGTCAAGAGCGCGGCCACCTCGAGCAGCACGGCGAAGAGGTCCGTGAACTGTTCGAAGAACCTGTAGATGATCGGCTTTCGATGTTTCGCCGCCAGGACGTTCGGGCCGCAGACTTGCAGCCGTCTGGCTGCTTCCTCACTCGTAAGCCCTGCAGGGGAGGTGTCAAGGCGCTGGAAGGTTTCCTGCTCGTCGAGCTGCCAAATCTCTGGGTCGTGATCCGCCATTAGAGTATATACCTGCTCAGATCCTCATCCTTTACGATATCCTCAAGCTGCCGCTGGACATATTCCTCGTCGACTGTGATCTTCTTCTCGACATCAGGCGCCGCGAACGAGACGTCTTCAAGCAGGCGTTCCACGATTGTCTGAAGCCGGCGGGCGCCGATGTTCTCCATCCGGCTGTTCACGTCCGCGGCGATCCTCGCGATCTCGCCGATCGCTCCCTCCGTGAACTCCAGCTGTACGCCCTCCGTGGAAAGGAGAGCCTTGTACTGCTTGACGAGCGCGTTCTTCGGCTCGGTCAGGATGCGGACGAAGTCCTCCTCGGTCAGGCTGTCGAGCTCTACCCGGATGGGCAGACGGCCCTGCAGCTCGGGGATGAGATCCGAGGGTTTGGAGACGTGGAACGCCCCGGCCGCAATGAAGAGGATGTGGTTCGTGCTCACCGGCCCGTACTTGGTGATGACCGTCGATCCCTCGATGATCGGCAGGATGTCGCGCTGGACTCCCTCGCGGGAGACCTGTGGACCGCCGTCGCCGCCCCGCTCGCGCCCAGCGATCTTGTCCAACTCGTCAACGAAGATGATGCCTGCTTGCTCGGTTCGCTCGATGGCGTCGCGCGTGACCTGGTCCTGGTCGATCATCTCACGCGCGGCCTCATCCGCCAGGATTTGCTTCGCCTCCGCCACGGTCACGGTGCGCGTCTTCTTCCGTTTGGGCATCATACTTCCGAGCGCGCCCGGCAGGTCAACCCCCATCTCCTCCATCCCCTGCTGGGTGAAGACCTGGAAGAACGGGCTCGTGCTTTCTTCGACCTCGATCTCGATGCGCCGGTCGTCGAGAAAGCCATCGCGGAGCTGTTGGCGGATCTTCTCACGTATGCGCTGTTTGCGCTCGGCCGTAGCACGGTAATCCGTTTCAGCGGCCTCTGTCTGCGGCTCTTGCTCCTGCGGCTCCTGGTAGACTCCAGGGAAGATATTGCCGAGCGCTTCCATCCAGGGCTGGCGTGGAGGCTGCCGGCGCCGGCGTGCTGGCGGCTCGATGATGTCCAGAATGCGGTCCAGCGCTGTTTCCACGGCCCTCTCCCGTACCTCCTCGATGTTCTCATTCTCGACCATGCGGACAGCTAGCTGAACCAGATCGCGGACCATGGAGTCGACGTCCCGGCCGACGTAGCCGACCTCGGTGAACTTCGTAGCCTCGACCTTGATGAAAGGCGCAGCCGTCAGGTTGGCAAGCCGGCGTGCGATCTCCGTCTTGCCCACGCCCGTCGGGCCGATCATGAGGATGTTCTTGGGGATGATCTCGTCCCTCAGCTCGTCCTGGACCTGGCGGCGGCGGTAACGGTTCCTGAGCGCGACCGCTACGGCGCGCTTCGCCTTGTCCTGGCCGACTATGTATTTATCCAGCTCCTCAACTATCCGTCTTGGTGTCAGGTTCTCAGCGTCAATCACAATGGTTCTCCGTTTCCTGTTGGGGCGTGATTTGGAATCCTGCCCTATTGGGGGGAGCGAATGCTTTGCCCGAATCCGCAGGTCTTTGGGCGAAGCATTTGCCTGACAGATTAGAAGCCAGACCATCTAATGCGCGGCAAATGCTTCGCCCCCACATTCTGTTCCCTACCCCGTGCTTTCGTCGTTAAATGCCAGCCGGCTGCAGAGCGCCAAGCTTACATAATCGAGGAATCGGCATCACATCTCTTCGACCGTTATCCTGTCGTTCGTGTAAACGCAGATGCTCGCGGCGATTCGGAGAGCTTCCTCGGCGATCTCGCGCGCAGAAAGGTTCGTGTGTGCGATGAGCGCCTTTGCGGCCGCGAGGCCGTAGCCGCCTCCGGAGCCGATGGCCGCCACTCCCTCGTCCGGCTCGATAACCTCTCCACTTCCAGAGAGGACCATAAGGTACTCAGGGTCCGCAACGATCATAAGCGCCTCGAGGCGGCGCAGGATGCGATCGGTCCGCCATTCCTTGGCAAACTCCACTAACGCGCGGCGCAGATTGCCTCGTGCCTCCTCGAGCTTGATCTCGAACTTGTCCGTGAGCGCCTGAGCATCGGCTGCCGCCCCCGCGAAGCCGACTATCACTTTATCGTGATAGATTCTACGCACTTTCTTCGCACTTTGTTTCATTATGGTGTTCTCGAGGGTGACCTGCCCGTCGCCGCCTACGGCCACCTTACCATCGCGCCTGACTGCGACTACCGTTGTCCCGTGTGCCTCCATTATGCAGCCTCCTGGTTACCCGACACCCTACGCCTTCGCCCGCGGGTGGGCTTTATCGTAGACTTCTTTCAGCCGCTCCCGAGTAACGTGCGTGTAGATTTGCGTTGTCGCCGCGCTGGAGTGCCCGAGCAGCTCCTGAACGGCTCTGAGATCCGCCCCGTGCGCAAGCAGATGCGTGGCAAAAGTGTGCCGCAGCGCGTGTGGACTGACCTTGAGTGAATCGGAGACAGCCGCTACGCAGCGGTCCACTATCCTGCCGACGCTCCGGGCGGTGAGTCTCGTGCCTCTCCAGTTGAGAAAGAGCCCGTCCGACGCCTCTTTGGCCTTCGCTGCAAGCGCCGGCCGGCCTGTCAGAAGGTACTCCGCTATTGCTTCCCTTGCCGCGCGCCCCATAAGGACGATGCGCTCCTTCGACCCTTTACCCACGGTCCGGATCTCGTCGGAATCCCTGACGTCCGCCGCGTCGAGCGCGACGAGCTCGCTTACCCGCAAGCCCGTGGCATAGAGCGTCTCGAGGATCGCACGGTCGCGCAGGCCGAGCGGCCTGGACGGATCGGGCGCCTGGAGCAGAGCCCCGATCTGGTCTTCGCGAAGGAACTTAGGCAGTTTCCTCTCCCGCCGGGGCGCCACGACCGCAGCCGCCGGGTCCGAGTGGATGATACCCTTCCTGACCAGGAACCTGAAGAACGCCCGAAGGGCCGCGATCTTCCTTGCCACCGAAGTGCGCGCGCAGCCATGCCGCTGCAGATGCGCAAGAAACCGGCGGATCAGCGGATAGTCGAAGGTCTCGGCCTGGTTCTCCCGCGCGAACGCGAGGAACTGCACGATGTCGCTCGAATAGCCCCTGATCGTGTGTTCCGAAGCCCGCTTTACGATCCTCAGGTGGTCGACGAACAGATCGAGCTCTTTCTCCATGCCGCACGATTGTAGCACGAAGGCAGGGATTAGGGAATAGGGGACGCGGGACAGGGATCGGGGGCTGGCAGGCGAGCCACGGTGGTTCCTTGAGCTTCGGTGGGCGCGGCGGCGTGTTGACAGTCCGCAGGCAGTGTGCTAGAGTTCAGGTGAGAGGAGACCGGAGCGGGGTCCTTCCCTTCTTCGACGCAGACGAGTCAGGCAGCGCGCCGGAGATCGGCGGGGACAGCGAGGGTCTGCGCGGGGAGGTCGCGATGAAGACGGGCTTTACACTGATCGAACTGCTTGTAGTCATCGCTATCATCGCCGTCCTGGCGGCGATACTCTTCCCCGTCTTCGTCAGCGCCAAGGAATCGGCGAAGCAAGCGGGCTGCCTGGGCCATACCAAGCAGGTCGCGCACGCATGGTTCATGTACGCTGACGATTGCAGCGGGGTGTGCTGCAATCCTTCCGGCCTGGGCCGATGGTGGGGTCCTTACTGGAGCAGGCCCGGCGGCGAAGCGTACTTCCAAGAGCTCATCTGGCCCTACGCGAAGAGTAAGAACTATGTCTACTGCCCCGGCACCGGGCTGAACTACGTCTGGAAGGTTTCCGGCCTCCCGCAGACCCCGTTCAGCTATAACGGTACCAGCTACTGGTACAACTATTTCGTCTGGTGCGGGAAGCCGCTCTCCATTGCCAGACGACTCAGCATTTCTCCTATTGCTGCCGACATGCCGTACGGTCCCACCTTCGACGTACTTCCTCACAAGAGGGGCATTACCATTGCCTACGCAGACGGCCACGCCAAGCTGTACCACTGCGCGGAGCCCGATATGTACGCCTATTCCGGAATGTGGTGGGACTGGGTTCATGCCTGGGATGGCCTCTAGTGTAGGCCGGGGGCAGGGCGACCCGTAAGGGGCAATGTGCGACCGCATTCTCCCAGCCGTTCGGCAGGCCCCTCAGATCCGTCGCGTGCGGGCTTCTCTTCCTGGTGACGCGCCGGGTTCCGGCCCCGGAAACTTTTTTGCTACCCGTCCTCGTCTAAACAGATGAGGCCGTTGGCCTTAGAACCTGGCCGAGGGATGAGTGTGTGGTAGGTGGCGACCGGATGCGTAACGTGGTGATCCTGCTGGCGGCAGCCTGGGTCGGCCTGGCTTTCGCCCCACTTGTCTGTGCGCAGTCTCCGGGGATCAAGCTCGTCTCCAGCGGGGAGTTCACGGACAAGGACGGCCAAGTCCACGCTTGGAAAGTGACGGCCGCCCATACGCTCATCTGGGACGGCCAGCCGTATATTCCTGTCGGCGGCGTGTTCTGCTCGAAGTATGTGTCGTCCGGGCAGACTGACGAGAACTGGCAGGCCGACGTCGCCGCGCTCGAGCTTATCAAGAGCAAAGGGATCACCGACCTCCTGCTGAAGTCCGTCGGGCCGGTCACCTGGACCAAACCCGAGGCCTGGCAGAAGCTCCTCGACTACTTGGACTCATCCGGCTTCACGTACGGCGTAGATTTCGCGGACGGGCCTAAGGCGCCTCTGGCAGGTTTCATCATCCAGCCAACCCGCTACCGGACAGCCGACATCATAAGGGACTCCACCTTCACGTTCGACATGCCCGATGTGACGTCGGCTCTCTGGATGCTGTGCAGCGCGAGCGACGGGTCGGTGCTCTCGACCGGCGGTGCGGTAGTGTCGGATGGCAAGGTCAAAGTGGAGGTGAAGCCGCCTGCCGGTAATAGCTGTGTCCTGCTGCTGTACCCTGAGAAGGAGCTGTCGAATGGCGACGCGGGCAGCGTTTCGGACCTGTGGGGCGGGTTCGGCGAGTTCCGCGACCGGCTTCTCAAGTTCCTCGCAGGCATCAAGTTCGGCAAGGGGCTGCGGTTCTTCGCCGATCCGCTGACGAGCAAGATGGACTTCTCGGGCGAGCGCGCCGGCCTGGTGCCGGATTCCGCCGATTACCGGCTCGAGTTCGAGGCGTACTTGGCGAAGAAGCATCTCAACATCGGGTCGCTTAACGCTGCCTGGGGCCTAACGGAGGACTACCTGAAGACTTTCCAGGAAGCAGCCAGGCTAGTGCCGCTCTGGTACGGCGCGCGAGGCATCCCGGCCGCCTACGACCGGGCTCGCGGAAAGCGCTACCGCATCGATACCTCGAGGTCACGGATCTGGCCCGACATCTCGGACTTCCGGGATTCCTCCGCTCAGAACTACATGAACACTGTTGCGGACCTCCTTGGCCGCTACGGGGCCGATGTCCCCGTCATCTACAAAGCTTCGAGCCTGCACCGGGTGTTCGCAAACTCCATATCACGTGGCGGCTTCGAGGGACTCGGAGTGGAAGCCTTCGGCCGCGGCGAGGGTCTCGTCCGGGACGCCGCTGGACCCGTCTACTCGCTCGCTGAGGAATCCGCTCGCACGATGTGGTATGTCGTCACCGGCACAGCGGATACGCCCCTCCGCGATAAGTCCACGGCAGGTTATGCAAGCCGGGAGGCAATGGCTGCCGATCTCGATTCCCTGGCCGAGGTCGGCGCAAAGGGGTTATTCGTGCTCGGCCTGCAGCTGCTCCCGGAGGACGTATGGAAGAACCATTCCTTGATCTCCGTTCCAGAGCAGCTCGATTGGCTGAGGGAGATCAAGGCCAAGTTCCTGTCCGCCGATCGGGCAGACTACGTGCCTACGGTCGTGTACTACCCGGTTCAGCCTGCGGTCGGGGCGGAGACAAGGCGGCTCGCGCCGGGCGCGTGGTGGCTTCCGAGTCTGCGACCAGGCACGGTACTCAGTCTCGGAGAGACCGTGGCCGGATATCGCCTTGCTGGACAGGACGGGATCTGCGTTTGGAGCCGGACCCGGCCGATGACTGCCACACTCCTGCCATCCGAAGGCCGAAAGCCGTCGCTGGCGTACCCTGCGAACGCTCCGGGAACCCTGGCGGTCGATAAGAAGAAGATTACCGTCAAGCTCGGAGAGGCGCCTATCATCCTGACGGGCGTAGACCCGATGCAGGCCTTCCCGTTGGAGGTCGTCGAGGCGGAGATCACGAAGCTCGCCGCCATCTGCGCACGCGCCAAGGCGGCAGGCAGCGGGAAAGACGTTGCGGATACCGCGGTGTCTCGGGTCAGAGGAGTGCTGAAGAGCGGCCTGGCCGCGCGGGCTTACGAGATGGCCTGCCTGTTCCAGCAGCAGCTCAATGAGGATATGGGCAGTTATGCCTGGGTCGAGGGCGAAAAGGCGACTTCCCACGGTTTCGACGGCGTTGCGTCGTCCTCTCGCGTGAGTGCGGGGGCTTATCTCAAGCTCGACTCAGCGGTTCCGCCTCCGATGGCGCCGTACAGTGCCTCCTATGCCGTCCCGATCACCAAGGAGGCGACGCATGAGATCTGGATTGCCTGCAGCACGCCGGAGGCTGGAGCATCGCCCTTCAGCTACTCGATCGATAACGGCCTCTGGCAGCAGGCGGAGCTGTCCGCTCCTGTTTCCCCTTACGCGGACGGGTTTGCCTGGTTCAGGATCGGTTCGGCCAATCTGACGAAGGGCGCGCACACATTCCAGATACGCGTAGATGGGCCGAGCAAGTCGGGCGGGTACAAGCTCGGCGTGGACGTGATTGTCTTCAGCCCCACCCAGTTCAAACCAGACGGCATCCGTGAGCCGTAGGTACGGCAAGGCCGGGACGACCCCCGGCCACTAGATTGGGGACGCGCTGTGTCTCCCTTCCTCTCTGAAGTGCAGCCGCCTGGCTCCGAGTTTGCCGGCCTCTGCCACCGGGTAGAACCAATCACAGCGAGACGGCGCCTGCGTCTCGACTCACCACCAGCGCTGAGGAGGTGTCGTAAGAGATGCCCGAAGAGAAGAAGGAGCGTCGCGAGGAGGGACAGGCCCTGCCCGTGAGAAGAGAGGAGAGGGCCATCCGGCCGTTCGAGGAATGGGGCCTCGAATCGCCGTTCTCCTTGATGCACAGGATCCGGGATGACATCGACCGGATGTTCTCCGAGTTCGGCTTCCCGTCAATGCGGCCCGGGGGGATGAGGCTGCTCGAGCCGTTGCGGCTTACAGTCCCGGCTGTGGATGTGTGGGAGACCGACACGGACGTTATGGTGCGCGCCGACCTGCCGGGTGTGGATCCGAACAACATCGAGATCTACACTACGCAGGACAGCCTGCGGATCAGCGCCGAAAGCCGGCGAGAAGAAGAGCAGAAGGAAAAGGGCTACTACCGAGCCGAGCGCCGCTATGGCAAGTTCGAGCGGACCATCGATCTGCCCACCGAAGTCAAACCTGGTGAGGCCAAGGCCCTGTTCAAGAATGGCGTCCTCGAGGTCAAACTGCCCAAGACCGAAGAGGCGAGGGAGCGGATGAAGAAGGTCCCGATCGAAGTCCAGGAAGAGGAAATGGCCGGCGCCAAGGGCGGGAGGGGCGCCCAGCGGAAGCAGACGCGCGGCAGAAGCAAGTGAATGTCCTCATCGCCCCGCACATCGGCTCGTGCAGCATCGAGGCGGGGCGCATAACGGACACTACGGCTGACAGTGTCCAGGTCCTCCGTACAGGCACGCCGCAGAATGCGGCGAACATGGCGGCGTCGACCGTCCAGGGTCTAGCTTCGGTGGCCCGGCGCGCCTCTGCGCCGGGCTTGTCCTACCTTCCGCCTGCCCGCTTCCTGAGTTCGGCAAGCGTCTTTTGGAGCGCTTCTTGCTCTTGGCCGTAAGCGGCCCAATCCCCGCGCCGCTGAGCGTCCTGCGCACGCTTGAGCTGCTCGTTTGCCTGGTCCACGAGGGCGCGCACATCAGGAGGCGCGGCAGGCGCCGCAGTCGGAGGACCGGGCTGCGGCCCGGTCGGCGCTGGGGCGCCCGACGGCGCGGGTGGCATAACCCCCTTACCTACCACCGCCGTCAGCGCTTCCTGCACAGTCGGCTCCATGGCGAGCCGGTCCCCGAGCGATATGATCACCCGTTTGAACTCCGGGATCTGAGTCGTCGTCGAAGCGAGGTACAATGGCTCGACGTACAGGATCGAGTTCTCGATCGGTATCGCCAGCAGACTCCCTCGAACCACTCTCGATCCCGCCTGGCTCCACAGCGTGATCTGGCCGGATATCTGAGTGTCCTGGTCTGCGCGGCCCATTACCTGCCTCGGCCCAAAGACGGTCTGCCCACGTGGGAATTCGTAGGCAATCAGCTTGCCGTAGTCCTCAGGATCGCACTTGGCGGCCATCCAGGCTACCATGTTGTTCTTCCCAGGGCGGATGAGCGGCACGATGAGGATAAACTCGTCAACCGATGACCGCGGGAGCCGTGTGATGACATAGTAGGGTTCCATCTGCGTTGACCCGGCCTGGTCTGACGATTGATCGCCGCCTGCAGCGGGCACGTCCGGTATGCCCCAGAGGTCGGTCCTGCTGTAGAACGCCGAAGGAGTCTTCATGTGGTACTTCCCGTAGACGTGAGCCTGAATCTTGAACAGATCCTCCGGGTAGCGTCTGTGCGCCAGGAACTCAGGCGGCATGGCGCTCATCGGCTTGAACACGCCAGGGAACATGCGGGCGTATGCCCCGATCACAGGGTCCTCAGGATCGGCGACAAAGGCCTCTACCTTCCCAGTGTAGGCGTCTGTGACCAGTTTGACCGAGTTGCGGATGTAGCTGAGCTCCGCGTTGGCGTTTTGGAACCCGATCTGGAGCGGCTCGGAATAGGGGTAGTTGTCGGTAGCCGTGTAAGCGTCGTGGAACCAGTAGAGTCGGCCGCGAGCCGCGACCAGGTAAGGGTCGTTGTCGAAAAGCAGAAACGGGAACAGCGTGCGTGCTCGCTCGCCGATATTGCGGCGGAACAGGACGCGGCTCTCGGGCTGAATGTCGTCGGAAAGCAGAATGTTGATATCGCCGAACCGAATGGCGAACGCGAGCTTCCGGGCGAACGATCCAATCACCGGTCCGCTCTTAGCGTCGTAGGTGGTCTCGATCTCGGTGCTGCCCAACGGGTAGTCGAGCTCCTTGCGCTTCGTGTTGACGATGACGTAGTCTGTTGACATCTCCCCGAAGTAGACCTGCGGCACGTTCAGCTCGACCTGTTTGGGCGTCTTCACGGGAACGTCGTACACGAAGTAATCCGGCATACCCTCGCTCGAGACTTCGTTGACTGGGCTCATCGCGTAGGCGTAGCCGTGGGTGTACCGGGTGTACCGGTTGACCCAGGTATCGGCATTAGCCGGCGGACCTTTCAGCTCCCTCGCCGAGAGCATAACCTGCCGGTACTGGTCGTTGACGGTGTAGCGGTCTATGTCCACGTCGTTGAAGTCGTAGTACTGCTGGAATACCTGGAGCTGGTTGTAGGCAGCCTTGAGCGGCTCATAGTTCCAGAGGCGCAGGTTCTGGATCGCAGCCTGGTTTCTGGCGATCTGGTCCGCCGTCAGGTCGGGAACGTAGTCGAAAGGCCTGGACTTGATCGGGTTGAGGCGGAACGCGAGACGGGTGTACCCTATCGCTCGGGCGATGTAAGGCCGTTCCTTCTCGAGTTCATTGGGCGTGACGCTGAACTGCTGAACGGCAGCCGGATAGATGCCGCCGACAATGATGGACACTACGATCAGCCCGGCGAGCGCACCGGCGGCAAGCCAGATTCCCCTACGGTAGATGTTGGCGAGCACGACCACCCCGGCGAGCACCGCGAGGACCAGCAGTATCCATAGGCCCGGCAGCCGGGCGTGCATATCCGTGTAGTTGGCGCCGGTGAACAGGTCGTGCCGCGACAGCGTGAGCGAGTACATGCCCAGCCGGTAGCCCACAGCTTTGAGGAAGAAGAGCAGTGCGACCAGCACCCCAAGGTGCGCCTTCACTCCCGGCGCGAAACGAGGGGTATTGGCGAAGAAGTCGATGCCTTCGTCGGCGTAGTGCAGGACGGCTGAGGCCACGGCGGCGGCAAGGATGGTGAAGAAGAACCAGCCGTAGATGTAGTTCCAGAACGGGAGCCGGAAGACGTAGAAGCCGACGTCTTTGGCGAAGATCGGGTCCTTGACGCCGAAGGTGGTGGCATTCTGGAATAGGAGCCAGTCCTGCCAGTGAGTGGCTGCTTGCAGGCCGACCATCAGCGCAACAACCGCTGTTCCAGCGAAAAGGAGGATGCCAAGGCCGCGGCGTGCGAATGCGCCGAATCGTTCTCGCAGCTCTTCCTCCACCCCCGCGTAGCGGCGCGTTGGCGGCGGGGCGAGTCGCCTCACCAGCCGCAGGTTGAAGTAGACTATGCCGAAAAACAGGACCGCAGATACGGCCGCGAGACCAATCCGCGCCCATATTATCCTGGAGAAGATAACTGTGTAACCCAGATCCTTGAACCACAGCCAGTCGGTGTACAGACGAATGGCTGTTCCCCCGAATATCAGCAGAACCAGGACAATGACTACTACCAGTATCCACACAAAGCGTCTCATAGCTTCCCTTCCGGCCGGCTTGCGGCAGCCTTCTTCCTGTTGCCGGCCGCGTCTCAAGTCGGATTATAGCACCAACTCGTCCGTTGTCCAAGCGCAGGTCTGCGCCGACCCCCCAATCGTCCTCTCCCCCGCCTCGCGCCGTATCGGGAGCAGGTTCCCGATACACCGATCCCTGACCCCGACCCTCACTCCTGGCTCCTCAGTAGTTGCCCTCCTGCCGCCAGACGTCGAGTATGGCCTCATATCTCGACAGCCGCATTCCGGTATAGACGCAGTTGCTCGTCGAGAATATGTAGCCGCCGCCGGGCATGCCGCTTCTGAGCGCATAGCGGGCCGATTCCCTCGCTTCTTCCTCAGTTCCCGTATCGAGCAGCCCGCAGTTCACGTTGCCGATAAGGCAGACTCGGTCACCGTAGAGCTTCTTGACCTCGGCTATGTCCACTCCGGCCTGCGGGTCGAGCGAGTGCAGCGCGTACGGGCCAGCTTGCACCAATTGGTCGATGATGGGCATGATGTTGCCGTCGGTGTGCTTAATGGTGTAAAAGCCCATGTCGCGGTAACCCTTGATGAGCTTGGCCAGATAGGGTGTAACGAACTCGCTGAACTGGGCCGGACTCATGAACGGGCCGGTGTTGAGGCAGTAGTCGGAGCAGAGCGCGAAGCCGTCTAGGCCGCCATGGTCGCGCAGCTTCTCCGCCCAGGCGAGCGCGCCTTCGACCCACTCATTCGCCTCCGCCTTCATCCCCTCCGGGTCGTCGGCCATTCGATAGGAGAACCCCGCCATGCTCTGGCCGTCCGGGATCGCGTAGGTAGCGTCCCCGTGGAGCATGAGGAAGTACCTGTCTCCCGACTTGTCTCGGACGATGTCTATGAGCCGCGTGGTCTCTTCGAACGATCCGGGGTTCGGGTGTAGGAAGATTGCGCTGTGCTCGAACCGCTCGGCGGTGGCGATGAAGATGCCTGCTATGTCTTCCCTGTGCAACTGCCGCTCTCTCTCCTGCATCTGGTCCCACTGGCTGTAGTAGCGGTGGGACGGATGGACCTTGCCGAATGCCTCCATCGTCAGGTAAAACACAAGTTCGAAGTGGGGCACGCGGCCCACGAGCGGCCGCCGCTCAAGCGCTGCTATGAACCTTTCTCTGGGTGTCATGAAGCCTGTTTCCCCCGTGACCACGCACAAACGGATCGTTATGGTTTCCTTCAGGCTGTGGTTCAGGGTCACACCGCTATCTTAGACGCGGCGGGCCCGCAGCACCTGCTTTTCCCAGCTCGCCCGTGCCCCGTCAGCCGTGTTCGGCTGCCAAGCGGCGAACCTGCGGGTAACCCGGCCCCCGCAGGCGCCATCCCACGTCTATTGGCCCTCTGGATATGCGCAATATCTGCCAGAATTACGAATGTAGAGCACGTCACATAACATAGAGCAAGTGTGAACAGAGGCGCGCATTGTTCGTCGTCATAGGTATGGTGGCTCTCATGGCCTCCGTGGCCGTCGGCTTCGTGCTGGACGGGGGCAAGCTTGTCGCCCTGGCCCAGATATCGGGGCTTGTGATCATTGGGGGAGCGGGGTTCAGCAGCCTCCTGGCTGCCACCTCGCCACAGCGGCTGGCCGCCGTACTGAGAGAGATACTGAGCTTGCTGAAGCCCGATCCGTATGGGCGGTCCGCTTACGTAGAGCTGCTGCACCTGCTCTACGAGCTGAGCAGCACTGCACGGCGCGAAGGCCTGCTCATCCTCGAGTCTCACGTCGAGCGGCCCGAGGAAAGCGATATCTTCCGCAGGTTTCCCACCTTCAGCTCGAGCCAGGACGCCGTCGCTTTCCTCTGCGACAGTATGAGGCTGGTCATAATGGGTGGTCTTGGGCCGTTCGAGCTGAACGAGATGATGGAGGGTGATATCGAGTCGTTCGGCCACCAGGTCAGAAAAAGCCCGGCCCTCATCAGCCGCATAGGCGATGCCATGCCGGGCTTCGGGATCGTTGCTGCGGTCCTCGGCGTGGTCGTGACCATGCAGGCCATCAACGGTCCTCCTGAACAGATCGGCCACAAGGTCGCAGCCGCTCTTGTCGGCACGTTCCTGGGCGTGCTTATGTGTTACGGTGTGTTTCAGCCGATCTCAATGGCTCTGGAGGCCAGGGCCGAGTCCGGCGTGAGGTATCTGACCTGCCTGAGGTGCGGCCTTCTGGCCTTCGCCCAGGGGCTCTCACCCATGCTCGTAGTAGAGTTTACGCGCAGGAACATCGAGTCCGATGTCCGTCCTGATTTCAAGGAGGTCGAGGGCATACTGAGGCGCCGCGGAGCGGCTGCTGCCGAAACGGATCGGCTGGTTGCGTGAGCCGGCCAACTGCCTGATCAGATATGGCAAACCCAGTCAAAGTGCTCGTAAGGAAGCTGAAAGGCAGGCACGCAGGCCACCACGGAGGCGCCTGGAAGGTCGCCTACGCCGACTTCGTGACCGCCATGATGGCCTTCTTCCTCGTTATGTGGATCGTTGGACTCAACCAGACCGTGAAGAACGCCATCGCCTCCTACTTCAAAGACCCCGTTGGGTTCATGAGGGCTATCGAGCGGGGCAACAAGCCTATCGAGGTCGATACTCCAGGACTGCTCTCTTACCCCGACGTTGCGCCCGATATACGCAAAGACAGGATCGGCGCGCGGCCAAGGTCGAAGGCCGAAGAGCGGAAGAAGTTCGGCGAGGTGAAGAAGGGGCTCGAGAAGATCATAGGCCAGTCCCCGGATCTGAAGGACCTTGCCAAGAGCGTGAGGATCAACATCGTCGATGCCGGCTTGCGCATCGATCTGGTCGAGTCGGCAAAGGATCTGTTCTTCGACAGTGGGAGCGCGGCGATGAAGCCGCGCACGTGCAAGCTGCTGCAGCGGGTGGCCCGCGAACTCGGAGAGCTGCCGAACCGGGTGGTCATCGAAGGCCATACCGACAGCCGTCCCTATGCCGGCCCTAACGGCTGGACCAACTGGGAACTCTCGACAGCGCGCGCCAATGCTGCGCGGGCTGTCATGGAGACTTCCGGCCTGCAGGCAGGCCAGGTGATAGAGGTGCGCGGTCTAGCCGATAGAATGCCCCTCGACCCCGGTCACCGGGACAGCTTCAGAAACCGCCGCGTCAGCATGCTGCTTCCGTTCTCCGAACGGCTGAAGCAGGTGAAGGAGTAGGGGACGCGGGACATGGGACAGGTAACAAGGGCCAGGGGATCCTGAGCGTGTTCTAGTCCTCGCGCTCGCGCCCTAATCCGGTTCTTCGCAGGAGCCGAAAGTGAACGCGTAGATGGCGAACGAGCTGGACGTTGACGAGAGCTTCAGTTCGTGGCTGCCGAACTCTCGGTTTGCGACGATCCGGTACATCCTTGGTCCATCCACCAAAACGAGCGTCCGGCCGTCCGCCTCGTGTACATCGGTTCCTGCATCAGCCATATCGAGCGGTTTGCCGTCCTGAGTAACCACGACCTCGAAGGGGCCGGAAGCGGGCCTGATCACCGCGTTGACCTCCAAGGCATGATAGGGCACGAGTATGTAGTCCTCCGGTTCTGGGGTCTCGCGAGCGTGGCGAAGGAACTCGTCGCCATTGTAGAAATGTCCTTGTGCGTAGACCTGACCGTCTCGATGAGTCTTGGGGTCGACGAAGTCGACGACGTGGTCAGGCCTGTAGCCCTCCGGGTTACCAAGGACTCCGCGCCGGTAGCCAAGGTACAGTTCCGGGGTCATTGGATAGCAGACCGCCCCCGGCTTGTCCATCCCCCTCAAGGGCGCCATGATGTTGGGCAGACTGGCGCCCGGGTTTATCTCCCTGAGCTCCTTCTGAACCACCGCCTCTGTCTCGCCGTACGCGCCTTCACCCACGTGGTCGTAGATGATGCGGCCGTCCGGGCCGACCAGGTACTTGTGCGGCCAGTAACGGTTGCCATACGCGTTCCAGTTTTCATAGTTCGAGTCGAGCAGCACCGGGTACTCGATCCCGAACCGCGCAATAGCTTGCTCAACGCTCTCGCGCTCCTTTGCGAACCCGAACTCCGGGGTATGGATGCCGACGATCACCAGTCCCTTGTCCTTGTACCGAGCGTGCCACTCCTTGAGGTACGGCAAGGTGCGAATGCAGTTGATGCACGTGTAGTCCCAGAAGTCAACCAACACCAGCCGGCCACGGAGTTCCTCCATCGTGAGCGGCTCTGTGTTGATCCAATCATCGCTATCTCCGACAAAGCCCGGCGCGCGAACGCCAACCAGGCTGTCCCTGAGTGTCGTCCGTCCCATCGCCTGAGTTCCCCTTTAGCAGGTAGAAGAGTTGTCCAGTGGGTCGGGCCGGCTGACGCACGCCGCCCACGGCCCTCGTAAGCGGTTTACCCCAGAGGACGACGGGTTACGCAGAGGCCAGGGCGCTGGGTCCTCAGAGCCGGAGTCTTGGAACCACGCCGACCGTTTTCGACCTGCGCTGTTATGGATCGTCGCTCGTGCGTTCCGCGCGCCTGCCGCTGGACGCTTGTTGCATTTCGCGTAACTAAGGGTTGACAAGCGGACAAGTTCGGGCTATTAATGGACGGGATGATGCTAGCAGCCGGGCGCGCAGCGCGAAGGCACAGCCCGCTCATCAACCTCTGCACCTCCTGATGAGCGGCCGAGCGGGGCAAACCAGCAGACGAACCCACCTGAGGTTGCAAAGCGCCTGGGCATGCCGCTCTTGAGACACGAGAGAGGAGAGGGTTAGAGTGAAAGGAATGAGCATGGTGATCGGAGTCTTAGTCGGGGCTCTGCTCTTTAGCTGCGGGCCGGGGGCGAACGCCGTTCGCGGTGGAGTCGGCGTTCCCTATATGGGCAGGCCGGCTTCTGTGGCCATCGGCCCCGGGCATCTGGAGAAAGCCCTCGTGCCGCCGCCTGAACCCCGCGTGCCGCCGGGGATCGTGCGCCCGGCGGAGCGGGATCGCAACGCCGACGGCATAGACGACCAGCTGGAAGCGCGTCTCCAGGCTGCCAAGGCTGCTCTCGCAGCCGAGAAGGACCCGGCCAAACGGGCTGCGGCCCAGGCGGCTCTGAACGAGCGGGTCCGCGTAGAGCTGCTCTTCTCGAAGCAGATCACACAGAAGCAGATCGACGACTTCGTGGCGCTTGGGGGCCAGATCGAGTACATCTACCAGGCCGTGAGCTATGGCTGGAACGCGAACCTGCCGCTCGGGGCTGTCGAGGGACTGCCCCGCCTGATGGGTGGGTCGTTCGTGGCGGTGCTCGGCGACCGGCCGGTCAAGGCTCATCTGGATGAGGCAACGCGATGCGGACGCGTCCGCCCGGTCTGGGTGCCGGGCTTCGCCGGAAGCCTCTTCGGGTTCCTGGGAAACGTCAATGACGTCATCGCCGTCATAGACAGCGGCGTGGACGACTCCCACGCAGACCTTTCCGGCTTTAAGGAGTACTGGAAGGACTGGACTTCAACCAACGCGGCCAACCCGGAGGACCCGTGCGGCCACGGATCCCACGTTACGGGGATCGCCGTGGGCAAAGGCTACATGGCGGGATCGGATGCGGGGACGCTGTACTACACGGACAGCGGCGACATGACCACCCTGCCGTCGAACTGGTTCTGGATGTCGCCAATACACATATACGCATCGAACACGACGTTTTCGAGCACAGCAGGCTGGCCCGTCCTCGTCAACACTTCGCTTCATCAGGACTGGCGCAACGACGGGAACACACTCGGTTACACCTGGCTTGCTAACTCCGCAACAGGCGCGAGCCCTTTGTCCACCAGCAACACGTTCTCGCCGTCCTGGACGAGACAGTACACTACGGAATTGGTGCAAAACGCCACGAGAAGCATCAACTACTATGCGATCTACAACACGGTGACCAACTATCCGGCGGTCGGCGATGGATACCCGAAGTTCCAGGGGGTCCTCAGGGGCCATAACTGGGCTGGGGTAAGGGTCTTGGGGGCCGACGGCAAAGGGACGCTGCTTGACCTGCAGGAAGGCGTAGATGACGTAGTAACGCAGCGCATCACCCACAAGATCAAGGTCGCCAACATGAGCATCGGCGTGCAGGACACCAACGGTTACCCGACGACAGACCCGACCCTGCGGGCGAAAGTGAATACGGCCGTGGATAACGGCATAGTGATGGTGATCTCGGCAGGCAACGACGGCCCTGGCACTGGCAGCACCCACGAGGTCGCCGATCCTGGCCGCGCGGGCCTCGCAATAACGGTCGCGGCCAGCAACGACATAAACGAGCTGACCGATTACACGAGCAGCGGCTTTCCCTCGCCGGGCTCGGATGAGGACTACAAGCCCGACCTGATGGCGCCCGGCGGGTCAAAATACTATTCGTACATCCTGTCCGTTGACTCGAACGATGGCGAGGCGTATGGGCACATCAGCGAGTATGTGGTCAATGACTACGCCAATATGATGGGTACCTCGATGGCGTCGCCTATGGTGGCCGGATCGTGTCTCTTGATGATCCAGGCGCTTGGCCTGTCGAACAACTGGGACTGGTATTCTTCAGACTATCCGCTGCTGATCAAGGCGATCCTTTGCGCGACGGCGACGGAGTCGAACGCAGCCCGCGAGGTCGGGTCGGGCGCAGGGTCGGGCACAGACCCCACGCTGGGACGGGCTGTGGCGCCGAAAGACCTTTACGAAGGTTACGGGCTGATGAACCTGGATGCGGCCATTGAGGCGGCTTGTCAGCGGTACTACGCTGGGCAGCTATCTGACTCGACAGCGGGCGGCCGGTTCGACCGGCGGGCCTGGGGCCGCAAGCTGAGCATCGGCGCGGGTTACCGCGTCACCCTATCCCTCGACGTGCCCGCGACTGGCGACTTCGACCTGTACATTTACTCCGGCACCCCCGGTTCGAAGGGTAATCCGACTATCCTGGCCTCCAGTACTAGCGCCGGTAACGGCGCCGACGAAAGCATTGACTACACCCCAAGCACGACGGAGACGGCCTACCTGGTCATCAAGCGCATATCCGGCAATGGGACCTGGACTCTAACGGGCACCACGGACCCGAATGCACCCGTCGCCGGAACAGCCACGTCGTCCCAGTATGCGGGGACGACGCCGATCGTGGTCAACTACTCAGGAGCGTCCGATGTGGGACCCAGCGGGCTGAAGAAGGTGGAGCTGTGGTATAAGAAGGGGGCTGGGGGCACGTGGACCAACTCCGGCCTGACCCAGACCGTCGGCTCTGGATCGTTCAACTTCAGCGGCGTGAGCGGCGACGACGTTTACTACTTCGACTTGGTGGCTGAAGACAATGCTAGCAACAGGTCGGCTGACGCCGCCGGCGACGGCGACTGCAGCACGACCTACGACACTGCGCCGCCTTCATACTCGGGCACGCCGTCAGCCGGCACGGCCTACACGACCAATACTTCGGTCACTTTCACCTGGACAGCAAGCACGGACAACCTGAGCGGCGTCGCCCGCTATCACTGCCACATAGGGTCAACGCCGGAGCAGAGCGACGTCTTCGACGAGGACGTCGGGACGACGCCCAGCAATACCATCACCGGCGAGTACGGACGCGCGTACTTCTGCAGCGTCTGCGCATTCGACAACGCCGGCAACCAAAGCGGCTGGTCAAGCGACTACTACGGCATCAGCGTGGTCGAGAACGGCCCTGTCACAGTCGGTGCGGCAAAGAAGCTGTCTTTCGGGGAAAGAGCGCCGTCCGTCGGGCTGGATGCCAAGATCATAACCGCCGTGTTCTGGCACTTTGACGGCGACTACTACGTTCTCGACTACATATACGTCGAAGACCAGGACAGGTCTGCCGGGATCAGGGTCTACCCGCTCGTCTGGGGCGATTGGGTGCTGCCTGGGTCAATAGTGGACGTGGGCGGGGTGATCAACATGACCGCCGACTACGAGAAGTACATCACCAACGCGACCACGGTCTATCTGGACTCTGACGAACCCAAGTCGGTCGGCATGGCAAACAGATCGCTGGGCGGCAGCGACTGGTTCTGGGACGAGAGCACCGGCGCGGGACAGAAGGGCGTAAGCGGAGGTGTGGGACTGAACAACATCGGCCTGCTTGTCCGCACCGCCGGCTGGGTGATCTTCGTCGATCGCGAGAACCAGATTTACTACATCGACGACGGGTCTGCGCGGTCGGAGGCGGATATCGTCGCGGTTGACGACTGGAACAGGCCTAATATAGACCCAGGGCAGTTCGTCACGTTGACGGGGATAAGCTCGTGCCAGTTCTGGAGCGAAGGGCCCTGGTTCTCGAGACTCCTGCGCATCCCGCCGCCCTGGGAGGGGCCGCTGGACGCAGGTTTAGTGCGCGGGAGATAGCAGCCGTCCTGGTCCGGCGCCTCCGGTGATAGGCTCGGCGCCTACGTCTTCGTGAGGTGGGAGGATCAACGGCGCAGCTTGGAGGCGCCGCCCTCGGGGCGGGCATCCCGCTCAGCGCCGCGTGACCTGGGCTGCTTCGCAGCTGCAGCGGGCGGCCGAGCTACGGGCGCTCTTGTGTTCGCCTTCTTCGCGGCCGGTTTGGGGATCGGCTTCCCTGTGGCCGGCTTAACCCGGGCTGTTGGCTGCGGCTTCTTCGCTGGCGCGACGCCTGCCGGATTCCGCTTGGCGGCCGGCTTCGGAGAACCCGCCGCCTGGGCCGCTGGTCTCTTGCGCCCGTTCTTCTTCGGCTTCTCATCGACCGCCAGCGCCGCTGCGGCAGGCCTTCCCACCGGCTTCCGGACCGGTCTCACGCCGGTCTGGCGTGCCCGGACCGGAGCGTCCTTCTTGGCTGCCGGCTTGGTTGTGCCCGGCTTCTTGGGACTCTTCGCGACCACGGCCGGGCCGGGTGGGGCTGCGGCGGCCTCGACCTTCTTCCGCCCGTTTCTCCTCGGCTTCTCGTCCCCGGCTGGCGCCACCGTGGAAGGTGCGGCTGCCGCCTTCTTCTCAACCGCCGGCCTTCTGGCGCGCCTGGGCTTCTCGGGTTTCTCCGGCTCCTCTGTCTTGTCTTCGACCATTCTCCTGCCCAGGATCTCCGGATGCTCGGCGAAGCGCTCGAACAGCGCCTCGGTCAGGTCGAAGGTGAAAACCCGCGGCCGTGTGTCCTCTATCGTCAACTCCACTTCGAGCCGGTCCCGCTCTGGGATATTCCTGAAACGGCTGAAGTACCTGATTCCATCTCTCTGTGTTATACAAACCTGCATTCCAGCAATCCTTCACTCCACGGCCGACGCCGCCTGATCATGCGAAGCGCATGCACCGGCCCGTCCCAGGCCGCTGCGGCGACACCCGCAGCAAATGTGCAACTTCGCTTAAGGTATTCTACTACACGTTCAAATGGTAGTCAAGTGTCTACATGTGGCTGGCAGATGGTGTATGACAAGGCGGACCAGCTCAGGGGAGATAGGGGTCTGTCCCCAATTCCTCAGATCCAGCAATCCCGATTACCAACATTACATGGACGCAGCGGAAAGGATCTGCCCATGATCATAGCGGGACAAGGAGGAGATTGATTGTGGGATGGTGGAGCGACAGGACTTCCGGAGAGGTCGTTGTTGGAGATGAGCCACTAGACCTTGTCGGAGCCATGCTGGACCGGGTGCTTGCAGTTTACAAGACCGACCTTCGCAGAAAGCCAACCGTTCAAGAGCTTGAAAGGCTGCTGGAGATAGCGCTTTCGACTCGGGTTGACGAGCTCTTCGAGGGAATGGATGAACTTGAGATATCTTCCGTCAGTCTGAACCTCGAGAAAAGACCGAAGAGACAGCCAATAGCCGTTGGGGACTATTTCTCCGTTCCGCTGCCGTCAGGTGGCTACGGATTCGGGCGAGTCAAGGGCATCTACCTCACATCGGTATTGCTGGTGGAGTTCCTTCAGGCGTACTCAGAGACTCCAATGAGCGTTTCTGAGCTCCGGAACCGTCGTCCACTGTTCGAGGGGTTGTGCGGTTATCTTGGGCTTGCGGAGTGGCACTGGCGAGTGCTGGGGAATATCCCGGTGCGGAACGTCGTCCCCAGGGAGAAGGAGAAGGCGGAATTGGAGCGGCTTATGCGGAGATTTCATGAGGGTATGGCACCATTTGGAGATGCGCCTCGTCGGCTTGAGGAGGCCCTTCGTCGAGCTGGCTGCAGGGAGTAGGCCAGACAATGCCTGGCCAGCGGGCAAAAAAGGGCAGAGGCCTTCGAGCCGTCGCAGGCGTTTCTGACCCCGAGTCCGCCCTCCGTGCAGTGACTCCTGCCAGACGATGGACTGCGACTGCAGTCACAGGAGCAGCCCACAGCACGAGGTTCAGGTGGCTGGATGTGGAGTTATTGCGCAAGGATCACAGTGCGGGGTGCCGGCCATTCTTGAGGAGGTGACCCCGACAGGGACGGTTCGGTATTTCCGCACACCAGATGGTGCGCTGATAGCCGGGAGCAAGGGCAGCGAGTGGAGGTTCTACCACTATGACGAACTAGGCTCGACAAGGGTGCTGACTGACGGCTCCGGGAGTGTTACGGACAGGTATACTTACGATGCCTACGGCTCTGTCACAAGCCACATCGGCAGCACGACAGACAATCCGTATCAGTATGTAGGAGCGCTCGGCTACTACACGCACTACCAGGACCCGGACTTCCGGCTGCTTGAGCCTGGGTCCGCTGTCCGAGGGCGGGCCCGCCGGCGTCACCTTCTCGCTTCCAGGGCTGCCATGGCTTGTTGTCGGGTTCTTCGTACACGAGGGAGTGGCTAAGATAGGCACTATGTATTGCCCGGCCCTGCCCTGGTCGGAAGGAGAACAGCATGCACGCAACACCTGAAGAGGCGCAGATGATCAGCGCACTGGAGTCCAGAGTGAACGTGGAGACGAGTCCGGTTGACAATCTCCTCCGCCTGGCCCAATTGTACATCTGCCCGCAGCACTCGATAGAACGAGCAGTCGAGCTGCTCCAGGCCGTGCTGCGGAGAGATCCCGACAACATGTGGGCAAAGTATTGGCTTGCGTACCGCAACCTGCGGTATGCGACGACGAAGGGAGCCGTTCTCGAAGCCAGGCGGCTGCTCGAGCACTGTCCGGAGCAAGCTGGAGCGCTATATCAGCTGTTATGCCCGGTCCGCGAGGAGCTCGGGGACCTGTCGGACGAAGAGCGGGTGGCGTTGCTCGAAGAGTCGGTTAGGCTGGAACCGAACTGGACCGGGAACAGGGAATGGCTGGCCCTGGCTTATGAGAAGGTGGGGCGGATAGAGGACGCGGTACGCCAACTCGAAACGGCGCTGCAGAACATGTTGCCCGAAGCAGATCCGTCGTGGGACCCGGTGAAGTCAACCTTCGAGGCGGAGGTGACAGGCCGGACTGGCGTGTACTCCAGGGAAGAGATCCCCAAACTGCTTGTAAGGCTGCGGAAGGCGCAGCAGGCCCGTGGCGCTGGCCGGCTTCGGATATGGCAGGCGCTGGCTCGGCACGTCGGCCTATGGCTATGACGCATGCGACCGCCCGCAAAAAAAACGCCCGCCGAATGCTTCGGCGGGCCCGCCGGGGTGGGCGCCCCCGGCTTCAGGGATGCTACCACAACACTTGAAAGGAGAAAAGATGATTGGCAAGGTCATGCAGGCCGGCGTTCCGGTCTCTGGCGCTGCCAGTCACCGCCTCTATGTTCCCCATCTCTTCGCGCTGCTAAACCCCTGGAGCCAGCGGCTTGCAATTGGTCGGGGCAACGGGCATACTTGTAATCGAATGGTCTGTGCGAGGTGGTATGTTGAAACCGAGAGTGGCGATTGCGAAGGTGGGGGACATCCAGGATAAGGCATGCGTCGCCGACGCCGTTCGGCGGGCCGTCGGCCTCGCCTGCGACCTGTCGTCCATCGTCCGAGGCCGGAAGACTGTGCTCAAGCCGAACGTGTTCTGCCCGCTGCCGGTGCCAGTGACGACCGATCCACGGGTCATCTCGGCGCTGATCGCCCTCTGCCGAGAGGCTGGGGCGGCGAAAGTCATCCTCGCCGAAGGCCGGAGCATCTCGACCGCGGTGTACCGTAGATCGGTTAGAAGCACACGCGAGTGCTTCGAAGCCACGGGGATGGACGCTGCGGCCGCGGAGGCGGATGAGGTCGTCTATCTAGAGGAAGATGAGTTCGTGACGCTCGGCGTGCCGGGCGGGCTGGTGCTCGAGCGGGTCAGAGTGGCGAGAACGATTGCTGAGGCCGAGGCGCTCATCAACGTCCCGGTCCTCAAGAACCACAGCCTGACACTCGTTACGCTCGGCATCAAGAACCTTCACGGGGTCATCTCGGATGCGGACAAGCTCTTCGGGCACGATTACCGGAGGATCGCATCGAAGCTCGTCGATGTCCTGCGGATCAACCGGCCGGCTTTGACGGTCATAGACGGCGTTCGGGGGCTGGAGGGCGATCACGGAGATATGGGCCGGCCTGTTGACTTCGGCGCGATCTTCGCCGGCACGGACACCGTCGCCTGCGACGCCGTGGCCTCCGCGGCAATCGGCCTCGATCCTCTCGAAGTTGACACGACGCGGATTGCCCACGAGCAGGGCCTTGGGGTGGGGGATCCAGCCGGGATCGAGATCGTCGGGGAGCCGCTGGAATCGGTTCGGCAGACTCTGGTGAGGCCCGACATCGAGATATCGGAGGAGCGGTTCCCCGGCCTCAAGGTCATCGCCGGTGACTACTGCCGTGCGTGCGAGTACTACATCCGCCGGGGCATTGATCGCCTGGTCGAGCAGGGCGTCTTCGATCCGGCTCGACCGGTCACGCTCGTATTCGGCAAGGAGCCGTTCGGCGACCGACCGGGATCTGAGACCCCTGCCGGTGCAGCGAGCGGGCGGGTCATCATCATCGGCGACTGTGCGCTTGCATCGGAATCGGTCAAGCCACTGCGCGATCGGCTGCTGCTCGAAGGCCGGCTTCGTACCGTCTACGCCTGCCCTCCCATGGAGTTTCGCATGCGGGCACTCGAGCTTGCCGGAGACTGACGCCAGGGGCCCGAGTCCCCGAGCCGGCCTGCCTCACTCGGGACGGCCGCTTTGCGCTCGTTTCGCTCACCGTTCGCGAACTGCTGCCCGCGGCGCCTCTTGCGTCAATTGCAGCAACGTGCTATGCTAGCCAAGTGCCCGTGACTGTCGGGCTGGATGGCCCACCGGTGGCGAATCTCCCGCGGCTGGAGCGCGGGGTCCCTGGCACGGACTGCGGTTCGCCTGGGAAGGATAGGCGAACATGCATCTGGTAGTGAACAGTTGACCAAAGACAGGGCGAGGCTGCTGATCATATCTCCCTCTTGGTCCCCGGGATTCTGGGGCGGCGGAAGGGCGCTCGCCCCTCCTCTCAGCCTTCCGCTTCTCGCGGGCTTGACACCCCCGGACGTTCACGTGCGCCTCATTGACGAGAACGTCGAGCAGGTCGATGTCAACACGCCGGCCGACTGGGTCGCCATGACCTGCATGACCGCGTCCGCCCCTCGCGCCTACGAGCTTGCCGATGCGTTCCGGGATCGCGGCATTCCCGTCGTAATGGGAGGCATACACCCAAGCGTAATGCCGGATGAGGCAAGCGCGCATGCCGCCGCCGTCGTCGTAGGCGAGGCCGAGCCAGTCTGGCGGATTATAATCGAAGACCTTGCAGCTGATCGGCTCAAGAAGCGCTACTCCGACTTCGGCTGGGCCGATATGAAGGGGCTGCCGCTTCCTCGGCGCGATCTTCTGCGCACGGAGCGGTACGTCACCGTGAAGGTGGTCCAGACAGCCCGCGGATGCCCCCACAGTTGCAGCTTCTGCTCCGTTACTCCCGTGTTCGGCAGGCGCTATCGCTTCCGGCCCGTCCCCGAGGTAGTCGAGGAGGTCCGCTCACTCGGGGGCTGGATCGGCTTCGTCGATGACAACATAGTCGGACATGCCCGCCGGGCTAAGGAGCTGTTCGAGGCCCTTATCCCGCTCAACATTAGGTGGGTGGGTCAGGGAGACCTGTCGCTCGCGCGTGACCCGGAGATGCTGGCCCTCGCCGCGCGCAGCGGCTGCCAGGCTATGTTCATTGGGTTCGAGTCGCTGTCCGCAGAGAACCTCCGCGCGACCGGAAAATTGCCTAACCTCCGGGGCGATATGGGCGAGGCAATCCAGAAGATCCACAGGGCGGGGATTGAGATAATCGCATCCTTCGTGCTGGGACTCGACGGCGATGACCTGGGTGTGTTCAAACGCACCGCTGATTTCGCAGAGAAGCACAAGCTGATGGCCGCGCAGTTCGCCGTGCTCACTCCGTTCCCTGGCACCGCCATCCGCACCCAGCTCGAACACGAGGGCCGCTTACTAGACCACGATTGGACGCACTACACGATGAGTAAAGTCGTGTTCAGGCCAAAGAAGATGACCGCCGCCGAGTTGCACGAGGGACAGGTAGGAACCTACAAGCGTTTCTACTCTATCCCGTCCATTGTGAAGCGGGGCATGGCGCTGCGAGGCAAGCTGATAGCGAGGCTGGTGGTGAACCTGAGCTATCGCGGCGTAAACCGCGGCACCGGCGTCTCGAAGGCGCTGCGCACGCTGCGGGAACGAAGCCTCACACCAGCCTGGCTCTTCTCCTGGGCATCTCGTCCTCGCAGCGGGGCTCGCGCAGGCAGCCGCGTGTACGACACAGCCGGAGGCCGGCAGAACCGCCCGCGGTAGCCACCGTCTGCACGCTGCACTCTGTGCTCCGAGCAGTCGCCTCCCCTCTTGCGGAAGGTCGGTTATTGTGAACCACGTAGAGCGCTTCCGAGCGGTGATGAACTTCCAGCCGGTCGACCGCCTGCCGGTGTGGGAATGGGCCATGTGGTGGGACAAGACCATCGCTAGGTGGCACACGGAGGGCCTCCCGACCGACCTCTGGGACGCTTTCCAGATCGCGCAGTACTTCGGCCTCGACCCATACTACCAGTACTGGTTCAGCACCACCCAGCCCACCGCAGACGCCGTACAGCACCACGTCGAAGGCACAGTCGCCGATATGGACGACTACCTCGCCGTCAGGCCGATGCTCTACCCGGACCACGGCGAAGCCATCGAGTCCATGCGCCGCTGGGCCGAACCGGAGAGACAGGGAGAGATAGTCGTCTGGGCCACCCTCGAAGGCTTCTTCTGGTTCGCTCGGACGCTGATGGGCTTCGAGCGGCTCATGTACGCCTACTACGACCAACCGGAGCTGATCCACAGGATCAACCACGACCTGCTCGACTTCAACCTGGGCATTGTGCGGAAGATGCCCGCGTCCTGCGTCCCCACGTTCGTGACCGTTGCCGAGGACATGTCCTACAACCACGGACCGATGATCGGAAGGGACATCTTCTACGAGTTCCTTGCGCCCTACTACCGGCAGCTCGTCCCCGCGCTCCGCGAGCTGGACATCATCCCGATCGTTGACACAGACGGCGACGTGACCCTCATGGTCCCTTGGCTGCAGGATGTCGGCATCGCGGGCGTGCTGCCGCTCGAGCGGCAGGCCGGGGTGGATGGTATGCAACTCCGCCGGCTTGCCCCGGACCTCCGCATGATCGGCCACTACGATAAGATGGTGATGACGAGAGGCGAGGACGCCATGCGCCGCGAGTTCGAGCGCCTGCTCCCGCTCATGAGAACGGGCGGGTTCATCCCGAGCGTAGACCACCAGACCCCGCCGGGCGTTTCGCTCGACCAGTACCGCGTCTACCTTCGACTGCTGCGCGAGTACGCGAGCCTCGCGCTTGATGGGTCAGGGCCATCATGAAGCATCTCCCGGCTCTTAACCGCGAGAACAGGCGGCCATCGTGGATTCGAAAGCGCCTAGCATCCTGAACGACGTCCTGGGTCCCATCATGCGGGGGCCATCCAGTTCGCACACGGCTGGCGCCTTCCGCATCGCCAAGATGGCCTGCGCCCTTCTGGGCGAGCCCCCCAAAGCCGTCCGCTGCACCTTCGATCCGGACGGCTCTTATGCGCCGACCTACTTGCCGCTGGGTGTTGATCTCGCTTTCGCCGCAGGCATCCTCGGCTGGGAGATGACCGACGACCGCTACGGAACGGCCCTGGAAGCGCTGCGCAAAGCGGCGACTGAACTCACGTTCGACATTGCGCCGCTGAGCCACGCCGATCATCCCAACACCGTGCGCATCGAGATGATCGGCGTCCGGGGCGCGACGCTGACGCTGTGGGCCAAGTCCACCGGCGGCGGGGCGGTCACTGTGTACCGCGTGAACGACTTCGCCGTCGATCTGGACGGCAAGTCGTGGGACACGCTGGTCCTTGTTGACGACGCGCGCGCCGGCGCCTTGAGCGAAGCTCTCGGACACGCGCTCATCGGAGGTTGCGAGCACCGTCGCGTGTCGCACGGCGGCGAGACGCTGCTGCACTGGCAAGCTCCGCTTTCACCTGACCCCGCGCGCGCTCAGGCCTTGAGCCGGACCGAAGGCGTCCGGCGGATCATGGTTTCGCCGCCTATCTTCTTCCCGCAAGTCGGCGCCGAGCCGTTTTCCTCCGCCGCTGAAATGGTCGAGCTAGCCGAGAAGCGCGGCTGCGGGCTGGGCGCGGTGGCCTTGGCTTATGAATGCGCGCTGCTGGGCCTTTCGGAGGACGAGGTGACCACCGAGCTGCGCCGCCGTTATGCCGTGATGCGGTCCTCCGTCACCGCCGGCCTTATCGACGCCAACGTGGACATGCCACTGACCGAGCCGTGCGCTTCGCGCATCCTTGACGCTGAAGCACGCGGAGCCGTGGCGCTGGGAGGTCCGCCGACCCGCGCGGCCGCGCGGGCAATGGCGGTGATGCACATCTGCAACAGCAAGGGGGTGGTCTGCGCCGCGCCCACCGGGGGATCAGCCGGCGTGCTGCCGGGCGTTCTTGTAACTCTCGAGGAAGACATGAACGCCAGCGCGAACACCGTCATCCGGGCGCTGCTGGCCGCGTCGGCTGTCGGTTTGATCGTGGCGCGGCGCGCGACCTTCGCCGCCGAGACAGCCGGGTGCCAGGTCGAGATCGGCGTGGCCGGCGCGATGGCGTCGGCGGCCGTTGTAGAGGCCGCGGGCGGCACGCCGCGGCAAGCTGCCAACGCGGCCGCCATTGCGCTCCAGAACACGATGGGCTCGGTGTGCGATCCTGTCGGGGGCGGTTGCGAAATCCCCTGCCACACCCGCAACGCCGCTGCGGCCGCGAGCGCCTTCGTCTGCGCGGACCTGATCATGGGTGGATACTCGAACCCGGTTCCGTTGGACGAGACCATCGACGCTTCGCTGGCCGTTGGGATGATGCTGCCGCCGGAACTCCGCTGCACTGCCCGGGGCGGCATCGCGATTGCGCCATCCGCCAGAGCCCTGACCGAAAGGAAGCAGCGGTAAACCGCTCACCTGCCCCACCCCTAACGCTAGATGCCCCTCTGCGTGTTGCCGGCTGTGGCCGAGCGATCACAGGCGTCAGTCCAGGCGTGCCTCGATCTCATGATCGCTCAGATCGATCCAGATGGTCTTGGTCTGCGTATACTGTTCGAACGCCTGAAGCGATTTGTCGCGCCCGCCGAAGCCGGAGAGCTTGTAGCCGCCAAAGGGCGTGGTGATGTCGCCCTCGGCGTAACAGTTCACGGCCACGGTTCCTGCCTGCAGGTCCCTTGCCATGCGCAGCGCCTTCTTCACGCTTCCCGTAAAGAGCGAAGCCTGCAGGCCATAGCAGGTGTCGTTGGCCAGCCGAATCGCCTCAGCGTCGCTGCCGGCCGTGATGACGGACAGCACGGGACCGAAGATCTCATCCCGGGCGATCGTCATCTCCGGCGTAACTGCATCGAAGATGGTCGGCGGGATGAACCACCCCTGCCCGACATCCAGCGGCTCGCCGCCCAGGATCACCTTCGCGCCCGACCGCTTGCCTTCGCCGATGTACCCCATGACCTTGTCGAAGTGTTCCTGGGAGACCATCGCACCCAGCGCATTGCTTGGCTCCAGAGGATCGCCGGTCTTCCAGTCCCGCACTTTGTCCAGAATCCGCCGCAGTAAGTCGTCTTTGACTTTCCGGTGGACGATCAGGCGTGAATTGGAGGTGCAGTTCTCGCCCATGTTCCAGAACACGGCTTTCACCACGTGCTCGGCCACGGAATCCAGCTCTGCGGCATCCTCCAGCACGACCGACGGGCACTTTCCGCCGCACTCCAGGACAATGCGCTTGAGGTTGCTCCTGGCCGAATACTCCAGGAAACGCCGTCCGATCTCGGTGGAGCCGGTAAAGGACACGGCGCCAATGTCAGGGTGCAGCCCGATGGCCTCGCCGGCCTTTTCCCCCAACCCCGGCACGATGTTCAGGACACCCGGGGGAACTCCCGCCTCGGCGGCCAGCTCGGCCACCCACAGCGCGCTCAAGCTGGTCAACTCGGCCGGCTTCACGATGACGCTGTTGCCAGCCGCCAGGGCCGGCCCCACCTTCCAGGCCATCATCAACAAAGGGAAGTTCCACGGCAGCACGCATGCCACAACGCCAATCGGCTCGTGCACGATCAACCCCATCGCGTCGTCGGTCATGGGCGACACCTGGCCGTAGAGCTTGTCGGCGGCCTCGGCGTACCAGGCAAGGCATTGCATCGTTTCGGGCAGGTCGACCGTGACGCAGTAACGGATCGGTTTCCCGCTGTCGAGGCTCTCCAGTACGGCCAGCTCATGGCGCTGCCGCTTCATGAGCTTCACCAGCCGGATCATGATCTCCTTGCGTTCGGACGGATGCATGCGCGACCATACCCCGCTTTCGAAGGCCTGGCGCGCCTTCCGGACCGCGTAGTCCACGTCATCCTTGCCGCACGACGCGACCTCGGCCAGCGTCTCGCCGGTCGCCGGGTTGATGGTCTTGAACCTCTCCCTGGATTTTGCCGGGGTGAACTTGCCGTTGATATAAGCGTTCGTCGGCAGCGACATCTCGTCCGCAATGGCCTGGTATTCCTCGCGAGTGAGTAGTTCCGACATGGCCTCATCCTCCCTTTTGTTCAACGATTCGCCGGACGGCGGTCCGTGCCACGAGCACCGCGTCGCGCATCTGGCGCTGCAGTTCCTTCCTCATCGGGCGCAGTGGCAGGCGGACGGGGCCGGCGGGCAGCCCGTCCAGCGCACAGGCATATTTCACACACTGCACGAATTTCCCACTCCGCTCCAGCAGGGTCATCACGGGCAGCAAGGCCTTCATTATGCGCCGCCCCTTCGCGAAGTCCCCCTCAAGCACGCACGCCGTAAACAGTCCAATGGTCTCCCGGGCGAGGAAGTTGGCGGCCGCACAGACCCAACTGCGCGCCCCCCAGACGAAGAACTCCAACGCCAGGTCGTCCGTGCCGCAACTCAGTTGGAGCTGAGGGAACTCCCGGGCCAGCATGTGGATGCGCTCGATCTCGCCGCTGCTTTCCTTGATGGACTGGAAGTTCGCGCTGCGGCCGATCCGCTCCAGAAACTCCCGCCCCATCCCGGCCCCCGAGCGGGCCGGGTAGTTATAGAGCATGATCGGCATGTTGGCGGCGCGGTCGACCTTGAGCGCATGCAGCGCCAGTTCCTTTTCCGTGGGAACCGAGTAGGGCGGAACCGCCAGCAGCAGCGCGTCCGCCCCCGCTTCTTTGGCCGCCACGGCATAGGCGCAGACATCCTCCGTACGGATATCGTTGACTCCAGCCAGCCAGGGCACGCGGCCGCCGATCATGCTGTGCCCGGTTCGGAACTGCCAAAGCCGTTCCTCGCGGGTCAGCGCGTAGTTCTCGCCTGTGGTGCCGCCAATCACAATCCCATGCACGCCTTGTGCAATCTGGTTCTCGATGATGCTCGCATAGCCCTCTTCATCGATGGAGCCGTCTGCGCGAAAAGGCGTTATAACGGGGGTGTAGATTCCTTCGAACCGCATGCGGATCTCCCTTTCAGAACCGGGTGGGCCAAGCCACGGCTATCGTCCTCCGGCGCCGCGTGGAGCGTCCATTCCAGCTTCTCCGCGTGCGCAGATCGGCGGGTTCGACGCCACGTACCCAGAGCAAGCAGCCGCAGGGCGATCTCCTGCCGGGGTTCCGTACTGTTCAGTTCCCGGAGGATCGCCGCGTATCCTTCCTTCCGCTCGGGATGGTACGCCCGGGACCTGATCCTTGCCCCTGGCGGCCCTTCCCGCCTGCATGCTACACTAAGGATAGGCACTGCTCGGAGTACCAACGCAAGAGCGGCCTTAAGGAAGGGAAGCTATGAACGCTTTTCCGAGAACAACCGTGGGAGGGGTCTCCCTCCCAAGACTGATAATCGGCACCAACTGGTTCCTCGGCTACAGCCACTGCACGCCGGCCAAGGACAAGCTGATCCATCGGGTCGTGAGCGGGTACAAGAAGATGGCCGACGTGCTCGAGGTCTTCTTCAACGCCGGCATCGATGCCATCTACGGCGAGATTCAGGACGACATGATGCGCGATGCCGTTCGGGAGGTCGAGCAGCGGGCCGGCGTCCGGGCCATCGTGATCTCAACTCCCCATTTCACGGTCACGCCCCGCACTCCGTTCGATGGCTTCGACCCCCGCGAGGTGGACCGCATTCTGGACGAAGAGAAGGCGCGCGGCGCAATGTTCTGCCTGCCGCACTCGTCAACTACCGATCTGATGCTCGACTGCGCCGCCCGTCAGCTGCGCAACATGGACGAACTCTCCGCCGCAATCCGCGAGCGAGGCATGCTCCCCGGCCTCAGCACCCACCGCCCCGAGTCCATCATCTACGCCGACGAGACCGGACTGGACGTGGAGACCTATGTCTCGATCTACAACGCAATGGGGTTCCTCATGCCCGTCGAGGTGGACTGGATCGCGAGCGTCATCCGCCGCGCGAAGAAGCCAGTTATCACGATAAAGCCGATGGCGGCTGGCCAGATTCGTCCGTTCCAGGCTATGAACTTCGTCTGGAACACGCTCCGGCCGTGCGATATGGTAGTGGCGGGCACGATCGCGCCCGACGAGGCGAGAGAGCTGATCGATCTATCGCTCGATATCCTCGAGCGCCGGACCGCGGACACCCCGCTCCAAGAAACCCGCTCCAAAGCGCCGCTCAACCCTCGCGCCGCCGCTGGATAGCGCCCCGAGATCGCCGGTCACAGCCGGGGGCATCGGGCGCGGATGCCTTCGTAGGTTCGTTTCGCATCCTCCAGCGACTCCGAGCCGACGTTAAAGAGGAAACGGCTTTCTGGAAGGGCCATATCGAGGATACGCTCGTCGTAGCCGACCATCAGGACCGTCTTGCCGGCGAACGCTTCGATGGCGGGACGCGGGCCGGGAGACTGGAAGACACGGTGCAGCCCTCGGAGGTTCGGGATCTTCCCAAACGACGGATACTGATGGTCGGCGGTTGCGCAGCAGTGGATGAAGATGCCGCCGAACGCCCGGCTGAGGTCCGTAAGACTCGGCAGGCAGAACTCCTCGAACATGGCAGGACTCATGCTGCCCGCTTCGTCCTCCGAAAGCCAGCAGCCAAGCTCAGCCGGCGCCCACGCATATGGGCAGTGGCAAAGCACCGCGTCCGGGAACTTCTTGAGGTACTCCACGAGGAACGCCTTAAGAAGAGCGTGGCATTTCTCGACAAGCCGCTTTACGGCCTCCGGCGACTCGTGGAGCGCCAGGTAGAGGCTTTCCTTGCGCCAGACAAGACAGGCGATGTCGAACGGGCTTTGGATGTCCGGCACCGAGATGGGCACGCCCGGCCCGAGTTGTTCCCGCACGAGGCTCGCAAGCTCGAAAATGCGCGCGAGCGGGCGCGAGTTCACCGGATCGGGCACGGGCAGCCGGTCCGCTTCTTCCGCGGTCTGCACAAGAGGCTGAGCAGATGGCGGAGAGTCCGGGTAGATGTGCACCGGACAGCCGAAGGCCGCAGCGAAGATTTCGGTGCCCGTCCACGGCGTCGCGTATGGCACGCTGTCGTCGTCCGTCTCCTCGTGCCATTTCAGCCTGTGTTCGTAGTTCCGCACGACGACCGGCACCCATTCCTTCACCGGCCGGCTGGAGGCAGCCGCATCTTCCGTGCAGTCCGTGGGCGGCAGGCACGGGTCCATGATGACGGCATGCCCCCGGAACGGGCCGCCAAACAGGTCTGTAAGATACCCGCGGTTTCGCTCGATGCTCCCGGTCACGGGCAAAGCCTTCCCAAACATCGTCGCGTGTCCGCCTCGGGCGAGTGCCGGGTCTCTCAAGGTCCAACCCGCCCGACGCGAAAAAGGCGCCCCGAACTCCCGTCCCGGGCGCCTTCTATGCTCAGCAGCCGGTTACCAGCGGCGGCCTCCGCCGCCGTAACCGCCACCGCGGCCGCCGGTCCGACGGCCGCCACCACCGGCTCGCTCGGTCCGCGGACGCGCTTCGTTAACCGTGAGCGTCCTGCCACCGATCTCCTTGCCGTTCAGGGCCTCGATGGCCGCAGCCATGTTCTCCTCGGGTATGTCCACGAACCCGAAGCCCTTGTCACCGATGATCCTCACCTCAGCTATCGGGCCATACGGCTCGAAGAGCTGGCGGAGTTCCTCCTCGGTGGTGCTGTAGGCCATGTTGCCTACGTAGAGTGATTTGTTGGCCAATTGCTTGCCTTCCTTCCGGGACAACGGTCCCACAACATTCTTCAACGAGGCACGTGGCTCACTGCCACCAACGGGACTGGATCAGCCGCGGAAGGCAACGCAATCCACGAGGCGCCCAGGATACCGATGTGCTACGTTGATTCTATATAGTATATAGCCGAATCCCGATATATGCAAACGGACTGTTCTTGTGTTCGTGTAAGGCGGGCGCAGTCGAGACGGCTGGCGAGCTTCCAGAGCGGGAATGGTTCCAGGCAGGCGTAACTTCGCGCCGCGGCGAAGCGTCTATACTAGAGTCTGCGAAAGGAGTCTGATGGGATGAGGAAACTGTTACTCTTGCTGCTTGCAGCGCTGGTTCTGTGGTGTGCCGTGCCCGCGGCCGGATACGCCACCAAGAACGTGTTTCTCTGCGTGATGGACGGCGTCAGGTACTCCGACACCTTCGGAGATCCGAGCCACGGGAATATCCCTCACTTGTGGAATGACCTGCGGCCGCTCGCGGCGATCTACACGAACTTCTACAATACCGGGGTGACGGTCACGCGCCAGGGCCACAGCACGCTTGCCACCGGAACGTGGCAGACGTGCCCGAACGGCGGTCCCCGCATGACCATGCCGAGCATCTTCGACTACTATCGAGACGAGATCGGAGTGCCGCAGTCCAAGACTTGGGCGCTCTTTGGCAAGGGAGCCTATTCTTGGGCCGAGTACAGCTCTTTCCCCGCCTACCGAGACCGCTTCAAACCGAGCTTCCAGATTGGCATCGGCGAGAACTCCGCCGAGCAGGACAACAAGGTGCTTGCCAGGCTCGACCAGGTAATGCGAGAGGATCGCCCATCGCTCGTCTTCGTCAACTTCGGCTACACGGACCACTCGGGGCATAAAGGAGACTTCCAGGAGTATCAGAAGGCGATCCAGAATGTCGATACGATCTTCTGGAAGATCTGGCAGGCAATCCAGTCCAACCCGGACTACAAAGACAAGACCACGCTTGTCCTGGTGAACGATCACGGCCGGCACGACGATGCTCACGGCGGCTTCCGAGCTCATGGCGACTCGTGCGAGGGCTGTCAGCACATCATGCTTGCCATCCTGGGTCCGGACGTGAAGAAGGGAACCGAGATCACTCGCCGGGCGCTGCAGATCGACATCGCCCCGACCATTGGTGAACTGCTCGGGTTCCAGACTCCGCTCGCGAAAGGCGAGGTGCTCTCGGACTGCCTGGCGCGCTTCGAAGGCCTCAACAAGAAGGAAGCTCGGACACAGACAGCCAGACGCGCGGTCGAGATGCAGAATCTGGCCGCGCGCCCGCTCGTGAAGGTGGCGAGCGATCGGCTGTTGTCTACTATCAAACAGTCCGATCTTGCCCCGGGCGCACCCGCACAGCTTGCGTTCGCCGGCCTGCTGGCTGCAGGAGAGAAGACCGGTGATCCCAAGTACGCGAGGTTCGTCGACGAGACTTTGAACAGGCTGGCGGAAGCCGGGGGCGGCGAGGGCCGAAACTGGCGCGTCCTGATCTCCTCGCTGCCGCGGGATGGCAAGGCGTTTGCCGGCGAGATCGAGGAGGCTATGGCTTCGGTTGATGCGGGTGAAGCGGGCCCGCTGACGCCGCTCATCTGCGCCTGCGCCGCTCGGCTCTATCAGGGCAGAGCTGCGGATGGGCTCCTGAAGTATCTGGCATCCAGGTCGGAGGGGTATACGCCGGAACTTGCATACGAGGTCGTCGAAACTGCCCTGCAGTGCCCGGACCATCAGGGAATCCAGAAGGAAGCGATGTTTGCCGTGGCCTACGCGCTGGGGCAGATACCCGAATGCGGCGGACTGGGCAAGGATGCGGGCGACTCTGCCCTCGCGCTCTACACGCTCAGCCGCGCCAAGCGGCTGCCATGGTGGAAAGAGCTCGGACGGGCGAAGAACGCGGGGGGCCAGCAGATGCCGGATCTGCTGCAATCGATGGCCCGGCCGGAGCTGGACCGCCTCGTCGCTGCGCTCGGCCAGCCGGGCTCGAAGGCCCCGCGCCGCGCGTTCCTGGATACGGCCAGGCTCAGGGCGAACGTAGGCTTTCCCTTCAGCCGCGATCTGCTGAGCTATTCCATTGATGCCGAGGGAGATGCTGCCTCGCGCGACAAGCTGGTGGCTGCCGGCGCCTTTCTGCTTCTTCAGTTCGAGCCTGCTCCCGCGCGGGGCAGAGGACGCAGCCGGAAGCCTGCCGGTCGGGTCGCGCCGAACGCCCCAGGGTCCATGCTGTAAATGAACACGCAGGCCGCAGCTAGTGGGACGGTTGGGGGGAAGCCGACGCTTCGCCGCCCGTTGTGCAGGCGGTGTACAGAGGCATAGCCCGGCTGCCCGCAGGCAGCCGGGCCAAATCCTATCTCCAGAGGACGGCAGCTTACCGCCGTCTGCGCAGAACGAAGCCCGCGAGTCCGGTGAGCCCCACCCCGAGCGCCAGGAGGCCGCCCGGCTCAGGAACGTGGAAGGTCAGGTTGTTGGACTCGAGCAACCGATTGCTCTGGTGTTCCTCATCCCAGAACTTGAGGTCAGCCTGGACCTTGAAGTAGGTGCACGGTGGCTTGTCTGTGTAGACGGTCGCCCACTTGAACCACTGGGAGACTGTAAATCTCTCGTTGGGCTGGAAATCCTGGGAGACTACGAACTTGCCGGTAGCCACGGTGTTATCCAGGCGCCAGATCCAGTAGTGCAGGGACACCTCTTTGGCTTGGAATGCCTGATCGGTATACCCGTCCCACTTCACGTGCGCCCAGAGCTGGATATTGGCAGGATAGCTGAGCTCGGTAATCGTCTGCTCGCTCGGAACCGGCAGGTTCGGCTGCTGGGCGACGATGTCGCTCCAGCTTAGCTCGAGCGCAGGTTCGGGAGTCTGCGCTAGGGCCGGTGCTGCCACGAAGACCAGAAGAACCAGCGTAAGCAGCAACTTCCTCATCTGAATGCTCCTCCTCCTTTCCGAAAGACGTGATCGCCAATAAGCCGGCGTTCGCCTGGCGCGACACACTGGACTTCCGTGCCCTGCATCCGCCGCGAGACGGGTCCCTTCCTGGTTATCGCTGCCGGCGGTACCGGTTGCTTTTCTTCCCTAGAGGTGCTTGCAAGAAGCGTGCCAAAACAAGTAGGTACACGGATACGCCAGAGGTTTTCCGGCCAGCGCCGCCCGCGGGATTGGGGGGTTAGAGGTGAGAAGACCGGTGCTGCGCTCCTTCATCTCTTACCCCGGCAGGGGTGCATCCCAGGTTGATGACAGGAAGGGGAGTTAGCCACGGATTAGCACGGATTTCACACAGATTCGCACGGATAACGGGAGAACCCCTCCCCACCAGGTATCCTTCTCCCTTTCCATCCGTGCCCATCCATTATAATCTGTGTTAATCCGTGGCTGATTCTCTTCGTGGTTGTGCTATGCTGCCTTAATCCCGGGATGCACCGCCCCGGCAGGCGGCCGTTGACACGATGGGCTAACCGAACCATAATGTAGGAAAGACCACGGCTGAGACAGTGTCGTCCACCGATGAACCGGAGGTGCCATGAACTCTCTCACCTTGCTCGCAATCGCCCTCTGCTTCTTCGCCCTGGCTTACCGCTACTATGCCTCATTCCTCGCTGCGAAGGTCGCAGTGCTCGACGACAAACGTCCAACGCCGGCCCACTCGATGAAAGATGGGAAGGACTACCATCCGACCAACAGGTTCGTTCTGTTCGGCCATCATTTTGCGGCGATCGCGGGCGCTGGGCCGCTCGTCGGCCCGGTGCTTGCCGCGCAGTACGGCTATCTGCCGGGCGCTCTGTGGATTCTGTTCGGGGCTGTCTTTGCGGGCGCCGTCCAGGACTTCATCATCCTCTTCGCCTCGGTTCGGCATCGCGGCCAATCGATCTCCCACATCGCGCACAGGTATCTGGGGACGGTCGGCGGCTGGTGCACTGCGTTCGCCATTCTCTTCATCATCATAGTTGCGCTCGCGGGCCTGGCAACCGTCGTGGTCAAGGCGCTGGCGGAAAGCCCATGGGGGACGTTCACGATCGCGTGCACCATTCCGATAGCGCTGCTCATGGGCCAGTGGATGTACAGGATTCGGCCCGGAAAGATAGCCGAGGCCTCGGCGATTGGCGTGGTTCTGCTGCTGGCTGCCGTCGCCCTCGGCCGACCGCTCCAACTGTCCAGCTACGGACGGCTGTTCCTCTACAGCGAGCAGGCTATCAAAATTATCCTGCCGACCTACGGCTTCGTCGCAGCCGCGCTGCCCGTCTGGATGCTCCTGTGCCCGCGTGACTACCTGAGCACTTACATGAAGCTCGGCACGGTCGCGGTTCTGGCGATCGGAGTGGCGATCGTGCATCCGAAGCTCGTGATCCCTGCGACGACGCAGTTCGTGCACGGGAACGGGCCGGTTATCCCCGGCCCGGTGTGGCCGTACGTCTGCCTTACCATCGCCTGCGGCGCCATATCCGGCTTCCACTCGCTCATCAGTTCGGGAACGACGCCCAAGATGATCAACAAGGAATCGGAGATGAAGCCGATCGGCTACGGCGCAATGCTCGCCGAGGGATTCGTTTCGGTTCTGGCCCTGGTTGCAGCCTGCACGCTCAGCTTCGGGGTCTACCAGGGGATCAACGCCAAGCCCGAGAAGGGCCTCTACAAGCCCGTGCGGGCGGAACTCGTGGAGATGTCGAGGCAGGTTGAGGTCGCTCCTCACAAGATAGAGCTGAAGCGGCCGGACGGCACGGTGGAGAGAGTCGAAGTGGTGCCGGGCCTCGCCGCCCGGACCGGCGGCGCTGTCACGCTTGCAGCCAGCATGTCGAGGATACTGGGAAACGTCCCCGGCTTGCGCGGGATCAAGGGGATATTCCCTTACTGGTACTACTTCGCCATCATGTTCGAGGCGCTTTTCATCCTGACGACGATCGACACGGGCACGAGGGTCGCGCGGTTCATACTGCAGGAGATGCTTGGGAAAACGTCGAGGCGCCTGGGGTCGAGCACGTGGATCCCGGGCGTCATCCTGACCAGCGGCCTTGTCTCGCTCGGCTGGTGGTATCTGACCTGGAACGGCAGCATAGACACGATCTGGCCGATGTTCGGGGTTGCGAACCAGCTCCTTGGTGTCGTGGCGCTTGCGATCGGCACGACGTTCATCCTCCGGCGATCGAGCAAGCGGGTCTATGCCCTCGTGACATTCGTGCCTATGGCCTTCATGGCGGCCACGGTCTTCACGGCAGGCGTCCAGAACGTACCGATGCACCTGGCCGCCAAGCAGCCTGTGAGCGCGGTGCTGACGCTGATCATGCTCGCGCTTGCAGCCGTCGTGGTGGTGGACAGCCTGGTGGCATGGCATAGGATACTGACAGCGCCGCCGGCGCCATTCGAAGACGGCCTGGAAGAGCCGGTCGGGCGGGAGCCAATGGTCGTCGGGCAGCTCGATTGAGCGGTACGGGTCGGAGCTGGCGCTGCAAGCCGGCGCCACGCCATAGGGGCAAGGGACGAGGGCGGTCAGCACGGCCCCCTGGCGTTGCGCTTCGCTCACGCTTCCGGAACTGCTAACTGCCGAGCGCGGCGTCCTGTGCTATACCGCAGTTGACCAGTGTTGCCACCGGTGGAAGGAGAAGACGGCCAGTGAAGATAGCGATTGCTCTCGCTGCCGTCGTGGCGACGGCAGCGCTGAGCGGCAGCGCATCCGCCCAGGACATTCTGCTCACCAGCGACGTCTTCGCGGTCCAGGTAAGCCGATCGTCGGGGGAAATCGCCTCGCTCAAGCTGCCCGGCGATGTGTACGACACGAACTACGTCATGGAGGGCAAGATTCTCGGCGATGCGGCTGCCCGCTACAGGATCGCTGGCGGCTCATGGCAGGTTGGCAACACCTCTTCCTCTTCGGATACGAGGTCCGTCACCTCCGGGGCGCCGACTTGGGCGAGCGTGAGCTATCAGAATGACTCGTCCGACCCCAACGGCATCAAGGCGTTCCGCCTGGACGAGACTTACTCTCTTCAGGGCAGCTCACTCATCTGGACATTGCGGTTCAAGAACAGGATCTCACAGTCCGTAGAGCTGGGCGATGTCGGACTGCCTCTCCTCTTCTCCACCAACTACGATACGGACACGGCGACGATCTTCACCAAGCGCGTCATCCGCCACAGCTTCATATCGGGCGATGGCTCCTTCATCGTCTGCGAGCGGCCGAACGGCTTTGGGCCCTACCTTGTGATGACCCCGCTCACCGGGACTCATCTGGAATACTTCACCGACCGGAACGGCGTCTACACGGCCTATGTTCACGCGGTGGTGCAGGCGAATGTAACCGATGCCGGAGGAACCTGGCGGCAGCCGATAACCAGCCGGGTGCTCGCTCCGGCCGGCAGCCCCGGAGACGAGGTCACTTATGCGTTCAAGTTCACCTGGGCGGCCGACCATGACCAGGTGCGCCAGGTCATGGTGCAGGAGGTGCTGATCGACGTGCAGGCGGTTCCGGGGATGGTAGCCCCTCAGGATATGCCTGCTATGTTCGTCCTTACGACTAAGCAGCCGATCAACTCCCTGACCGCGGAGTTACCGGCGGCCAAGAACGTGCATTTCCCTGTGCAGAGCGAGATCGATGCCATCGAGTATCATCTCCAGCACTTCGTCTGGGGAGGGCTGCAGAGGATGGATACCGAGCTGCCCTACCCGTACGGCATCTACGGCATCGACAACTGGTACGTCAACCGGAACAGCTCGTACGGCTTCGGCTCCGGCGGCTTAGGCAAGGAGCACTTGTGGAGGGCCTTCGATTACCCTGCCATGATCGGCCTCTACTGCAACATGTACCGGATTGCCAAGCTCTACCCTGGCGCCACGAAGTATCTCGATGCGAATGGCTACCTGGATCGGGCCTTCAACACTGCCAAAGCCTATTTCCTCGTGCCGTACGGCATAAAGGGCTGGTGGGGCGCTTACGTAGACACCGCCTACAAAGTGGGCTGCTTCAATGAGCTTTATGTACTCAATCTGATCGATGATCTCTACAAAGAAGGACGAACGGCCGATGCCGACTGGCTCACGGCAGAGTGGGAGAAGAAGGTCAAGTACTTCGTCTACGACGACCCATGTCTGTTCGGTTCGGAGTACTCGTTCGACTCGACCGCTTACGAATCCACTCAGGCAATGGCGAAGTATGGCGTCGAGCACGACGTAGCGCCCGATCAGAACTTATGGCAAGACAAGAACACCGGCGTCTGGTATTCCCATCCGCACGTCACCAAACAGGACTTCTGGGCCTTTATGGAAAAGCAGATGGCGGCGAACATCGCGGACAGAGGATGGCTGGAGCCCAGCTACTGCCTTCTGGGGACGGACATCCGCGGCTTCGGCACCTCGGCCTATCTCCTGAGCTACATGACCCAGATGGGCGGTTGGGCTGTTCTCGACTACGCCTTGTACTATTCCAGCCGGCCCGAGGAGTATGTGAGGCTGGGCTATGCCTCGTATCTCGCTTCGTGGGCGCTCGTCAACGCAGGTGATGCCGCCTCCAACTACGGCTTCTGGTATCCCGGCGCGCAGAACGACGGCGCCGCCGGCTGGGGATTCGAGCCGCAGAAGGTAGCCTCCCCCTGGGACGGCATCCCGCAGGGCCGCGGCATATGGTCCTACGACGGCGAGATAGACCATGGCTTCATGGGCGGCATTCGCTCCGCCGCGACGGTCGTCGTGAACGATCCGATCTTCGGCCTCTTTGCTTACGGTGGCAGTGTGAGCGAAGGCCAGGGCAGCATCACCGTTGTTCCGATGGACGGCCTGGGCCAGCGGTTCCATATGCTCAACCTAACCCCCGCATTCCACATGGATCTGAACCGGGATGGGTTCGTGAGCATCCAGGCCGCGACCACACCGGACGGAACTCTGTGGCAGGTTGATCTCACGCTCGAGAACCGAGTGCTGAACGCGCACGACACCGAGCTCTCCGTGCTGGGGCTGCCGACCGGCGACTATGCCGTCTCCGTGAACGGGTCGACGCAGACGGTCCGCATTGAAAGCGGCGTGAGGGCCGGCCTGCACCTGCCGGTTCCATCGAACGCATCTTGCTCCGTTCGCATCAGGCTCATCACGCTTCTGAGGGGAACGGTGAAGGACGCTCTGGGCAACCCGATTGCGAACGCCGCGGTCCAGATCGGCGGTTTCGGCGGCCCGGCTGCGATTACCGGACCCGAACGGCAGGTACGCGCTGCGCATACCCGCCTCGGGCAGCCAGGTGGTCTATGCCGATGCGCTGGGCTACAGGGCCGCGTTCCTGCTCGTTGACATCCCCGCCTACAGTGAGGTGCTCCAGGACATCGCCCTCGCAGCAGCGAACGAGGCCGGAGTCATCCGGAACGGCGATTTCGAGGCTCCTGGGGCCGGCGGCCCGGGAACCGCCGACGGCTGGCAGTGGGCGCATACGGCTGACCCGACGGGCGGCGACTTCCTGGGCAACCCATGGCCGCCTATCAGTCCGGATATGTATGCGGGGACTCGGGACTTGACACAGAACCAGACTCCCGGCGGCTCTGCCTGCGGGTTCCTCAGGGTCGGCAATCCGCATCCTAGCCCCGGGGTCCTGAACGAGGCGGTCTGTGCTGCGTCCGGGTCCGCTGCCGGTCTCACTACTACCACTGTAACGGCCACCGGTGTGGCGTGGACGACCGATCAGTGGAAGGGCTTCGATCTGGTTCTGGAACGACCGGGCAATCCGGCCGTCAAGAAGCACTACAGGATCGCGGGCAACACCGCTGCAACGGTAACGATAGAGTCCGGCAACATGCTTGCCGACGGCTTTGAGGTAGGGGACGGCTACAGGATATCCAGGCTCAACTACCAGTACTGGTACGCCGGGTGGCTCAGCCAGTGGATCGAGGTGGAGCCATCGAGCCGCTATAACTTCTACTTCAAAGGCAGCCTGGACGCGAGCACCGGAGGGTTCTGGGCCTTCAGGTGGGCCGACCAGAACCACAAAGAGATCTCCAGCTGGGTTGATCCCCGCGCGGACTGGACCTGGCCGGCTTCTCCCGGCTGGCGGCAATATCTGAACGGAATGTACTGGCAGGACGGCTGGCGTCGCAATATCCCGATGCTTCAGATGACCCCGCCTCCTGGCGCCAGGTACATCGAGATTGCATTTGGCTTCACCGACGAGACAGTGCAGAACAGGACAGGCACGATACTGGTGGACGACGTTGTCGTGGACAGAGTGCAGTCGCCCACCGTCTCTTACGCGAAATCAGCGCCGGATGGATCGCTCGTGATCCTGTCGGCCAAGACGGTGACGCTCGCGCCGAGGAACTCCGCCGGCGCTCGAACTGCGAACTACTTCTACATAGAGGAGGCGGACAGGTCTTCGGGCATCCGCGTCGTGGACGGCGCCATGGGGCAGGGTGACGTGAGGGAGGGCGACTATGTGACGGTAAGCGGCGTGATGCGGACCAGCGCGGCAACCGGCGAGCGCTACATCGAGCTGAATGCCGTTCCTTACGGGACGCCGGGCAATCCGATCAGGCCGCTTGGTATGAACACCAAGTCTATCCACACGGATCCGATCTCGCTTGCAGAGCTGGTGACGGTCTGCGGCAAGGTCCGAGAGATCGCGGGCGACGGAACATGGTTCACGGTAGCCGACGGCTACGCCAGGAACCGCGCAGAGGTGCGGACGAAGGTCGTCGTGGACGGCGAGCCGCTGGCCGGCCAGATCGTGGTAGGCGATACGGTGACCATTTCCGGCGTGGTGAGCGAAGAGGGTGCTGATCCGGCTTCGGCTGTGAGGGTGATTCTTCTTCGGGGCATCGAGTATGCGCTGCCGGAGCTGCCGAATCCTCCCTACTTCTGGCGCACGGGGTTTGAAGCGAGCGAGGGCTACCACCTCGGGCAGCTCGTCAATCCGAACGGAGCGGACCCCGCGGTGGACCAGAACGGTTGGGCTGCGGAGTGGAATCCACAGTATTGGGATACCGGGGGCGTGCGAGGGGGCAGGGCCACAGTGGCTGACGCCTCAGGCGGCGCTCCAGCCATCGGAGGGCAGGCGCTCCGGCTCGACATGCCCTATGCGATGGCAGGAGGGCGCTTGTGGTGGCAGGAGGGCATCACGCTTCGCCACGGAACCGATCTACCGACGGCCGCCCTCAAGCACGTCCTCGTCAAGATCAAGGTCTGGCGGGACCCCGGCCAGTCACCCGGGCCCGGAGGGCAGCTTTATGCCAACATCTGGAACAACGACTTTGGATTCTGGTTCCGCAACCGGTACCTGGACGCGTGCGAGTTCTCCGCGGATCTTCGCATGCACGGCATGATCAAGGACGCCAACTCACGACTCGTGCTCGACGCCGGCATTCCGTTGATATCCGGCAGATATGTGGAGATCGTGCTCTTCGACGACTACATCCGCCACGAGCGGACGGCCTGGTATGACGGGCAGATAGTGGACATCCGGGCGCCCATCGACCCCAACGCCGCGAGCATCGATGGTGCGATGCTGTTCTGGTACGGGGTCACCAATCCGTGGCAGACCGGAACGTGGGGTCATCCTGCCTACCTCGATGACGTCTACGTCGGATGGGACGTGCAGTGAAGCCGGTGCTCGCGCCGACCTGAAGACGAAACCACGAGCGCAATCGGGCCTGCTGCGTCCATAGGCGGTCGGCGGCTGCCGGTACGTCAACCTGAAGCAAGGCTTTGACGACTTACGGCTCCGGCTGGCAATAAAGCCACACTCCCCCGACCACCTTGTGCGCAAGCCTACCGAGAGACCGGGACAGCAACTCGGCGCAGGGTTTACCTACCTGGGTGGAAGGATAATAACGCATAGGACTGAGTCAGGAGGTCGAGCGATGGAGGAACAGGCCGAGGAAATCTCCTCGGAGGAAGAACTGAGCGAAGAAGAGGAGCCGCACACCCAGAGGTTCTCGGTGGTGATAGTCTGGCCACCCGGCAGCGTCGAGCGACTGGGTCCGGGCGACCTCCAAGCGGTCATAGAGGAAGCCATCTCCGAACTGGACGAGACGGCTGCCGTTGGCGTGACTGAGATAGCCGAGCCGACGTACTGATCGCTCCGTTCGCGCGCCCGGCGGCTATGCTACCTGGCTGCCGGGCAAGTCAACGGCCCGATATTCCTCCTCGTCGGCTGCGAACAGCTCGAAGCAGGTTGCGTCGTGGAAGTAGCGGTAGCCGATCTCTGAAGCATCCGGAGACTCCTCGCCCGGCTTGGACGCCTGGCCGCTCGCCAGCCGCCCCGGCTTCCACATCCTGACCTTGTAAGGCTCTGCCGCTATCTCCTTGCCATCGTAATCGCAGATCATGGCTCCCTCGGGCGAGAGGCAGCTTGCCTCTCCGAGAATAGCATGCCCGCGGGAGTGCCAGGCCAAACAGGCGCGGAACCGGGCCTATGGGGCGAGATCGGTAGTGATCGGACTTATCCCCTCCATTCCGGTAACCTTCCACTCCCTCGCGGGGAATATCAGGTAACGGCGGACCCGTTCCTTTGCCATGTGGAGCACGACGTCGCCGGAGAATACGCGTTCGGTGCCTGTCTCGCCCGTCGCTGTCACGAGCACGTGCGTTCCAGCCCGCGCCCGGTCGCGGCCGATCTCCACCCGAGGAGTATCCACCTCGACCTGGTAGCTCCTGTTCTCACGGAAGGCTTCTGCTGCAAGCATCCGGAGCCGGTCGCGGTTGAGCAGTCCATCGCCGGAGAAGTCATTGGATATGCAGGATATCGCGGAATCCAGAGACTTGCGCTCGATGGCCTGCCTGCCTCTTTCGATCACCGCGAGTATCTGCTCTTCATCCGACCCCTGGTCCCGATTGGCCGCCATGTATCCCACGACGAGCACGACGACGACTGCTGCTAATGCTGCGTACCTGGCTCTTCTCATACACCAATTCTAGCGGCCACAGCAGGTCGCGCGCAAGAGCGCGCATTGCCTCACGATAGATCGCACCGAAATCGAATCGATGCCTCACGTAAGAATCGTACCGTGGAGATCGGATCTGTGCACATTGACGGAAATGCTGGTCGGATGCCATAATGCCTTTAACGGGGCCGGAAGGAGCTTTCTTTAACGGGGTTTGTCTGTTTCTGTCCCCGCCACATCCCCCGTCTTAGGCCAAGCGTAAGCTCGTTTTCCACAGTGACCGCAAACCCACGGACCGCAAGCATACCAGTGAGCGCTACGGTACGATTCTTATTTGAGGCAACACGGAGCGCAGCTGTTCGGGGAGCGGCAAGCGTTGTGTGTAGATTGACCTTTATGGCTGGCGGCATGCCGCTTCCGGTTCTGGTACGTCAGCGCGGCATATAGCATCCGATCAACGCTTCGACGGTTCGTAAAGCACGAGATCGTGAGAGTCCGGCGGCGGGTCGTGCCGCCGTGCTGAGCAGGGCCGACGCGGTGAAGGCGGTCAGTTTGCTCTTCGCGGCCAGACCAGCATTCCCGACGAAGGAAAGCGGCAGATTCTGGATTTCGTGCCCAAGATTGAACGGAAGTACGTGAAAAAGGGCTAGCAGCCCCCGGATAAAGTCCGAAACAGTCTGAAGTTGAGTAATGAATTTGGGAGGCGGGTGTCGAATTCAACAGTAGGAACAGCTGTTGGAGGAGACGCATTGAGCCAGGGGAGGAAGCAAGA